>TARA_R110002072_G_scaffold229845_3_pt1 | contig 107649 bp, 89 predicted proteins | sample TARA_R110002072 | Tara Oceans TARA_R110002072 (sample SAMEA4397118) | marine metagenome | biome: Polar Biome; feature: [SRF] surface water layer (ENVO:00010504); material: water (ENVO:00002006), including particulate matter (ENVO:01000060) such as... | depth 5 m
GCCGCTATGCCGACGAAGCGCTGCACCTGCTGCTCAAGGAGGTTAATGCCAGTGGCACCCATATCGAGGACTACCGCATCAGCCTGTTCGGCGGCGGCAACATGTTTGGCGCCCTGACGCCGCGCAACATTGGCGAAACAAACGTCAGCGCAGGCCTGGAACTGCTCGCCACTCACGGCCTGCGTTGCCACGCCCGGCATGCCGGCGGGCGGGGCTACCGCAACCTGATTTTCGACATACGGAGCGGCCACGTCGCACTGCGCTGCCCCTCTCAACAACAGATCGCTACACGCCGCTATGAGGCGCAACCATCATGAACAACATCAAGGTGATGATCGTCGACGACTCCGCTGTCGTCCGCCAAGTGTTGAGCGGGAGCCTGTCCGAACACGCGGGTATCGAGGTGATCGGCACGGCTGCCGACCCCTTTTTCGCCCTGGACAAGATGCAACGTAACTGGCCTGACGTGATTGTCCTGGACGTGGAAATGCCGCGCATGGACGGCATCACCTTCCTCAAGAAGCTGATGGCCGAGCACCCGACGCCCGTGGTGATTTGCTCAACCCTCACCGAGAGAGGCGCAGCCACCACCATGGAAGCCATGGCAGCAGGCGCGGTGGCTATCGTTACCAAGCCACAAGGTGGCCTGCGCCAGTTCCTGCTGGAGGCCACCGAGGAGCTGGTCAGCGCCATTCGCGCCGCCTCTCAGGCCCGGCTCAAGCGCCTCACGCCCGCATCACCGCCCGTACAGCCAACCCCGAAACTCAACGCCGACGCCATACTCGCCCTGGGCAGTGGCAACGCCATGACCCGCACCACCGAGCGCATCATCGCCCTTGGCACCTCCACCGGTGGCACACAGGCCCTCGAATACGTGCTCACTGCTTTGCCACGCGTCTGCCCGGGTATCGTCATTGTCCAGCACATGCCCGAACGCTTCACCGCAGCGTTCGCCGAGCGCCTCAACGGCCTCTGCCAGATCGAAGTAATAGAAGCCCGCAATGGCGACCGCGTTATACCCGGGCGCGCCCTGATCGCCCCCGGCGGACGCCATATGCTGCTCAAGCGCAGTGGTGCGCAATACCTGGTCGAAGTGGTCGACGGCCCACCCGTGTCCCGTCATAAACCCTCGGTCGACGTGCTGTTTCGCTCCACCGCCCGCGCCGCCGGGGCCAATGCCACCGGCATCATCATGACCGGCATGGGCGACGACGGCGCCCGTGGCCTGCGCGAAATGCACGACGCCGGCGCCCTCACTCTCGGCCAGGACGAAGCCAGTTGCGTGGTCTATGGCATGCCCAGAGAAGCGATGAAGCTCGGCGCGGTCAACCGCGAGATTGCGCTGGAGCAAATCCCCGCCTACATCCTGCGCAGCGACCGCCCCTAACCAGCAGCCTTCCCCACATACCCTGCCGGGCGTAGAATCAAGCGATTCATCGCCTGGCACCCCCCGGCGGACCCGTGAGCTCCGGCTGCCCGAACGGTGATCCCGTTTCGTCATGCAGCCCCACAACCCTGCGGCGACCTGCCGCCCAACGACGCTCACCGCACACATACCCCGAATTAGTCGCAGGAAACCGCCATGCCTGATTACCGCTCGAAAACATCTACCCACGGCCGCAACATGGCCGGCGCCCGTGCCCTGTGGCGCGCCACCGGGATGAAGGACGAAGACTTCAAGAAGCCGATCATCGCCATCGCCAACTCCTTCACCCAGTTCGTGCCCGGCCACGTGCACCTGAAGGACATGGGCCAGCTGGTCGCCCGCGAGATCGAGAAACACGGCGGCGTGGCCAAGGAATTCAACACCATCGCGGTCGATGACGGCATCGCCATGGGCCACGACGGCATGCTCTATTCGCTGCCGAGTCGCGAGATCATCGCCGACTCCGTGGAGTACATGGTCAACGCCCACTGCGCCGACGCCATCGTCTGCATCAGTAACTGCGACAAGATCACCCCCGGCATGCTGTTGGCATCCTTGCGCCTGAATATCCCGGTGATCTTCGTGTCCGGCGGGCCAATGGAAGCCGGTAAAACCAAGCTGGCCAGCCACGGCCTGGACCTGGTCGATGCCATGGTGATCGCAGCCGACGATTCGGCCAGCGACGAAAAAGTTGCCGAATATGAGCGCAGCGCCTGCCCGACCTGCGGCAGCTGCTCCGGCATGTTCACCGCCAACTCGATGAACTGCCTGATGGAAGCCCTGGGCCTGGCCCTGCCGGGCAACGGTTCGACCCTGGCCACCCACAGCGACCGCGAGCAGCTGTTCCTGCAAGCCGGGCGCACTGCCGTCGAGCTGTGCAAACGCTACTACGGTGAAGGCGACGCCTCGGTGCTGCCGCGCAACATCGCCAACTTCAAGGCGTTCGAGAACGCCATGACCCTGGACATCGCCATGGGTGGTTCAACCAACACCATCCTCCACCTGCTGGCCGCCGCCCAGGAAGGCGAAGTCGATTTCGACCTGCGCGATATCGACCGTCTGTCGCGCAAAGTACCGCAGCTGTGCAAAGTCGCGCCGAACATCCAGAAGTACCACATGGAAGACGTGCACCGCGCCGGCGGCATCTTCAGCATCCTCGGTTCGCTGGCCCGTGGCGGCCTGCTGCACACCGACCTGCCGACCGTACACAGCAAGTCCATGGCCGAAGCCATCGCCAAATGGGACATCACCCAGACCGACGATGAAGCCGTGCATACCTTCTTCCGTGCAGGCCCGGCCGGCATCCCGACCCAGACCGCGTTTAGCCAGAGCACCCGTTGGGACACCGTGGATGATGACCGTGAAAACGGCTGCATCCGCAGCGTCGAGCATGCGTATTCGCAAGAAGGCGGCCTGGCCGTGCTCTACGGCAACATCGCTGTCGACGGCTGTGTGGTGAAAACCGCGGGTGTGGATGAGTCCATCCACGTCTTCGAAGGCTCCGCGAAAATCTTCGAGAGCCAGGACAGCGCCGTGCGCGGCATCCTCGCCGACGAAGTGCAGGCTGGTGACATCGTCATCATCCGCTACGAAGGCCCGAAAGGCGGCCCGGGTATGCAGGAAATGCTTTACCCAACCTCGTACCTGAAATCCAAAGGCCTGGGCAAAGCCTGCGCCCTGCTCACTGACGGCCGCTTCTCCGGCGGCACCTCGGGCCTGTCCATCGGCCACGCTTCGCCGGAAGCCGCAGCAGGTGGTGCCATCGGCCTGGTGCGCGAAGGCGACAAGATCCTGATCAACATCCACGAGCGCAGCATCAACCTGCTGATCAGCGATGAAGAGTTGGCCGCACGCCGCGTGGAACAGGACAAGAAAGGCTGGAAGCCGGTGGAAGTGCGCCCGCGCAAAGTCACCACGGCGCTCAAGGCCTACGCCCTGCTCGCCACCAGCGCCGACAAAGGCGCAGTGCGTGACAAGGCCCTGCTGGACAAACTGGTACCGTAAGCCAGCACGCAGCAGACACAAGCCCGGCCTAGTGCCGGGCTTTTTGTTTTCAGCTGACGCCCATATAGCGCCCGGCGCGGTGGTTGATCGCCAGCACCATATTCAGCGCCAGGGCGCCGAGTATCGACAGCGCCACCTTATCCAGCGGCACAACCATGACCGCGCCCAGCACGATCAGCACATCGATGGCCATCTGCACCTTGCCGGCACGCAGACCGAAACGCTCCTGCAGGTACAGCGCAAGGATATTCACCCCGCCGAGGCTAGCGCGGTGACGGAACAGCATCAGCAGCCCCAGGCCCATGGCGAAACCGCCGAACAGCGCGGCATACACCACATTCAGGTGGGTGAAGCCGATCCACTGCGGGGTTAATTCGGCCAACAGCGAGACCATCCCCACCGCACAAAAGGTGCGCAGGGTGAACGGCCAGCCCATGCGCCAAATGGCCAAGGCGTAGAACGGCAGGTTGATCAGAAAGAACATCAGGCCGAAGGGCCAGCCGAGCAGGTACTTCATCAGAAAGGCCAAACCCACCGTGCCGCCTGTGAGCAACCCGGCCTGGCTGTACAAGGTGATGCCCAGCGCCACCATGGCGGTGCCCAGCAGCAGCGCCAAGCCGTCCTCCCAGAGCGGATGGCGAATAAAGAGCGCGGCAATACGATCCGGCTCGGCGTGATCGGCATCAGCGTCATGCATGGAGAACAACCTGTAGAGGGCAAACGACAAGAGACAGCGTAGCGGCCAGCAAGGCAGCGCCTGGCATGGATTAACGCGGCACAACAACGATGCGCAGCGTGACACGCACGACCGGCGACCACCCTGGCGAAGATCAATGCTGCACAGAAAAACTCAGCCCGAACGGGCTATTTGCGATCCCACACTTCAAACACATAGCCCGGCGTTTCCAGGCCTTCCGGGTGTTCGATGGCGGAAGACAGGTGCCAGTCAGCCTCATCCACGTCAGGGAAGTAAGCATCGCCCTGGGGGCTGATGCCGACGCGGGTCAGGTACAGGCGTTCGGCCTGGGCCAGGCCCAGTTCGTACAACTGCGCTCCACCGATCAGCATCAGTTCCTCGGCATCCTCTTCGCGCGCCCAGGCTTCAGCCCGCTCAAGCGCGGCGTCGAGGCTGGCGAATACTTCTGCACCTTCCAGCTGCAAACCGGGCTGACGGCTGACCACCAGATTAAGCCGACCGGGCAAGGGGCGACCGAGTGAATCCCAGGTCTTGCGACCCATGATGATCGGCTTGCCGAGGGTCAGCGCCTTGAAGTGCTTGAGATCCGCCGGCAAATGCCAGGGCAGTTGGTTATCGCGGCCAATGACGCGGTTTTCCGCGAGGGCGGCGATCATGCAGAGAGGCAGGGAATTTTTCATAGACGCGAGAATACCGTCTGCGTAGCGATCATTGAAGCCTTCCCCTGAACAGACTCTGTACGCTTAACCATCCTGGCGCTTACCCACCACGCGGTTACGCCCCTGCTCCTTGGCCAGGTAGAGCGCGACATCTGCCAGGCGCAAGGCATCGCCCAGACTCTGATGCGGCTGCGGGGTCAGGTAGGCCATGCCGATGCTCAGCGTGACCACGCCGGCGGCATCCGAATGAGCATGCGTCAGGCCCAGACCTTCGATGGCACTGCGAATGTCCTGCAGAATCGCCAGCAGTTGCGCTTCCTCCAGGCCATACCAAACGCCGACAAACTCCTCCCCGCCATAACGTGCCGCGCAATCCAACGGCCGCCGGGCATACTCGCCAATCACCCGGGCCACCTGGCGCAGCGCTTCGTCGCCGGCCGCGTGACCATAGTGGTCGTTGTAACGTTTGAAGAAGTCCACATCCATCATCACCACGCCCAGGGCCTGCTTATCGCGCTGCGCCTGACGCCAGCTGCGCTCGGCACGCTCACTAAAGGCGCGACGGTTAAGCAGTCCGGTGAGGAAATCCTTCTCGGCCAGGTCCTGCAACAGCCCATTGGCCAGGAAGTTCTGCCGCGTGGCGTACTCGAGGGAATAGCAGCCCACCGAGCCAATGATGTTGGCCAGCGCCAGGAAAAGGGCGTTGCTCAGCAGCAATTCGCCTGCCAGCCCCAGGCTCAATTCCACCGCCAGATAGGCGAAGAAAGTCAGCCAGCCACACAACACCGCAGTGGTGAAGCGCAACCCGGTGAGGAAGTAGAAGAACACCGTGACTAGGATGATGCCCTCATAGGGCAGCGCAAAGTGGTGATAACGGGCCAGGCCAATGATGCCCGCCACGGCCAGGCCGGAGAGTAACGCCACGATGCCGCCGATCAGCTGCAGATGATCACGCAAACCCGGTCGGTAGGTGGCCAGCCAGGCCAGGAGCAGCATCGGCTGAATGACTGCCAAGCGTAGGGCAAGTATCCGACCGCGCAGTGGGTCCGGCAGGTTGATCGCATCCAGCAACACAAACAGCAGCGCCATCAGTGTCGCCACCAGCAATGACCAACGCATACGCCGTAGGAACACATTGGCGTGATAGCGCTTGAACGCCTGCTCAAGTTCATCGTCAAAACTCAGCGCACGAAATCCCTGCTGATGCTGACGCAGGTAGGGCGAATCCTGATTGACCCAATCCAGATGCGGTAACTTCACGATGGCACTCGCTTTTATTGTTATGCATTCAGGGGCTGGTGATCGATACATGCAGCCGCCCGCTGACGACAGACTAGCTGGACTGGCCACAGTAGTACACGCATGCACCGCGGTGCCATGTACCGGCCGCTACGGTTATGCTCTGGCTTCCACTCAGCTATGGAACACCGCGTGAGCCCACTCAACCCCCCCACGCCCAGCCGACTGCAGCGCCTCTGGCTCAGTGAAACCATTCGCTTGCGTGAGGAGCATGCCGGCCCGCTGGACGACAGCGAAGCCAACCGCCGCGCCCAGGCCAAAGGTGGGGCACTCGCTGAGCGCATCCAGAATCGTGCCTGGTCGCTGGGCGAACGCGACGGCCAGGTATCGGCGCTGCAGCATTGGTTACACGGCGCACGCCTGGCTGGGTTGTTGCTGGTGCTGCTGGCCATCCTCAGCGGCAGCGGCTTGGCAGTGGCGGCGCTGGGCGACGGTCTGCGCCCGGTCAATGTGTTCTGGGCCCTGGGCAGCCTGCTCGGGCTGAATCTGCTTCTGCTGCTGGGCTGGGCGCTGGGTCTGCTGCTAAGCCGCGACAGCGCGGGCGCCCTCGGCCATCTGTGGTTATGGCTGAGCGCCAAGCTCGCCCGCGACGCCCAAGCCGCACAACTGGCCCCCGCCCTGCTGTTGATGCTGCAACGCCAACGCCTCAGCCGCTGGGGGCTGGGCGTGCTGGTGCAGGGTTTCTGGCTGCTAACCCTGCTTACCGCACTGCTGACCCTGCTGGCCCTGCTGGCCACCCGCCGCTATGGCTTTATCTGGGAAAGCACCCTGCTTGGCGGCGACAGCTTTATCGCCATGACCCAAGCCATCGGCAGCCTGCCGGCGCTAGTGGGTTTTAGTCTGCCGGATGCCGAGCTGATTCGCGCCAGCGGCGACAGCGCTCTGGCCAACGAAAGCGCTCGGCTTAGCTGGGCCGGCTGGCTGGTCGGCGTACTGGTGGTCTACGGCCTACTGCCACGCCTGGGCCTGCTGCTGCTCTGCCTGTGGCGCTGGCGCCGCGGTTGTGCGGCGCTGAGCCTTGACCTCAGTTTGCCGGGCTACAGCCTGCTGCGCGAACGCCTGCAACCGAGCAGCGAACGCCTCGGCGTGTGCGATGCAGCACCAACGCAGCTGCATCAACCGCAGGCCGGCAGTCTTACCGAAGGTAGCCAGGGCGCGTTGCTGGTAGCCGTCGAGTTGGACCCGCAACGCAGCTGGCCACCCGCGCTGCCCAAGGGCATCGGCGATGCCGGCGTGATCGACAGCCGCGAACAGCGCAACCAGCTGCTCGACCAGCTCAACCGCTTCCCGCCGGCACGCCTGCTGATTGCCTGCGACCCACGCCGCTCGCCAGACCGTGGCAGCCTGGCGCTGCTCGGCGAACTGGCGCGCAGTGCAGCCGCCACACGGATCTGGTTACTGTCACCGCCACCCGGCGAAGCACTCGACAGCGCCCGTTTGGGCGACTGGCACCGCGCACTGGAGCAATTGCAGCTGAGCTACAGCGACAGTGCGCCGTTCAGCTGGCTGGAGCATGGCCATGACTAAAGCCCTCAAGCTGGCCGTGGTCGGCCATACCAATGTCGGCAAGACCTCGCTGCTGCGCACCCTGACCCGCGATGTCGGCTTTGGTGAGGTATCCCATCGCCCCAGCACCACCCGCCACGTCGAAGGCGCACGGCTGTCGGTGGACGGCGAGGCGCTGCTGGAGCTGTACGACACCCCCGGCCTGGAAGACGCCATCGCCCTGCTCGATTATCTGGAACGCCTGGATCGCCCCGGCGAACGCCTGGACGGTCCGGCAAGGCTGGCGCGCTTTCTCGACGGCAGCGAAGCACGCCAGCGTTTCGAGCAGGAAGCCAAGGTACTGCGCCAGCTGCTGGCCTCGGATGCCGGTCTCTATGTAATCGACGCACGCGAGCCGGTGCTGGCCAAATACCGTGATGAGCTGGCGGTGCTGAGCATGTGCGGCCGGCCCTTGCTGCCGGTGCTGAACTTCGTCAGCAGCAACCAGCACCGCGAACAGGATTGGCGCGATGCCCTGGCGCGCCTTGGCCTACATGCCCTGGTGTGTTTCGACAGCGTGGCGCCGCCGCTGGATGGCGAACGCCGCCTGTACGACAGCCTGGCGCTGCTGCAGGAAAAAGCCCGACCGCAACTGCAACGGTTGATCGACGATCACCTGGCGCAGCGCCAATTACGCAAAAGCAGCGCTGCGCGGCTGATCGCCGAACTGCTGCTGGACTGCGCCGCCTGCCGCCGTAGCGTGGCGGCGCAAGCGGTGCTGGAACAGGGTGCAATCCGCGACCTGCATCAAACTATTCGCCAGCGCGAACAACGCTGCGTGGAAGCCCTGCTGCGCCTGTACGCCTTCCGCCAGGATGATGCCAAGGCCGGTGACCTGCCCTTGCTCGACGGTCGCTGGGGCGACGACCTGTTCAACCCGGAAACTCTCAAGCAACTCGGCATCAATATCGGCGGCGGTATGGCGGCGGGTGCGGCCACCGGGGTGGGCGTAGATCTGCTGGTCGGCGGCATCACCCTCGGTGCAGCCGCGCTGATCGGCGCCGTGCTCGGCGGCAGCGCGCAAACCCTGCGCGGCTATGGCGCGCGGCTGAAAGGCAAACTCAAGGGCCAACGCGAGCTGACCGTGGACGACGCCGTGCTGCGTCTGCTCGCGCTGCGTCAACAGCTGCTACTGCAAGCACTGGAAGCCCGTGGCCATGCCGCGGTCGAGGCCATCAACCTGAGTACACCGCAGGACACCAGCTGGCGCGAAGGCAAGCTGCCGGAGGTCCTGCACAAAGCCCGCGCGCACCCGGAATGGTCATCGCTCAACCCCGGCGCGACGCTGGAAGACGGTGAGAGGCAGGAGCAGGTGCAGCAGTTGGCGGCGGAGTTGCTCTAGCTCTGAGACATCGCGGCCATGGCCGCGATTAACGATCAGACCGCGACAGGCGCCGGAATATGCGGATGCGCCTGATAGCCAACCAGCTCGAAGTCCTCAAACTTGAACGCCAGCAGGTCCTTCACTTCGGGATTGAGCTTCATCACCGGCAGCGGCAGCGGCTCACGGCTCAGTTGCAGATCAGTCTGCTCGATATGGTTGGCGTACAGGTGGCAGTCGCCGCCAGTCCAGATGAAGTCACCGGGCTGCAGACCGCAGACCTGCGCGACCATCAGGGTCAGCAGCGCGTAGCTGGCGATGTTGAACGGCACCCCGAGGAAGATATCCGCGGAGCGTTGGTACAGCTGGCAGCTCAACTTGCCGTCGGCCACATAGAACTGGAACAGCGCATGACATGGCGGCAAGGCCATCTGCTCGACCAGCGCCGGGTTCCAGGCGGAGACAATCAGGCGGCGCGAGTCCGGGTTCTTCTTGATCATCTCGATCAACTTGCTGATCTGGTCGATCGACTCGCCGTTCGGCGCCGGCCAGCTACGCCACTGGTAGCCGTACACCGGGCCAAGATCGCCGTTCTCGTCGGCCCACTCGTCCCAGATACGCACACCATTGTCCTTCAGGTACTTGATGTTGGTGTCGCCCTGAAGGAACCACAGCAGCTCGTGGATGATGGATTTCAGGTGGCACTTCTTGGTGGTCACCAGCGGGAAGCCGTCGGCCAGGTTGAAGCGCATCTGATGGGCAAAAATACTGTAGGTGCCAGTGCCCGTGCGGTCACTCTTGAAGGTGCCGGTCTCGCGCACCAGGCGCATCAGGTCGAGGTACTGTTTCATTGCACGGCCTCCTGCGCCGCCTGGCGCTTGTAGGCATAGGCGATCAGACCCAGGCCACCGAGGATCATCGGCACACAGAGCACCTGGCCCATGGTCAACCAGCCGCCTGCCAGGTAACCAAGCTGAGCATCCGGCACGCGGACGAACTCAACGATGAAGCGGAAGATCCCGTAGCACATGGCAAACATGCCGGACACGGCCATGGTCGGGCGCGGCTTGCGCGAGTAGAACCAGAGAATGGCGAATAGCGCCACGCCCTCCAAGGCGAACTGGTACAACTGCGAGGGGTGGCGCGCCAGTTGCTGCGGGTCAGTAGGGAAGATCATTGCCCATGGCACGTCGGTGGCCTTGCCCCAGAGTTCGGCGTTGATGAAATTGCCGATACGCCCAGCACCCAAGCCAATCGGCACCAGCGGGGCAATAAAGTCCATCAGCTCAAAGAAGCTCTTGTTGTTGCGCTTGCCGAACCACCAGGTGGCCAGCATTACGCCGATCAACCCGCCGTGGAACGACATGCCGCCTTCCCAGATGCGCAGCATGCGTACCGGTTCGGCGATATAGGCGGCCAAATCGTAAAACAGCACGTACCCCAGGCGGCCACCGAGGATCACGCCCATGGCGACCCAGAACACCAGATCGGAGAGCTTTTCCTTGTTCCAGGTCGGCGCGAAGGCGTTGACCCGGCGCGAGGCCAGCCACCAGGCGCCGCCGATGCCGATCAGGTACATCAGGCCGTACCAATGGATTTTCAGCGGGCCAAGGGCCAGCGCAACTGGGTCGATCTGCGGGTAAGGCAGCATCAAAAACTCCTTAAACGAGGAAACTCAGGCCCACGCTAAACAGCAGCAGGGCAAACAGACGCTTGAGCAGGCGCGGCGACAGCTTGTGCGCCAGGCGTGCGCCGACACGAGCAAAGTACATGCTGGGGATCGCAATACCGACCAACGCCGGCAGGTAGACAAAGCCCAGGCTCCATTCTGGCAGCGCGGGTTTATCCCAGCCCAGCCAGATAAAACTCAGGGCGCTGGCTATCGCAATCGGCAAACCGCAGGCCGAAGACGTGGCCACCGCCTGCTGCATCGCAACGCTGCGCCAGGTCAGGAACGGCACAGTCAGCGAACCGCCGCCAATCCCGAAAATCGCCGAAGCCCAGCCAATCACGCCTCCGGCCAGGGTCAGCGCCGGCTTGCCTGGGACAGTGCGGCTGGCTTTGGGTTTCAGTTCCAGGGCCATTTGCACGGCAATAATGATCGCAAACACGCCGATGATCTTCTGCAGCAGCGGCCCCTGAATCGCCGCTGCAGTCATTGCGCCCAACCCGGCACCGAGCAGAATACCCAGGGTCATCCAGGCAAATACCGGCCACAGAACGGCGCCTTTACGCTGGTGTTCCAGCACTGAGTTGATCGAGGTGAAGATGATCGTCGCCAACGACGTACCGACCGCCAGGTGGGTCAGGATCATCGGATCAAAGCCCTGCGCAGCAAAACTCAGCACCAGCACCGGCACGATGATAATGCCGCCGCCCACCCCGAATAACCCGGCAAGCGTTCCGGCGGCAGCCCCCAGGACCAAATACAGCAGCAGTTCCATCAGCACCCCCGCACACAATCCGGCATGGTAACGGATGCACAGGGCCGGACTCTACTTTGGGCGATGGATGTCCGTCCTGGCTTTGCGTAAAGTGCCTGCATCGCCTGTGGAATAGACCAGCATGCGCCCGACCCTGTACCTGAAGCTGAGCTGTAACCAGATGCACCTGACGCATCTGCAGACTGGCCGCGTACTGCACCTGCAAGCGGACCCTGCGTTCAGCAACCCACGCCTGTTGGTGGCAGATTTTGCGGCAGCACAACACCTGCTGCTGGGCGGGATCACGGCCCTGCTGCCCCATCGTTTCCTGCGTCTGAGCCGACCACCGCAACTGCTGATTCAACCGCTGGAACGCTTGGAGGGCGGTTTGTCTCAGGTTGAAGAACGCATTCTGCTGGAGCTTGGCCTCGGCTGCGGCGCGCGCAAGGTGCGCCTGCACCTGGGCCAGGAGCTGGACAATGCCGGCGTGCTGGCGAAATTAGGGAGCTGATCATGTGCCTGATCGTCCTGGCCTGGCGACCGGACCATGCCCAACCGCTGCTGGTGGCCGCCAACCGCGATGAGTTCTATGCCCGCCCGAGCCAACCCCTGGCCGAATGGCCCGACAGACCGGGACTGATTGCCGGGCGCGATCTGCAAGCCGGAGGTACCTGGCTGGGTGTCGGTCCGGGCGGACGCTTTGCCGCACTGACCAATATTCGCGCACCCGGCCAGGCATTAGGCAGCCGCTCTCGTGGCGAGCTACCGGCGGCCTTTCTCAGTGGCGAAAGCAGCATCGACACATTTCTACAAGACCTGCACGAGCAGCGGCACCACTACAGCGGCTTTAACCTGCTGCTGGGTGATCCTCAGCAACTCTGGCACTTCAACTCACATAGCGGTGATGCCACGCCCTTGGCGGAAGGCGTACACGGCCTGTCGAATGCCGACCTGAATACGCCCTGGCCCAAGCTGCAGCGGGCCAAGCAGGCCCTGAGCGACGGCCTGCATGAAGCCAACCCACAGATGTTGCTCAACCTGTTGGCCGACCCCACCGCTGCGGCGGACGCGGAGCTGCCGCAAACCGGTATCGGCCTCATCGGCGAACGCCTGCTTTCCAGCGTGTTTATTACCAGTGCCAGCTACGGCACGCGCGCCAGCACCGCCTTGATTGTGAATGCCGACGGCAGCCGCACGCTCACCGAACGCACGTTCGGCAGCCATGGCAGTTATCTGGGTGAGGTGCTCGTGCCCTGTTGAGGCCGCTCAGTCGCTGCGCACAGGTTCGCTGAGCTCATCCAAGGTAAACAGCGGCGCGGCAATCGCCGGGTCGTCGGCATCCGCCACCAGCAGGGGTCGACCATCGGCCTGAAAGGTCAGCCCTTCGATCTTCACCACTGGCGCCAAGCGGTTCAGCGCGACGATATTCAGTTGCGCGTCCAGCCGCCCAAGCACGCTGCCAACGCAGGCACCGTCCAGGTAGCTGGAATCAGTAGCTTCCGCCGATGCCGTGAAATACAGCGCGCCACTGGGCGCCACGCTGAGATCGGTGAGGCTCAATTGCACACCGTCCAGCTCCGGTAATTGCAGCGGCACGATCTGCTGCAATGCAGCGGCACTCAGTTGTCCGTCCTGTAGATCGCGCAGCACCTGCGGCAAATCGAGCAGCACCAGGGCGTTTTCTCGGCCGCGACCATTGCCGCGCTGCGCCAGCAGCACATGCTCGCGATAGACCACGCCGCCTTCGATATTCAGGTCCTGAAAGTGCTCAGCGAGCGCCCGGTACAAGGGATTAAGGTCGATCACGCGCACATTCCCGGCCTCAACCAGACAACCGCGACAGCGGCGTTCGGTGGAACCGGAACCTAACGCCAACAGGCTGTCAGCGGGCAATGACATCAAGGCTTCGAAGTCGGGCTTTAGGCGCTTGCGCAGCTTGGCATCGCTGGGTAATTCGCCGGGGAGCAGAGTCAGCTCGGCCTGCCAGTCGCCGCTCAGGCTGTAGCGCTGCAGCACCAGCGCATCATCGGCCAACACCCAGAAACTATGCCCCTGACAGACCAACGCGCTGGCTGCCGACAGCCGCAGCGTGGCCCGTTGGCGCAATTGCAGGGGGGGTGCGGCAAGCGTCAGCATGAGCCGCGAGCACTCACGCCTGAATATCTGACGCCGGATTGATCATCCGACCCAGGCCGAGGTTGCGCAGGGCCAGCTGCAGGGTGCTGTGAATCACCTGTGGGTTGTCGATGTTCATCACCTGGCTCAGCAACTCCTGGGCTTTGCCCAGGCTGATCTGCCGCAGCAGCCATTTCACCTTGGGCAGGTTGGTGGCGTTCATCGACAAGCCGTCGAAGCCCATCGCCATCAGCAACACGGCGCACGCCGGATCACCGGCCATCTCGCCGCAAATGCTCACCGGCTTGCCTTCGGCATGGGCGCCGGCCACTACAAGGCGCAGCGCTTGCAAGACCGCCGGATGGAGGAAGTCGTAAAGATCAGCAACGCGAGGGTTGTTACGATCCACGGCCAACAAGTATTGGGTCAGGTCATTCGAGCCGACCGAGAGGAAGTCGACTTGGCGCGCCAGTTCGCGCACCTGATAGACCGCTGCGGGAATCTCAATCATCACCCCGACCGGCGGCAGTGGCACGTCGGTGCCTTCATCGCGCACTTCGCCCCAGGCACGGTGAATCAGGTGCAGCGCCTCTTCCAGCTCCTGAATCCCGGAAATCATCGGCAGCAGAATGCGCAGGTTATTCAACCCTTCGCTGGCCTTAAGCATGGCGCGGGTCTGCACCAGGAAGATTTCCGGGTGGTCGAGGGTGACGCGGATACCGCGCCAGCCGAGGAAGGGGTTGTCTTCCTTGATCGGGAAATAGCTCAGCGCCTTGTCACCGCCGATATCCAGGCTGCGCATGGTCACCGGCAGCGGGTGGAAGGCAGCCAGCTGCTCGCGATAGATCGCCAGCTGCTCTTTCTCGCTGGGGAAGCGCTCCTTGATCATAAAGGGCACTTCGGTGCGGTACAGACCCACACCTTCGGCACCGCGCTCTTGGGCGCGCTTTACATCAGCAAGCAGGCCGGTGTTGACCCAGAGCGGCATACGGTGGCCGTCGAGGGTTTCGCACGGCAAGGCGCGCAGTGCATCAAGACCCTGCGCCAACTGACGTTCTTCCTCGACCACTTCGGCGTATTGCTTGCACAACACTTCGCTCGGGTTGGTGAACACCTCACCGTGGTAGCCGTCGACGATCAGCTGAATACCGTCGATCTTCGAATACGGCAGGTCGACCACGCCCATGACCGTGGGAATACCCATGGCCCGCGCGAAGATGGCCACATGGGAGTTACCCGAGCCCTGCACCGAAACCAGGCCAACCAGCTTGCCCTCCGGCACTTCACCAAGCATCGCCGGCGACAGTTCTTCGCTGACCAGAATGCAGTTATCCGGATACACCAGAGTTTGCTGACGGGCCTGCTGCAGGTAGGCGAGCAGGCGCCTACCGAGGTCTTTGACATCGCTGGCGCGCTCACGCAGGTAGGCGTCGTCCATCAGTTCAAAACGATTGATGTGCTCGCCAATCACCTGACGCAGTGCGCCCTGGGCCCACTGGCCGGTGCGAATGACCTTGACCACCTCGTTACCCAGGGCGGCGTCTTCCAGCATCATCAGGTAGACGTCGAACAGCGCGCGCTCTTCCGGGCGCAGCTGCGTGGCCATTCTCGCCGACAACGCGCGCATGTCGCTGCGTACGCCTTCCAGAGCATCATTGAACAGGGCCAGCTCGGCGGCGATGTCGTCGACGGTCTTATCCGGCACCACTTCCAGATCAGCCGGCGGCAGGACCACCACTGCGGTGCCCACGGCTGCGCCAGGCGAGCCGGGTACGCCGATGAATTTGGCTTCCTGAATGCCCTTGCCCTGCCGACCCAGGCCGCGGATCGAACCGGTGGCCTCGGCGTGGGCGATAACCCCGGCGAGCTGGGCGCTCATGGTCACCAGGAAGGCTTCTTCGCCTTCGTCGAACTGGCGCTGTTCTTTCTGCTGGATAACCAATACGCCCATCACCTTGCGGTGGTGAATGATCGGCGCACCGAGAAATGAGGCGTAACGCTCCTCGCCGGTTTCGGCAAAGTAGCGGTAGCGTGGGTGCTCAGAAGCGTGTTCGAGGTTGAGCGGCTCTTCGCGGGTGCCGACCAAGCCGACCAAGCCCTCGTTGGGGGCCATGCTGACCTTGCCGATGGCTTTCTTGTTCAAGCCCTCGGTGGCCATCAGCACAAAGCGATTGCTTTCCGGGTCGAGCAGGTAGACCGAGCAGACCTGGCTGCCCATAGCCTCGCGCACTCGCTGCACGATAATGCCCAGCGCCGCCTTGAGGTCCTTGGCGGCATTTACTTCCTGGACAATCTTGCGCAGCGTATTGAGCATACTTGGCTCTAGCCTGTGTCAGTCCCGCGCCAAGAGGCGCGGAGCGAGTTCCTTGAGGGCGCGACGGTAAACCTCGCGCTTGAATGTCACCACCTGGCCCAGCGGGTACCAGTAACTGACCCAGCGCCAGCCGTCGAACTCCGGCTTACCGGTCAGGTCCATGCGCACACGATCCTCTGCGCCAGTCAAACGCAGGAGGAACCACTTCTGTTTCTGCCCGATGCACAGCGGCTGGCTGTGCGTGCGCACCAGGCGCTGAGGCAGACGATAACGCAACCAGCCCCGGGTGCAGGCGAGAATTTTCACATCCTGCTGTTCAAGGCCAACTTCTTCGTTCAATTCGCGGTACAGCGCTTCTTCCGGCGACTCATGGTCATTGATCCCGCCCTGCGGGAACTGCCAAGCGTCCTGGTTTATCCGACGCGCCCACAGCACCTGGCCGACATCATTGGTCAGAATGATGCCGACATTCGGGCGAAAACCATCGGAATCGATCACGGCACACAACCTCGTAAACGCCTGAATTTAAGACATGCGGGCATTGTTCCACAAAGGCCGCGGCAGCAGCAACGCGAGCGGGGCGCGTAATAGGAATGACCTATAAAAGCCGTTATTCTGGCCGCCTTTCGTAGCTGGCAATCAAAGGTGCTCCCGTGCGTTTGGCTTTATTCGATCTCGACAACACCCTGCTCGGCGGCGACAGCGATCACGCCTGGGGGGATTACCTGTGTGAGCGCGGCATCCTCGACGGGATTGCCTATAAGGCGCGCAACGATGACTTCTATCAGGACTACCTGGCCGGCCGCCTGAACATCACCGACTACCTGAACTTCAGCCTGGAAATCCTCGGCCGCACGGAAATGGCGCAGCTGGAACAGTGGCACCGTGAATTTATGCGCGATTGCGTCGAGCCGATCATTCTCGCCAAGGGCGAAGCGCTGCTCGCCGAGCACCGCGAAGCCGGCGACAAGCTGCTGATCATCACCGCCACCAACCGCTTCGTCACCGCGCCGATTGCTGCGCGCCTTGGGGTCGACACCCTGCTGGCCACCGAATGTGAAATGGCCGACGGCCGCTACACCGGACGCACCACCGACGTGCCGTGCTTCAAGGAAGGCAAGGTCACCCGCCTTAACCGCTGGTTGGCGGAAAGCGGCCTTAACCTCAACGACAGTTACTTCTACAGTGACTCAATGAACGACCTGCCCCTGCTGGAGCAAGTCACTCACCCCTTCGCCGTCGACCCCGATCCAAACCTGCGCGCTGAAGCAGAAAAGCGTGGCTGGCCGGTGATCTCGCTGCGCTAAACTGGCTGCAAATAAAAACGCCGCCTGATCAGGCGGCGTTTTTATTGCGATATTGATCAAGCTGGCTTGGCGCCCATCAACCCCATGATCACCAGCAACAACAACACGATCAGCCCGGCATAGGCCGCGCAGAAACCCAGCAGGCGCGTGGGTGCTGGTGCGCCATTAAGGGCTTGCCAGGTGCTCAAGCAGCCCGCCAGCAGCAACCCGGCAACCATCAGCACACCAAACAGCACGCTGCTGAGCAGCAGCCAGGTTTGGCTCAGCGGCAAGCCGATAAGATCAACCAGCAACCAGCCGGTTACCGGCAGGCTCAGAGCCAGCAGGCCGAGCACCGGCATGCTGATCAAGCGGGTGCGTTTCAGCTTGCGCTGCAAGATGGCGGCATCACCGCCACGCGAGGCCTTCCATAACATAAACAGATGCACCAACACCCCAACCAGTAAGAGGACGCCGGGCAGCATGTGCAGCATTTTCAGCAATGGGTAATGTTCCATTGTTTCAGTCCTACCGGGTTTCCGGCTTATCCAAGAAAGAGTTTGTACGCCGGGTTATCGCTCTCATCCCAGTAGGGATAGCCGATGGCTTCCAGCGCCGCTGGCACCAAATGGCGCTCGGCCTGGGGCACCTGCAGGCCCGCGACCACTCGACCATCGGCCGCGCCGTGATTGCGATAGTGGAACATCGAGATGTTCCAGCGCCCACCTAATTTCTGTAAGAAATTGAACAATGCACCCGGACGCTCAGGAAACTCGAAGCGGTAAACGCACTCATCCGGCACCGCTGCCGCATGACCGCCGACCATATGACGGATATGCAACTTGGCCAGTTCGTTGTCAGTCAGGTCCAATACCGGGAAGCCCTGGTCGCGCAGCCCCTGAACCAGCGCGGCACGCGGGTCACTTTCCGGATGGGTTTGCACGCCGACAAAGATGTGCGCCTCCTTATCTTCGTGATAGCGGTAGTTGAACTCGGTGATCTGCCGCTTGCCGATGGCTTCGCAGAACGCCTTGAAGCTGCCCGGTTGCTCGGGGATGGTCACGGCGATGATCGCTTCACGCTTCTCGCCCAGTTCGGCGCGTTCAGCAACGTGGCGCAGACGGTCGAAGTTGACGTTGGCCCCCGAGTCGATACCCACCAGCACCCGCCCACTGCAGCCTTCACGCTCCACATACTTTTTGATCCCGGCCACGCTCAGCGCACCGGCCGGTTCGGTGATCGAACGGGTGTCGTCGTAGATGTCCTTGATCGCCGCACAGATCTCGTCGGTGCTGACGGTGATCACCTCGTCAACATGATCCTTGCACACATCAAAGGTGTGCTGACCGATCTGCGCCACGGCCACGCCATCGGCAAACAGACCAACCTGCGACAACACCACACGTTCACCGGCGGCCATCGCGGCCTGCAGGCAATTGGAATCGTCCGGCTCAACACCGATGACCTTGATCTCTGGGCGCAGGTATTTGACATAGGCGGCGATACCCGCAATCAGCCCGCCGCCGCCCACCGGCACGAAGATCGCATCGATCGCCCCCGGTTGCTGACGGAGGATTTCCATCGCAATGGTGCCCTGCCCGGCAATGGTGTGCGGGTCATCATAGGGATGGATATAGATGTAGCCTTTCTCATCGACCAGCTTCAGCGAGTAGGCCAGTGCTTCCGGGAAGCTGTCGCCGTGCAGCACCACCTTGCCGCCGCGCGAGCGCACGCCCTGCACCTTGATTTCCGGGGTGGTCTTGGGCATCACGATGGTCGCCTTGACCCCCAGCACCTTGGCCGCCAGCGCCAGGCCCTGCGCATGGTTGCCGGCCGAGGCGGTCACCACACCGCGCGCCAGCTCCTCAGTCGAAAGCTGCGCCAGTTTGTTGTAGGCACCGCGAATCTTGAACGAGTACACCGGCTGCAGGTCTTCACGCTTGAGCAGAATCTGGTTGCCCAGGCGCTCGGAAAGCTGGTTAGCGGCTTGCAGCGGGGTTTCCACCGCCACGTCATAGACGCGCGAGGTGAGGATTTTCTTGACGTACTGTTCGAGCATGGCGGGATCGCAGGCGGCTTTTCAGAGAGTCAGCGAGTCTACCCCAGCGCCGCGCCGAACGACCATACAAGCCACAGGGTTTTCCCGGCCAGCGGCCCCCTGGCGCCTCAGTCAGGCTATAATTCGCGCCTTTCAATCACTCCCACTCCAGGCCTAAAGATGAATCAGGATCAACTCAAGCAAGCCGTCGCCCAGGCTGCCGTCGACTTTATTCTCCCCAAACTCGACGCCAAGAGTGTGATCGGTGTCGGCACCGGCTCCACTGCCAACTGTTTTATCGATGCCCTGGCCAAGCATAAGATGGAGTTCGACGGCGCTGTGGCCAGTTCCGAAGCCACCGCCGCACGCCTCAAGGGCCATGGCATTCCCGTGTACGAGCTGAACACCGTCAGCGACCTGGAGTTCTATGTGGATGGCGCCGATGAAAGCGACGAGCACCTCAACCTGATCAAGGGCGGTGGCGCGGCCCTGACCCGCGAGAAGATCGTCGCGGCCGTGGCGCAGACCTTTATTTGCATCGCCGACGCCAGCAAGCTGGTGCCAGTCCTCGGCGCCTTCCCACTTCCAGTGGAAGTGATCCCAATGGCACGTAGCCATGTCGCCCGCCAACTGGTCAAACTCGGTGGCGATCCGGTGTACCGCGAAGGCGTGGTGACCGACAACGGCAATATCATCCTCGATGTGTTCAACCTGTCGATCACCAACCCGGTGGAGCTGGAAAGCCAGATCAACGCCATCGTCGGCGTGGTCACCAACGGCCTGTTCGCTGCACGCCCAGCTGACCTACTGTTGCTCGGCACCGCAGAAGGCGTGAAAACCCTCAAGCGCGCCTGATCGCCGCCTGCACTAAGGCAGTCCATAGCGGCTGTGCAAAAATGGATCAGGTCGGCAGACAGCCTGCGTCCTTTGCGACATGCTGCCAGCAGTGCTTAGCAGGTCGTTAAACCGTAATCAGGATCGTCAGGGAGCTTTATGTCCGCATTCGTCTCGTCCACCCATGATCGCCAGTTGGAACTCGCCGACCTGCTGCGTGAGCTGGTCGCCCAGGGGCGGACCAATCAGGACAATGCCGAACAATGCCTGGCGATCCGCCGCAGTGCCGTTAATAACCAGCAGCATCCACTGGAGTTTCTTGCCGCGCAGCAACTGGACGATCTGAAAAACCCTGGCAGGAAGCTTGAACTGGAAGGCCTGACCAGTTGGCTGGCGGAACAATGCGGCCAGCCCTTTCTGCGCATCGACCCTCTGAAGATCAATGTTGCCGCCATCACCCCGCTGATGTCCTATGCCTTCGCCCAGCGCCACAAGATTCTTGCCGTGGCGGTGGACAACGACAGCGTGACCATCGCCAGCAGCGAGCCTTTGGTAAATAGCTGGGAAGCCAACCTGACCCACGTGCTCAAGCGTCCGATCAAGCGCGTGGTGGCCAGCCCAACGGATATCCAACGCTTTACTGTGGAGTTCTACCGCCTAGCCAAATCGGTAAGCGGCGCCTCAGCCGGCGACACTAAGATCAGCAACATGGGCAACTTCGAGCAACTGCTCAACCTCGGCGCCCAGGATCAGGAGCCCGATGCCAATGACGCGCATATCGTCAATATCGTCGACTGGCTGTTTCAGTACGCCTTTACCCAGCGCGCCAGCGATATCCATATCGAGCCACGACGCGAACAGGGCAGCGTGCGTTTTCGCATCGACGGCGTGCTGCACACCGTCTACCAATTCCCGCCCCAGGTGACCATGGCCATCGTCAGCCGCCTGAAAAGCCTTGGGCGGATGAACGTTGCAGAAAAACGTAAACCGCAGGATGGCCGGGTCAAGACCAAGACCCCGGATGGCGGTGAAGTCGAACTGCGCCTGTCGACCCTGCCCACCGCCTTTGGCGAAAAAATGGTGATGCGGATCTTTGACCCGGAAGTGCTGCTGAAAAGCTTCGACCAGCTGGGTTTCTCCGCGGACGACTTAAAGCGCTGGCAGAGCATGACCAGCCAGCCCAACGGCATCATCCTGGTAACCGGTCCCACCGGCTCCGGCAAAACCACCACGCTGTACACCACGCTCAAGCAACTGGCCACGCCGGAAGTTAACCTCTGCACCATCGAAGACCCGATCGAGATGGTCGAGCCGACCTTCAACCAGATGCAGGTGCAACACAATATCGACCTGACCTTCGCCAGCGGCGTACGTGCGCTGATGCGCCAAGACCCGGACATCATCATGGTCGGCGAAATTCGCGACCTGGAAACCGCCGAGATGGCGATTCAGGCGGCGTTGACCGGACACCTGGTGCTGTCCACCCTGCACACTAACGATGCTCCCAGCGCGATCACCCGCCTGCTGGAACTTGGCGTACCGCACTACCTGCTCAAGTCAACCCTGCTCGGCGTAATGGCCCAGCGCTTGGTGCGTACTCTATGCCCGCATTGCAAGGCGCCACAGACGCTGGATGAAGACGGCTGGCAGAGCCTGACCAAACCCTGGAGCGCGCCGCTGCCGACTCAAGCCTGCCGCGCCGTAGGTTGCCTGGAATGCCGCGACACCGGTTACCGCGGCCGAGCAGGGGTATATGAAATCATGCTGATCAATGACGCGATGAAGCCGCTGATTACCGCCGACACCGACCTGATTGCCCTGCGTCGGCATGCCTTCAAGGAAGGCATGCGCAGCCTGCGCCTGTCTGGCGCGCAGAAGGTCGCCGCCGGCCTGACCACCATTGAGGAAGTGCTACGGGTCACTCCGCAGAGCGAGCAGAAATAGCCTTAGCCCACGCGTTTCAGCTGCGCGGCAAACGCTGCTGACGGGCGAGGATGCTCGCCACCCGCTGCGGCTTGCACTGCAGGTAAGCCGAGGCTTGCAGCAAGCGCTGATTGGAATGCCAGGCAAACAGAAACTGCCCGCCCTTGAGCTGATCTACCACCATCCTCGCGACTTCCGGACGCACCGCCGGGCAACCCAGGCTGCGGCCGATACGTCCATGCTTCTCTGCCCAACGTGGGCTGACATAACCGGCGCCATGAATCACGATGGCACGCTCGCGGGCCAGGTCGTTCAGTCCGGGCTCCAGGCCATCCATACGCAGGGAATAGCCATGCTTGCCGCGGTAGCTTTCCGCCGTGCGGAACAGGCCCAAACTGGACTGATGGCTACCCAGACGATTGGAAAACGCCTCGGCAAAATTCTCCCCGGACTTGCGACCATGGGCGACGAAATCGCGCAATAGCAGACGCTTGCGCTGCAGATCGAATATCCACAACCGCCGCTCGGTGGAAGGCCGCGAATAGTCGATAACCGCAAGGCGGCGAGCCGGATCAGCACCATGATTGACCGCGCACTGCATGGCCGCCAGCGCATGCTGCAGCGCCTGCTGATTGAGCCCGGGGGCAATCTGCGCCAGATCCATGAGCAAGTCATCCTGCTCGGTTGCAGTCGCCGACAAGGGCATGCAAGAAAGCCAAAAGCCGATCAGGCAGAACCTGCCAAGACGTCCAAACATTGCGCAAATACCTCTAGTACCTTAGGACGTCCTGTCACAAGATCCGCCCCTAGCCCGCCTATACTGGTTGCGGCTAACCCGCTTTTCGGCCAAGGACTGGAGCAGTAGATTGTTCAAAAAACGCACACTCTACCTGAGCGCTGTCCTGCTCACCCTGCCATTGGTCGCCAACGCCACCGATGCGCCCTTCGCCACCAGCGTCGATCTGCGCCCATTGCTGGCTCAATTGACGCAGCGCTGCAGCCCATTACCGACAAGCCTAGACGAGAATGCTCAGCGCCTGCTGCAGGCTTTTTATGCGCAACGCGACGGCCAACCGGCCTGGCAGAACAGCGAACAACTGCTGCAATTGCGCGAACAGCTGAAGCAATTGGAAGATGACGGCCTGCAGCCCAGTGACTATCTGCTGCCCAGCCTGGTCGCGGATAGCTTCGCCAAGCAGCGCGACTGCGCGGAACTGCTGACCAGCCACAGCTACCTGCAGGCCCTGCTGCACCTGCGTCGCGGCCGCTTGCTGCAACAGCGCCTGGAACCGCTGTGGCAGGCGCCAGGGCAAACCAACCCGGACCCGCAACTGGCGACCCTCTCACTGGCTCTGCTGCATCTGCACACCCCGTCCCTGGCCTTTGCCAGCGCACGGCCGGCCACCGTGCAATACCAGCGGCTGCGTAGCGCTTATGCGCAACAACGCCTGCAGCCGCTGCAGGAGTGGACGACACTCGCCAGCGGCCCACAGCTCAAACCCGGCGGCGAGGATGCGCGACTGCCAGCATTGCGCACACGCCTGATCGCCCAGGGCTACCTGGCTGCACCGAAAGAAGAACTGGGCAGCACCTATGATCTGGCCACACAAAGCGCCCTGGAGAATTTCCAACGCGACCACGGCCTTAACCAGGATGGCTTTCTCGGCCCCGCCAGCCTGACCGAGCTGAATATCAGCCCACAGCTGCGCCGTGAGCAGCTGCGCGCCAACCTTGAGCGCCTGCGCTGGCTGGCCGACTCTATGGGCGAGGCCAAAGTGCTGATCAATGTTGCGGCCGCCGAAATCCAGGTGCAGCGCGATAATCAGCTGCTTTGGCGCAGCCGCACCCAGGTCGGCCGTGCCGAACGGCAAACGCCGCTGCTCGCATCCAGCATTGTGCGGCTGACCCTCAATCCGACCTGGACCGTGCCGCCGACCATTCTGCGTGAAGACAAATTGCCGGCTATTCGCGACGACATCAGCTACCTGGAACGCCACCAGATGAGTGTGCTCGACCGCGATGGCAACCTCCTCGACCCACACAGTATCGACTGGGAAAGCCCCGGGGCGATCCGACTGCGGCAGTCGGCTGGTAGCCATAATCCGCTTGGCCGCGTCGCTGTGCGCTTCGACAATCCATTCGCGGTCTACCTGCACGACACGCCCAGCCAGCAGCTGTTCAGCAAAGCCCCGCGTGCATTTAGCTCGGGCTGCGTACGGGTCGAGGCCGTCGACACGCTGCTCGCCTGGCTGCTCACCCCGGATGAGCTGAGCAGCGTACAAACGCGTATCGCCAGCGGCGAAACCCAGCAATACCGCCTGCAACATCCGGCGCCGCTGCTGATTGCCTATTGGACGGTCGAAGCCAGCAAGGACGGGGCACTGCGCTACTACCCAGACATCTACGCGCGCGATGTGCGCCTGGTCAAAGCGCTGGCGCCAAACGTGCACTGATCGGCCGCCATGACCGTTGATCGGCACACTCTGCAACGCCATCGACAGCAGTGCCAACGCCAACTGTGCTTAGATAGCTGAACAGCTAATCCGCAGACTAAAACCCACCAAGGAGCTACACCACATGGAAATCGGCAGCGTCATCTTTCTCTTTGTCGGCCTCGCCGTCGCCATCGTTTTTATGGGCTTCAAGGTCGTGCCGCAGGGTTTTGAATGGACGGTGGAGCGCTTCGGTCGCTACACCAACACCCTTAAGCCGGGCCTGAACATCATCGTCCCGGTGATGGACAAAGTCGGCCGCAAGCTCAACGTAATGGAAAACGTGCTGGATATTCCGCCGCAGGAAGTGATCACCGCCGATAACGCCACGGTGCAGATCGACGCCATCTGCTTCTTCCAGATCATCAATTCGGCCCAGGCCGCCTACGAGGTGAACAACCTCGAACACGCCATCCGCAACCTGGTGATGACCAATATCCGTACCGTGCTCGGCTCCATGGAGCTGGATGCCATGCTCGGCCAGCGCGATGCGATCAACGAAAAGCTGCTACGCACCGTTGATGAAGCCACCGCGCCCTGGGGCATCAAGATCACCCGTATCGAGATCAAGGACATCAGCCCACCCGCCGATCTGATGGCCGCCATGTCCGGGCAGATGAAAGCCGAGCGGATCAAGCGCGCACAGATTCTCGAAGCCGAAGGCCTGCGCGCCGCTGCCATCCTTACCGCCGAAGGGCAGAAGCAGGGCGACATCCTTAAGGCCGAAGGCCAGCGCCAGGCTGCCTTCCTCGAAGCCGAAGCGCGCGAACGTGCCGCCCAGGCAGAAGCTGAAGCCACGCGCATGGTTTCCGAAGCCATCGCCCAGGGCAACGTGCAGGCGGTTAACTACTTCGTCGCGCAGAAATACATCGAAGCCCTCGGCCAACTGGCCAGCGCCAATAACAGCAAAGTCATCCTGATGCCGCTGGAAGCCAGCCAGGTGATCGGCGCAGTTGGCGGTATCAGCGAAATTGTCAAAGCCACCTTCGGCGAGAAGAAGGGTTAAACCATGTGGGACTTTTTACAGCACCTGTCGTACTGGAACTGGCTGGCGTTCGGCACCCTGCTGCTGATCCTCGAAGTGTTCGGTGCCGGGGGCTATCTGCTGTGGATCGGCCTGGCCGCCGCCAGCGTCGGCCTGCTGACCTTTATCTTCCCGGGCCTGCCCTGGGCTGCGCAGTTCATCCTGTTCGGCCTACTGTCGATACTCACCGCAGTGTTCTGGTGGCAGCGCCAACGCAGCGCCGCCAAGCCTTCCGACCAGCCAGGGCTGAACCAGCGTGGCAGCGAATTCATGGGACGCACCTTTGCCCTGCATGAAGCCATCCATGAGGGGCGCGGCAAGATAAAAGCCGGAGACTCGTTGTGGTTGGTCAGCGGCCCGAATCTACCGGCGGGCACGCCGGTGCGCGTGGTGGGACAGGACGGTGTGGTGCTGCGGGTCGAAGCCGAGCAATCGGCCTAACAGGCAAACCGGCACTGGCGAAAAATGCTCAGTGCCGGCTTAGCTGCCTGTCACTCAGGCAAGGCGTACACCTTGAACAGCGCCTTGACCATATCCCCCGGCTCACCGAAGTAGCGACCGTAAATCTGCTCTAACTCACCGGAGCGCTGCGCCTTGCTAAGGGCCGTGTCGACCAACAGGCGGAAGTCTTCGTCACCGCGCGTTAAGGCCATCGCCACCGGGGCGAATTCGTAGATTCGCTCCAGCACCTGCATATCACTGGCATCATCACGCTTGGCCAGGTAATTCTTCAGGACCATGCGCTCAGAAAAGAACGCATCGGCCTTACCCTCGGCCACCAACTGCACACCTTCCTCCTGGCTGCTGACGGTCACCACCGTAGCGACAACACCCAGCATGCGTTGCTGCTTGCGAATCCAGGCTTCTGTCGCTTCGCCCTGTTTAACCGCATAGGTATGGTTAGCCAAGCCGCGATTGACCGTGGCGCGCCAAGTCGGTCCGCTGTGTGCAACCTCACCGTTGAGCACCTTGAGCAAAGCCTCGGGCGCATCCTTACGCACCAAGACCGCCAGCCCGGCGGTGTAGATGGGCAGGGAGAAACTGACGTGCTTACGCTGACTGAGGCTTTCCACACTGGGCGAGCAGAGCAGGTCGAGCGAACCGTCACGCACGGCGTTCAGCCCTTGTGTCGCCTTCACAGACTGATAGCGCACCTGCAGCGCAGGCAGGTTCAGTTCGGTTTTGACCTGTTCGACCACCTTCTCGCACAGCTCAATCGCATAGCCGCCGACTTCACCGTTTTGCAGGCTGCTGAAAGGAGCAATGTCGTCGATGTAGCCCAGATTAAGCGTGTTACTGCTTTCGATGCGCTGCAGCGTCTCGGCGTGGGTTACAGGCGACAGCGCCAGGAGGCAGGCCAGCAGCAGGTTGAACGGATTACACAGGTGAATATTCATATCCATATCCCCAGATTCAGAGGGTTTACCGGCCATTACGCCTTACCGGGCGCGGGTTGCTCGGCAACAAAGCGTTTGGCGATAAAGCCGTACAGCAGATAACCCAACGCCAGCACCAGCATCGCGCCGAACACCGCATCCTTGCCCGAGGCATACAGGGCGTAGAAGCAATAAACCATCGCCACCATCAGCACCACCACGTTGCGGGTATAGATCGCCGCGCTGACGCGGGCCTTGTACATGATCACCAACAACCCGGAGAGCGCCGTGACATAGGGAATCAGGTTGGTAACGGCCGCCAGATTGACCAACTTGCTGAACTGCGCGCTGGCGTTCGGCGAGATAGTCGACAGCGCCAAAAGGGTTTGCAGCACCCCGCACACGACCATGCCGATCACCGGTGCATTGGCCGCCGTCACTTTGCCGAACAGTTTGAGGAACATGCCCTGATCCGCCGTGACCTTGGCCGTTTGCGCCAAAGTGAACTGCCAACCCAGCAGCGAGCCGATACAGGCCATGACAGCCAAGCCCATGATGATGTTGCCGATAAAGGGGTTGAACATCTGCGCATAGACATAGGCAAATGGCGCGCTGGAGTTAGCCAGCTCGGCATTCGGCACAATGCCCTGAATCACCGTGGTCGACAGCACATACACCACGGCTGCGCCGAGGGTGCCGAACAGGCAGGCCAGCGGCACATTGCGCTCGGGATTTTCCACCGCATCGGAGTTTTGCGCCGCCGACTCCATGCCGAGGAAGGCCCACAGGGTCAGCGGAATACTCTGTGCAATCGCGTCGCTGATCTTCAGGCTGTGCGGGTTCCAGGCATCCTTCAACACCGCAGGGTCAAACCAGAACCAGCCGATCAGGCTGAGCCCCGCCACCGGGATGATCACGCCCCAGACAGTGATCGCGCCAATTCTGCCGGTGATACGCGGGCCGCCGAAGTTGGCCACTGTGGTCAGCCAGATCAGCCCGACTGTGCCGACAAACAGCGGAATCGCGCCACTGCCCAGCCAGGGGAAGAACGGCGTGAGATAACCCACCGCCGAAATGCCGATGGCCACGTTGCCGATGGCCAGCGAAAGGAAATACAGAAACGAACAGAGGAAGAACGCCGACTTGCCGTGCGCCTCCTCGGTATAGGCCGACATACCGCCCGAGCGGTGGCAGTAGATACCGCATTGGGCGAAACAATAGGCAATGGCCATGGAGCCGACTGCAGTGATGATCCACGACAGCAGCGAAACCGCGCCCAACTGGGCCATGCTCGACGGCAACATGATGATGCCGGAGCCCATCATATTGACCGACACCAGGGTGGTGAGCCCCACCAGGCTCATCTTCTTGCTTGACTCAGCCATCGACCTCTCCTTGTTCTTTGCGTGGCACTGGCGCGGCCAGCAGCCAAGGCTGCCGGCCGGGAGTGGCTAAGCGTTACTGTTTGACCACATAGACCCTGTACGTCAGACCACCCTGGCCATCACGCTCAATCTCGACGCCATGGTTGTCGTGCTCGAAACCGGGGAAATGGCTATCGAACAGCTCCATCGCCAGCAGGTAATCGATGATCGCTTGCTTGTCGGCGCCAGCCTTCTCGCCCGGCATCATCAGCGGAATGCCCGGTGGATAGGGCACGATTTGCACGGCCACGGTGCGGTCCAGCATGTCACGCACGGCGATCTGCTCAATCTGGCCTTTCACCAGTTTGGCAAACGTCGCCCGCGGTGATGACACCACATCCGGCAAGAGGCTGAAGGCGGCGTCCATGTTGTGCAGCAGCTCGGAGGCGAGCATGTCCTGATGCATGGCGTCGGCCAGGTCCTTGAGGCCCATGCCGGCGTAACGCTCGACATGGCTGGCGACCAGCTCAGGCATCACCAATTCCAGCGAGGCGTTGCTGTCGTAGTGCTTCTTGAACTCCATCAGCCCAGCGACCAGTGAACCCCACTTGCCCTTGGTTACACCCAGACTGAACAGCAGCAGAATCGAATACGGCTCGGTCTTTTCCACCACGATGCCGCGACTGGAAAGGAACGATGACACCAGCGGCGCCGGAATGCCGCTGGCCTCCATCTGCCCTTCCAGGGTCTGCCCTGGGGTCAGCACGGTGACCTTGATCGGGTCGAGCATGCAGTAATCGCGGCCCAGGTCACCAAAGCCATGCCAGCTGGCGCTCGGCTGAAGCACCCAGGCATCACCCTGGCGTAACGTCTGCGGATCGAGGTCGGCAAAGGGCACGCCGTTGACCTCATCCGGTTGCCACACGCCAAACCACCAATCCTGCGGCTTGCGCTTACGCACCTCATTCCCCAGGCGCACCATGGCCTGGCGGAAGGCAATGGCTTCGCCGATGGACTCATCGGTGAGGTACTCGCCGGCATCGTCCATCATCTTCGCCGACACATCGGTGGACGCGAGGATGCTGTACTGCGGCGACGTCGAGGTGTGCATCATGAAGGCTTCATTGAACAGCGCCGGCTTGACCGGCACCTTGCCCGAACGGATATGGATCATCGAGGCCTGCGACAGCGCAGCCAGCAGTTTGTGGGTCGAGTGGGTGACGGTCACCGTGGCGTCATCGGCATGCCGTTCGCCACGGTGCATGCCGTAGCGGCCTTCATACAGCGGATTGAAGCGCGCGTAGGCATACCAGGCTTCGTCGTAGTGAATCCGGTCGACGCTCTGGCTCAGTTCGCGAGTGGTGGTCTGCACGTTGTAGCAGAGGCCGTCGTAGGTCGAATTGGTCAGCACCGCCAGTACTGGACGGGCCTGTTTGTCGGTCATCAGCGGACTTTCGGCGATTTTCTGCGCCACCGCCTCGGGCGTCAGCTCGCTGCGCGGCACCGGGCCGATCAGCCCGCGTGCATTACGCCGTGGCCGCAGGTACAGCGGCACCGCGCCGGACATATTCAGCGCGTAATTCAGCGATTTGTGGCAATTGCGGTCGACCAGCACCGCATCGCCATCGGTGACCGCCGAGTGCAGGACGATCTCATTGCTGGCTGAACTGCCACCGACCGAGAAGAAGGTGTAATCGGCGCCAAACACCCGCGCGGCATTCTTTTCCGCCTCGGCAATCGGCCCGGAGTGATCATTCAACGAGCCCAGCTCACCCACCGATACGCTGAGGTCGGAGCGCAGCATCTGTTCGCCGTAAAAGTCGAGAAAACTGCGCCCTACGGCGGTCTTCATAAAGGCCGTGCCGCCGGTATGCCCAGGGGTGTGCCAGGAATATTCGTGGGTGTCAGCGAAGTTAACCAAAGCGCCAAAAAACGGCGGCAAGATGCTGTCCAGATAACGCCGGGCAGCGGCTTCGATGCGACCGGCGACAAACTCCGGGCTGTCTTCCGGCTGCCAGATAAACCCGTCGATATTTTCAACAAACTCCAGCGGCACCCGGCTCTGATGCGCCTGGCTCATGCCGAGCATGATCGGTAGCTGTGCGGTGCGCTGGCGGATCAGCTGAATCAGGTGCAGCGCTAACGGCAGGTTTTCCTCGCACAAACCCCAACCGAGGATGACGCAGCAATAGGCTGGGTCGGCGCGAAAGGCGATTTCCGCGTCATCCAGCGAGCTGACTCGCTCAACCTCCAGGCCATGTTGCTGCAAGGCCCGACCCACCTCCTCGGCGCTGCGCAGAACGATGCTGTCCGGGTGTTCCAGGGTGTTGACCACAATCAGCACCGGGTAACGCTGGGCTAGGGATGCCGGCAACGGCACTTTCGCGTGACTCATGATGAACTCCTTGTAATAGACCTGATGGGTGCCAGCCCTTAGCGCTTGAGGCACCAGAAGTGGTAACCGCCGTCCTGATGCACGGCGCCCTCTACCTCTTTCTCGAAACCGGGGAAGTGGTTGCCCCAATCCTGCAGGGCCTGGATGTAACGAATCCATGGGCCATCCAGCGGCCCCAGGTTCTCGCCGGGCATGACAATCGGGATGCCCGGTGGATAGGGCATGATGCCGACCCCGGTAACCCGACCTGCCGCCTGTTGCAGCGGCAGCAGTTCGACTTCGCCGGTTTGCAGCGCCTGGAACGCGGCACGTGGCGTTGTTTCGATCAACGGCAGGTTGCCGAAGGCTTCGGCCTGCAGGGCGTCCATGCGGCTGCTGCGCATGTACTCGAACATCTCGCTGCTGAGGTCACGCAGGCCCATGCCGCGGTAGCGCTCAGGCGCCTGGGCGACCAGATCAGGTAACACCCGTTCCAGCGCCACATTGCCGTCGTAGTGGCGCTTGAAGGCCAGCAGCACGTTGATCAGCGTGCCCCACTTGCCCTTGGTTACGCCGATGCTGAACAGGCAAAGCACCATAAAATCGGTGATGCGCGACGGCACAATGTTGTTGCGGTAGAGAAAGGCACCGAGGATTGGCGCGGGGATGCCCTCCGCCAACAGCTGGCCGTCGGCGCCCATGCCCGGCACCATGATGCCGACCTTGATCGGGTCGAGCATGCACCAGCCTTTTTCCAGGCCTGCAAAGCCATGCCATTCAGCGCCTGGCTCCAGCTCCCAGCAGGCGGGATCGCTGGTCAGTTGTTCGGCATCGGCATCGGCAAAATCAACCGTCTTGCCGGTTTTGCTATCGCAGACCTGCGGCGCGTTCCATGGCTGGAAGAACCAGTCGCCGCGGCTGGCAAACTCGCGGTGGGTGCGCGCCAGCGCCTGGCGGAAATCCACCGCCTCGCGCAGCGAATCCTGGGTCAGGCTATAGCCGCCGTTGCCATCCATCATCGCCGCGCCCACCTCGTTGGAGGCGAACAGCGCGTACAACGGCGAGGTACTGGCCTGAATCACGAAGGATTCATTGAAGCGGCTGTGCTCGACCGGGTTGCGGCCGTTGCGGATGTGGATAAACGAGGACTGCGACAGCGCCGCCAGCAACTTGTGGGTCGAGTGGGTGGCAAACACCGTAGGGCCATCGGCCGGGTGGCTGGCGGGGTCGCCACGCATGGCGTAACGCCCCTGGTACAGCGGATTGAAGCGCGCGTAGCCGTACCAGGCCTCATCGAAGTGAATGCGCTCACTGCTCTGCGCCAGCATGCTCTCGGCGCGTTCGGCGTGCAGGCACATGCCGTCATAGGTGCAATTGGTGACCACGGCATACACCGGTTTGCTGCCCTTGGCCTGGGCGCGCAGCGGGTGGTTGGCGATGGCGGCCTGGATGCGCTGCGCATCGAACTGCGCAGGCAGCAATGGGCCGATAATCCCGTAGCGGTTGCGTGTCGGCGTCATATACAGCGGCAGGCCGCCAGTCAGCACCAGGCCCTGTTCGATGGATTTGTGGCAATTGCGGTCGCACAGGGCGAACTGGTTTTCACCGACACAGGCCATAAAGATCGCCCGGTTGGAGCCAGAGGTGCCGTTGAGTACCGAATAGCTGGCGTGGGCGCCAAAGATCCGCGCCACATAGGCTTCGGAGTCTGCCACTGGGCCGCTGTGATCGAGCACTGAACCAAGGCTGCCGCGCTCGATACCGCTGTCGGTGCGAAACAGGTTTTCCCCGAAGAAATCGAAGAACACCCGGCCCACCGGCGACTTTGTAAAGGCAATCCCGCCCTGATGCCCCGGCGCAGCCCAGGAGTGCTCATCTTTCATGGTGTAGCGCAGCAGTGCATCGGTAAACGGCGGCAGCAGGTGCTCAAGGTAGCGGTTGATCGCGGCAATCACCCGACCGACGACAAAGGGCGCGGTGTCTTCGAGCATCCAGACAAACTCGTCGGCCAGCCCCATGGCCTCCACCGTGATGCTCTTCTTGGCATTACGGTCGGCCATTAGAAATACCGGAACGTTTTCGTTGCGCTGGCGAATGCTGCGCAGCAACTCCAGCGCCTGGGCGTGGGAGCTGTCGTCATTTTTGCCCAGGGTCCAATCGACGCAGATGCAATGCAGCGCCGCATCGGACATCACCGCCGCCAACCCATCCTCGTAGGAGGTGGCCTTGATCAGCTCGGCATTGCGGCTGGCAAATTCGTCGACCAGCTCGTTGAGCACACGCCCACGCATGCTAGTGGGGCTGCCGAGGTCATCGTCAACCATCAGCACGCGCATTTTCAGGGGTTTGTTGGTTCGTCCAATCATCAACCTGCCTCCATCGTCCTTTTGCGCAAATGCAGTCGCACTGCCCATACCCTGACATCCAGTAACCGTGCGGGGGTTAGTGCATAGAAACCGGGGAATTGATGCATGCCCACTCAGCGCACTATGCACCGAGCAGCGAAACATCTTGTGACATGGGTCAACAGCCTAGTCAGCATCGCGGGTCGCGCAAACTTTCTGACTGAACAAACGGCTGAGTGCGACGAATAGCCGTGCTAGAGCGGCACAGTGCCATTACGAGGGACGAGCAAAGACGCAGAAACAACAAAGCCCCGCGAGGCGGGGCTTTGTTTTGCAGCTAAGCGGTAGGCTTAGGCGTCGCTATCGGCTGTGGCCTTGTACGCGGCCGCATCCAGCAGCTTGTCCAGCTCGCTGGCATCGCTTGGCTTGAGCTTGAAGAACCAGCTGCCGTACGGATCGCTGTTGACGCTTTCCGGGCTGTCGGCCAGTCCGTCATTGATCGCGATGACTTCACCGGAAACTGGTGCATAGATGTCGGATGCGGCCTTGACCGATTCCACCACCCCGGCTTCCTGACCGGCATTCAGGCTCTTGCCGACTTCTGGTAGCTCGATGAATACCACATCACCCAGGGCTTCCTGCGCGTGATCGGAAATGCCTACGGTAACGCTGCCATCGGCTTCCAGGCGCGCCCACTCGTGGCTGGCGGCGTAACGCAGATCGGCGGGGATATTGCTCATGTGTCGTTCCTCATCTGACATGACGGCGACCACGCCGTCATGGAAATTTAGCAGGCCTTGGCCATACCGAAAGAAAGTCTTTAAAAACCTAGCGAGCCGCTCCAAAACGGGCGCTCTCGACCATCCATGGCTAACTCAAGGCTTAGATAAGCGCCTTGCCGTTACGCACAAAACTCGGCTTGACCACCCGCACCGGGTACCACTTGCCGCGAATTTCTACCTCGGCACGTTCGTTGGTAGCCGCCGGCACACGGGCCAGGGCAATGGATTTACCCAGAGTCGGCGAGAAGCTACCACTGGTGATCTCACCTTCGCCCACGCCTTCAACCCGCACCACCTGATGCGCACGCAGCACGCCGCGCTCTTCCAGCACCAGGCCCACCAGCTTAGAGGGAACGCCTTCGGCCTTCTGCTTCTGCAGCGCGGCACGACCAACAAAGCCACGGCTGGCCGGCTCCCAGGCGATGGTCCAGGCCATGTTGGCGGCCAGTGGGGTCACACTTTCGTCCATATCCTGGCCGTAAAGGTTCATCCCGGCTTCCAGGCGCAGGGTATCGCGCGCGCCGAGGCCAATCGGGGAAATACCGGCACCGACCAATTCATTAAGGAAAGCCACCACTTCGCTGGCTGGCAGCATGATTTCCAGGCCGTCTTCGCCGGTGTAACCGGTGCGGGCGATGAACCACTCGCCATCGGGCTGGCCTTCGAACGGCTTGAGGCTCTGAATCAGGTTGGCGCGCGATTGGCTGACCAGCTCGGCGGTCTTGCTGCGCGCATGTGGACCTTGAATGGCCAGCATCGCCAGCTCTGCACGCTCTTGCAGTTGCACATCAAAATCGACGCTCTGCAAGCGCATCCAGGCCAGGTCCTTGTCGCGGGTCGAGGCATTCACCACCACGCGGTAGCCAAAGTCGGTCAGGTAGACGATCAGGTCATCCACTACCCCGCCTTGCTCGTTGAGCATGCCGCTGTAGAGGGCTTTGCCGATGCTTTGCAGACGCTCGATGTCGTTGGCCAGCAGGTGTTGCAGGTAGGCCTTGGCCTGGCTGCCACTGACATCCACCACGGTCATGTGCGACACGTCGAACACCCCGCAGTCGCGACGCACCTGATGGTGCTCCTCGACCTGCGAGCCATAGTGCAACGGCATGTCCCAACCGCCAAAATCGACCATCTTGGCACCAAGAGCGAGGTGCAGGTCATAGAGCGGTGTGCGCTGTCCCATAAGTGTCTCCTTGCGGGCTGGGCAGTGCAGCGGCAACCCGGCTGAGCCCACACAATCGGGCACTGGCACGGGCTATCAAGATGATCGGCCGCTGCGAATGGCGCGCATTGTAGCCGCAACACCGGGGGCGGTCATCCCAGCGTGGCAGCCTGTCGCGCCTAGCAGGCGTGGTTAGCCGTGACGCCGCGCCGAACGGCGGATCAGCAGAATCACCGGCAGCAGGCCGACCAGCACCAGCGTCAGGGCCGGCAGCGCAGCGCGCGCCCACTCGCCTTCGCTGGTCATTTCGAATACGCGTACCGACAGCGTGTCCCAGCCGAACGGGCGCATCAGCAGGGTGGCGGGCATTTCCTTGAGCACATCGACAAACACCAGCAGCGCCGCCGACAGCGCACCCGGCACCAGCAGCGGCAGGTAGACCTTGAAGAACAGCCCGATACCGCCGACACCGAGGCTGCGCGAGGCTTCCGGCAAGGACGGGCGAATGCGCGCCAGGCTATTTTCCAGCGGCCCGTAGGCCACCGCCATAAAGCGGATCATATAGGCCAGCAGCAACGCCGACAGACTGCCAAGCAGCACCGGCTTGCCCGCACCGCCCAGCCAACTCGACAGCGGGATCACCAGCTCGCGGTCCAGATAGCTGAACGCCAGCATGATCGCCACCGCCAGCATCGAGCCGGGCAAGGCATAACCGAGGTTGGCAACGCCGACGGTACCGCGCATCAAACGAGTCGGGGTCAGACGTCGAGAGAACGCCAGCAGCAAGGCTACACTGACGGTGATCAGCGCCGCCATCGCGCCCAGGTACAGGGTATGCAGGATCAGCGCGCTGTAGCGCTCATCCAGGTCGAAACGGCCACGCTGCCAGAACCAGACAATCAGCTGCAGCACCGGGATAACAAAACCGCAGGCGAATACCAAACCGCACCAGGTACTGGCGGCCAGCGCCTTGCCGCCTTTGAGGTGATACAGCGCCTTGCCGCGCGGCCGCTCATTCACCGGACGCACCGCACCACGGGCGCGGCGCTCACCATAGAGCACCAGCATCACCGCCAGCAGCAGCAGGCTGGCGAGCTGAGTGGCGCTGGTCAGGCTGTAGAAGCTGTACCAGGTTTTGTAGATGGCCGTGGTAAAAGTGTCGAAGTTGAACACCGCCACCGCGCCAAAATCCGCCAAGGTTTCCATGATCGCCAGCGCCAGGCCCGCACCAATCGCCGGTCGCGCCATTGGCAGCGCAACGCGCCAGAACGCCCGCCAGGGGCTCAGCCCGAGCACCCGCGCGGCTTCCATCAGGCCTTTGCCCTGCGCCAGAAAAGCATTGCGCGCGAGCAGGTAAACGTAGGGATAAAACACCAGCACCAGGACGATGATCACCCCGCCGGTTGAGCGCACCCGGGGGAAGCGCACCCCGCTGCCAAACCACTCGCGCAGCAGGGTTTGCAGCGGCCCGGCGAAATCCAACAGGCCGACAAACACGAACGCCAGCACATAGGCAGGAATCGCAAACGGCAGCATCAGCGCCCAGTCCAGCCAGCGCCGACCGGGGAACTCACAGAGGCTGGTCAGCCAGGCCAGGCTCACGCCAAGCAGCGTCACGCCCACGCCCACACCGAGCACCAACACCAGGGTATTGCCGAGCAGGCGCGGCAGCTGGGTTTGCCACAGGTGCGCCCAGATCTGCTGATCAACCTCGTGCCAGCTGAACATCAGCACGCTCAGCGGCAGCAGCACCAGCAAGGCAACGGCAAAGGCGATGGGGTACCAGCGGCGCTGGGCAGGATGGGCCACGCAAATTCCTCAAAACTGAAAAACACAACGCCCCGGGCTGAGCCGGGGCGTCGAGTATAACGGCAGGAAGTGCTGGCGATTTAGCGAGCTAGAGACAGACAAGGCAAAAATGGCCGAGGGAGCGGAGTTTACATGTTGTAAATGAGCATCCCGAGGCCATTTTTAACGCAGTCTGGCCGACGCGCAGCAAATCGCCGATCAGTTCCAGCCAGCGCGATCCATCAACATGGTGGCTTCAGCCTGACGCTTGCCAGCCACCTCGGTGGCGATCGAGTCAGCCTTGAAGGTGCCCCACGCGGCGACTTCCTTGGACGGTGCAACCGCCGGGTTGGCCGGGAACTCCTGGTTGACGCCAGCAAAGATGGTTTGCGCTTCTTCGGTGGTCATCCACTCCAGCAGCTTGCGGGCGGCTTCGGCGTTTGGCGCGTACTTGGTCACACCGGCACCCGCCAGGTTGACGTGCACGCCACGGTCGTTCTGGTTCGGCCAGTACGGCTTCACTTTCAGATCCGGCTGCTGCTGGTGCAGGCGGCCGTAGTAGTAGGTGTTGGTGATGCCAACGTCGCACTGACCGGCGTCGATGGCCTGCAGCAGCGCGGTGTCATCGGCGAACACGTCGGTGGCCAGGTTGTTGACCCAACCCTTGATGATTTCTTCGGTCTTGGCCGCACCATGGGTTTCGATCAGGGTGGCGGTCAACGACTGGTTGTAGACCTTCTTGCTGGTACGCAGGCACAGGCGGCCTTCCCAGTTTTTGTCGGCCAGGGCTTCATAGGTGCTCAGCTCGCTCGGTTTGACCCGCTCGGTGGAGTAGAAGATGGTCCGTGCGCGCAGCGACAGGCCAGTCCAGCTGTCAGTGCTGGAGCGATACTGAGCGGGGATATTGGCGTTGATCAGCTCGGACTTGGTGGGCTGCAGTACACCTTCCTGCTCGGCTTGCCAGAGGTTGCCGGCGTCAACAGTGATCAGCAGGTCAGCCGGGGTGTTGGCCCCTTCGGCTTTCAGGCGGGCGATCAGCGGCGCTTCCTTGTCGGTAATGAACTTGACCTTGACCCCGGTTTTCGCGGTGTAGGCATCGAACACCGGCTTGATCAGCTCGTCGATACGCGAGGAATACACCACCACTTCATCGGCGGCCTGCGCAGTGCTGGCGAGCGCAGTGAGGGAGAGTGCGGCGAACAAGCCTTTGCTTACCTGCATGGTGTAATGCCTCTTGGTATAGACGAGTTAAGGTGCCAAATAGTAGTGAATGGCATTTAGGTTCTCAACTCGCTATGCATTTAAACCTGTAACAAGTGCCTTCAATCTTCCTTAAGCCACCGCCTGCTGCGCGGCCAACTGCTTGGCCTGCTCACGCAGAACGAACTTCTGCACCTTACCGGTGCTGGTTTTTGGCAGGTTAGTGAACACCACGCAGCCCGGCACCTTGAAGCGCGCCATGTGCTGCTGACAAAAGGCGATTACTTCCTCGGCTGTCAGCTCGGCACCCGCTTTGAGGGTGACAAAGGCGCAGGGTGTTTCGCCCCATTTGGCATGCGCCATAGCCACCACAGCAGCTTCCAGAATCAGCGGATGGCGATACAGCACGTCCTCCACCTCGATGGAAGAGATGTTCTCGCCGCCGGAGATGATGATGTCCTTGCTGCGATCCTTGATCTCCACATAACCGTCGGCATGCCACACCGCCAGGTCGCCGGAGTGAAACCAGCCGCCGGCAAAGGCCTCGGCAGTGGCTGAGGGGTTCTTCAAATAGCCTTTCATCACCACGTTGCCGCGCATCATGATTTCGCCGATGGTCTGACCGTCTTTTGGCACCGGTTGCAGGGTGTCCGGGTCGGCCACCATCAGGCCGTCGAGCAGCGGCGCTCGCACGCCCTGGCGGGATTTCAGGCGCGCACGCTGTTCCGGGCTTTCGCTATCCCACTCGCTTTTCCATTCGCAGGCCACGCTGGGGCCGTAGGTTTCGGTCAGGCCGTATACGTGGGTCACGCGAAACTCCAGGGCTTCCATGGCCTCGATTACCGCTGCGGGTGGTGCGGCGCCGGCGGTGAGCACTTTCACTGGACGGGTTTTCAGGACTTTCAGCGCGTCATCGGCATTAGCCAGCATATTCAGCACGATAGGCGCGCCGCAGAAATGGTCGACGCCATGTTCGGCAATCGCCGGGTAGATGGCCTCGGCGCGTACATGGCGCAGGCACACATTGACGCCGACATAGGCGGCCAGCGCCCAAGGGAAGCACCAGCCATTGCAGTGGAACATCGGCAGCGTCCACAGGTACACCGGGAAGCGGCTCATGTCCCAGCACATGGCGTTGGACAGGGCATTCAGGTGTGCGCCGCGGTGGTGGTAGACCACGCCCTTGGGGTTGCCGGTGGTGCCGGAGGTGTAATTGAGGGAGATCGCCTGCCACTCATCCGCCGGCAGCTGCCAGGCATAGTCCGGGTCGCCTTCGGCCAGCAGCGCCTCGTATTCCAGCTGGCCGATCAGCAGACCGTCAGCGTATTCCGGGTCATCGATGCCAATCACTAACGGCGGCTGTGGTAAGTGGCCGACCACGCGCTGGGCCAACTCGCCGAACTCCTTGTCCACCAGCAACACCTTGGCTTCGCCGTGCTGCAGGATAAAGGCGATGGCTTCGGCATCCAGGCGGGTATTGATGGCATTCAGCACGGCACCGCACATCGGCACACCAAAATGCGCCTCGAACATCGCCGGGCCGTTGGGCGCAATCACTGCCACGGTATCGCCCAAACCGATGCCGCGCTGAGCCAAGGCCGAGGCCAAACGAATACTGCGGCTATAGGTTTCGCCCCAGGTCTGCCGCAGGCTGCCGTTAATCAGCGCCAGGCGCTGCGGGTAGACGCTGGCGGCGCGCTCAAGAAAGCTCAGCGGGCTGAGCGCCTGAAAATTTGCCGCATCACGGGGCATGCCGTATTCGTAGGGATTGACGCTGTGCATTGTTGTTCTCCAGCTGGGCGTTGTGCGCAGAGACCATAGCAGCCGTAAGGTTTTTGCGATGCGCGACCTTGGTCGAAACCGTGACTCGCAAGTCAGCAATCACGTCAGCATAGGCATCCGAACAGCCATGCTGGGCGCTTGATCGCGGCGCAATAACCGCCGCAGAGCGTTCCAGACTGAGTGACAAGCCTCCATAGCCTTATCTCGGTTTGTCTGGCGTTATCTTTTCAAGGAGTTATCGAGTGACCTCACGCTTACCTGTGATCGTTGGTTTTGGTGGCTATAACGCGGCTGGGCGCAGCTCCTTCCACCATGGTTTCCGCCGCACCGTGATCGAGTCCATGGACACGCCTGCGCGCCAGCAGACCCTTGCCGGCCTGGCGGTGATGATGAAACTGGTCAAGGTGGTTGATGGCAACTATCAGGATGACGCCGGCAACACCCTGAGCCTGGCCGAGATCGACAGCCGCTTCGCCGAGCAGATTCTCGCCTCGACCTTGGTGCGCCGTATCGAGAAGCAGCACCTGGATGTCGACGCGGCGCACTGGCAGAAGACCATCGACATCAGTGCCACAGCCGGTCAGCCGCTGAGCTTTATCACCCTGCGCAAGCACCTGCCCGAGCCGCTGCCATCCGACTGGACGGTGGACGAGTTGAACGCCAGCGAAGTACTGGTGACCCTGCACGACAACTGCGAATTCAAGGTCGACAGCTACCGCGCCCTGCCGGTGAAATCCGCCGGGCAGCTGCCCAGCGGCTTCGAACCGAGCGAGCTGTACAACGCACGCTTCCATCCGCGCGGTCTGGCCATGACCATCGTCGGCGTCACCGACGCCCTACGCGCCACCGGCATCGACTGGCAGACCATCATGCAGCACGTGGCACCGGACGAAGTCGCGGTGTTTGCCGGCAGCATCATGAGTCAGCTCGACGAAAACGGCTTCGGCGGCCTGATGCAGTCGCGACTCAAGGGCGGTCGCGTCACCGCCAAGCAGCTGGCCCTGGGCCTGAACACCATGCCGGCAGACTTTATCAACGCCTATGTGCTGGGCAGTGTCGGCACCACCGGCAGCGTCACCGGCGCCTGCGCAACTTTCCTTTATAACCTGCAGAAAGGCATCGAGCTGATCAGTTCGGGCAAGGCGCGGGTGGCCATCGTCGGCAACAGCGAAGCACCGATCAATCAGGAATGCATCGAGGGTTACGGCGCCATGGGCGCGCTGGCTACCGAAGATGGCCTGCGCCAGATCGAAGGCAACGAGACTGTTGATTTTCGCCGCGCCAGCCGCCCGTTTGGCGAAAACTGCGGCTTTACCCTGGCCGAAGCCTGCCAGTTCGTCGTGCTGATGGACGATGCCCTGGCGCTTGAGCTGGGCGCGGATATCCACGGCGCAGTGCCGGATGTGTTTATCAACGCCGATGGCTTTAAGAAATCCATTTCCGCCCCCGGCCCCGGCAACTACCTGACCGTAGCCAAGGCCGTGGCCAGCGCCGTGCAACTGTTGGGCATCGACTCAGTGCGTGAGCGCAGCTTCGTGCATGCCCACGGCTCCAGCACCCCGGCCAACCGGGTGACCGAATCAGAAATCCTCGACCGCATCGCCAGCGCCTTCGCTATTGAGCAATGGCCGGTCACCGCAGTGAAAGCCTTTGTTGGCCACTCCCTGGCCACCGCCAGTGGTGATCAGGTGATCTCCGCCCTGGGCAGCTTCAAATACGGCATCATCCCTGGCATCAAGACCATCGACGCCGTAGCCGACGACGTGCACCAGCATCACCTAAGCTTCGCCACCCAGGATCGTTCACGCGCACCGGAGCAGCTGGATCTGTGCGTAATCAACTCCAAGGGCTTTGGCGGCAACAACGCCAGCGCCCTGCTGCTGGCGCCGCATGTGGCCGAACGTATGTTGCGCAAGCGCCATGGCGAAGCGGCCTTTGCCGACTACCTGCAGCGCCGCGAAGTCACCCGCAACGCCGCTCAGGCCTACGACGCGCAGGCGCTGCTGGGGGATTTGGGAATTATCTACAACTTCGGCAACGACCTGATCGACGACCAGCAGATCGAGATCAACTGCGAGCAGATCAAGGTACCGGGCTTTGCCCAGCCGCTGGTGTTCAAGAAGGACGAACGCTACGGCGATATGCTCGACTGAACGTCAGTGATGGGTTACGCCTGCGGCTAACCCATCCTACGGCCTTGGCTTAATCCAGCGCGCGGGCCAGCTGAATCAGCTCGGCGCGCCAGGGGGCGGCGGCCGGCAGCGCCAGAAAATACGGATTCAGCAGCGACTCACGCGCCTCATAGGTCAGCACTTCGCCCTTGAGCGTCAGCACTTCACCACCCGCACCTTCCAGCACGCCCTGGGCCGCCGCGGTGTCCCACTGCGAGGTGGGGGCCAGACGCGGGTAGCAATCGGCGTTGCCTTCGGCCAGCTGGCAGAACTTTAGCGAGCTGCCGACATTGGCCAGTTGCAGATCACCAAAGCGCTCGCTCAACCCGGCGAGCAAGGCCTCTTGCGCGGGGCTGGAATGGCGGCGGCTGGCGACCAGGGTAAAAGCTTCCTGCGGGGCAAGACGCACACTGATCCCCTCGCAGACACCCGCTGCATCGGCACGCCAGGCACCAAGACCAGCACCGCCGTAATAGCACTGACCGGTGGCCGGAATACCGACCACGCCAAACACCACGCGGCCCTGCTCAATCAGCGCGACGTTGACAGTGAACTCCTCGCTACCAGCGATAAATTCCTTGGTGCCATCCAGCGGGTCAACCAGCCACCAGCGGCTCCACTGTCCGCGCTCGCTCAGGGCAATATCGGCGGCCTCCTCGGAAAGCACCGGGATATCCGGCGTGAGCGCCAGCAGACCATCATTAAGAATATGGTGCGCAGCCATATCCGCAGCAGTCACCGGCGAGGCGTCGGCTTTTTCATTGACCGTCACGTCGGCGCGCCAATGCGGCAATGTCGCCGCGCCAGCCTGGCGCACCAGTTCAATCACAGCGGGGATCAGCGGATGGGGCATGGTTTGGCTCATGGTTTAAAGATCCCACGCTGAGTCAGTACATCGCGGGCCAGGTACAGCGCGGCCAGGGCACGGCCTTCAGTGAACTGCGGATGCTGGATCAAACTCGACAGCTCGCGCAGGCTGGTCTGGTCGACACGCATCGGCTCCGGTTCATCGCCCGGCAGGCGTTCTTCATAGAGATCCGAGGCCAGCACCACCTGAATCTTCTGGCTCATATAACCCGGCGACAGGCTCAGCTCGGCCAGCAGCTCAAGTTTGTGCGCGCCAAAGCCGGCTTCTTCCTTCAACTCGCGGTTGGCCGCCACCAACACGTCCTCGCCCGGTTCGATCAGCCCTTTGGGCAGCGACAGTTGGTAGTCATCGGTGCCGCCGCAATATTCCTCAACCAGCAGGGCGTGCTCGTCATCGACCATCGCCACCACCATCACCGCGCCATAGCCGGAACCCTTGCCCACCAACCGCTCGTAGGTGCGCTCCACGCCGTTGCTGAAACGCAGTTGCAGCTCCTCAACGCGGAACAGGCGGCTGCTGGCGACGATTTCGCGAGCGAGTACGGTGGGTTTCTGACGCATGGGGCGGCTCCTGGGCAGGACATAGCGGGTTATCATAGCGCGGCTTTTCCTATTATCTGCGTAGGAGATTGCGCGATCACGACGCCTGCGGCGCAAATCGCGACCGCCTGCGCATCTACCAGAAGAACTGCGCATGCCTGCCTTGCCCTGGAACGCCATCGACACCGTCTTGCTGGATATGGACGGCACCCTGCTCGACCTGCACTTCGACAACCACTTCTGGTTGCAACACCTGCCGCAGCGCTATGCCGAGCACCACGGTGTCAGCCGCGCGCTGGCCGAAGCCGAACTGCTGCCGCTGTTTCGCGAGCATGCCGGCACGCTCAACTGGTACTGCACGGATTTCTGGAGCCGCGAGCTGAACCTGTCGATCCGCGACCTCAAGCGCGAAGTGGCGCACCTGATCGCCCTGCGCCCGGACGCCGACACCTTTATCCAGGCCCTGCGACAAGCTGGTAAGCAGGTGGTCATGATCACCAACGCGCACCGCGACTCGCTGTCGCTGAAGCTGGAACGCATCGAACTGGCGCCCTACTTCGACCGGCTGATCAGCTCCCACGACTATGGCTTCCCCAAGGAAGACCAGCAGTTCTGGCACGCCCTGCAGCAGGACATCAGCTTCACGCCGTCACGCAGCCTGTTTATCGATGACAGCCTGCCGATCCTGCGCAGCGCCGGGCGCTTTGGCATCGGCCACCTGCTCGCCGTGCGCCAGCCCGATAGTCAGGCGGGGCCGAAGGACACCGAGGAATTTGCTGCCGTCGAGGACTACCGCGCACTGGTGCAGGGGCTTTAACCTCGCACCCGTTGGCCGCCCCAGGACGCTGAGGACGCATCATGGATATCAAACAACTGAAGTTCCTCATCGCCCTGGATGAAACCCGCCACTTCGGTCAGGCCGCCGCGCGCTGCCATATCACCCAGCCGACCCTGTCGATGCGCCTGCGTCAGCTGGAGGACGAGTTGGGTCTTGAGCTGGTTCGACGTGGTCAGCGTTTCGAGGGTTTCAGTGCCGAAGGTGAGCGCATTCTGGCCTGGGCGCGCAGCCTGATGGCCGCACATGACGGCCTGTATGCGGAAGCGGCCGCCTGCCGTGGCCAGCTGGTCGGCACCCTGCGCCTGGGCGTGGTGCCGCTGGCCGGCTTTGATCCGATGCGTCTGGTGCAGTTCTTTGCTGAGCAGCATGCCGGGCTGCGCTTTCAGTTGTTTGCCCTGAGCAGCGAGGAGATTCTCGAACGCCTGGGGCGTAATCAGCTCGACCTCGGCCTGTCCTACCTCGACCGCCTCAACCCAGAACATTTCGACAGCCTGGAGCTGGCGGAAACGCGCATGGGCCTGCTGTATGACCGCCGGTATTTTCAGTTCACCCGCCCGGCGCTGCGCTGGGAAAGCCTGATCGACCTGCCGCTGGGCTTGCTCTCGGCCGGTATGCATTTTCGCCAGTCGATCGACCACAGCTTCCGCTCCCGTGGCCTGACGCCCAGCCCACGGTTGGAAACCGATGCCGTGCATCAACTGCTGCAAGCGGTCAGCGCCGGGCTGTGCTGCGCGATCATGCCGCTTAACAGCGGCCTGGCCGAGTTCACCGAGCACCTGGCGCTGACGCCCATTGAGGACGCCCACACCCTCGCCCCGCTCGGATTGATTCTGCGCCGCAGCGCACCGCGCTCGGCCCTGGCCGAAGCCTGCTTTGCCGAAGCGCACAAGCTGCTAGCCGCTGATGCGGGCGAAAGGCCCAGGCGTGAAGCCTTGATAGACAGCGTCGATCACAAGATCAGTAACAGCGATTAGACGCCCTCCGCCGAGCGGCCTAGGCTGGCGAAGTCACTCCGCCGCCGGGAAGCCTTGCCCATGCCACGCCACGCCCCTGCAATCGTCAAAGATGCCGCCCCGGTGCTGCTGCCGGCTCCGACCTACAGCTATGTCGAACTGGCAGAAGCGCAGCTGGATGGCGCGGCGGCGCTGGCCACAGAGGCGGCACTGGCGATCAGTTACAACGGCATCAGCCACAGCGTGATGATGGTTTCCCCCAGCGACCTTGAAGACTTTATCTACGGTTTCAGCCTGAGTGCCGGTCTGATCGACAGCTTCGATGAGATCTACGATATCCGCCTGCAGCAGCATGACCGCGCCATCAGCGCCGAAGTGCAGATCAGCAACCGCGCGTTCTGGGCGCTCAAGCAGCAGCGCCGCACCCTGGCCGGCAACAGCGGCTGTGGACTGTGCGGGGTCGAAGCGCTAGAGCAAGCCCTGCCACAACTGCAAAGCCTCACGCCCAGTCCGCTACCGGCAGCCGCCCATCTACAGGGCCTGCGCCAGCGAATTCAGACCGTACAAACCCTGGCCCGCCACAGCGGTGCAGTGCATGCCGCGCTGTTTGTCGATGGTCAGGGCCAGATCCGCCTGTGCCGCGAAGATATCGGCCGGCATAACGCCCTCGACAAGCTGCTCGGCGCCCTGCATCGCGAAGGGGAAAACCTGCGCCAGGGTTTTGCCGTGGTCACCAGCCGCTGCAGCCTGGAGCTGATCCACAAGGCCCTGCGCGCTGGCATCGGCACCCTGGTCAGCCTGTCCGCGCCGACCACCCTAAGCGTGCAGTGGGCGCGCCAGCACAACCTCAATCTGATCCACCTGCCCCAGCAAAGCGCGCCACGGGTGTACAGCCCCGCCGCGCCCGGAGTCGCCCAGCCATGAGCCTGCAACCGATCAATCCGCGCTACCAACCCTACAACGGGCCAGCCGCCGGTTGGGGCGCGCTGCGCAGCGTGACGCGCTTCTGGCTGGACAGTAAGCAGCCGTTCAAAAACCTGCGCGCCCTGCTCAAGACCAACCAGCACGGCGGCTTCGACTGCCCCGGCTGCGCCTGGGGTGATTCACCGGAAGACGGCCGCATCAAGTTCTGCGAGAACGGCGCCAAGGCGGTCAACTGGGAAGCCACCAAACGCCGGGTGGATGCGGCCTTTTTCGCCGGCTACAGCGTCAGCCAGCTGCGCGAACAGAGCGATTACTGGCTCGAATACCAGGGCCGCCTGACCGAACCGATGCGTTATGACGCCGACAGCGATCATTACCAACCGATCAGCTGGGACGCCGCCTTCGCCCTGATCGCCGAGCATTTAAAGGCGCTGGAAAGCCCCAACCAGGCCGAGTTCTACACCTCCGGCCGCGCCAGCAACGAGGCGGCCTACCTGTATCAGCTGTTTGTCCGCGCCTTTGGCAGCAATAACTTCCCCGATTGCTCGAACATGTGCCACGAAGCCAGCGGCGTGGCCCTCGGGCAGAGCGTGGGCGTCGGCAAAGGCAGCGTGACCTTCGCCGACTTCGAGCACAGCGACGCGATCTTCGTGCTCGGGCAGAACCCCGGCACCAATCACCCACGCATGCTTGAACCGCTGCGCGAGGCGGTGAAGCGCGGCGCCCAGGTGGTGTGCTTTAACCCGCTGAAGGAGCGCGGCCTGGAACGTTTTCAGCATCCGCAACATGCCCTGGAAATGCTCAGCAACGGCTCTGAGCCACTCAACACCGCGTTCTTCCGCCCGGCTCTGGGCGGTGATTTAGCCGCTCTGCGCGGTATGGCCAAGTTCCTTCTGCAATGGCACCGCGAAGCGCTGGCCCAGGGCGAACCGGCGGTGTTCGACCTGGCCTTTATCGCCGAGCATACGGCTGGCGTGGATGACTACCTGACACTGCTGGATGCCAGCAGCTGGGATTCGCTGGTCGAGCAATCCGGCCTGAGTCTGGATGAGCTGCAGCATGCTGCCCTGCTCTACCGCCGCGCCGAACGGGTGATTATCTGCTGGGCCATGGGCATCACCCAGCACCACAACTCGGTGGCGACCATTCAGGAAATCGTCAACCTGCAGCTACTGCGCGGCAACCTCGGCCGCCCCGGTGCCGGCCTGTGCCCGGTGCGCGGCCACAGCAACGTGCAGGGCGATCGCACCATGGGCATCAATGAGCGTCCGCCAGCGGCCTTTCTCGATGCGCTGGAGCAACGCTTTAAATTCCAGGTGCCGCGCGAGCAGGGCCACAACACCGTCGAGGCGATCAACGCCATGCTCGACGGTCAGGCCAAGGTGTTTATCGGTCTGGGCGGCAACTTTGCCCAAGCCACCCCGGACAGCCCGCGCAGCCATGCCGCGCTGAGCCGTTGTGCGCTGACCGTACAGATCAGCACCAAGCTCAACCGCAGCCACCTGACCACCGGCACGGATGCGCTGATTCTGCCGTGCCTCGGTCGTACTGATATCGACCACCAGGCGGATGGCCCACAAGCCGTGACAGTGGAAGACTCATTCAGCATGATCCATGCTTCCTACGGCCAGCTTGAGCCGCTGTCGCCGCAGATGCGCTCGGAGCCGGCGATCATTGCCGATATCGCCAAGGCCACCCTGGGTAATCATCCGGTCGACTGGGATGCGCTGATTGCCGATTACCGACGCATCCGCGAGCTGATTTCCGAGACCATTCCCGGTTTCAGCGACTTCAACCAGCGCCTGCAACATCCCGGTGGCTTCTACCTGGGCAACGCCGCTGCCGAACGGCGCTGGCTCACTGCCAGCCACAAGGCCAACTTTAAGGCCAACCCGCTGCCCGCCGATCTGCTACCGCCGCAAGTGCGAAGCACGGGGCAAACGCCGGACCTGATCCTGCAGACGCTGCGCTCTCACGATCAGTACAACACCACCATCTATGGTCTGGATGACCGTTATCGCGGGGTCAAAGGTCAGCGCCAGGTGCTGTTCGTCAACGAAGCCGACATCCTGCGCCTGGGCTTTCAGCCGGGGCAGCAGGTCGATATCCAGTCCATCTGGGATGACGGCATCGAACGTAAGGTTGCAGGCTTTACCCTGCTGGCCTTCGACATTCCCGCCGGCCAGGCTGCGGCCTACTACCCGGAAGCCAACCCCCTGGTGCCGCTGCAGAGTTTCGGTGCGGGCAGCTTTACTCCGACCTCGAAGTACGTGGCGATTCGCCTGCAGGCGCATCTAGCCGAGGCGCGCATCCTTTAGATGTGTGGCGGCGATCACAACGGCGACCAGTGGCAGGGAATTTTCCGCCTCGACGAGTTCTAAGCCTATACTGCCGGCCACTGCGTCAAGCGGCCTGCAGTGCAGATGTTTCACCCTTGGAAATCAGGGGTTTAAATAAATCTGCATGCCCACTTATCGAAGAAGGTCTGCCGTATGCGTACATTAATTTCTGTGGTGTTGTTCAGCGCCCTGGCCTCTCCCCTCGCCCTGGCGGGTGATACCGGTAAAGTTGCCATAGGCAGTGGCCTCGGCGGCGCGTTGGGCAATGTGATCGGCCAACAGGTCGGCGGCAGCACAGGCGCAGCCATCGGCGCTGGTCTGGGCGGTGCAGCGGGCGGCGTAGTGACCGCACGTGATGGCAACAAGACCGAAGCCGCGCTGGGTGGTGGCCTGGGTGCCGCCGGTGGCTCGGTACTGGGTAATAAGGTCGGCGGCAGCACCGGTTCAACCATCGGTGCCGGTCTGGGCGGCGCAGCCGGTGGCGCGCTGGCCAATGAATATGCCGGTGGCAGCGAGCGTGATGGCAACCATTACCACGGCAAGAAACACCACAAACACAAGAAGCATAAAAAGCACAAACACCACTAAGTGCCGAGTGCTGACAGCAAAAAGCCGCCTAACAGCGGCTTTTTGCTTATGTGGGAGGGCCTAGGCGCCGCCTACAGCGCCGGCTCCATCAGCAGCACCGTCAACGCCGCCCGCAGGTTCTCGGGAATGCTGACCGGGCGGTTGCTGCTGCGGTCGACGAAGACATGCACAAAGCGCCCGGCCGCACAGGCCTCGTCTTCATCCGCTTTGAACACCGCCAGCTCGTACTGCACCGAACTGTTACCCAGCTTGCCAACCCGCAGGCCGATCTCGATGCGCTCGGGGAAGGCGATGGAGGCGAAGTAATCGCAGCTGGAGCTGACCACAAAACCCACCACGTCGCCGTTATGGATATCCAGGCCGCCAACTTCGATCAGGTAGGTGTTCACCGCACTGTCGAAGAAGCTGTAGTAGGTAACGTTGTTGACGTGGCCGTAGACATCATTGTCATGCCAGCGCGTGGTGATCGGCTGGAAGTGCCGGTAATCGCTGCGCAGGTGTTGGGGTTGGCTCATCGGAAGTCCTTGAAATTAGCGAGGCGGCTCAATACGCCACCTGGTAGATGGCCAGGGCATGGGCCTCGGTCATTTCCCGCGGATTATTTACCAGCAGGCGCTGTTGCTGCATGGCGTCGCGGGCCAGGGTCGGCAGCATATCTTGCGGCACACCGGCATCACGCAGGCGCGTCGGCAGGCCGCTGCGTACGCTGAAGTCGGCCAGCGCGCCGATAAACTGCTCGGTCTGCTGCAATACGCTGCCCGCGCGCAGCTGATCGCCCAGCACCAGTGGCGCCAGCTCGGCATACAGCGGCGCAGCCGCATTGGCGTTGAAGCCCAGCACATGCGGCAGCACCAAGGCGTTACTCAGGCCGTGGGGAATATGGAAATGCCCACCCAGCGGATAGGCCAGCGCATGCACCGCCGCCACCGGGGCATTGGCAAACGCCTGGCCGGCCAGGCAGGAGCCCAGCAACATGGCCTGACGCGCCTCGCGGTTGCCGCCGTTGTGCACCACTTCATCCAGATTGGCCGCCAGCAGGCGCAACGCTTCGCGGGCTAGCAGATCGGACAGCGGATTCTTTTTCAGCGCGCTGGTGTAGGCCTCGATGGCATGGACCATGGCGTCGATACCGGTGGCAGCGGTAACCGCCGGCGGCAGGCCCAGGGTCAGTTCGGCATCCAGCAGCGCCAGGTCCGGCAGCAGCAACGGTGAGACCACGCCCATCTTGGTAGTTTCGCCAGTGGTGATGATGGAAATCTGCGTGACTTCCGAACCTGTGCCGGCGGTGGTCGGCACCAGAATCAGCGGCAGACGCTGACCCCGGGCATTGCCGACGCCGTAGACCTGCGCCAGTTCCTGGCCGCACTCGGGATGGGCCAGCAACGCCACCAGCTTGGCCACATCCATCGAACTGCCGCCGCCGAAACCGACGATCAGCTGCGCCTTAAGTGCCTTAGCCTGTTCAACCGTCGCCAGCAGAATCGCCTCGGGCGGATCGGCGACCACCTGATCGAATACCTCGACGGTCAGCTCGGTGCGGGCAAAGCCTGGCAGCACGTCCGCAAGCAGGCCGAGCTTGCTGATGCCCGGATCGGTGACGATCAGTACCCGCTGCGCGCAGCGCTCACGGCACAGCTCGGCCAGACGCCGGGACGCACCAATCTCGCAAAGAATCTGCGCCGTGGTGGCAAAGCTAAAGGGCAGCATGGGGTGATCCTCTTGTTGTAATTAATGGCTCGCGCAGCAGCGTGGCTGGTGCCCACGCTACGCGCTTCGGTCAGAAGGCGAAACTCGCCTCATCCATGGCCATCAGGCAGTCGGCACCACCCAGCAGGGACTCGCGGTGAGCGCTGGCCCGCGGCAACACCCGGCGCAAGTAGAAGTCGGCAGACTGCAGCTTGGCCTGGTAGAACGCCGCTTCGCCAGTGCCTGCCTCCAGGGCATCCTGCGCCCGCGCCGCCGCCTGCAGCCAGAAACCGGCCAGCAGCACATAGGCCGAATACTGGAGGAAATCCACCGACACCGCGCCGATCTCCTGCACATCGCGCTGGCTGGCGGCGATCACCGCGCTGCTCAACTCGCCCCACTCACCCAGACGCGCCTGCACTGTTTTAGCCAACGCGGCCAACGCCGGACGGCCTACCTGAGCGTCGCACAGTTCGCTGAGCTCGGCCTGCAACGCCGACAGTTCCGCTCCGCCGTCACCGAGCACCTTGCGGCGGATATAGTCCAGCGCCTGAATGCCGTTGGTGCCCTCATACAACTGGGTAATACGGCTGTCGCGCATCAGCTGCTCAATGCCCCACTCGCGGATAAAACCGTGGCCGCCATACACCTGCACCGCATGGCTGGCGACTTCCTGGCCCATATCGGTAAAGAAGGCTTTGACGATCGGGATCAGCAGCGCCGCACGCTTGCCGGCGGCCTTGCGTGCCGTGGCGTCCGGGTGAGCGTGCTCCAGATCAAGCTGACGCGCGCAGTAGACAGCGAGCATGCGGCTGCCTTCGACCAGGCTCTTCTGCGTCAGCAGCATGCGCCGCACATCGGGATGATTGATGATCGGATCAGCCGCCTTGCCCGGTTCGGCCGGCCCGCTCAGCGCGCGCGACTGCAGGCGCTCGCGGGCATAGCGCAGCGCGCCCTGGAAAGCCGCTTCGCCGATGCCTAAGCCCTGCAAACCGACCTGAAAGCGCGCGTCGTTCATCATGGTGAACATGCAGGCCAGGCCCTGGTTGGCTTCGCCGATCAGCCAGCCGGTGGCGCCGTCAAAGTTCATCACGCAGGTGGAGGCGCCCTTGATGCCCATCTTGTGCTCGATGGCGCCGCAGGACAGCGCGTTGCGCTCGCCCGGAGTACCGTCGGCAGCGGCGACAAATTTCGGTACCAGCAGCAGGCTGATGCCCTTTACCCCGGCTGGCGCATCCGGCAGACGGGCGAGCACCAGATGAATGATGTTTTCTGACAGGTCCTGCTCGCCGCCGCTGATAAAGATCTTGCTGCCGCTGACCTTGAAGCTGCCGTCCGCCTGCGGCTCAGCCTTGGTGCGCAGCAGGGCCAGGTCGGTGCCGGCCTGCGGCTCGGTGAGGCACATGGTGCCGGCCCATTGGCCACTGACCAGTTTGTGCAGGTAGGTGTTTTTCAGCGACTCGCTGCCGTGCTTGTACAGCGCCAGCACCGCGCCTTCGGTGAGCCCGGAATACACCCGGAACGACAGCGAGGCACCCATCAACATCTCGTGGAAGTTGCACGCGAGCATCTGTGGCAGCGCCTGGCCACCGTATTCGCTGGGCCCGGTCATACTCGCCCAGCCGTTATCAACGTATTGCTGATAGGCCTCGGCGAAGCCGTCCGGCGTGCGCACCTGGCCTTCGCTGAGCTGGCAACCTTGCTCATCACTGTTGCGATTCAGCGGCGCCACCACCTCGGCGGCGTAACGCGCGCCCTCCTCAAGCACGCCGTCAATCAGCTCGCGATCAAGGCCGTTGCCGAGCAGCTGACAGTGGCCACTGATATCGAACAGCTCGTGCAGCACAAAGCGCATATCGCGTAGCGGAGCCTGATAACTCATACCCGGCCCTCCTGCACATCGGATACCCGCACGTCGGCGAAGCGCTGGCCGCTGCTGGCCAGTTTTTCAATCAGCCGCGCCGGCAGCCAGTGCTCACCGAACGCCGCCTGCAACGCTTTCAAACGATCATGAATCGCCGCCACACCCTGGCCATCGGCCCAGTTCATCGGTCCACCATTGTCGGCCGGGAAACCGTAGCCATTGAGGTAGACCAGATCGATGTCGTGGCTGTTGGCGGCGATGTTCTCTTCGAGGATTTTCGCGCCCTCGTTCACCAGCGCCAGCAGGCAGCGTTCGAGAATCTCCGAAGGATCAATGTCGCGGCGCGTGAAGCCCAGCTGCTCGGACACCTGCAGCACCAGCGCATCCACTTCAGGGTCATGCTCGGCCTGGCGACTGCCTTCGGCGTAGCGGTAGTAACCCATGCGCACCTTCTGGCCAAAGCGGCCGAGGCCACACAGGCGGTTATCCACCTGCACAGCTGGATCATCCTGGCCTTTGCCGGCCAGCTCGCGAGCGCGCCATTCCAGATCAATGCCCACCACGTCGTACATGCGGAACGGGCCCATGGCGAAACCAAAGCCCTGCAACGCGGCGTCAACCTGATGCGGATAAGCCCCTTCGAGCAGCAGCATGCGCGCCTCGCGCACATAGGTGTGCAGCATGCGGTTGCCGATAAAACCGTCGCAGTTACCCGCCACCACGCTGACCTTGCCGATACGCTGACCCAGGGCCAGTGCCGCGTCCAGTACCGCCGGCGCAGTCTTGGCGCCACGCACGATTTCCAGCAACTTCATGATGTGCGCCGGGCTGAAGAAGTGCAGACCGAGCACGTCCTGCGGGCGCGCCGTGACGGCGGCAATCGCGTCGATATCCAGCGCCGAGGTGTTACTGGCGAGAATGGCGCATGGCTTCAGGGTGGCGTCGAGCGTGCGGAAAATCTGCTGCTTGAGTTCCAGGTTCTCGTACACCGCTTCGATCACCAGATCGGCATCTGCCAGCGCGGCGTAATCGCCCACCGGGGTGACGCAAGCCAGTCGCGCGGCCGACTGCTCGGCGCTGATCCGCCCCAGCTTGAGGTTGTGGGCATTGGTCTCGGCCACCACCTTCATGGCCTGCTCGAGCATCTGCGGGTTGTTGTCCAGCCACAGCACTTGAATGCCGGCGTTGGCCAGGCTCATGACGATACCGCGACCCATGGTGCCCGCGCCGATAACGGCGGCCTGTCGAACCTCGAATGCCTTGCTCATGCCCACTCCTCTGATTAGTGCCGAACGAAATGCCTGTGCTGCAAAGAAAATTCGCCAGCCACCTTAAGCAAGGCGCTACTATTTTTGAAATTTAGTCTTGTGATAAGTCGTATTCAGCAGATGAATTTCTCTACCTTCGACCTCAACCTGCTGCGCGTGTTCGATGCACTGATGCGCGAGCAGAACGTTTCCCGCGCGGCCGAACGCCTGGCCCTGAGCCAGCCGGCAGTCAGCAACGCACTGAATCGTCTGCGCGAACTGCTCGATGACCCGCTGCTGGTGCGGGTGGGCCGCAGCATGCAGCCCACGCCGCGCGCCCAGGCGCTGGAAACGCCGATCCGCGCGGCCCTGCAGCAACTGGAACAGAGTCTCAGTGCCGGCGACGTGTTCGATCCGGCCAGCAGCCGTCAGCACTTCAGCATCGCCATCACCGACTATGTCGAGCTGATCTGTATGCCACGGCTGCTTGAACAACTCAGCCAGCAGGCACCCGGCATGCGCATCGACATCCGCCACCTGAGCCCCAGCCTGCCGGCCGAAGCGCTGGACAAGGGCGAGCTGGACCTGGTGCTGGGGCGTTTCGAGGACATCCCCGCGCGCTTTGCCCGCCAACACTGGATGAGCGAAACCCTGCAACTGGCGCTGCGCCGCGACCATCCTCTGGGCAACCAACCGATGGACCTGCCGACCTTTCTGCAGCTGCGCCACCTGTGGGTACACGGCGGTCAGACGCGCGGCATGGTCGACCAATGGCTGGGCGAACAGGGCCTGTGCAGGGAGATTCGCTACACCACGCCCAATTACCTGCAGGCCGCGCATATCGTCGCCAGCAGTGAACTGGCTGCCGTGCTGCCGACCCAGCTGGCGCGCCACTTTGCCCGCCTGCTGCCGCTGCAACTGTTCGAGCTGCCGTTCGCCCTCGGCCCGTTTCACCTGGAAATCGTCAGCCTGGCCCAGCGCCAACGTGACCCGGCGCTGCATTGGCTGATTGAGCAGATCCAGCAGATCGATCAGCGCTGATCACCCGGCAGTCGGGAAAAGCCTTCCTATACTGACGGCTACTGTCGTGGGGTCGTGGGGGATCAATCATGCTGAAATCGGCGTTGGCACTGCTGTTGGTGCTGCTGGGCACACTGGCGCAGGCCCAAAATCTGGAGATCGTGCTGCTCGATAATCAGGGCAAACCGCTCAGTGACGCCGTGCTGTGGATCGAACCCGGTCCGGCGCAAACCCAACCCGCTACTGCAGTGATGGACCAGCAGAAGCGCCAGTTCACCCCCTATGTCCTGCCAGTACAGGTCGGCACCACGGTGAGCTTCCCCAACGCCGACCCGATCAACCATCACGTTTACTCCTTCTCGCCGGCCAAGCGTTTCGAGCTGCGCTTGCACCAGCAGAAAGCCGCACCGCAGGAGATGCGTTTCGACCAGCCTGGCCTGGTCACCCTGGGCTGCAATATCCATGACTGGATGCTCGGCTTTATCCTCGTACTCGACACCCCCTGGTTCGCCCAGACCGACAGCCAGGGCAAAACCCGCTTGGACTTCGATGCCGCCGCCGGACAAACCCTACACATCTGGCACCCACGCATCGCCGATCCGCAGGAAGCCATGAGCCGCGCCGTCCCCAGCGACGGCACGTTGACCTGGCAACTCACCGGCGCGCTGAAGCGCGACCCTCGGCCGAAAGAACCGAAAGCCCGCCCCATGGCCAAAGATGACTACGCCTCATGACCCTGCGCGGCAAGATTCTCGGCTTCTTCCTGCTGTTGCTGCTTGCGGTCATGGTGCTGCTATTGGCACTGGTTTATCGCTCCACGTATCAACACACCCTGAGCCAGGTGGCCGGGCAGCTGAACTTCGCCCATGCCGTACTGAGTAACGAGCTGCAAAGCCGCCGTCAGGCGCAAAGCGCCATGGCCGATCTGATCGCCAAGGACTTCACCCTGCTCGGCGAAATCGCCGACCTGATCGCCAGCCCCCAGCAGGAAGCGCAATCACTGTCCGCAGCCCTGGAATCGTTTGCCTCGCGCAGCCAGGCCAGCTTTGCCCTGGTCAGTGCGCCCGAGGGGCTGATCCTGGCGGGCACCAGTGGCGAACTGTTGCCGGGCGCGCAATTGCCCTGGAATGACCTGCTCGACACAGAAGAGGCACAGAGCAAAGAACGCCTGGTGGTGTTCGGTGAGCGGGTGCTGCATATCAATGCCACGCCAATCTTCGCCCCACGGCCCAACCTGATGGGCTGGCTGCTGATGGCTTTTGAACTGGACGATCAGGCGACCGCGCACCTGGCCCGTCTCAGCGGCGCCGACGTCGCGCTGCTCGACGGCCGCCCTGGGCAATACCGGGTATTGGCCAGCAACCTGCAGGCGTTGCCTCGGGCCGAGCTGGCCAGCCAGCTGCTGCCAAATGCTGAGGGCGTGTTCCGCTTCGACTTACAGGGCCTTGAGCAAGTGGCCCTGCGCGCTCCGCTAGTGGATACCAGTAGCGAACTGCAGGTGCTGCTGATGCGCTCGCTGGCCGCCGAGCTGGCTGATTACCAGCCGCTGCAATGGCAGCTGGCAACCATCTTTACCATCGCCCTGCTGCTGGCCGGGCTCGGCGCGCTGTGGATTGCCAACACCGTCAGCCGGCCGCTGAGTCAGATGGTCGACAACGTGCGGCGCATCGCCAGCGGCGACTATCAGGTACCAATGGAAACGCAGGCGAGCGGCGAAGTCGGCTTACTCGCCCGCGAATTCGTCGCCATGCAGCAAGGCATTGCCGAGCGCGAAACCACCATCAGCTTTCTCGCTTACCGCGACCCGCTGACCGAACTGGCCAACCGCAACCGTTTTGTCGCCGAACTGCAACAGGCCCTGACGCAGTGCCTGCCGGGCGAAGGTGTGGCGGTGCTGCTGATGGACCTGGACAACTTCAAGGACCTTAACGACACCCTCGGCCACGACGCCGGCGACCAGCTGCTCTGCCAGCTTGCCGCACGCCTGCAGGTGCTGCTACGCCCCGGCGAGCAACTGGCGCGTCTCGGTGGTGACGAGTTTGCGCTGCTGATCAGCCCCTGCCAGCCGGGCTGGCTGATCCCTGCCGCCGAGCATTACCGCGCCGCTCTGCACGAGCCATTCGTCGTACGCGGCATCAGCATGACCCTCAACGCCACGGTTGGCATCGCCCTGTATCCGGACCACGGTGAAAGCGCCGGCAGCCTGCTGCAGCATGCCGAAGTGGCGATGTATCTGGGCAAACAGCAGCGCTCGCCCTACGCCCTCTACCGCCCAGAGCTGGACCGCCACAGCCTGCTGCGCCTGGCATTGATGAGCGAATTGAAAGGTGCGGTGGAAGGCGGCCAACTCAGCCTGTATTTCCAACCGAAACTGAATATCCGTGCGCGCAGCCTGTATGGCGTGGAATGCCTGGTGCGCTGGATTCACCCGGTGCATGGGTTTATTCCGCCGGACGAATTTATCCCCCTGGCCGAACAGACCGGCAACGTTTGCGCCCTGACCCGCTGGGTGGTGCGCACAGCCGTGGCGCAGAGTCGTTCCTGGCAGGAACAGGGGCTGGCGCTGAAGACCGCGATCAATATCTCCGCACTGGATCTGGCCGATCCGGGCTTTGCAGGCTTTATCGCCGCGCAACTGGCCGCGCATGGTGTGCCGCCATCCGCCCTGATTGTGGAAATCACTGAAAGCGCGGTGATGGCCGACCCGGAACTGGCCATGGGGCAATTGCAGGAGTTGTGCGAATTGGGCGTGAAACTGTCGATCGACGACTACGGCACGGGTTACTCAAGCATGGCCCAACTCAAGCGCCTGCCGGTGCATGAGCTGAAGATTGACAAGTCCTTCGTCCTCGACCTGTTGAGCAACCCCGATGACGACATTATCGTCCGTTCGACTATCGAGTTGGGCCACAACATGGGCCTGAAGATCGTCGCCGAAGGGGTGGAAACCGAGGCCATCCTCGACCGCCTGGACCAGCTCGGTTGCGATATCGCCCAAGGCTACTTGCTGAGCAAACCGCTGCCACCCGCCGCGTTTGCCAGCTGGCTGGAAAACTGCCAGTGGCACTTGCCTGCTGCAACTACTGAAGGCGCTGCTCACCAACCCCCACCACCGGGCAATTAACGATAATCCCACTGGCTCTCACACTGACCAAGCCTTGTGCCTGCGCTTGCAACACGGCATCAGCCGAGCGCAGCGGGCTGCCTGGCGTACCACTCAACCAGCGCACCTCATAGACATGCCACAACGGGCTGTAAGCCGTGTCCTGGTTATCCCCACCTAATGGCAGCGGGATAGACGGGAATACGCTGGCCTGGCTGTCATCAACAAATTTGTAGACCCGATCATAAGTCGCCAACGGGTGCGGGCCGGGCTCATCGGGCAGTGCATTGGCCAGTCTCGGCACATAATTGGCCTGCATCACTGTCGCCATCTGCGCATCCGAAATATCGGTGGTCAGGTAGTAAACCTGCTCACCGTTGTACCAACCCGGCAATACCGGCAGGCTCATATGAGTGAAATGCGAACTGCCACAACCGCTCAGCAACAGGGTTAACAACGACAAACCAAGCAAAGCACGCATGCACAGCTCCCTTAGACTTTTCCGGTGATCAGGCCAGTAGAGTCTGATTGTCCGGCGTTATTACAGATTCAGGCATAGCCCGCCTTGGCCCGTTGCCAACAGCGCTGCGATACAGGCACACCTGTCGCCAGTAAGCGCCTGAACAATTCAACACGCACAAAAAAGGCCGCTGCTGATCATCTTTATCAGCAGCGGCCTGGGAAAACGGTGGGGCGCGGGTTAAAACGCGTTATCACCAATCAACATGCCGTGCACAACCATATAGGTCTTGCGCCCGGACTGCAGAGTCAGCGGGCTGCGCTCAGCGATCACCCAGCCTTTGGCCAGCAATTTGTCGATGTGCGCCCGCAGCTCTGGCAGGTAACGTTGCTCTTGCTGAAGCGATTCCATTCTTTTCATCCTCTAGAGGACTCCTTTGCGACAGCAGCCAGGTATACCGGCCCGTTCATCCGTGAAAGCTGTCACAAAAGCATAGTGGCCTAATGCCTGTCTCTAAAGCGGCAAATGGCCACATCTCTGTAGGCATAACGCAGCAAGCAGCTATAGCGTTTGGCTTACATCACTGTTCAGTCTAGACCGCTGTCGCCGCAGTGGCAGTTTCGCCGACATGCGGTGAGCTGAACTCCAGGTAGCCGTCTTCCACCTTGCCATAGCGCAGCAGCGCCAGGTCGAGCAGATAGTTCTGGTAGAGCTTCCATGGCGCGCGATCACCCTGGGTGGGAATCTTGTCGGCGGCGCGCTGGATATAGCCGGACGCCAGATCAAGGAAGGGCGCCTCTTTAACCTTCCGCGAACTGTCACGCGGGGTGCACTGGCGCATGCCGGTGGCATCCATATGGTTGATCAGACGGCAGAAGTATTCGCTGGAGAGGTCCGCCTTGAGCGTCCAGCTGGCATTGGTGTACCCCAGTACCACTGCAGCATTGGGCAGATCACGCAGCATGATGCCGCGATAGCCCATGCTCTTGGCCGCATCGAAGGGCACCCCATCCACCACCACTTGCATGCCGCCAAACAGCTGCAATTCCAGACCGGTGGCGCTGATGATCACATCCGCTGGCAGCTCCTGGCCCGACTTTAGGCGGATGCCCTTGGCGGTGAACCCGTCGATAAATTCAGTCACCACCGAGGCCTTGCCCTGGCGTAGCACCTTGAACAGGTCGCCATTGGGCACTGCGCACACACGCTCGTCCCAGGGTTTGTAGCGCGGGCTGAAGTGACGCATGTCGAAGCCCTTGCCCAACTGATGACGCGCCAACCCGAGCAACGCCTTGCGTACCAGGTTGGGGAAGGCCTTGGACAGTTTGTAGAAGCCCAGTTGCACCGTCACATTGCGCGTGCGCGCCAGGCGGTAGACCCAGTTTTCCGGCAGGAACTTGCGCAGCACGTCGGAAATCGGATCACCCTGCGGCAGGCTCACCACATAGGTCGGTGAGCGTTGCAGCATGGTCACGTGCCTGGCCTTGTCGGTCATCGCCGGCACCAGGGTCACGGCCGTGGCGCCGCTGCCGATGACCACCACGTTCTTGCCGCTGTAATCGAAGTTTTCCGGCCACAGCTGCGGGTGGATAAAGTCGCCCTTGAATAGTTCGCGACCTTTGAACTCGGGGGTGTAGCCTGCTTCGTAGCGGTAATAGCCGGTGCACATCAGCAGATGCTGACAGCTCAGTTTGATCGGCTCCGGTTCATCGCCGCGCTGCACCTGCAGGGTCCAGGTGGCGCGCTCGCTGCACCAGTCGGCCTTGAGTACCTTGTGCTGGAAGCGGATGTGCTGCTGGATGCCGTTTTCCTCGGCCGTTTCTGCGATATAGCTGCGGATCGACGGGCCGTCAGCGATCGCCAGCGGGTTGGTCCAGGGTTTGAAGTTGTAGCCAAGGGTGAACATGTCCGAGTCGGAACGGATGCCTGGATAACGGAACAGATCCCAGGTACCGCCCAGCGCTTCCCGGCCTTCGAGGATGGCGAAGCGCTTGCCGGGGCAATGCTTCATCAGGTGATAGGCCGCACCGATGCCGGACAGGCCGGCACCAATGATCAAGACATCCAGGTGTTCGACAGACATAGGGGCTCCTCAGGCTTCTTGTTATGGCTGCAGGTCGATAGATCGACCCGTAATGCCCGCCAGATTCACCCCCAATAGCGCGTTTGTCATCCAACCTTTAGTGGTGTGATCAGGCGCAAGCTGACCACAGTTATGGCTGAAGAATGACCAGAGCGCTCAACCACCTGACCAGCGATCAGAAACGGTCGCGCAACACCACTTCGTTGTACGGCAGTTTGCCGATACGCGGCTTGGGCTCGATGGTCTTCTTGCCGACGGCGACCATCAGGGCGATCACATGGTTTTCAGGCAGGTTGATCAACTTGCCCACCGCATCGAAATCAAAGCCGTCCATCGGGCAGGAATCCAGACCTTTGCCGCGCGCGGCGAGCATCAGGGTCTGCGCCATCAGGCCACAGCTGCGCATGGTTTCATCGCGCTGCACCTGCGGTTTGTCGCGGTAATAGGTGTCGATGGCACCGGCCATATAGGCCTGTACTTCTTGCGGAGCGCCTTCCCAGACGCGGCCGACATCCTGCTGCCAGCTGTCGAGTTTGGCGCAGACCACCACCAGCATCGAGGCGTCGGTCACCTGCGCCTGGCCCCAAGCCACTTCACGCAGCTGCTGGCGCAGTGCGGAATCGCTGACTTCAACCAAACGCACGTGCTGCAGGTTGAACGCTGAAGGTGCGAGCAACGCCAGTTGCAGCAGCTCATCCTTCTCGGCATCACTCAGGGTAAATGCCGGGTCATAGCCTTTGACAGCGCGGCGGCTGCGGATGGCTTCGTCGATATGCATGGGGGATCCTTCTATGCAGGTGTGAAAGAGAGCAATGCTAGGCACTGGCCGGGCGTAACGCCAAACGCCTTTACCGATAACAATGATCGATACAGACGATTCTAGGCGGCCGCCTGTTAAAATCGCCGCCTCACCAAATTGACCACAGCCCATGACACCAGCCGCACTCATGACCCTCCAGCAACACCTGCTCGACGCCCTAACTGCGCCGCCCAGTGAAACTCGCCGGCTGTTTCACGGCAGAGGCCGCTGCTGGCCGGGGCTGGAACAGATCACCGTGGATTGGTTGCAAGGCGTGCTGCTGGTGGCGCTGTTCAAGCCGGTGAGCGATACCGAACTGGCCGCGCTGCAGCAGATGCTGCTCGACCTCGGACAATCCACCGCCTGGCAGCAAAGTGGCGCGCACAGCCTGTTACTGCAAGAGCGCTACCTGCCGGAAAGTCCCACGCAGTGGCTACTGGGCGAACCGGTTGAGCACTGGGATATCTGTGAGCACGGCCTGCACTACCGCTTCGACCTGGGCAAAAAGCAAAACAGCGGGCTGTTTCTCGATATGCGCTATGGCCGTCAATGGGTACAGGCGCAGGCAGCGGGCAAGCGCGTGCTCAACCTATTCGCCTACACCTGCGGGTTTTCCGTGGCTGCACTGGCCGGCGGCGCGCATCAGGTGGTCAATCTGGACATGGCCAGAGCAGCACTCAGCCGTGGCCGCGATAATCATCGGCTGAACCAGCACGACCTCAGCCAGGTGGTATTTCTCGGCCACGACCTGTTCAAATCCTGGGGCAAGGTGGCCAAGTACGGTCCTTATGACCTGATCATCATCGACCCACCATCGTTTCAGCGCGGCAGTTTCGTGCTGAGCAAGGACTACCCGAAGGTGCTGCGCCGCCTGCCCGAATTGTTGAGTGCAAACGGAACGGTACTGGCCTGCAGCAATGAGCCGGAAATCGGCCCCGATTACCTGATCCAGGCCATGGCCGCTGAAGCACCAAGCCTGCACTTCAGCGAACGCCTGGATAACCCGCCAGAGTTTCCCGACAGCCAGCCAGACAGCGCCCTCAAGGCCCTGGTGTTTCAGCGGCACTAAACCCGCTCGCAGGGCGCCGACTAAGGACGATATTGCCTGTTGCAGGCTGGTCTACAGTTAGGCGACCACCCCTCGCGAGATCGCCGCAATGACGCTAAAAATCCTTGGCCTTGCCCTTTCCGCCACGCTGTTACTGACCGCTTGCGCCAGCAACACCCCGCAACCGTCGCAGTATTCGGGCTTCCTCAGTGATTACTCACAGCTACAGCCCGCACAGTCGGCCAGCGGCGCGCCGGTGATGCGCTGGGTATCAGCGGACTTTAAGCCCGAGAACTACCGCTCGGTATTGGTCGAGCGGCCAGTGTTTTACCCCGCACCGACGCCCACCGCCCAAGTTAGCCAGCAGACCTTGGACAACATTGCCCTCTACTTGCAGCAGGCCATACGCCTTGAACTGGCTGGACGATTCAAGGTTGTCGAATATGCCGACCGTGACACCCTGGTACTGCGCTCAGCCATAACCGCGGTCAACCTGTCGCCGGAAGGGCTGAAAGTCTATGAAGTGGTGCCGATTGCCCTGGTTGCCGCGGCCGCCAGCACCGCCGCCGGTACTCGCGATCTCAACAGCAGCATTTATGTTGAGCTGGAAGCCATCGACGGGCGCAACAGCCAGCCGATGACCCGCGTGGTACGCAAGGGCCATGGCCTGCAGCTGGAAAACGACAGCACTCAACTCAGCCTCAAGGACATCAAGCCGGCGCTGGATGAATGGGCCAAGGATGCGCGCAACTTCAAACCCTAAGGTCTGACGGCTTAGGCAAATACAAAGTATTTGCGCACCGTCTCGACCACCTCCCAGGTGCCTTTCATCCCGGGCTCGACGATAAAAATGTCGCCGGCCCGCAGATGAATCGGCGCCTGACCCTCAGGGGTGATGATGCAGTAACCCTCCTGGAAGTGGCAGTACTCCCATTTTTCATAGGCCACCTGCCATTTACCGGGCGTGCAGATCCAAGTGCCCATTATCTTGCTGCCGTCCGCCGAGGTGTAGGCGTTGAGGTTGACGGTGTGCGGCTCGCCGGCGATGCGCGTCCACTTGCAGGCATCCAGCAGCGGAATCGGCTGGGTATCACGCAGTACGGTAATCGGTGACATGAGTGGCTCCTAAGGTCGGTAGAACATCACCCGCAGCCTACGGCCGCCCACCTGCCGCGACTGTCCTGAGGTCGACCTGCAACTGCCTGGAAGCGCAGCCCCGCCACTCAGGCCGACGTACCAACCGCGTGCTACTTTGAAGAGGGCCTGTTGGCTTATTTAGCCGTTTGCCCGATCCGGAGATGCTCTATGTCCAGTCTTTACCGCTTGGTCACCCGCAGTGATTTTGACGGCCTGGTGTGCGCCGCCCTGCTCAAACACCTGAACTTGATCGACGACATCCTCTTCGTCCACCCCAAGGACATGCAGGACGGCAAAGTGGCGATCACCAGTCACGACATCACCACCAACCTGCCGTATGTCCCCGGCTGCCACCTGGCCTTTGACCATCACCTCAGCGAGACCCTGCGTAACCAACCGGCGAGCAATCACCTGATTGATGCCGATGCACCTTCCGCAGCCAGGGTGGTGTGGAAGCACTACGGCGGTCACGACGCGTTCCCACGGGACTGGGACAAAATGATGGAGGCCGTGGACAAGGCGGACGCCGCACAATTCAGCCGCGAGGACATCCTCGATCCACAGGGCTGGGAGCTGCTGAGCTTTATCATGGATGCGCGCACCGGCCTCGGCCGCTTCCGTGATTTCCGTATTTCCAATTACCAACTGATGATGCAGCTGATCGACTTCTGCCAGACCCACGGCATCAATGAAATTCTCCAGCTGCCCGATGTTGAAGAGCGTGTGGCGCTGTACCTGGATCACCAACGCGAGGCCAAAGCGCAGATCCAGCGCTGTGCCACGGTCTACCACAACCTGGTGGTGCTTGATCTGCGCAATGAAGAAACGATCTACGCGGTCAACCGCTTCGTCATCTATGCCCTCTATCCGCAGTGCAATATCTCGATTCACGTGATGTGGGGCGTTAAACAGCAGAACACCGTGTTCGCCATCGGCAAATCGATCCTCGACCGCAGCTCCAACACCAATGTCGGCGAGCTCTGCCTGAGCTACAACGGCGGCGGCCATGCCAATGCCGGCACTTGCCAGCTGGCCAACGAGGACGCTGAAGCCGCTTTGCGCGAGCTGATTGCCGAAATCACTGCCGACGGTTAGGCAGCACTTAGCCCTAAGCAGGCTGGGCGTAGCCTCTGCTAGAGGGTTAAGCTGTGCCCTATGAGCACAGTACCTTTTATCACGCCCCTTGAGTCCAGCCGCACGGATGCGCCTTCTGGGTTGCGCATCGGCGGCGACTGGACACTCGCTCACTACGCCGACCTGGAAGCCCAGGTTCGGCAACTGCACGGCACATTGAGCAGCACCGCCAGCGTCGACTTGCAAAGCCTTGGCGCTCTGGACACTGCGGGTGCTGCCTTGTTGGTGGAGTTGCTCGGGAGTCAGCGCTTAGCGCAACTGGCTCAAGATGCTCCAGGGCTGCCCAGCGAGCGCCGCGCCCTGTTGCAAACCGTGGGCACAGCGATTGCCGACGCCGGCGATGCGCTATCCAGCAAACATATCCCCGCCTGGCGTGAATTCTTCGGGCAGATCGGGCAGGCCGTCGACGAGCTCTGGCAACAAGGCATCGCCCTGCTCGGCTTTATCGGCATGACCCTGGCGGCGATGTTCGCCATCCTTCTGCGCCCCGGCCGCTGGCGCATCACCTCGCTGGTCGCGCATTTGCAGCAGAGCGGCCTGAATGCCGTACCCATCGTCGCCCTGCTGACGTTTCTGGTCGGCGCGGTGGTGGCCTTTCTCGGCGCGACGGTGCTCGCCGACTTTGGCGCGAGCATCTACACCGTCGACCTGGTGGCGTTTTCCTTCCTGCGTGAATTTGGCGTGCTACTCACCGCCATTCTGATGGCCGGGCGCACCGCCAGCGCCTTTACCGCACAGATCGGCTCGATGAAGGCCAACGAGGAAATTGACGCCATCCGCACCCTGGGCCTGAGCCCCATGGAGCTGTTGGTATTGCCGCGGGTATTCGCCCTGCTGATCGCCCTGCCGATCCTCACCTTTATCGCCATGCTCAGTGGCATCCTTGGCGGCGCGGTGGTCTGCGCCCTCAGCCTGGATATCTCACCGGCCATGTACTTGGCCATGCTGCAGGAAAATATCGCCCTCAAGCACTTCCTGGTGGGCATGGCCAAGGCGCCGATCTTTGCCTTCCTGATTGCCGTGATCGGCTGCCTGGAGGGCTTCAAGGTCACTGGCAGCGCGCAGTCAGTGGGCGAGCGCACCACCTCCAGCGTGGTCCAGTCGATTTTCGTGGTGATCGTACTGGATGCCCTGGCGGCGCTGTTTCTGATGGAGATGGGCTGGTGACGGGCGAAGCGATTATCGAAGTGCGCAACCTGGTCAACCGCTTCGGCGCGCAGACCGTGCACCAGGACCTGGCGCTGGACCTGTATCGCGGCGAAGTGCTCGGTGTGGTCGGCGGCTCAGGCACGGGTAAATCAGTGCTGCTGCGCAGCATTCTCGGCCTGCGCCGCGCCAACTCCGGCACCGTGCGGGTGTTCGGTGAAGAACTGCTGAGCCTGCCTCCCGAGCGTCGCTCGCAGCTGGAACGTCGGTTTGGTGTGCTCTACCAGCGCGGTGCGCTGTTCTCCTCGCTGACGGTGACCGAGAACACCGCCTTGCCGCTGATCGAACATGCCGGCCTCACGCGCGCCGCCGCCGAACGCCTGGCTCAGGTCAAGCTGGCACTGGTCGGTCTGCCACGTGGCGCGGGCGACAAATACCCGACCGAACTGTCCGGCGGCATGATCAAACGCGCGGCGCTGGCCCGCGCCCTGGCCCTGGAGCCGGACATCCTGTTTCTCGACGAACCCACCGCCGGGCTCGACCCGATTGGCGCGGCGGCCTTCGACCAATTGATCCTGACCCTGCGCGACGCCCTGGGTCTCAGCGTGTTTCTGGTCACCCATGACCTCGACACCCTCTACACCATCTGTGATCGGGTGGCCGTACTGGCGGAAAAACGCGTGCTGGTGGCCGACCGCCTGGACGTTGTAGCCGCCACCGACAACCCTTGGATTCACGAGTATTTTCACGGCCCGCGCGGACGCGCAGCCGAACAGGCCGCCAGCGGCGCGCCAGGGAGCAACTAAATGGAACCGCGTGCCCACCACGTGTTGATTGGCCTGTTTACCGGGCTGATGGTTGCCGCGGCCTTGGGCTTTGCCCTGTGGCTTAGCAAGGCCAGCTCGGACCAGGAAACCCAAGACTTTGACGTGATCTTCAACGAAGCGGTCAGCGGTCTGTCGGCCGGCAGCGCGGTGCAGTACAGCGGCATCAAGGTCGGCGACGTGATCAGCCTGCGTCTCGACCCGAACGATCCGCGCAAGGTTCGCGCGCACATCCGCGTCAACGCCAACACACCGATCAAACAGGACACCCGCGCTCGCCTGTCGATCACCGGGATCACCGGCGCCTCACTGATCCAGTTGCACAGCGGTACCCCGGAAAGCCCGGCATTGGAAGGCAAGAACGACCAACTGGCGGAAATCATCGCCGATCCCTCGCCGCTGACCCGCCTGATGTCCAACGGTGAAGACCTGGTTGTCAGCGTCACTCGCCTGCTCGACCGCGCCAACCAGCTGTTCTCGCACGAAAACATCGGGCGTATTTCACGCACTCTGGACAACATCGAACAAACCAGCGCCAGCGTGGCCGAACAGCGCGACGAGCTGCGCCAGGCCCTGCAACAGATGACCCGCGCTAGCCAGGAGGCCACTGACCTAATGCGCAACGCCAACCAGCTGCTCAGCGGCCCAGGCCACGACGCGGTCAACAGCGCCAATCGTCTGATGGCCTCATTGGAGCGCAGCAGCAGCAGCGTCGAACGCTTGTTAGCGGATAACCACAGCACCCTTAACAACGGCATGCAAGGCATCGGCGAACTGGGCCCGACCATTGTCGAACTGCGCGAAACCCTCAGCGCCCTGCGCTCCTTCGCCCGCCGCCTGGAAGAAGACCCGGCCGGCTACCTGCTGCGCAGTGACACCATCAAGGAGTTTCAACCATGAGTCGTCTTCGCCTGCTCGCCGCCCTGCTGCTGATCGGCAGCCTGGCCGCCTGCTCGGTCTTGCCGAAAAGCCAGGTGCTGAGCATCTACCGCCTGCCGGCCAGCAGCCTGCCCAGCCATGACACCAGCACCGATTGGGCGTTACGGGTGAACAAGCCCTACAGCAGCCAGCTGCTCGACAGCACGCGAATTGCCGTCTTGCCGCCGGGCGACCAGATCAGCGCCTACCAGGGTGTGCGCTGGAGCGACCGCGCACCACTGCTACTGCGCGACCGACTGATTGACGCCTTCCTCGACGACGGCCGCCTCAAGGCGGTGAGCAGCGATGAAAGCCGCCTGCAGGCCGACCTGGAGCTGGACGGCGACCTGCGCGCTTTCCACAGCGAATACCAGAACGGCCGCCCAGCCGCGCGCATCCTGTTCGAAGCCCGCCTGGTGCAGAGTGGCAGCCTGCGCATCCTCGCCAGCCGGCGTTTCGAAGTCAGCCAGGCGGCCAGCGACACCTCTGTGCCGGCGGTGGTCAACGCCTTCGGCCAGGCCGGCGACCAACTGGCCCGCGAGGTGCTGGAGTGGACTCTGACCCAAGGTCAGACCGCGCAGCAAAAATGAACTGAGTTGTTCCAGCGAGGGGCGAACCATGGACAAATTTATGCAAGCGGCCATCGACGAAGCCCGCCAGGGCCTGGCCGAAGGCGGCATCCCGATCGGCTCGGTGCTGGTGCATAACGGCCAGATTATCGGCCGTGGCCATAACCGTCGCGTACAACAAGGCAGCGCCATCCGCCATGGTGAAATGGACGCCCTGGAAAACGCCGGCCGGCAAAGCGCGCAGACCTACCGCGAGTCGGTGCTCTACACCACCCTTTCACCCTGCGCGATGTGCAGCGGCGCAATCCTTTTATACGGCATCCCCAAGGTGATCATCGGCGAGAACCAGACCTTCCTCGGCGAAGAAGCGCTGCTGCGCGAGCGTGGCGTGCAGCTCGATGTGCTGCACAACAACGAATGCCTGCACCTGATGCAGGACTTTATCGCCGCCCAACCGACGCTGTGGAACGAGGATATTGGCGAGTAGCGGCTAGCCGCGCTGGGCGATCAGCCACTCGCGCACTGCCGCATAGGGGTAGGCGTCCAACGCGGCAAAACCACTGAACTGACGCGCTTTGAGCTTGGTGAACAGCGGCACGCTGATGCCACAGAGGTAGCGCGTCAGGCATTCAGTGCTCGGCTCAACGCCCTTGAGTTCCTGATGCTTGCGCACAAAACCGTCACAGAGTGCCTGCATATCCAGCTCCGCCAGCGGCGGCAACACTGGCGGCTCGGGTAGCCGGGCAACCTGCCCCCGGCACACCGAACAATGCCCGCACTGCTGCGGCGCGTTGGCGTCACCGAAATAGGCGGCCAAACGCTGACTCAGGCACTGCTCGCTGGCAAACAGCGCGAGCATGGCGTGAATCCGGCTGATCTCGCTGGCCTCCTGCTGGCTGAAATAGCCATGCAGTTCGACGCTCAAGGCCGCCGGATCGAAGCCGGGGTCGAGCAGCGCGTAGACCTCAGTCATCTGCTTACTTTCCAACTCGACCCAACCCTTTTCCTGGAAGTAATCCAGGGCTTTGATCACCCGACCGCGCTCGGCTTGGTGCTGTTGGTAGAGCTGGTCGAAATCCACCGTGCACCAGGTGCGCGCGCGCTGCGAGGTGCTGATCAATGCCTCGACAAACTGCCGCCGCTCGCCCTCAAACTTCTCCAGCAGCACTTCGGGCTCCAAGAGGAACTTGAAGCGATATTCAGCAAAATAGGCGTAACGCGGGGCGATGATGCCGCGTAGCTCCAACTGCACCAGCAGGGTTTTCAGCGGCAACTGGCGGATATTGCTCTGCTCGGAGAGCTGGTTAAGCATCAGCTCCCATTCACCGTTATCACTTTCACTCAGCAGCTTATCGAGCACACAACGAATACCGTCCAGCTCCGGCGTATCGCCATACACGAAGTTTTCCAGCACGTTGAGGCTGTCGCGGTTTGCCAGCACCAGGCAATCGGAGGGCTGGCCATCGCGGCCGGCACGACCGATTTCCTGGCTGTAGTTCTCGATGGATTTTGGCAGGTCGAAGTGCAGCACATGGCGGATGTCACTCTTGTCGATGCCCATGCCAAAGGCGATGGTGGCAACGATGCAGTTAATCGTCCCGGCCATAAACTGACGCTGAATCGCCTCGCGCGCCTCGTGCGGCATACCGGCGTGGTAAGCGCTGACGGCAAGGCCACGCTGGCTCAGGCGTGCGGCCACTTGTTCAGCAGTCTTCTGTTGGGTGACGTAAACGATGCTTGGCTGCTCGGCTTTGGCACCCAACCACTGCTCCAGACGACGCTGCTTGTCGGCGCCGCTGACGGGCTCGACTAGCAGGTTGAGGTTGGCGCGGTAGAAACCGGTGGTGACCACATCATCAGCGGCGATGGCAAACTTCTGCTGCATATCGGCAATCACCGGCGGCGTGGCCGTGGCAGTGAGCAGCAGCACCTGCGGGATGCCGAACTGGCGCTGGTAGTCCGGCAGCTTGAGGTAATCCGGGCGGAAGTTATGGCCCCACTCGGAGATGCAGTGGGCCTCGTCGATCACCAGCAGAGAGATCGGCACCTGGGCGATAAAGTTGCGAAAGCGCTCGTTCTTCAGCCGTTCGACCGAGATCATCAGAATCTTCAGCTCGCCGGATTTCGCCCGGGCAATCACCGCACTTGCATCCTCGCGGCTTTGCGCCGAATCGATACTGGCGGCGCTGATGCCACGGCCATGCAGGAACGCCAGCTGGTCCTGCATTAACGCCAGCAAGGGCGAGACCACTAGGGTCAGGTGCGGCAGATGCAACGCCGGCAGCTGATAACACAACGACTTGCCCGAACCGGTTGGAAAAATCGCCGCCGCCGAACGCCCAGCCAGAACGGCCGTGACCACACGCTCCTGACCGGGGCGCAATTGCTTGAAGCCGAACACACGTTCCAGGGTACTCATGGCTGTCACTCCATTGACCGCCGCGGCGGTAAACAATGATTAATTCCTACAGGCCGCACCGCTATTGCCAATCCAACTAACACCACGGGCAACACAGGCGTACATTCAAACCATGCCAATAAAAAAGGAGATGAGTATGCAGGTATCTGGTTTCAGCGGCAGCTTGCCGGTTATCCACTAGATCGCTCACCACCCAGGCCAGCTGGCCGCGCAGCAAAGACCCCGGCGGAACCGGAGTAGCTGATGCGAACCACAGGCCGATGCGCAGTCTGGCGGGAAACTCAGGTTCGCCGTGAGGTGTGCCAAACCATGGCCCTAACGCCGCCACACAACTCGAAAGCACCAGCGTCCACCCGCGACATATCGACACCTACCTGGCACTCGCCAGTCATGCTGAAGTCGACAGCTGCAGACAATGGCCCTGGAAATCGCCTGAGTTGCCAACCCCGTTAGCGCTGTGGCCCGAGACAGCCATACAGCAACAGCCAAGGCCGTGCAGAGCGGCCACCTGAGCAAGAGTGCAACGCGCGACACCCGCAAACGTGCCTGATCTGCTAGCAGATACGCACCCAAAGCCGCCTCCGGGCGGCTTTTCCGTTTCTTACTGTGCCTGCCAGTGCACCGCAAGAGGGGCTTTAGCCGCGACAACTCGCTCATTAACGAAAGTTCGCCGCTAAAGCGCCTCCTACAGATTGATGCTTAATTTCCCATGCATAAAAAAACCGCCGATTTCGGCGGTTTTTTCAACGCGGCAGTTACAACTTAAAGCTGCGGGCCGGCGTTCTTGATGGCATCGCTGACATCGAACTTCTTGAAGTTCTCGATGAACAGACCGGCCAGACCTTTGGCGGCTTCGTCGTAGGCGTTCTTGTCTTCCCAGGTGTTGCGTGGGTTGAGCAGATTGGTTTCAACGCCCGGTACGGACTTCGGCACGCTCAGGTTGATGATCGGCAGCAGCTCGGTCTCGGTACCAATCAGCGCACCGCTCTGAATCGCTGCAATCACGCCACGGGTAGTCGGGATGTTGAAGCGCTTGCCAACACCATAGCCACCGCCGGTCCAGCCAGTGTTGACCAGGTAAACCTTGGAGCCGAAGCCGCGGATACGCTTGATCAGCAGCTCAGCGTATTCGCCAGCCGGACGCGGGAAGAATGGCGCGCCGAAGCAGGTGGAGAAGGTCGACTTGATGCCGCCGCCCGAACCCATTTCGGTGGAACCGACCAGCGCGGTGTAACCGGAGAGGAAGTGGTAAGCCGCTTGCTCTTCGTTGAGGATCGACACCGGCGGCAGTACGCCAGTCAGGTCGCAAGTGAGGAAGATCACGGCGTTCGGCTCACCGCCGAGGTTCTTCTCGCTGCGCTTCTCGACCAGCTCCAGCGGGTAAGCCGCGCGGCTGTTCTGGGTCAGGCTGTCGTCGGCGTAGTTCGGTACGCGGTTCTCATCGAGCACCACGTTTTCCAGCACGGCGCCGAACTGGATGGCTTTCCAAATCACTGGCTCGTTCTTCTCGGACAGGTCGATGCACTTGGCATAGCAACCGCCTTCGATGTTGAACACCACGCCCACGCCCCAACCGTGCTCGTCGTCGCCGATCAGGTAGCGGCTTTCGTCAGCCGAGAGGGTGGTCTTGCCGGTGCCGGACAGACCGAAGAACAGAGTTACGTCGCCTTCTTCACCGATGTTGGCCGCGCAGTGCATTGGCAGCACGTCGGCGTCCGGCAGCAGGAAGTTCTGCACGCTGAACATGGCTTTCTTCATTTCACCGGCGTAACGCATGCCAGCGATCAGGACTTTCTTGGCGGCGAAGTTGAGGATCACGCAGCCATCGGAATTGGTGCCATCACGCTCCGGTACGCATTCGAAGTTGGCGACGTTGAGCACTTGCCACTCGTCTTTGCCAGCCGGGTTGTACTGCTCCGGATTGATGAACAGGCAACGGCCGAACAGGTTCTGCCAGGCGGTGGCGGTGGTCATCTTGACCGGCAGGTAGTGCGCGTCGGCAGAACCTACATGAACGTAGGACACGAAGCTGTCCTGCGCGTCGGAGAACGCTTGTACGCGGTCCCACAGGGCATCGAACTTGTCAGCCGGGAACGGACGGTTGATTGCGCCCCAGGCGATTTTCGCCTCGGTGCTCGGCTCTTGCACGATGAAGCGATCAGCCGGCGAACGACCAGTGCGATGGCCTGTGCGTACGACCAGCGAGCCGTTGGCGGCCAGCTCGCCTTCACCGCGACGAAGAGCTTCTTCGACCAGTTGGGCAGCGCTGATGTCGGTGTACACGGCGTTGTTGGCTTGCGTCATGTGGGTCCCCGTCGGCCACGTGGCCGAGTCTTCCGAACGTTTTGTAGTAGAAATCTGATCACTACTACAGCGAAAAAAGTGCGCCGGATTATGCCAGAAAAAGCCAGCTGCGGGTGCAGCCTCTGATCAGATCATTCCGACACGGTTTAGGGGCTGTGTGCCCCCGAATCTGCTTGAAACTCAGTGGCGCGTATCCGATGGCGCTTCGATGCTGCCATCGATAAACAGTTGCAGCACATCGGCGGCATCGAACAGATAGCGCTCGTTGCAGAACTGGCAATCGATTTCCACGCTGCCGCCGTGCTCCTGCACCAGCGCTTCGGCGTCGGCTTGGCCGAGGCTGATCAGCGCGCGACTGGAGCGCTCACGTGAGCAGCTGCAGCGAAACAGCAAGGCACGTGGGTCGAACAGGCGCAGCGCCTCCTGGTGATACAGGCGATGCAACAGGGTTTCGTTATCAAGGCCCAGCAGTTCTTCAGCCTTCAGCGTATCGGCCAGGGCCATGGCATGCTGCCAGCTGGCTTCACGCTCATCCGCTTCTTTCAGGCGGTCCGCCGGCAGCTGCTGCAACAGCAGGCCGCGAGCACGCTGGCCATCGGCGCTGAGCCAGAAACGCGTCGGCAACTGCTCGGACGTGGCGAAGTAATTGGTCAGGCAATCGGCCAGGGTATCCCCTTCCAGATCGACGATGCCTTGATAACGCTGCCCGGATTTCGGGTCAACGGTCATGGCCAGCACGCCATCGGGCATCAGCTCGCGCAGGTTGGCATCGGCAGTGATCTGTTCAGCGTGGTAGCGGGCGATACCGCGCAGCTCACCTTCGCTGGAGCACTCAACCATCAGCAGGGGCACGGCACCGGAGGAGCGCGCTTGGAGAATCAGCAGGCCTTCAAATTTCAGGGTGCCAATCAACAAAGAGGCGGCAGCAAGCAGTTCACCCAACAGCTGGGCGACCGGTTGCGGGTAGGTGTGTTTGGCCAGCACATGGCTGTAGCTGTCGGTCAGGCCGACCAGTTCGCCACGGATATCGCTGTCGTCGAACAAGAAGCGTTGGGAAAAATCAGACATGCCAACTTCACTGAATGTGACTCGGCCCGCGATTTTAGGCGCAAACGCCCATCCGACCAAGCGCCTCTTATCTATCAGCGCTGCGGGTGGAAGCTATCGATACAAAACCGGGTCACAGTTGTCGGCAAAAGACAGGGAGAAATTTTGCATTTCGGGCCCAACTCCCTAGGATGCCGGCCGCTTTAAAAGCCTACAGATGACAAGGATGTCTCTGCATGACCCCTGCTTTTCTTAACGATCAGTGGCGTATTCGCCCATTGGTTGCCAGCCATCTCGTCGCTCTGCTGCTTGCCAGTTGGTTGTGGGCACCCAGCCGCGTGCTATGGGACCAATTCGATCTGCAGCTGTTTGCCCTGCTCAATGAGCCCGTGCACAGCGCCGGGCTGTGGGCGCAAACCTGGGCGATCGGCAGCATGCGCCCGGTGGACATGGGTGTTGGCGTGCTGATGCTGGCCGTGATGTTCAAGGCCGGTCTGGTGTTCAGCGGCGCCCAGGTGCGCAAGGCGCTGTATGCCTTTCTCGCGGCGCTGATCGTGATGCTGCTGTTTCGCGTCGGTTTCGCCGAGCTGGTCAAACTGATGGGTTGGCAGCGCCCGAGCGCATCCCTGGTAGTGGAAGGCGCCGCACGGCTGACCGAACTGTTCCCTGACTGGGAAGAACGCTGGGATATGAAGGATAGCGCCACCCGCAGCTTCCCCGGCGATCACGCATCGGTGCTGTTGATCTGGGCGATGTTTATGAGCTTCTTTGCACGCAACTGGCGTTTGCTGCTGGTCTGGAGCATGGCGGTTATCTTTATGCTGCCGCGTCTGGTGGCGGGTGCGCACTGGGGTTCGGATGCCCTGGTGGGCGGCCTGTTCCTCGCCTTGCTGGGCTTGGCCTGGTCCTGCTATACCCCGCTTGCGTACAAGACCAGCGAATGGCTGGAATATGTTACCCAGCCGCAGCTCAAGAGCCTGGCCGCCCTGCCAATGCTGGGCCGACTGAACGTTATCAGCGGCCGCTAGGCGAAGGCTGTGCCGTGCGCAGCTGAACACGGCGGCCGGCGACACGCGGCCTAGAACTCGTCATCAGCCCACGGATGGCGCAGGCCGCCATCCTGCCGGTCATTGAAGTCGTGAATCTGCCGCCGTTGCTTCTTGCTGGGCCGACCCTCGGTCTGCATGCCCAGTGCCCCGGCTTTACGCTGTGCGGCGGCCTGTTCGCGGCGCTCAATGCTTTCGGCTGTCTCGGTGTACAACGCCTGCGCTTCAGGCGCACCGCGACGCACCACGGACAGTGCCTGCACCACTACACTGCGCTCCTCAAAGCCAGTACGAATCACATAGACATCACCCACCCTCGGCTCCTTGCCGGGTTTGCAGCGCTCACCGCGATGATGCACCTTGCCACCCTCAATCGCCGCCTTGGCTAAGGCGCGGGTTTTATAGAAACGCGCGGCCCACAGCCATTTATCCAGGCGTACCTTGTCGTCGTCTTTTTTCTCGCTCATCCGGCCCTCGCTGATCACACCGTGCAGGCGGACATTTTGCCTGATGCAGTTGTCACACGTGCCAACTAGAATGCCCGCACATAACCCGGAACTGCCCTTTGAAGACTTTTGACCAACTTGGCGTAATCGGTTTGCGCGAATGGATCAACCTGCCGGAACTGGGCATGGTCGGCCTGCGCGCTAAGATTGATACCGGGGCCAGTACCTCCAGCCTGCATGCCAGCGATATTCAACCGTTCGACCGCGAAGGCGAGCCTTGGGTGCGCTTTACCGCCCACCTCGGCACAGTGGTGCAGCGTCGGCATCGCTGCGAGGCACAACTGGTTTCAGTGAAAACCATCAAAAGCTCCAACGGCCACAGTCAGTCGCGCTATGTGATTCGCACCCCTCTGACGCTAGGCGAGCGCGAATGGCCGGTCGAATTCACCCTGACATGCCGCAAAACCATGCGCTACCGCGTGTTGCTTGGCTCCAAGGCGCTGATTGCCGGTCAGCTGCTGGTCAACCCGGCGCTGACTTACGTACAGAACAAACCCACCCTCGCTGACTCCCCTGGTGCCCCATGAAGATCGCCGTGCTGTCGCGCAACCCGCGCCTGTATTCCACCCGCCGCCTGGTCGAAGCCGGGCAACAGCGGAGCCACGAGATGGTGGTGATCGATACCCTGCGTGCCTATATGAACATTGCCAGCCACAAGCCGCAGATCCATTACCGCGGCAAGCCGCTGGAAGGCTTCGATGCAGTGATTCCACGCATCGGCGCCTCGGTGACGTTCTATGGCTGCGCGGTGCTGCGCCAGTTCGAGATGATGGGCGTGTTCCCACTCAACGAGTCGGTGGCCATCGCCCGCTCGCGGGACAAACTTCGCTCACTGCAACTGCTGTCCCGCCGTGGCATTGGCCTGCCGGTGACCGGTTTCGCCCACTCTCCGGATGACATCGCCGACCTGATCGACATGGTCAATGGCGCACCGCTGGTGATCAAGGTGCTGGAAGGCACCCAGGGCATTGGCGTGGTGCTATGTGAAACGGCGACGGCGGCCGAGTCGGTGATCGAGGCCTTTATGGGCCTCAAGCAAGACATCATGGTGCAGGAGTACATTAAGGAAGCCGGCGGCGCGGACATCCGCTGTTTTGTGGTCGGCGACAAGGTGATTGCGGCGATGAAGCGCCAGGCCAAGCCCGGCGAATTCCGCTCCAACTTGCATCGGGGCGGCAGCGCCAGCCTGATCAAGATCACTCCGGAAGAACGCATGACCGCCATCCGTGCGGCCAAGGTGATGGGGCTGAGCGTAGCCGGCGTGGATATCCTGCGCTCCAATCACGGCCCGCTGGTGATGGAAGTGAACTCATCGCCCGGCCTGGAAGGCATCGAAACCACCACCGGCAAGGATGTCGCCAGCCTGGTAATCCAGCACCTGGAGAAGAACAGCGGCCCAAACCTGACGCGCACCAAGGGCAAGGGTTGAGCCGGATATAGGCGAACGCACGGCCAAACATGGCCGGGCCTGTATGGCAGGACGCGGCAAAGGTGCCGACACACAGACTCAAGCCTATACGTCGTGCCGCTCCATCCAGGCCTGGAAATCCGCTTCTTTCAGCGGGTGACTGAAGTGATAGCCCTGCCCCAACGAGCAGCCATGCTGGCGCAGGCAATCAAGTTGCCACTGGCTTTCGATGCCTTCGGCCACGCACTCCAGCCCCAGGTTGCGGGCGATCACCAAGATGGTCTGCACCAATACCAGGCCGCTGCCGTCTTCAGCGTCCATATCCCAGGTAAAGCTGCGGTCGATCTTCAAACGATCCAGCGGCAGGCGCTTGAGGTAAGTCAGCGAGGAGTAGCCAGTGCCGAAATCATCAATGGCAAACCGCACGCCCAGCGTCTTGAGCGCCTGCATATTGCTGATGCACTGCTCGACTTCTTCCAGCAACACGCCTTCGGTGATTTCCAGCTCAAGCGCCGTCGCCGGCACCTGATGGCGCGCTAAGCACTCACTGATGCGCGCGACACAGTGACGCTGGCGCAGTTCACGCGGGCTCAGGTTGACTGCCAATACCAGCTGCGGCCACTGCGGTAACCAGCGTGCCAGCGCTGCGCAGGCCTGTTCCAGCACCCAGGCGCCGAGTTCTTCGATCAACCCCGTTTCTTCGGCCAACGGGATAAAGTCGCCGGGCATGACTTCGCCGCGCTCCGGGTGCACCCAACGCAACAGCACTTCTGCGCCGGCAATACGCTCGGTGGCCAGCGCCAGTTGCGGCTGAAACACCAGGTACAGCTGGTTGCGCTGCACCGCCTGACGCAGCTCGCTTTGCATCTGCAAGCGCTGGTCGATGGCCGCCTGCATCTCCGGGGCAAAGAAATGCAACGCGTTGCGCCCACCCTGCTTGGCCCGGTACATGGCGGTGTCCGCCTGTTTCAGCACGTCGGAGGCCACCTGACTGCCGAAAGGATGCAGGGCGATACCGATACTGGCGCTGATCGACAACTCGTGGCCATCAATCCAGCAGGTGCCCACCAGGCTTTTCAGCAGCTTCTCCGCTGTAATGGCTGCCGCTTCAGCCGCCAGTTGCGGGTTGCTGTCGAGCCCTTCGAGCAGCACCACAAATTCGTCCCCGCCCATCCGCGCCAAGGTGTCTTCGGCACGTAAACCACTGGCCAGTCGCGCCGTCACCTCACGCAGGAGGCCATCGCCGACCAAATGACCGAGGCTGTCGTTGACCGTTTTGAAGTGATCCAGATCGATGAACAACAGGGCGCCAAGGGTATTTTCGCGCTGCTCACGGTCCATCGCATGCTGCAGGCGGTCGAGCAGCAGACGCCGATTGGGCAGACCGGTGAGTTCATCGCTGAACGCCAGTCGCTCAATTTCACGCTGATAACGCTGACGTTCGGAAATATCGGTGACGCTGCCGCGAATCAGCACCGGCTCACCGGGCATGCGTACCAGGCGCACCTCGCACGGAATCTGTCGCCCTTTACTGTCGCGGTGCAACCAGTCGAATACTGGCGCTTCACCGTTCATTGCCCGCTTCAAGTAAACCTTACCCAGCTCAGCCGTAAGCTGGCCATCGGCCTGTTTGTTAGGGCTCAGATCAAACACACGCTTGCTGGCGATTTCCTCGCGGCTGTAACCCAGCAAACGTAGGGCATTGTCGTTGCACTCAACCAGCGTTCCGTTGAGATCGAACAGCAGGATCGCCTCAGGCGCATTCTCGACGATGGTACGGTAGCGCGCTTCGGCCTGCAGGCGCTCGCTGATGTCTTCGACCAGCAACAGAAACATGCGCACCCGACCGGTGCTGTGGCGCACCGCACGCAGGCTGACACGGGTGTGCACCAGGCTGCCGTCGGCCCGACGGAAGCGCTTTTCCAACTCGAACCCTTCGCGATGCCCGCTGAGTACCTGGTCGAGCAGCGGCTGTTCGTTACGCAGATCATCGTCTTGCGACAGCTCTTCCCAGCTGGCCGCCAGCAGTTGTTCGCGCGAGCGTCCAAGGATGCTGCAGAGCTTATGGTTGACCTCTTCCCAGGCAAAGCTCGGGCTGGTCAGGGCCATACCGATCAGCGGCGCTTCGAAGAACAGGCGCAGTCGCTCATCACGTTCGCGCAGTTGCTGCTCGGCGTATTTGCGCGCACTGACATCCTGCAACGCGCCATACACCCTGACCAGTTCGGAGCCATCACGCTCGGTAATACCGCGGATGCGCAGCCAGCGCGTCTTGCCCTTGGCAGTCAGCAGGCGCACCTCAATGTCGAATTGCTCCAGCCCATCAATCAGCTGCTGCAGCACCTGCTCGGCCAATACTCGGCCGCTGGCATCCAGGTAGCTCAGGGCACCACTGAGGTCCGGCGTGCCGTTTTTCGGGTCCAACTCGTAAATACGAAAGCAGCCGGCGCTCCAGTCCATATTCTGCTCGGGCATGTTCAACACCCAGCCACCCAGGTTGGCAATGTGCTCGGTCTGGCTGAACAGGTAGCTTTGCTTGAGCAGCTCGTCGCTCTGCGAACGCACCTGGGTGGCCAGCTGCTCGCGGGCAGTGACATCACTTTGCAGGGCGACGAAATGGCTAATGCCCTGGTCGTCACGCATCGGCGCAAGGGTAAATTCATTCCAGAACTGCTGACCATCCTTGCGGTAGTTACGCAGCACCACATCGCAGCCCATGCCCTCACGCACCGCTTGCTGCAAACGGCTCAAGCCCTGTTGCTGCTGATCATCACGCAGCAGGAAGTTCCAGTTGTTACCCAGGGCTTCCTCGCGGCTGTAACCGGTAATCTGCTCGAACGCCGGGTTGCAGTAGATCAGCGGCAACGCCGGCTGGCGGGCATCAGCAATGATCACCCCCAGTGGGCTGGCCTCCAGCGCCAGGTTGGCCAGGGCCAGTTGCTGCTGTATCTGCGCACTGCGCGCCAGGGCCTGGCGCAGGTCACTCAGGCTGCGCCCCACCAGCAGCGTGGCGAGCATAAACAGTAGTACGCTGAAATGCAGTTCCAGACGTTGCGGGTCGAGCCAGGCTGAACTGTTCACCAGGCCGCGCAACAGCGGCAGAATCAACACCATCAACACACTGAGCGCCGCGCCACAGAGGCCGCCGGCAAAGCCCCAGACCAAGGCCAGGCCCAGCATCATCACGCCGATCAACGGCAAATTAAGGGTTAGCGGCAATACACCGAGCAGCCAAGGCATGCCGATTAACAGCACCAGCAGCAGCGGCCATGGCGGTAACTGGCGTAGCACCTCGGGCACATGCTCGCAGCCGCTGCGCACGGGGCCCGCCAGCCAACCGCGGCGGCGCAACCAGGGCGTCAGGTAGACCAATAAGGGGATGGCCAGGGCCAAGGCTGTGAGGCTATCAGCCAGCCATAGCGTCATGCTGCCCGAAAGCAACGCCTCAAGCGGTATGTGGCCGAACAGCCAGAGATTGCCCTGTAACCCCAGCACCATCGGCGCAATTGGCAACAGCACACCGAGCAGCATAAAGCGCAGCAAATGACTGAGATCGGGCAAGGCCGGGTCAAACGGCCGCAATCGCAGCAACAGCCAGGCCAGCGCTACACCCAGGGTTTCAGGCAGGGCATAGAGCGCAGCCCATTGCCACTCCAGCCCCCACAGTGGAATCGACACCGCTGCATTTAGGTACACCGCCAGCAGTACGCGCGGCCCCCACCACAGCGCAAACACCAGCGCCAAGGCAAAAGGCGGATACCACAGCGCCGCCCCGTCGGTGAACTGAGTCGCCAGGGACAGCCAGGTGGCCAGATGGAGCAATGGCAACGGCAGCAGCCAAGTCCATAGAGAGAGGCGGTGGGGAACTGCAGGCATGCTGACCTCATGTCATCGCGCTGATAAAGCATAGTTCAGCGCAGTGATGACAGTATGCCTGTGCGGTCTAGACGGCGTCGCGCGGTAACAACAGACCCAACGGCAGGCACACCCGCGCCTCAAGGCCGCCGCCAGAGCGGTTGCGCAACTCGACGCTGCCGCCATGCAAGGCGGCAATCCGCTTGACGATGGCCAAACCCAGGCCGGCACCTTGCCCGCCCCGGGCGCGGTCACCACGAATAAAGGGATTGAAAATACTGCCCAGCTCCGCCGGATCAATCCCTGTCCCACGGTCCAGCACGCTCAACACCACATACGGCGCGCTGTGGTCACCCGACAGGGAAACCGCCACCTCCACCGCATTGCCGCCATAACGCAGGGCATTTTCGATCAGATTGACCAGCAACCGTTTGAGCGACACTCGGCGCAATGGGAACGCTGGCACGGACTCCAGACACAGCCGAACCATTTCCTGCTTCTGGTTATATGGCGCAACCACTTCACGGATCAGCTCCAGCAAATCCAGCTGCTCCAGCGGCTCATCACGCCCGTCGCGGATAAAGGCCAGGAACTGGTCGAGAATCGCATCCATGTCTTCGATATCGCGCACCATGTCTTCGGTCAGTTCCGAGTCGGTGTGCAGAAACTCCATGGACAAGCGCAGACGGGTCAGCGGCGTGCGCAGGTCATGCGACACCCCGGCGAGCATCAGCTCCCGCTCGCGGGCTGCCTGTTCAACGTCTTCGGCCATCTGGTTGAAGGCGCGGTACACCTCGGTCATCTCGCTCGGCGTATCGCTGACCGGCAGCCTGACGCTGCGGCCTTTACCGATCTGCCGGGCAGCGAATACCAGGCGCTTGAGCGGTGCACTGAGCTGACGCACAAAAATCCACGCGGCGGCGGTGGACAGTAGGCCAATGGCCAAGAACCAGCCCAGCACACTCCAGATCCGCTGACCGCGCAGCGGGTGCGGATACAGCGGCACCCGTAACCAATCGTCACCCAGCGCTGGTGCATGCACCCAAAGTGCCGGCGGGCTCTTGGCGCGCACCCGTACCTCGGTGTCAGGGCCCAGCTCAGTGCGCATCTGACGCTCGAAAATCTCACTGTAGGGCCAGTGCTGTTCGGTGGCGGGCACCTGCTCGTAAGGCACCCGCTTCAGCCCGGCAGCCTCGGCGATGGTGGCGCGGTCTTCCGGGTCCGCCGCCCAATAGGCGCGCAGGGTCAATGCGGCGCCGTGGCTGTACTGACGGTCGACCAGCACATCCTCGTTCATCATCAGATAAACCAGGGTCAGCGCCTTGGAAAACAGCACCACGATCAGCACCAGCCACAGCGTGCGGGCGAAAAAGCTTTGCGGGAACCAGAGAGGGGTTTTCATGCATCAGACCGTAAGCGAACAGTGAAACCGCGCCGCTGTATAAGCGGCCATACATTCTGGCCAGCCAGAGACAAGGCAAAACCTGCCGTGGAGCAAAAGAGTAAAAGTGCCCAACGATAAGGATGAGCCCAAGGTGCAAAGGGGTTCGCCAACAGCGTTAAAAACCCCGTGAAGACCAGCCAAACCAGCACCGCCACCCTGATTCGTCTGGCGGGCCAACGCACTGCAGCGGCATTTTGCAGCACCGACAGGGCAACAAAAACATACAGCGCGAGGTGCAGCGCAATGCCCCAGCTGATCCCGCCACGCAGGCTCAGCCCGCGTGACGCTGCCATTGATACAGCGGTTTCATGCAGATACACGAATAGCAGAACAGCCGACGCGCTTAACAGCAGTACCTGCAAGCACGCCGTGAGCACCACCCGCCATGTCACTTATTACCATCCGGCACAAACACGTAGCCAACACCCCAGACGGTCTGGATATAGCGCGGCTTCGACGGATCCGGCTCAATTAGCCGGCGCAGACGGGATATCTGCACGTCGATGGAACGCTCCAGGGCGTCCCACTCGCGGCCACGGGCTAGATTCATCAGTTTGTCGCGGGTCAACGGCTCACGGGCGTGCTGCACCAGCGCCTTGAGTACGGCGAACTCGCCAGTGGTGAGCATGTGCACTTCCTCACCTTTCTTCAGCTCGCGAGTGGCCAGAGACAGTTCGTACTCGCCGAAACTCACGCTTTCGTCTTCGCTGCCCGGCGCGCCTGGCACTACCGGCGCCTGACGGCGCAGCACAGCCTTGATACGCGCCAGCAGTTCACGCGGGTTGAAAGGCTTAGCCAGGTAATCGTCAGCGCCCAGTTCCAGGCCTTGAATACGGCTGGCTTCATCGCCCTTGGCGGTGAGCATGATGATCGGCACTTGGTTGTTCGACTCACGCAGGCGACGGCAGGCAGACAGCCCGTCCTCACCCGGCAGCATCAGGTCGAGCACCACCAGGTTGAACAGCTCGCGGGCCAGCAGGCGGTCCATCTGCTCGACGTTTTCCACCGCGCGCACACGGTAGCCCTGCTCGTCGAAGAAGCGCTCAAGCAGGCGACGCAGGCGAGCGTCGTCGTCGACGATCAGGATTTTTTCGCCTTCAACAGGAAGTGCAGTGCTGCTCATTCAGGGCTCCTTGACCAGACCTCCGCCGGGCGCGGACGCGCTGGCAGTATGCAATGGCCGGCATTATGGCTCAGGTGCCACAGCCGACGTGCAGCCCATTGTTAGCAGATTTTTCCCGGACGGGTTCCCGGCGCGTTGCCGGGCAATGTTTATAATGCGCGGCTTTCGTGTCTGGCCCGTGGTCTGCGTGGCTGGTTTTTCGTTTCCGTGTGGGTAGCTTTTTCTATGCTCAGCATCAACAACCGCATCGCCGAAGAACTGGGCGTACGCCCGCAACAGGTCGCCGCCGCCGTGGCGCTGCTCGACGAAGGCTCTACCGTGCCGTTTATCGCGCGCTACCGCAAAGAGGTTACCGGCAGCCTCGATGACACCCAGCTGCGCACCCTGGAAGAGCGCTTACGCTACCTGCGCGAACTCGACGAGCGCCGCGCCAGCATCCTCGCCAGCATCGAGGAACAGGGCAAACTGACCCCTGAGCTAACCCGCGACATTAACTTGGCTGACACCAAGACTCGCCTGGAAGACCTCTACCTGCCGTTCAAACAGAAGCGCCGCACCAAGGGCCAAATCGCCCTGGAAGCCGGCCTCGGTGAGCTGGCCGACGCCCTGTTTAACAACCCCGAGCTGAATCCCGAAAGCGAAGCTGAGCGCTTTATCGACGCTGAAAAAGGCTTTGCCGACATCAAGGCCGTGCTCGAAGGCGCCAAATACATCCTGATGGAGCGCTTCGCCGAGGATGCCAACCTGCTGGCCAGCCTGCGCAGCTACCTCAAAGACAACGCCATCCTCAGCGCCCGCGTAGTCGCTGGTAAAGAGAACGAAGGCGCCAAATTCCGTGATTACTTCGAGCACGACGAGAAGCTTAAAGGCGCACCGTCGCATCGCGCCCTGGCGATTTTCCGTGGGCGTAACGAAGGCATCCTCAGCGCCAGCCTGAAAGTCGGCGACGAGCTGCCCGGCGCCATGCACCCCTGCGAAGGCATGATCGGCGAGCGCTTCGGCATCAGCGCCCATGGCCGCGCCGCCGATAAATGGCTGGGCGAAGTGGTGCGCTGGACCTGGAAGGTCAAGCTCTACACCCACCTGGAAACCGACCTGTTCGGCGAGTTGCGCGAAGCGGCGGAAGACGAAGCGATCAACGTGTTCGCCCGCAACCTGCACGACCTGCTGCTGGCCGCGCCGGCCGGCCCGCGTGCCACTCTGGCGCTGGATCCGGGCCTGCGCACTGGCTGTAAAGTGGCGGTGGTCGACGCCACCGGCAAGGTGCTGGAAACCTCCACGGTTTACCCCCACGCACCTCGCAACGACTGGGACGGCACCCTGGCGATCCTCGCCAAGCTATGCGCCAAGCACGCAGTCGACCTGATCTCCATCGGTAACGGCACCGCCAGCCGCGAGACTGACAAGCTGGCCGCCGACCTGATCAAGAAGTTGCCAGGCTTGAATCTGACCAAAGTCATGGTGTCCGAGGCCGGCGCCTCGGTTTACTCCGCCTCGGAGCTGGCCGCCAAAGAATTCCCGGACATGGACGTGTCACTGCGCGGCGCCGTATCCATCGCCCGCCGCCTGCAGGACCCGCTGGCCGAGCTGGTGAAGATCGACCCGAAATCCATCGGTGTCGGCCAATACCAGCACGACGTCTCGCAGCTGAAACTGGCGCGCTCGCTGGATGCGGTGGTCGAAGACTGCGTAAACGCCGTCGGCGTGGACGTGAACACCGCCTCCGCCGCCCTGCTGGCGCGCATCTCCGGGCTGAATACCACCCTGGCGCAGAATATCGTCGCCTTCCGCGACGCCAACGGCGCGTTCAACAGCCGCGCCGACCTGCTCAAGGTGCCGCGCCTGGGCGACAAGACCTTCGAACAGGCCGCTGGCTTCCTGCGTGTAATGAACGGCAGCAACCCGCTGGACGCCTCGGCCGTGCACCCGGAAACCTACCCGCTGGTGCAGCGCATCGCTGCCGACACAGGCCGTGATATCCGCTCGCTGATCGGCGACTCAGGCTTCCTCAAGCGCCTCGACCCGAAGCAGTTCACCGACGATAAATTCGGCCTGGTGACCATCGGCGATATCCTGAGCGAGCTGGAAAAACCCGGCCGCGACCCGCGCCCGGAGTTCAAGACCGCCGAGTTCCAGGAAGGTGTGGAAACCCTCAACGATCTCAAACTGGGCATGATGCTCGAGGGCGTGGTGACCAACGTGACCAACTTCGGCGCCTTCGTCGATATCGGCGTGCACCAGGACGGTCTGGTACATATCTCGGCGCTGTCGGAGAAATTCATCAAAGACCCGCACGAGGCGGTCAAGGCCGGCGACGTGGTCAAGGTCAAGGTCATGGAAGTCGACATCCCGCGTAACCGCATTGCCCTGTCGATGCGCATGGGCGATACGCCTGGCGAGAAAATCGAAGGTCCGCGTGGCGGCGCTCGGGGCGGCAAGCCGGCCGGTAATGCGCCGCGCAGCGAACGCCACTCCAGCCAGGACAAGCCGGCTCCGGCCAGCGGCGGCATGGCGGCGCTGTTTGCCAATGCCAAACAACTGAAGAAATAAGCCAACGCCCACGGACATAGGCGCTATGTCCGTGGGCCGCCCGCCTGCACCTGCCGCGTCGCCCAGATGCAAAAGCACAGCGCCCAGCTATAACCTTCTTCATCCGCGCCGGGTTATAAAGCGCTATCGACCGCTGAAAGCGGTTTTCTCGCCCCCTTGTAGAGCGCGCGTGTCGTCCCCATATTGAGGCGACCGATGCGTGAAGGAATGCAATCTTGAGCGACCTGTTACCCCGCCGCCTGGCCCAGCTTGGCGAGCGCGCCAACCTCTCCCTGCTTTCCCAATGCCTGCACGGTATCGAGCGCGAATGCCTGCGCGTCGACGGCGATGGCCAGTTGGCCCTCACGCCGCACCCAGCCGCCCTCGGCTCGGCGCTGACCCATACGCAGATCACCACTGACTACTCCGAGTCGCTGCTGGAATTCATCACACCGGCCGAGCCTGATCCGGCGGCGACCCTGGCCGATCTGGAGCAGATCCACCGCTTCGCCTACAGCAAGCTGGACGGCGAATACCTGTGGAGCCCGTCGATGCCCTGCGCCCTGCCGGACGAGGAAACAATTCCGATCGCCCGTTATGGCAGCTCGCATATCGGCGAACTCAAGTACGTCTACCGCAAAGGCCTGGCCCTGCGTTACGGCAAAACCATGCAGTGCATTGCCGGCATCCATTACAACTTCTCGCTGCCGGAAGCGCTGTGGCAACTGCAACAGCAGACCGAAGGTGATACGCGCAGCGCGCGGGACTATCAGTCGGCGCGTTATATCGCGCTGATCCGCAATTTCCGCCGCTACAGTTGGTTGCTGATGTACCTGTTCGGTGCCTCACCAGCGCTGCACAAAGGTTTTATGCGCGGCCGCCCGCATCAGTTGCAGGAACTGGACGCAGAAACTCTCTACCTGCCCTACGCGACCAGCCTGCGCATGAGCGATCTGGGCTATCAGAGCACCGCCCAGTCCGGTCTGACACCCTGCTACAACGACCTGGCCAGCTACACCGACAGCCTGCGCCAGGCCGTCGGCACGCCCTATCCGCCTTATGTGGAAATCGGCGCGAAGAAGGATGGCGAGTGGCTGCAACTAAACACCAATATTCTGCAGATCGAAAACGAGTACTACTCGAATATCCGCCCCAAACGCGTGACCTACAGCGGCGAGCGGCCGATCCAGGCACTGATGGCCCGTGGCGTGCAGTACGTTGAAGTGCGCTGCCTGGACATCAACCCGTTCCTGCCGCTGGGCATCGATCTGAGCGAATCGCGCTTCCTCGACGCCTTCCTGCTGTTCTGCGCACTGGCTGACAGCCCGCTGCTGGAAAGCGGCGAATGCCATGCCTGCACCGACAACTTCCTGGCCGTGGTCAAGGAAGGTCGCCGGCCAGGTCTAGAGCTGCAGCGCAATGGCCAGCCAGTGGTGCTGCAGGCATGGGCCGATGAGTTGCTGGAGCAGATCCGCCCGCTGGCCGAGCTGCTCGACCAGAACCACGGCGACAACGCCCATAGCCTGGCCTTGCAGGCGCAACAGGCCAAGGTTGTCGACCCCAGCCTGACGCCTTCCGCTCAAGTGCTGGCGCAACTGCAACAGGGCCTGAGCTTTACCGAGTTCGCCTTGCGCCAGAGCAAGCGGCACGCCGAGTACTTCCGCAGCCAGCCGTTGAGCGCCGAACAGCAAGCAGCCTTCGAAGCCAGCGCCGCCCAGTCGCTACACGACCAAGCCGAACTGGAAGCCCACGAAGAAGGCGACTTTGACAGCTTTGCAGCGGCGTATCAGGCCAGCATCCTGGCTCTGGCTGTTTAACCTGCGGAGAATGCCGGCTCGCGCGCAGCCGGCATTTCGCCAACTGCATCACATAAACTGTCAGCGGTGGCAAAAGCGAGATCAGCGGCGCAGCCCTGCCCAAGCGATGCGGCTAGCATTGCACGGGTAAATCCACTGCGAGCTGCCGCCATGGCCTGCGCCGACCTCAACACGGAAGATGACCAACACTGGAGCCTGGAAAGCCTTAACAAGGCTTACCAACAGGGCTACATGGCAGGGCTGACCGGGCAAACCAACACCCCACGCGCGCTCGCCGCCGATGTGCTGATCGCTGCCTGGGAAGCAGGCTGGGACGACGGCCACGAGCAATTCGAGCTGCACAAACGCTACAGCGCCTGACCCCTCGCTCTACCCAACCCTCATCTGCACACACTATTAACGCCCGCAGCACTTCAATTTGCGCGGCGGCGTATCGCCTTGCCTTTGATCGGCACTCACTTAGCAACAGCGCATTAATTCGATTTTTATTCGATATAAATCGATAAAAACTGATATGGCGCCTTATATTTTGCTTTTAAAGCCGATTTTTATCGGATATAAATAGGCCATCCACTGCCATGACTCACCCCGCGAGGCATGGCACAGTCGCCGGCCTCTGCTAGTGTCAGATGACCGCCCCAACTGCTCTTGAGGTGCCAAATCATGCCCCGTATCGTTACTGTCGCCGCCACCCAGATGGCCTGCTCCTGGGATACCGCTGCGAATCTCGCCAACGCCGAGCGCTTGGTGCGTCAGGCCGCCGGCAAGGGCGCACAGATCATCCTGCTGCAAGAGCTGTTCGAGGCGCCGTACTTCTGCCAGAAGCCCAACCCGGACTACCTGCAACTGGCCACCCCGGCCGAGAGCAACCCGGCGATCCTGCACTTCCAGAAAATTGCCAAGGAACTGCAGGTGGTCCTGCCGATCAGCTTCTATGAACTGGCCGGCCGCGCGCGTTTCAACAGCATCGCGATCATCGACGCCGACGGCAGCAACCTCGGGATTTATCGGAAAAGCCATATCCCGGACGGCCCGGGCTACCACGAGAAGTACTACTTCAACCCCGGCGACACCGGTTTCAAAGTGTGGAACACCCGCTACGCCAAGATCGGCGTGGGCATCTGCTGGGATCAATGGTTCCCCGAGTGCGCGCGCAGCATGGCGCTACTCGGTGCCGAGATTCTGTTCTACCCAACCGCCATCGGCAGCGAGCCGCATGACCCGAGCATCAGCTCGCGCGACCATTGGCAGCGCGTACAGCAGGGCCACGCCGGTGCTAACCTGATGCCGCTGATCGCCAGCAACCGCATCGGCCGTGAAGACCAGGGCGACTACCACATCAACTTCTATGGCTCGTCGTTTATTGCCGACCAGTTCGGCGCCAAGGTGCAGGAAGCCAACGAAACCAGCGAGGCGGTGCTGATGCACAGCTTCGATCTGGATCAGCTGGAGCATATCCGCAGCGCCTGGGGCAGCTTCCGTGACCGCCGCCCGAACCTCTACGGCCCGCTAAAAACCCTCGACGGCCATCTGGCCTCCGAGTAACAACGCCCCTGTAAGAACGCCCCTATAAGATGGGAGGCGACGCGCAGCGTTAATACCCATCCGTCCCTGCTCAATGTTTTGGTGAATTTATGACAACCCTGACGACTACCCCACGCGCCGACGGCTTCCGCATGCCAGCCGAGTGGGAAAGCCACAGCCAAACCTGGATGGTCTGGCCCGAGCGCCCGGACAACTGGCGCTTGGGCGGCAAGCCTGCGCAAGCGGCCTTTACCGCCGTGGCCAGGGCGATTGCCGAATTCGAGCCAGTGACCGTGTGCGTGTCCGCCGGCCAGTATGAGAACGCCTGCGAGCGCCTCACTCACGCCAATATCCGCGTGGTGGAAATCACCACCGACGACGCTTGGGTGCGCGACACCGGGCCGACCTTCGTCACCAACAACAGCGGCGAAGTGCGCGGAGTGGACTGGGCCTTCAACGCCTGGGGCGGCCTGAATGGCGGCCTTTATGCCAACTGGGTACGTGACGATCAGGTAGCCCGCAAAATTCTGCAGATCGAAGGCTGCGCACGTTATCGCACCGATGAGCTGATCCTCGAAGGTGGCTCAATCCATGTCGACGGCGAAGGCACCCTGATCACCACCGAAGAATGCCTGCTCAACCCCAACCGCAACCCGCACCTTAACCGCGAGCAGATCGAGCAATACCTGGCCGATCACCTGGCCATCGACACAGTGATCTGGCTGCCGGACGGCCTGTTCAATGACGAAACCGACGGCCACGTCGACAACTTCTGCTGTTACGTGCGCCCTGGTGAAGTGCTACTGGCCTGGACCGACGACGCAAACGACCCCAACTACCCGCGCTGCCAGGCCGCCATGCGCGTGCTGGAAAGCGTGCGGGACGCCAAGGGCCGTCAGCTGATCGTGCACAAGATGCCGATTCCCGGCCCGCTGTATGCCAGCGATGAAGAATGCGCCGGCGTCGATCTGGTGGCCGGCACCCAGGAGCGCGATCCGTCGATCCGACTGGCAGGCTCCTACGTCAACTTCCTGATCGTCAACGGCGGCATCATCGCGCCCAAGTTCGACGACCCCAAGGATGCCGAGGCCGAGGCAATTCTGCGTCGCCTGTTCCCTGAGCATCGCGTGGTGATGGTGCCGGGCCGGGAGATTCTGCTGGGCGGCGGCAATATTCACTGCATCACCCAGCAGCAGCCGGGCCCGCAAATGGCTGGTTAAACATTCAAGGTAGGATGTAAAGTTTCGCCCTGCCAGTCCGATACAGTTCTGGTGAGCGCCAGTGGGCTGGCAGGGGAAAATGATGTTCAACAAGGCAATTAAACAAGCGCTCAGCAGCGCGCTGGCTAAACTGCGTGCCGCAGAAGCCAGGAAGATGGCCGTCGACCGCTCGACCGCCATGATTGAATTCAAACCTGACGGCACCATCGTCAGCGCCAACGAAAACCTGCTGGCCACAATGGGTTATCGACTTGAGGAAATCGTTGGTCAGCATCATCGCATCTTCTGTTTTCCCGACTACCAAGCCAGTGCCGAGTACCGGAAGTTCTGGCAGCGCCTGGCCGCGGGCGAGTTCATCCGCGAGCGTTTCCTCAGACGCCACAAGCAAGGCCAGGAAGTCTGGCTAGAGGCCAGTTACAACCCGATCAAGGGTCCTGATGGCCGTATTGAAGGCGTGCTCAAACTGGCTACCGACATTACCGCACAGGTAGCCCGCGAGCAGGAACAGAACAGCATGGTTGAGGCCATTAGCCGCTCCATGGCCGTAATTGCCTTCAACCCCAAAGGCGAAGTGCTCGAAGCCAATGAAAACTTCGAGCAAACCATGGGTTATCGCCTGAATGAGATTCGCGGCAAACACCACCGCATGTTCTGCACCCGAAAGGAGGCGGACTCCGCCGAATACCGCCGCTTCTGGGAGCGCCTTAACAAAGGGGAGTTCTTCTCCGGTCGCTTCCAGCGCATCAATCGGCATGGCGACACCGTTTGGTTGAGCGCCACGTACAACCCAGTGTTTGACGCCAGCGGCAAGCTCTACAAAGTCGTCAAATTTGCCCGCGATGTCACGGGCCTGGTACGTCAGCAGCAGGCCGAGTCAGAAGCCGCCAAGCTGGCCTACGAAATCTCCCAGCAAACCGATGAAAGCGCCCGCCATGGTGCCAAGGTGATTCGTGAAACCGTTGATGTCGTGCGCGGCATCGCCGATGAGCTGTCACGCGCCGCCGAAGGCATCACCGCTGTCAGCCAGCAATCGGAGATGATCAGCAGCATCGTTCAGGTGATCCGCGGGATTGCCGAGCAAACCAACCTCTTGGCGCTCAATGCAGCCATCGAAGCGGCGCGTGCTGGCGAGCAAGGCCGTGGCTTTGCCGTCGTTGCGGATGAAGTGCGCAACCTGGCCGCACGCACCAGCCAAGCCACCGTGGAGATTGTCGAGGTCGTCAAGCGCAACCATGAACTGGCGCAGGTTTCGGTCGATAGCATGCAGGCAAGCCGTCACAAGGTCGACCAAGGGGTGAACCTGGTCAACCAAGCCGGTGATGTCATCGAAGAAATCCAGAGCGGCGCACGGCAAGTGGTGGATGCCGTCCGCCAGTTCGCCGACGCCCTGGAAGAGCACTGATTACGGCGCGCGAGCCGCGCCGCTAGACCGCTGTGAGCAGCGTGCCCGGCCGCCAGCGACTGGGCATGCCTCAGTCCTGCATGGCCTCGGTGAATTGCCCAATAGCATCCACCACTCGCTGCGCTTCGTCGCGGATCTCCAGCATCACCTCGCCTGCTTTGTTGGCGAGCAGCACACCCTGCTCAGCCTTCTGTTTACTGCCCTCCATCCCACCAACAGCCTGCAAGGCCAGGTCATGGTTGAGGCGTACCACTTCATTGATCTCCACCGTGGCCTGGCTGGTGCGCGCAGCCAGGTTGCGCACCTCATCCGCCACCACAGCAAAGCCGCGGCCTTGTTCACCAGCTCGTGCCGCCTCGATGGCCGCATTGAGCGCCAAGAGGTTGGTTTGTTCGGCAATCCCGCGGATCGCCTGAACGATGCTGCTGATGCGTTCTGACTGCGCGCTCAAGGCCTCGATATTGCCGGCTACCTTTGAAAGCTCATCGGCGATACCGCGCACCACTTGTACCGTCTCTTCCACGGTGGCTGCGCCCTTGATCGCGCTTTCATCGGTTTCCCGGGCGATATCAAACGCCAGTTGCGCGGCAGCGGATTCGGCCTCACGGTGCTCAATCTGATGGGTGATATCAGTGGCGAACTTGATCACCCCATACAGCCGACCACCCGCGTCATACAGTGGGTTGTACGTCGCCAGCAGCCACACCACGCGCCCGCCTTTGGCCACGCGCTTGAAGCGATCGGCAATAAACTCGCCCTGATTAAGCCGTTGCCAGAAGCGCCGGTACTCATCACTGGCGGCCTCCTCATGGGTGCAGAACTGGCGGTGATGCACGCCACGGATCTCCTCCAGGCGATAGCCCATGGTGCTGAGGAAGTTCTCATTGGCCTCCTGCACCTCACCAGCCAGGTTGAACTCGATCACGGCAGTGGAGCGGTTGATCGCCTGCAGATAGCTGTCGTGCTGATGCTCAACGTGCATACGCTCGGTGATATCTGCAGCCAGTTTAATCACCTTCACAACCTTGCCCTGGGCATCCCGTACCGGCAGGTAGCTGGCTTCCAGCCAGACTTCACGGCCGCCCTTGGCAATGCGCATGTAGCGGTCACTGAAGCTCTCACCGTCAGCCAGACGCTGCCAGAACTTGGCATACGCCGGACTGGCCAGCTGCGCTTGGCTGCAGAACATGCGGTGGTGCTGACCGCGTACTTCTTCCAGGCGATAGCCCATGACGGCAAGAAACGGCGCGTTGGCATCGAGAATCTCGCCCTGGGCGGTGAACTCGATCATGGCGAAGGTTTGTCGGATGGCCCCGATTACCTGTTGGCTGGCCGCCAGCTGTAACTGGCACTGCTGTAATTCACTGTGACTCTTTGATCCGAACATTTAAGCGCCTCAAGCAGGGCAAAATTGCTCAGGGCAGATGGTCATTAACTCATCCCTGATCAACCGGCGTATCGACACGCGGTGGATAACATTTAGCTCAGATTCACTGCGCGCGCATGGCCCGCGCCGTACTTTCTGCATCCAGCGTTCGCAATGCCTGGTACTGGCTGACAAATACTTGCCCGCCAAAGCGCTGCAGAAACTCCGAACGCTGCAGCCGATCCATCACCGGCCCCTTCACTTCGGCCAGGTGCAGCTGCACGCCTGCGCTGTGCAGACGCTCGCTGATCGCTTCCAGGGTATCCAGCGCGCTGGCATCAATTTGATTGACCCCGGAGCACATCAGCACCAGATGCCGCACGCTTGAGCGGTTGGCGATCAGCGCGCCGATACGCTCTTCCAGAAACCGCGCATTGGGGAAGTACAGGCTTTCATCGACGCGCAGCGACAGCACGCTGGGACTTTCCACGACCTGATAGCGCTCGACATTGCGAAAGTGCTCGCTGCCGGGCAGCTGGCCGACCACCGCCATATGCGGCCGGCTGGTACGCCAGAGAAACAACAGGAGCGACAGACTTACCCCAAGCAGAATGCCGGCCTCGACACCGTACAACAGCACGCCGACCAGCGTTGCCAGCTGCGCCCCCCCTTCCTGCGGCGAGTAGCGCCAGGTGCGGCGCAGGCTGGAGACATCAATCAGCCCCACTACCGCGACAATAATGCTCGCGGCCAATACCGCTTGCGGCAGGTGCTGCAGCAACGGCGCCAGCCCCAGAACTGCAGCCAGCATCAACCCCGCCGCAAACACACCCACCAACGGCGTGGCCACATTGCTTTGCAGCGCCAGCGCCGAGCGCGAAAAGCTCGCCGCGACCGGCATGCCACCACTGCATGCGGCAGCGATGTTGGCGGCGCCCTGACCGAGTAGTTCCTGGTCAGGGTTGATCGACTGGCGCTTGCGCATCGCCTGGCTCTGGGCAATGGACACCGACTCGACAAAGCCCACCAGGGCAATCAACAAGGCCGCTGGCAGCAACTCGCGCAGCAAGCCCAGCTCCAGGTTCGGCAGCCCCAGTGGCGGTAGACCCGCGGCCACCGTGCCGACCACCCGCACGCCATAAACTTCCAGTTGTAGCGCCGCGCCCAGGGCCATCGCCAATAGCATCAGCAGCAACGCACTCAACTGCCTGATACGCAGTGCTAGCGCTTCAGACAAACCGAACATACCCAGGTTACGCAGCAGCACCAGCAACGCCAGGCTACCCAGCCCCAACAGCAGCGTCGGCAGGTGCAGCGCCGGCAACTGCGCATACAGTGCGGGAAGCACCTGCAACAGGGTCAACCCGTCGGCGGAGATGCCCAATAAATGCTTGAACTGGCTGACCGCAATCAGCAGCGCCGAACCGCTGACAAAACCGGAAATCACCGGATGGCTGAGAAAGTTGGCGACAAAGCCCATCCGCAACAGCCCCATCAGCAGCAGGAATACGCCGACCAGCAGGGTCAAGGTGGTGGCCGCTGCCAGATACGCCGCAGTACCAGCGGCAGCCACCGGGGCCAAGGCCGCCGCAGTCATCAGCGATAGCACCGCCACCGGGCCGAACGACAGTGCCACGCCGGGGCTGGCCCCGATCAGGGCATAGACAACCAGCGGCAGAATGCTCGCGTACAACCCCGCCACCGCCGGCAACCCGGCCAGCTGCGCATAGGCCAACGCCTGTGGCACCAGCAGCAGACAGACCAGGCAGGCGGCGAGCAGATCGCGGCCAGCCTGATCGCGGTCGTAACGACGCAAGGTAGTCAGCAGCGTCCACCTAGAGAACATTCAGCGGCACCTTGAGGTAACGCACACCATTGTCTTCGGCGGGCGGCAGATGGCCGGCGCGCATATTCACCTGCACCGAGGGCAGCATCAGCGCCGGCATGCCCAGGCTGGCATCGCGGGCCTGACGCATGGCGACAAAGGCTTCCTCGTCGACGCCCTGGTGCACATGCACGTTATGCACGCGCTGCTCGGCCACGGTGGTCTGGTAGCGATGCTGCTCACGCCCCGGCGCTAGGTAGTCGTGGCACATGAATAGTCGGGTGCTGCCTGGCAGGGCAAACAGCCGACTAATCGAACGGTACAACGCCCGTGCATCGCCACCCGGAAAGTCGCAGCGCGCGGTACCGTAGTCCGGCATAAACAGGGTGTCGCCGACAAACGCGGCATCGCCGATCAGGTAAGTCATACAGGCCGGCGTATGTCCCGGGGTATGCAAGGCGCAGGCAGATAAGGTGCCGATCTGAAAAGCATCGCCATCCTCAAACAGCTGGTCGAACTGGCGGCCATCGACAGCGAACTCGCGGCCGGCATTGAACAACTTGCCGAAGGTGTTCTGCACCACACGGATCTGCTCACCGATTGCCAATCGCCCACCCAAAGCAGCCTTGAGATAGGGCGCGGCGGACAGGTGGTCGGCATGCACATGGGTTTCCAGCAACCATTGCACGCTCAGGCCCTGCTCGCGCACGTAGGCGATCAAGCGGTCGGCACTGGTGGTGGCGGTTCGCCCGGCCGCCGCGTCGTAATCCAGCACCGAATCGATGATTGCGCACTGTGAAGTGGCTGGGTCGCTGACGACATAACTGTAAGTCGAGGTGGCAGGGTCGAAAAAAGCCTGAATGAGCGGGGACATGGCAGCTCCAACCGACCGGCGGCGAAACCGGTCGCTATTGCAGTGGGTTAAGCCTTGGTCTTGCAGGTGCTGATACCCAGCAGCGGGTACAGCGGACAGAAGCGAAACAGACCAGTTGCCAGCGGCACGATGCCGATCAGCCCCCAGAGGCCAATCACGCCGCTCAGGCTCAAGCCCAACAGAATCAGACCTGCGGCAATGCGCAGGCTACGGTCGAGGGTGCCAATATTTGCTTTCATAGTGATCTCCCGATCATCAATTACCCGCGCCGGCGTTCCAGCGCAGCAAACACAACCATTCCCACCAACATGGCCGCCACGAACAGCAGCACCTGCCAGCGCCCTGTGAGCAGAATCGCCACGGCCGGCCCCGGACAGATGCCAGCAATCCCCCAGCCGATACCGAACAACAGGCTGCCGCCGATCAACCGCCGATCCAGCTCACGTTTGCCCGGTAACTGCATCGGCGCACCGAGCAGACTGCTGCGCTGCGCGCGCGCCCAACTGAACGGCAGAAATGCCACGCCAATCGCAGCCACCATCACCAGGGCCAGCGATGGATCCCAGGCACCTGCCAGATCGAGAAACGCCAGCACCTTGGCCGGGTTGGCCATGCCTGCGCTAAGCAGGCCGATGCCAAAGGTCACACCGGCGAGAAAGGCCAACAGTTTGCGCATGTTCAAGCCCCCAGCAGGTGACGCAGGACAAACACGGTGGCGAAACCGGCGGCCATAAAACTCAAGGTGGCAGCCAGGGAACGCGGTGACAGCCGCGATAAACCACAGACGCCATGCCCGCTGGTGCAACCTGCGCCATAACGGGTGCCGACACCGACCAGCAGACCGGCAACCGTCAGCGCCAGCCAGCCGCTGTCGATCTGAATTTCAGGCAGACGGCTAAACAGCTGCCAGAGCAGCGGCGCGATAAGCACGCCCAGCAAAAACAAGCCCTTCTCGCCCCACCCTTCACCACGCTCGAGCAAACTGCCGAGCAGGCCGCTGATGCCGGCCACCCGGCCATTCATTACGACGAACAGACTGGCGGCCAGGCCGATCAATGCGCCACCCGACAGGGCGCTCCAGGGCGTGAAGTTGTACCAATCGATACTCATTGCTCACCTGCGCAGAACAGCTGATACAGGGTGTTGATCACCGCCAGCGCCGCCGGGCTGCTGATGCAGTAATAGATCTGCTTACCCTCACGACGGGTCGCCACCAGCCCTTCACGGCGCAACACCGCCAGTTGCTGCGACAGCGTCGGCTGTTGAATACCCAGCAACGTTTCCAGCTCGCTGACATTGCGTTCGCCCTGGGAGAGCTGACACAACAACAACAGGCGATCCGGATTGCCCAGGGCCTTGAGCAACTGCCCCGCCGCATCGGCATTGGCGCGCAGTTGCTGGATATCGAGTGGCGGATGTTCAGGCGTCATGGCAAGCAACTCAGTTAAGATAAAAACAATCTATTCTTTTATATATTGAATAGCAAGCACCGCCCGGCCTCCATACAGCGGTCAATCGCAGGCGATAAAAAACCCGGAACGGAGTCCGGGTTTTTTGTTCAGTGCAGGCAGGGCTGGATGCAACAACTCAGCCTACAACCACCGCAATCAGAGCAGTGGCAGGGTGTAGCTGACGATCAGACGGTTTTCGTCGAGGTCACGACCGAAGTTGTTGCGCATGGTCGCGTTGCGCCACCGCACGCCCAGGTTCTTGAGAGCGCCTTCTTGGAACACATACATCAGTTCGGTATTGCGTTCACGCTCCTTACCTTCGGAAACGTTGCTACCACGGTCGATGTTGTCGCCCGACAGGAAGCGCGTCATAAAGGTCAAACCAGGTACGCCAACAGAAGCAAAGTCGAAGTCATAACGTGCTTGGTAGGACTTCTCGTCCTTAGCAGCGAAGTTGCCGATCTGCACATAGTTGACCAGGAACGGATCCGTACCACCGACATAGGCGAAACCGGTGTCGCCGCTCATTTTCTGGTAGCCGAGGCCAAATTTATGGCCGCTCAGGGCATAGGTCACCATCGCGCCGAAGGCCTTGTTATCAACATTGCTCAGGCCGTCATCGGTGGAGCGGGCATAGCGCACGTCGGTCTTCAGGCTCTGCTTGTCGCCCAGCGGCAGGACATGCACCAGGTTGAAGGAGTGCTGCTTGTACAGGTCTTCCAGATTGGAATAGTAATAACCCGCTGTCAGGTCCTTGGTGAGCTTGTAGTTACCGCCGGCAAAGACGAACTCGTTGGCATTGTTAGCACTGTTGCCGCCCTTGAAGCTGATACCACTGTGGGTATAGGTGCTCAGGGTCATGTCTTCGTAGTCTTGCGAGTTGCGGTTGTTGACCTCATCGAGGTAACCCGCATCCAGGGTCAGACCATCAATTTCCTGGGATACCAGGTTACCGCCGCGGAAGATTTGCGGCAGCAGACGGCTATCACTGGAGGCAATCGCCTGGTTCTTGAACTGCATCTGGCCGACGCGCAGGGTGCTTTTGGAAACCTTGGCCTTAGCTGCTACAGCCAGACCGGAGTAGTTGTCCTGGGAGCCATTAGAAGCGCCATCCGGAACCAGCAGACCACTACCGGCGGTGCCATCACCCGAATCCAACTTGAAACCGAACATGCCGATGGCATCAGCACCAAAGCCAACGGTACCGTCGGTAAAGCCCGACTCAGCACGCAGGATAAAACCTTGCGCCCACTCTTCACTCTTGGAGGGGTCGGCAGCACCTTCGCGGAAATCACGGTTGAAATAAAAGTTACGCGCTTCGAGAGTGGCTTTGCTGTCGCCAATAAAATCGGCATGGGCGACTTGGCTCAGGGACAAGCCCAGGGTGCTGGCCGCGACGGCCAGGGCCAGGGAGGTCTTTCTCATTATGTTTTCTCCAGTTGTGTGTGGGTTGCACATCGGTGCGGGTACTGTCTTCACGGATGAAGCGGCAGGCGCGCACCGAATTCGGGGGTTATTGCAAAGCCAGGCGCCGGACAGGCGAACGGGGGCCGCAGCCAGAGCGGCCTTGCAATAAGCGAGATCAGGTGAGCGCGTGAGAACAGTCAGCGCGAGCTGGGGAATGAGGGCATGGCAGCGGACAGGTCAGCATAATGGCGCAGGTCTCTTCATTTTTATTGTCGGCCCATCAACCAGGCCGTTATGTAGAGAGCCCTACGCAGATACTGTGCCAGCCGCCAAAAACAGCTCGCCGACACGTCTATTACAAGGTTTTACAGGCTTTCCGGGGGAGTGCCGAAGCCTGACCGAAGCAGCGATAAGCGGATTTTTACCGATAGCAAAACATGAAGAGGCGGTTTATCGCCAGCACGCAGACCGTCATTCCTAGGCGCGTGATCAGTCCACCACCACCTGATTCTTGCCCTGGCGTTTAGCCCGGTACATCGCGGCATCCGCCCGGGCATACAAGGCATCCAGGCTTGCATCTTCGGGGCGCAGGCTGGTGAGTCCCTGGCTCAGGGTGATGCCGAACGTTGTCCCGGCATGGCTGAAACTCAGCCGCCGTGTATCGCGCTGTAACCGCTCGGCAATCTGCTCGGCCAAGGCCGGCTCGCAGCGCGGAAACAACGCGGCAAACTCCTCCCCACCGATGCGTCCGAACAGATCACCACGGCGCAGAGTGGTCGCCCCGCAGTAGGCCAGACGCTGCAGCACCTGATCACCCATCTGGTGGCCATAGCGGTCATTGATCTGCTTGAAGTCATCCAGGTCGAGCAGCAGAAAGGCCAGTGGACTGTTGTATTCACGGGCCTGCTCGAACTCGCGCTGAGCGCATTCGAAGAAGTGCCGACGGTTACTGCTCTGGGTCAGCACATCGGTGGTGGCCAGGCGGTGCAGCTCACCTTCCAGCTGTTTCTTCTCAGTGATGTCTTCGGCAATGCCAACAATAATATGCGGCTTACCCGGCGAGCTTTCACGGCTGACAAAGCACTTGTCACTCAGCCAGCGGACCTGACCATCGCCACGGATGATGCGGTACTCGCGCGCTTCGACGGCGCCGGTTTCCAGCACTTGGGCAAAGCTCTCGGCGGCGTATTCCAGGTCATCGGGGTAGATGTTGTTGCGCCACTCGTCATAGCCGGCCAGCAACAGCTCGGTGGAGCGCCCGAAGACGCGCTCATAGGCGGGGCTGACGTAGACCACCCGCTGGGCATTCCAGTCAAATGCCCAGAGCACCGCGTTCACACTGCCAAGTAGGGTGCTGAACAGCTGCTCGCGTTCCTGTAGCCGCGCCACCTCGGCACGCGTGTGCAACAACGCCAGTGTCAGCTCTTCCTGCTCCAGCTGCTGCCTGTTGACTTCATCCATAAACACCGCCGCCGCTCTCAGATAACGGGGATATGACAGCAGCATACGCCAGAAGTTAAAAAGCCCGCCAATAGGCGGGCTTCGTGGGCGTAAAAGACCGTCAGGCCGTCGCCGGACGCAGCGAGTAGGTCTTCAGTTGTTCGGCGAATTCACGCAGCGACTGAATGCCGCTGGCTTCGGCCTCAGTGACCCACTGCTTGATGGCTTCAAGCATGTCATGACCATTGGCGCTGGTTTTCACCCAGATTTGCTGCAGGGCCAGGCGCTTTTCGTAGATCACCTTGAGTGCCTGGCTCTGCTCCAGCATGCGCTGGATGCGCGCCTGATGACTTTCGTCCAGCAGGCTCGGCTCACGCGAGAGCAAACGCTTGGCGCGGTGGAAGTGGTGACGAACCGAAGCATCGGCCTTGGCCAGCTCCTGCTGCACCAGCGGTGCGATCACCAGCTTGCGGTACTGCGCCATGATCTGGAAGCGGTTGTTGAGGATGGCCATTGCAGTGTCCATGTCCAGGCTGCGCTTGCCTTCTACCCGGTGGGCAATCGGCGCAACGCGCTGCACCTGGGCCAAACCAAGCAGACTGAACAGCTTGATCCAGAACCAGCCCATGTCGAACTCCCACTTCTTCACCGACAGCTTGGCGCTGTTTGGGTAGGTGTGGTGGTTGTTATGCAGCTCTTCACCGCCAATCAGAATGCCCCAAGGCACCAGGTTGGTCGCCGCATCGCGGCACTCGAAGTTGCGGTAGCCAACGGCATGACCAAGGCCATTGATCACGCCCGCCGCCCAGACCGGAATCCACATCATCTGAATAGCCCAGATGGTGATACCAGCAGCACCAAACAGCGCCAGGTCGATGGCGCCCATCAATGCCACGCCGCCAACCGGGAAGCGTGAATAGAGGTTACGTTCGATCCAGTCTTCGGGGCAGTTTTTACCGTAGATGCGCAGGGTTTCCAGGTTCTTCGCCTCTTCGCGGTACAGCTCGGCACCGGTACGCAAAACGGTACCCAGGCCCTTGATCACCGGACTGTGCGGATCATCCACGGTTTCGCATTTGGCATGGTGTTTACGGTGGATTGCCGTCCACTCGCGGGTGTTTTGTGCCGTGGTCAGCCACAGCCAGAAACGGAAGAAGTGCTTCAGTGCCGGGTGCAATTCAAGCGCGCGGTGCGCCGAGTAGCGATGCAGGTAAACCGTGACACTGACGATGGTCACGTGCGTCATCAGCAGAGTGACTGCGATCAGCTGCCAGACCGACAGATCGAGAAAACCGTTGTACCACATGGATCACGTGCCTCATGAAAAAGGAAAGACATGGCTGCTTTTTAGCGCACATCTGTACACATTATCCCTGACCCGGATCAGAAAACCAGTTGGTCTTTTGCATAAGAATGCCGCGCCCTATCTACATCTATAATGCCGGCCTTACGCAAAGGACTGACTTTTACCCCATGAATATCCCGCAAAGCCCTTGGCGCTTGACGCTCACCTATGCCTTGGCCGCTGGCCTTTGGGTGTTTTTCAGTGACCACTTGCTGGCCACTCTGGGCCTGCCGTTGGCGCAACTGGAACGCGCACAACTGCTCAAGGGGCTGGGCTTTGTGCTGCTCACTGCTGGTTTGCTGTACGCCGTTCTGCGCACCCATCGTCAACAGCACAACCAGGTCAACCTGGCGCTGAGCAGCAGTAAGCAGCGCTTGCATCAGGCATTAGAGGCGGCCAAGGACGGTATGTGGGACTGGGACCTGCAAACCCAGAAGCTGTATTTCTCCCCCGGCTACTCGGCCCTCCTGGGCGTTGCCCCTGAAGCACTGGGCGATGACCCCGACCTCTGGCGGCAGCGACTGCACCCCGATGACCGCGTGCTCTTCGACCGTAACCTGGAACAGCGCCTGGCCGCCTGCAACCCTGCGCCCTATGAAGTCAACTATCGCCTACTGCACCAGGACGGCAGCTACCGCTGGATTCAGTCACGCGGACGCCTGTTGCTCGACGAGCATGGCCAGGCCGAACGCCTGATCGGTACCGCCAGCGACATTACCCAGCGCCGCTACGACGAAGACAGCCTGCGCCAGGCCGCTGCGGTCTTCGATGCTACCCAAGAAGGCGTACTGGTCACCGATGTGCAGCAACACATCGTGCACTGCAACCCGGCTTTTACCCGTATCACCGGTTACAGTCAGGATGAAATCCTCGGCCAGTCACCGGCCATTCTGAAATCCGGGCGGCATGACCAGGCCTTTTACGACAGCCTATGGCATGCCCTGCAAAACCGCGGGGCGTGGAGCGGCGAGATTTGGAATCGGCGCAAAAGCGGCGAAATCTACCCGCAGTGGCAATGCATCCGCGTGATTCACAACGAGCAGGGCGAGATCAGCCATTACGTCGCAGTGTTCTCTGATATCAGCGCGTTGAAACGCTCACAACGCGAGTTGGATTACCTGGCGCATCACGACCCATTGAGCAACCTACCCAACCGCCTGCTGTTCACCGAGCGGGTCGAGCGCGCCCTCGAGCGCGCCACGCATGATGAGCAGCGTGGCGCGGTACTGCTGATTGACCTCGACCATTTCAAGCACATCAACGAAAGCCTCGGCCACACCATCGGTGACATGCTACTCAAGGAGGTGGGCGAGCGCCTCGGCCAGCAGCTCGGCAAGCGCATGACGCTCGCCCGCCTGGGCGGCGACGAGTTCGGCCTACTCGATGAGAGCTGCAGCAGCGCCGAGCAGGCCGCCGTGGTCGCCCAGCGCTTGCAGGCGTGCCTGACACGGGCCTTCCGAATCAATCAACAGGAACTGTTCGTCACCGCCAGCATCGGCATCAGCCTCTACCCCGCAGAGGCCACTGATGTCGGCCAGGTGTTGCGCAATGCCGACTCAGCGCTGTTCAAAGCCAAAAGTAACGGCCGCGAAAGCTACGCCTTTTACAGCCAGGAGCTGACTGAACACGCCCGCCAGCGCGTCGAACTGGCCAGCGCCCTGCGTCATGCCCTGGATCATCAGGAGCTGCGCGTCTACTACCAACCGCTGGTCTGCCTGCACAGCCAGGAAATGATCGGCGTTGAAGCCCTGGTGCGCTGGCAGCACCCGCAACGCGGGCTGGTGCCGCCCGGCGAATTTATCCCGATTGCCGAAGAAACCGGGCTGATCGGCGCCATCGACGCCTGGGTACTGGAGCAGAGTTGTCGGCAGATGGTCGCCTGGCAGATCGCGGGGTATTCACTGCGCTTTGTTTCCGTGAATGCCTCCAGTCGCCTGTTCAGCCGGGGTGGGCTGGACCGGCGAGTGGCAGAGGTACTGCGTGATACCGGCCTGGCCCCGGCATACCTGGAGCTGGAAGTGACCGAAAGCGCGGTGATGGAAGACCCCGACGCTGCGCTGGCCTTGCTTGAGCGCCTGCGCGCACTCGGTGTCCGCCTGGCGATTGATGACTTCGGCACGGGCTACAGCTCGCTGGCACGCCTCAAGCGCCTGCCCGTGCACAAACTTAAACTGGATCAGAGCTTTGTCAGTGGCTTACCGCATGATCAGGACGACGTGGCCATCACGCGAGCCGTCATCGCGTTAGGTCATAGCCTGGGGCTCAAGGTACTGGCCGAAGGCATTGAGCAGCTCGAACAGGTCGAATTGCTCCAACAACTCGGCTGCGACCATGCCCAGGGCTACTATTTCGGTCGCCCGCAACCGGCAGAACACTTGATCGCACACCTGGCGCGCAGCGCCACAACCACGAGCTAAGGCAGCACGCATGCGCGTCATGATTCTGGAAGATGACAGCTGGATCGCCGATCTGCTCAAGCAGATCGTCCTCAGCCTGCGCCCTACCAGCCACGTGGTATGCCTCGACAGCGTCAGCGCGGCCCTGCGCGAATGGCAGCAGCGCCCCGCTGAGCTGGTCATTTGTGATTGGAATCTGCCGGACGGCCCCGGCACCCGCTTGCTTGAGCAGGTGCGCCGCGACAACAGCAGCACGCCGCTGGTAGTGATCACCGGCCGTTCCGACCGCGCCAGCGTACTGGCCGTGCGTGCTTTGAAAATCAGCGCTTTTATCAGCAAGCCCTTTCAGGCCGCGCATGTCGCCGCCAGCCTGGCCGTCTTGCTGCCCTCGACAGGCGATGAGTTACACCACCCGAACACCGCACACCAGGACCTGCTCAGCCACCTGGCCAACGTGCCCAGTCATGAGCTGCAGTTACCGCTCAAATCACATGTTCGCGATCTTCTGCTGCAACGCTTTAGGGGTGAGTCTGTCGACTTACGCCAGTTGGCCGGCGAATAGCAGCACGACCCCGCACTCACCGCACGCCTGCTCGCCGTGGCCAATAGCAGTGCCTACAACCTGGCGGGCAAGCCCTGCATCAGCCTGCTCGACGCGTTGCAGAAACTGGGCGCAGACAACAGCCTGAACCTGGCACTGGGCCTGGCATTACGCCAATGCAGCGTGCTGGATAACGCCCTGCTGCGCCTGTTTGCCCAGGCCCACCTGGACAGCACCGAGTTACTGATTGAGCGCAGCACTCAGCTCGCCCGCCAATGCGCCCTGCACCCAGCGCCGTTCCACACCGCGTCCCTGCTGCACCGCATGGGCGAGTTGAGTGTGCTGTACCTGGCGCAGGTCTGGCAGGACAGCGGGCAGTGTTTCAGTGAAGGCCATGTGTTACAGGCCCTGGACCAATTCAGCGGCCCGTTTGCCATCAGTATCAAGGCACAATGGCACGTGCCATTGCAGCTGCGCGAGCTGATCGGCGCGTGCTACAACCTGCCTGCCCACAATCTCAAACGCGAGAACATCCTCATGCGCCTGGCCGCCTGTGAACTCAACAGTGCACCTGATGACCCCGAGCTGGCCCGCCTACGCCGGCTGGCGGGGCTAATCTGAATGGCACTCTGCCTGGCTAGACGCATGACGGAGCTGAAGGATGTTTAAACCCTTCAAACTCAACGCCATCCACGGGATTGTCGGCTTGGGTAGCCTGGGCCTGGCGCTGCTTTTCAGCGTGCTCGGCGGTATTGCGCTGAACGAGCGGGAAACCCTGTGGACCCTGCAAATCGCCAAACAGCATGAGCTGCAACGCCTCACCCTGTACAACAGCCAGCATGAGCTGGAGCAACAGGCGCAGCTACTGGCTGAAACCTTCGCGGCCGACGCCTGGCTGGTTGACCTGGTGCGTCAGGCACAGACGCTAACAGGCGGTGCGCCCGCAGACAGACAACACCTCAACGCTATCCGCGACCAGCTCTACACCCGCCTTGCGCCGCGTTGGCGCAACCTGCAAGGCATTCGCCCGTTTAACCTCTCGATCCACCTGGCTCCTTCGGCCGAAGTGCTGCTGCGTGTACATGAACCGCAGTCGTTTGCCGACTTCCCCAGCGCGCAGCGCCCCATGTTGCTCGACAGCCTGAGCGAAGGTGCCGCCAAGGCAGGCCTTACGGTGGATGGCGACGCCCTGAGCATGCGCGCCATTGTGCCATTGACGGTGGACACCCCTGACGGTCGCATGAATGTCGGCGCGCTGGAGGTCAGCCTGGATGTATTGAATAACTTGCCACAGCTGGACCGTGAGCTGGATGCCGGCGTAGCCCTGTTGGTCAAACGCCAGATTCAAACGTCCGCCAGCCGCGATGACGCGCGCAACGCTCCGGCGACACCGCACGCTTACTGGATCCTGGCGGGCTTCTCACAGGTGCAGATACAACACTGGCAAGCAGAGCATCGCCTGCCCGCCCCGGACGCAGGCAACACCTTCACATTGCTGGAGGACCGCGGCCGCACCTACCTGCTCAACCAGGTGCACTTGAATGACTACCAAGTCGAGCCGGCCAACCCCGAAAGCAACGTTACCGTTCTGAGCTGGCGTGACATCACCACGCTGTACAGCCTGCACCTGCGCGACAACCACTGGCTGGTGGCCAAGTGGTTACTGGCCTGGCTGGCCGCCGAAATGCTGTTGCTGTTGCTGCTCCGGGCCACCCGTCACAGCAGCCAACGGTTTATTCAGCGCCACAACGCCGAACTAGAGGCCAAGCACCAACAAAGCGAAGAGGCGCGCCAGCTACTGGCGTTGATCACCGAAACGCAGGCGGCCTATATCAATGCCGACAATCAGCGAGAGTCCTTCGAAACGCTGCTCGGCCGTATTCTGCAAGTCAGTGCCAGTCAGTTCGGCTTTATCGGCGAAATCCGTCGTGACGAAGCCGGTGCGCCCTACCTGCGTACATTCGCCATTAGCAATATCGCCTGGGATGCCCAGAGCAGCGCGTTCTTCGCCACCCATGCGCCGCAAGGCCTGGAGTTTCGCAACCTCAACAGCCTGTTTGGCCAGGTGATCCGCAGTGGTCATGCACTGATCAGCAACGACCCGGCCAATCACCCGAACCGTGTCGGATTGCCCCCCGGTCACCCGCCGCTATTGGCATTTGCCGGCTTGCCCATTCATGCCAATGGCGAGCTGCGCGGCATGCTCGGTTTGGCGAACCGCGAAGGTGGCTACGACGAAGAGTTCGCCACGCAACTGCAACCGCTGCTGACCACCCTCGGCCAGTTGCTCGAAGCCCTGCGCCGCGACCATCAACGCATGCAGACCCAGCAACATATGCAGCGTCAGCAAGCAGCCTTGCGCGCGCTCAATGAAATTGCTGCACTGCCTAAGCTGAGCAGCCACGAACAACTGCGCCAGGCCCTGCAACTGGGTGCACAATTCTATGACATGCCAATCGGCATCATCAGCCAGATCGAGGCGGACACCTACCAGGTCAGGGTTCAAGTGTCGCCGCCCGACACCCTGCAGGACGGTCAATGCTTCGTCCTCGGTGACACCTATTGCAGCATTACCCTGCGCAGCAATGATGTAGTCGCCATTGCAGCCATGGGCCAGAGTGAACATGCCGCCCACCCCTGTTACCCGCTGTTTGCCTTGGAAAGCTATATCGGCACCAGCATCTGGGTCACCGGTCAGCGCTTCGGCACTCTGTGCTTCGCGTCCAGCAAGGCGCGCGCGACGCCCTTTGATGAGGCCGATGAAGAGTTTATGCGCCTGTTTGCCCGCTGGGTCGGCGCCACCTTGGAGCGCATGCGCCATGAAGAACAGACCCGCGAAGCGCGCAGCTTTCTGCAGGCAGTGCTCGACTCTGCGACTGGGGTCAGCATCATCACCACCGATACCGACGGCCTGATTACCCTGTTCAACTCCGGTGCCGAACGCCTGCTGGGTTATCGCAGCGCCGAAGTCATTGGCCGCCACACCCCAGCCGTGTTCCACCTGACCGAGGAAATTCAGGCGCGCGGCCAGCAGTTGACTCGCCAGCTGGGCACGGACGTCAGCGGCTTTGCGGTATTCACCCGCGTCCCCGACCAAGGCGAGCCGGAAACCCGCCAGTGGACCTACCGCCGTAAAAACGGCGAGCTGCGCATCGTCAACCTCACCGTCAGCACCATGCGTGATACACAGGGCGTGATCACCGGTTACCTGGGCATCGCCAGCGACATCAATGACCAGCACATGACCACCCGCGCCCTGCAAAAGAGTGAAAGTCGTTTTCGCGGTCTGGTCAGCAATTTACCGGGCGCGGTGTACCGCTGCCGCAATGACGAAAACTGGTCAATGAGCTACCTGAGCGAAGAGATTTATGCGCTCAGCGGCTACCCTGCCCACGATTTTATCAACAACCGCGTGCGGAGTTTCTCCAGCGTGGTGCACCCGGATGACCTGCCGATCACCTACCGCGCAGTGGCTGCAATTGAGCCAGAGTGTGTAAAAACACTTTCGTATCGAGTGCGCCTCAGCCCA
>TARA_R110002072_G_scaffold30097_2_pt1 | contig 106103 bp, 89 predicted proteins | sample TARA_R110002072 | Tara Oceans TARA_R110002072 (sample SAMEA4397118) | marine metagenome | biome: Polar Biome; feature: [SRF] surface water layer (ENVO:00010504); material: water (ENVO:00002006), including particulate matter (ENVO:01000060) such as... | depth 5 m
GATTTCTTAACGATACTAACTATTAACCCTATCTCATTTTATGAAAAAATCCATTTTTTGCTTCCCACTAGTGCTAGTTTTATTCTTTTCATTCACACAACTTTTTGCCCAAAACACAAAAGAAACCAAACCCAACTTCATCATCATTTTCACAGATGATCAGGGTTATGGAGACTTGGGTACATTTGGGCATCCCACGATCAAGACTCCGTATATCGATCAAATGGCAGTGGAAGGACAGAAATGGACGAGTTTCTACGTGGCAGCGAATGTTTGTACTCCGAGTAGATCTGCGATCTTAACAGGTAGACTTCCTGTACGTACAGGGATGTACAGCAATAAGCGAAGGGTTTTATTTCCGGATTCTGATGGAGGTTTACCTGCCTATGAGAATACAATTGCAAAGCTTCTGAAAGGAGCTGGTTACTCCACTGCCGCAATTGGAAAATGGCATCTTGGGCACTTACCACAGTATTTACCGACCAGTCATGGCTTCGATTCCTATTTTGGAATTCCTTATAGCAATGACATGGATCGCGTGAATGACGTGACTCACCAGCAAGCTTTTCTTGAGTCTAAATTTGAGTATTTCAACGTGCCTCTGATGAGAAATACCGAAGTCATAGAGCGGCCTGCAGATCAAAACACCATCACCAAAAGATATGCTGCCGAGGCGGTAGAATTTATTTCCTCCAATAAAGACAAGCCATTCTTTCTGTATTTAGCTCATTCTCTTCCTCATGTACCGCTTTTTGCTTCTGGAGATTTCTTGGGGAAAAGCGAACGGGGATTGTACGGGGATGTGATCGAGGAGATAGATTGGTCTGTGGGAGAGATTCTTGGAGCTCTAAAGGATAATGGGCTGGATAAGAATACCTATGTGATTTTTACTTCTGATAATGGCCCTTGGCTGGTTTACAATGAGCAGGGCGGTAGTTCTGGCTCTCTTTACGGCGGAAAAGGAACTAGCTATGAAGGTGGAGTTCGTGTTCCTACTGTAATTTGGGGACCAGGAAATGTAAAACCAGGCGTGATCTCAAAAATGGGAAGTACACTTGACTTATTACCTACGATTACCACACTTGCTGGCGCAAAAATGCCTCAAGATCGTGTCTATGATGGCTTTGATTTAAGTCCGGTTTTTAGAGGGGAAAATGCGACTCCTAGGGATGAAATGTTCTATTACCACGGAGATAGACTTTTCGCAGTGAGAAAAGGTGATTTCAAACTTTATTTCTACAGTAATAATCCTGCTGGGTATCCGGAAAAGCTTGCCAAGCTGGAAAAGCTAACTCTTTACAACCTAGGACATGATCCTTCAGAGCGCTTTGATCTGGCAGACCAGAATCCAGAGATAGTTAAAGAAATCGAAGAAATTGCCAAAAAGCATTCGGCAGAAATGGTGTTCGGAGCAACGCAGCTAGAGAAGAGAATTGTTAGTGCCCAATAAGAATGATTTAATCACTGCGTCCCTTAGAAGGGACGCAGTGATTAAATTAAAATGAAATAGTTAGTCCCAAGGTGACATTGTTGAAAAGTTTGTCGATTGGAACAACTGGATTTGGATCGTAGATATTTTGATAGATAAAGGACAAGCCTAACACTTCTGTGAACTTGTAAGTCACTCGGGAGCTACTTGCTAGTCTTGGCGAGGAGAAAAGCTCATCGAATCGAGCCTGATGATACAAACTGATATCAACAAATATCTTTTCAAATGGGGCATATTTTAAACTTGCATAGGATCCCAGTTTTATGTTTTCATTTATAATAGGCACGGGACCTACAGGTATCGAAACATCATCCGACACGCCTTTGTAATTCCATCGTTCATTTTCATAAAATGGGCCTATACCAAGATAGAAACCAATATTCGGTTTGGTTACCATTCTTAACCTCAGGTTCACTCCTCCGGCATATTTCCACTCCATACCTCGTGCTTCAGCCCAATGGACCTGGTTATACACCTCTATGGCTATTTTGGTTTCGGTGATTTTTCTATACTCCGCATAGACATATCCTCCGCTTAAAAGTGTTTGATTACCAAATCTGGAGAGTTCAATTTTGTTGGCAAAGGTGACTGCATTCTTTTTGAATTTGATAGACAGATCAGCGGTGTTCTCAAACTCAAAGAGATTCTCTTTTAGGTTTTTAAACTTCAAGTCGGGTACAATACTTCCTTGAACCCGCTTGGTAGAGTCAAGGATTACTGTGAAGCTTTCGGTGTGGAGGATTTGGGCTTTCGATACGTTGAAACTGAAAAGAATCAACAGCGCTGCAAGGAATGGTTTTAAGTGTTGCATATAGCTAGGTCTAATTATATCCCCAAAACACAGTTCTATTGGGAAGCATAACAATACTAAAATGAAATCATTTTTCAAGCTTTTCTCCTAAAAGTGGAAGGAGGGTATTTTTTCTTTACACAGCTAAAGTAAGGAGCGGACTTGTTTTTTAATTGTGCATGAAAGTCTTCCTTGCCCAGTTACCTAATAGGAATATAAATCTATGAACGGAGCCTAGGCTGAGGTTTCTGCTGAGGATGTTTTGTTTTTGACTAATGTTCATTTCGCTCTTGTGTTTATGGGTTTAACACCGAGGATTAATGGTGTGAACTCCCTAAATATTTACTATTATCGGTCTTTAAATAATTATCCATTTCGCCTATATGCTCAACTTCTCTATGAAACGACTTTTTATTCTCTGTCTATTCCTTGTCTTTGCTTTTCAAAATGAGGGAATCGGTCAAGTCAATAAAGCAAAGCATGTGATTCTGATAGGATTTGATGGACTTGGATCTTATGCTATTCCAAAGGCAACTATGCCAAACTTGAAGAAACTGATGGAAAGCGGTTCACACACCTTGGAAGCGAGAACAGTTTTGCCTTCTTCGAGTGCAGTAAACTGGGCTTCCATGCTCATGGGAGCTGGTCCGACGGCGCATGGATTTACTGAATGGGGAAGTAAAACGCCTGAGATTCCTCCCTATGAAATCACTAAATATGGATTATTTCCTTCTATATTTTCAGTGATCAGAGATCAAAAACCAACTGCTAAAACAGCGGCGATATATACTTGGGACGGAATAGGTTATTTAATTGAGAAGGATGCAATTGATCTGGTGTATAATGGAGAGACAGAAGAACTTAATATCGCCAAAGCGATAGAGGTTATTCAAGAGGGAGAAACGACCTTTATGTTTTTGCACCTCAGTGAGCCTGATGGAGTAGGGCACAACATCGGTCACGATACACCTGAGTATTATAAGGAACTGGAAGCTGTTGATATTAAAATCGGGAAGTTAGTTGCAGCGGTTGCAGCAGCGGGTCTCGCAGATGAAACGATCATTATGCTTTCATCCGATCATGGTGGAGTGGAGAAAGGGCACGGAGGAAAATCATTGGAAGAAATTTACATCCCTTGGGTTATCTCTGGTCCTGGTGTAAAAGTGAATCATGAGATCAATGACCTGATTATGACCTACGACACGGGTGCAACTATCGCTTGGATATTGGGTTTGGATATGCCAAAAAGCTGGAGAGGAAAACCTGTAGAGGATAGCTTTCAATCGTTTTGAATCCGGTTTAAACCTTATTACTTGTACTAACGAAATCAACAAAAGCCCATCATGAAGTTTTTTAGAGTTATAGTAATCTGTGCCCTATTTATCAGTTTTACCAGTTTTGCGCAGCAACCTAATATCCTCTGGATCACTATAGAAGATACTTCCCCACAATTCATCGGGAGTTATGGAAATAGCAATGCCAGAACACCTGTGATGGATAAGTTCACAGCAGAAGGAGTACAGTTTACCAATGTATTTTCAACGGGTACGGTATGCTCACCAAGTCGTACAGCTATAATCACTGGCGTGAAAACCTATGAGCTTGGGACCGGAAATCACAGAAGTAATTTCGCGATTCCATCAGCGATCAAAGGGTTTCCTTACTACTTGAAGCAAGCTGGCTATTACGTGACTAATAATAGCAAGACGGATTACAACGTAGCCCATGAGAAGGCCTTTATCGCTGAGGCGTGGGATGAGAGTTCGGGTAAAGCAGGTTGGTGGAATAGAGGGGAAGAACAGCCATTTTTTGCAGTCTTCAATTACAACGAATCTCATCAGTCCCGAACTATGACCAATCCCTATGATTGGTATGTGGAGGAAGTGCTGGATAAATTGCCTGAGGAAGATCGAATAGGAGAAAGCGAGTTTGAAATGCCGCCATTCTACAGGGATAGTCCAGCCATGAGAAAGCAGGTGGCTAGAGTTTACAATAGCTTAAAACTTACTGATAATCGAATCGGAGAACTTATAGCTAGACTTGAAAAAGATGATCTTTTGGATGAAACCATAATTTTCATTTTTGCAGATCATGGAGAAGGGATGCCCAGAGGCAAAACCAATGGGATCAATTTCGGTTATCGTGTGCCTTTTACCATATGGTTTCCACCCAAATATGAACACCTTTCTCCATGGGGAAAGGCTTCAAGTACTGATGAACTAATCAGCTTCGAAGACTTGGCTCCTTCATTGATCAGTCTTGTGGGCGAAGAAATGCCGGAATACCTGAAAGGTAGAATCCTGCTAGGAGTGGATAGGGATGCTGAAGTGGATCAGCTTTTTATTTCCTCAGACCGCTCCGACAATGGAATAGACATGGTACGAACGGTGACTGATGGGAGGTACGTTTATTCAAGAAATTATATGCCGTTTATGCCTGAAGCACGATACATCAGATACATGGAGATCGGGGAGATCAAACAGGTTATGAGGAGAGATTATGAAAATGGAGATTTAGATCCACTACAAAGAAGCCTTTTTGAACCTCGTGCACCTGAGGTACTTTATGATATAGAAAGTGACCTATGGGAAACAAACAATTTAATTGATGATCCTGAGTATAGAGAAAAGGTGGAGAAGATGCGTGCTGCTCTTGATAGACATATAATTGAACAAAAGGATGTTTTGTTCTTACCAGAATATGAATTGGAGAAAATATCCGTCTCATCAACTCCTTATGAATTTAGGCAGGAAAACTCTCGGTATCCACTGGATGAAATTTATCGAGTAGCAAAGCTTGCAGGATTTCGAAATGAGGATGTCATGCTTCAGCAGTTAGAATTCTTGAAATCTGAAAATGAAATCGAACGCTACTGGGCGGCGATAGGATTGAGATCTCAAGAGAAGGAGTTGCTCTCACCTTATGCAGATAGGTTAGAAGCAAGTTTGGACGATAATTATCCTCCTAGTACCATCACCATAGCCGCTATCTTGCATGATCTGAACCAGAGTCAGAAAGCTGAGAGATTGTTAAAAAAGTATGTTTTGAGCTCTGATAAGCACTTGGCATTGATGACGATCAATTACCTAATTTACTCTGATCATAAGTCTTCTTTTATTGAAGTTATCGAGAAAGTTTACGCAAGAGAAACAGACGATTACAACACTTCAGCTGCTAGTAAGGACTTTTTGGGTAGTTTGGGGTTGGTGCCAAATAACTTTGACTACAAGTAGTGCTTCCTGCAGCTTTGTTTGATTAAAAACTAGTCTTAGCATTTTTTGAAAAATATAAGGTGATTAACTCACCTCAATCCTCGGTTTTAAAAATCTGAAGCAAGCATTTTTCAACGTGTTATTACTTAAAAATAGGGTAAGAATCAGGAATGATTCTTACCCTTAGATTAGTTATTTCTCAATCTTTTTTAATAACATTTCAGCTACGAGCTCAGATGAAGCAGGATTTTGTCCGGTGATCAACAAGCCGTCTTCTACAGCATAGGAAGCCCAATCATCACTTTTGGAGTAAATTCCTCCATTAGATTTTAGCATATCTTCTACTAAAAATGGGACGATGTCAGTTAATTGTACAGCATCTTCTTCGCCGTTAGTAAATCCAGTTACCTTTTTACCTTGTACCAAAGGAGTTCCGTCTGCATTTTTAGTATGCTTGAAAATAGCAGGGGCATGACATACTGCACTTACTGGTTTGTTATTTTGGTAGAATGCTTCAATTAGTGCAATTGAATTTTTGTCTTCTGCCAAATCCCACAATGGACCATGACCACCTGGGTAAAATACGGCATCGTAATCGGCCTGATTCGCAGTTTCTAGTTTAATTGTTTTAGACAAGACATCCTGAGTTTCTTTATCCGCATAATACCTCACCGTAGCAGGAGTTTGAGATTCTGGTGCTGCGCTTTTAGGATCGATTGGAGGCTGCCCACCTTTTGGTGATGCAATCGTGATTTCTACTCCTTGATCTTTGAGCAAATAGTAAGGTGCTGCAAATTCTTCAATCCAAAATCCTGTTTTCTCTCCAGTATTTCCTAGTTCATCATGACTGGTCAATACAAATAATACCTTTTTCATAGTTGTGTTTTTTTCTGGTTTAGCGTCAATTTCCTTTTCAACTGTTTTGCTGATGTTTGTGTTATTTCCACAAGCTGATAATAGAGCAATGCCTACTATCAGTAAGGATATGTTTTTCATATATGTTATTTATATGAGCAAAAGTAGGGTGTACCCTTATGAGAAAAATTGATGTAGGGTAAGAAAGGATTATTGTGTGATTTCTTTGCGAATTCTACTTAGGCTCTCTGTGGTGATGCCTAAATAAGAGGCGATGTGATAGTTTTTCACACTCTGCTCTATATTTGGATAGGTACTGATAAAGGAAGTATATCTTTCTCTTGCAGTGAGGGAAAGGCTAAAAAGTATTCTCTTTTGAAAGGCCGAGAAAGCCTTTTCCATTTTTTTTCGAAAGAAAGTTTCCAGTGAAGGTGTCCCTTCATAAAGGCTCTCCATGCTAGTTCGGGACACTTTGTAGACAGTTGCTTCCTGAATGCATTCAATAGTCATAACGGCTTTTGTAGCTGTGAAAAATGCCGTGTAATCACTGATCCACCAATCTTTGATGGCAAACTGTAAGGTATGCTCTTTGCCGGAATTGTCCATAAAGTAGGTGCGTAGGCAACCATCGCTAACGTAATATTGGTTGTAGACTACCTCATCAGCATGTAAAAGTGTGTCTCCTTTTTTTAGCTTGATTTTCTCAAATTTCCCAGCAATCAAGATACGCTCTTCCCTTGTAAATGGGGTGTCATTGAAAATCTCCCGTAATATGGAGGTGTCGATGCTCATTTAGTTGTATGGTTTTCTGAAACAGAAAGAAATCAGTTCTTTCCTGATCTTGACCAATGTACTGAAGGCCTGTGAATGTTTGATATTGAATGCAAAAGAATTTCAGATCAGAATTTGAAAGTGAGATTCGATTAGCGGAACTGTTTAGGCAAAAGCTTTTGCTGGGCATTCTCGGCTATTTCCACAATTCGCTTCTGCCTTGTCTCGGCACGCTTGGCAAGTACTATCCATGACAGTTGTATTTTCTGTCGAGACTTGCTCAGACTTTCGAAGTACTCTTTAGCCCCAGGATGTTTAATAAACTCTGCTTTCAGATCATCAGGGATAATAAGTGCTTCTACCGTATCCAATATTATCCAAGATCCATTTTGCTTAGCTATTGTAATACAGTCTAGCCCTGCTTTACTCAACAGGTTTTTCTCAATCAATAATTCGATTTTATGCTTGTTGATTTTTGACCAGGTACTATTTTTTTTCCGCTTGCTAAAAAACTGTATAAATCGCTCCTCGTCTACTGACTTCCTTACGCTATCAATCCATCCAAAGCAAAGTGCTTCTTCGACTGCATCTGTCCAACTTAAGTTAAAATTCTCTGACGAGGATTTATAGTAAATAAGCCAAATGGATTCCTTGGAAATATGGTTTTGCTCTAGCCATTTTCTCCAGTCTTCTCGATTGGTAGGACAAAAATTAACAGAATGAATATTTGACATTAAAATTTTGAAGTTTAATGGCTGAATTTCTCTCCGTAATAATTCATAATAGGGACGATTGAATAGTAGTTCCTAGTTAAATCAATCTAACTTCTCAACCCGCGTTGGCGTATCTTCTCCGCTGATAATAGTCTTGCTACTGAGCGCGATTGCCTTGATTACCTCGGTCATATTATCCATGTCCAAGGTGCCGATCTCGTCACTTGCCTTGTGGTAATTAGGCTCATTGTTTGGCGCTTCTTCCATTTTGGAAGTAGAGATAGTATGTGCCGGAACTCCCAATTCTGCCAAGGTTCTGTTGTCACTTCGGTAGAATAAGTTCTGCTTAGGATATGGATCTGGCTCAAAATGGAATTTGGAGCCGACTAGATTTCTCTGAAGTATTTCTCCCATGGAGCTCTTTTCAAAGCCTGTGATGTAGGCAGAATTTGGCCCCCACTTACTATCTGTGCCGATCATCTCAATATTGAACATGGCGACAACCTTGTCTGGGTCAAACTGCTTGCTGAAATAAGTACTTCCAAATCCACCTGATTCTTCTGCAGTAAATGCGACAAAAATCAAGGTGCGCTCATTGTCTTTTAGCTTGTTGAAATATTTCCCAAGCATCATGATAGCGGTAGTTCCGGCGGCATTGTCATTAGCTCCGTTGTAAATACTGTCATTGTTTGCATCAGGTCTGCCAATGCCTATGTGATCGTAATGTGCTCCGAAAACCACATATTCATCCTTCTTAGATTTTCCCGGAATTACTCCTACCACATTTTTGAGCGGTTGCTTTGTCACTGTATTTGTAACAGTCAGCGCTAAAGATTTAGGGTCTAAATTTTCTGTAATAATAAACACCTGAGAATAATCAGTTGGGAATTTGGCTCTGCCGGTTGACCTTGCCAATCTTGCAAAGTTACTCGCATGCGAAGGGTCGATTAGCACCACTACATTCTTTTCGCTACGCAAAAGGGGGAAAACTAACTGAGTGAAATTTGCATCCTTGGCTACCTTGACCAGTTCATAATCCGTAAGAGAATTTACTTTTACTGATTCTGAGGTAGAATTCACCATCACATTGCTGCCGCTTAACGCTTCCTGATCCAGATTTCCATTGACTTGAGCTGGTGTTGCCTGCAGCATGTTGAAACTCTGCAAATACGAGTCATTTTCACCGAAAAATTCTAAGCCACTTTTCTGGAACTCGCCAGCAATAAAGTCAGCAGCTTTGTCCAATTCTGGACTGAAAAGTTGCCTTCCTTTCATATCATCAGCAGAAAGCACTGTTTCAATACGCTCTACTTCTGAGACATTAATTAGAGAGCCTATTTTCGGTGTACAGGAATACAAAGCTGTACCAAGAATAATGAGGGAGAGTAATAGTTTTTTCATTTGGGCGAAAAGCTTGAATCTTTATAATTGAGTATAAGGTAAAGATTGTCTTTTTCTACCAGTAATAGAATCCATTTATATAAATGGGATATTTAATCTATTGAGGAAGAAGTCCTCCTATCGCGTGGTGCAGAGGTGACTGCTTGGTTTTTATTCCTTAAAATCCAAGCAGCCTTGCCTCCGACTTCTCTCCACACAAAATCTTGTTAGGGTTAAGATTTTCTTCGCTTTTATAACGTAGCAATCGGAGGGTTAATTTTCTGGGTTTGTATTAAAATGCTTTAAAAGATGTTAAGCCTAAACCCAATTGCCTAGCACACCAACTTGTACCCAAATCCTCTCACATTTAAGATCTGGATTTGAGTATCTTCTTGGAGTTTTTTACGAAGCTTGGTGATAAAGACATCCATACTTCGGGCATTGAAAAAGTCATCCGATCCCCAGATCTGTGTTAGAATTAAACTTCGATCCGTGATTTGATTGGCATTTTCCAAGAGGATTTTTAGTAGCTGGGATTCGCGGGCAGTGAGATGGCACTCTTCATTTTCTAGCTTTAAAAGCTGTTTTGTAGCGTGAAACTTATACTTTCCCAAATTCATCCAATCAGACTGATTTTTACGGAGTTGTAAGCGGTTAAGTTGAGCTTTGATTCGGACGATAAGTTCCTCCATGCTGAAGGGTTTTCGTACGTAATCATTGGCTCCTAATCCAAAGCCTTTGAGTACATCCTCTGTTTGAGATTTGGAAGTCAGAAAAATGATTGGAGTGTAAGGGTCAGTTTTCCGAATTTGCTCAGCGAGGGTAAAACCATCTTTTTTAGGCATCATCACATCCAAGACCAGCACGTCAGGTTTGGACTTCTGATAGCTGTCCCAAGCTTGTAATCCATCAGCACAAAGCGTCACCTGAAACTCTCGGCTTTCAAGACTTTCTTGAATGATCATACCTAAGGCCATTTCATCTTCAGCTAATAAAATCTTGATTTTGCTCATGCCCAAGTCGTGATAAAAGATGTGCTTTTTGTAGATGATTCCAGTTCTATTTTGCCATTGTGTTTTTCGATGATCTTCTTCACGTAATACAGCCCTATACCAAATCCTTTTACGTCATGGAGATTTCCTTTTGGGATTCTATAGAATTGTTCGAAAACTCTTTCTTCTTGATCGCTACTAATATTTCCGCCATTGTCCCAAATGCGAATTCGAGTATTTGCACCTTGATCAACAGTAATCCGAACCTCATCACCGCCATACTTGAGGGCGTTGTCGAGAAGATTAGATAAGGCATTTTCAAAGTGGAAAGGATCTACGTTGATAGCTGAGATTTTGGAAGGAACGACTAGTTCTATTTCTTGCTCGGGTGATAAGGTTTGGAACTTCTGCACCAAAGACCTAAGCACAGGAATAGGATCAATTTCCTCTTTCTGTAAAATAAACTGCTCTGAATCCAGCGTTGCTGTTTCTAGTAATTTCTCTACCATCAAGTTCAATTTGAGCATCTGACTTTTGGATATTCCGAGGTACTTCTTAGTCTTTTCCGGATTGTTTTCCGGATTGAATAATTCTATTCCTTCTATGGCCGAAAGAGTCGTGGCTATAGGAGTTTTGAATTCATGAGTAATATTCCCGATCAGATCCTCTTTGATCTCAGCGATTTCCTTTTGGTTTTTGATTGTTTGGTAGAGGTAATAGAACGCCCCTGCAATAATTAGTAGGAAAATGACTGACATAAGGATGTCCAAAATCCCTCGCTTTAGAACGGTCAATGCTGTGTTTTGAAAGTACATTTCAAGCTTTTGACCACGAGGCAAGAAAGTGGACTTTGAAACGGTAGAAAATGGCATTTCTGTCAAAGCCGGATAATTGAACGATCCTGAAATGGTGTCGTGCTCGTAGTGTAGCAGTCCATAGTTTATCGCGATTTCCTTTCTATCCAGTTCATCCTTTACCAGCGTGCTTATTTTCTCGAAATTCAGAGAATCACGTGTAATGGATATGATGATACGATTAGTGAGGAGTTTGAGATTACTTATGCTGTCCGCCGCGTTCAAGCCGCGAAATATATTGATGCTTTGAATTTGGTCAGGATTGATGTTCTTCAGCGTGTCTGAATGGGCTTCAAAGCGAAAGTTTTTTTTGTCGTCCAGATTCTTAAACCAATTAGCACTCGAAGTGTCTCCAGCTTCCATTTTTTCTAGAGTCTTCATTAGTATTTTGCTTTCTCCAATATTTTTGAAAAAGTCATTTTCTAAAGAATCTGAATCAGCTGACCTTTCTGACTTGAGCATAAAGCCGGAAGTTCTATTTTCAGTCAGCGTGATCACATCAGTTTTAGCCAAGTCAGCGAAGTAAACCTCCAACGCATTATCCAAACTCTGCTGTATATCAGCCACAAGCTGAGCTTCATTTTGCTTGAACTGGGTGTAGTTTCTATAAATCTGCACCCCAATACTTACCAGCAAAGTGAGGGCAATCAGAAGACCTATTCGCTTAAATTGTAGCTTTTTCACGGGGCTAAAGTAGAGGCTTAGAAATATATAAAACTGAATGTTAACACACGTTAACACTGGTTAACTCAGTTGTAGGGGCAGTTTGCATTGGTTTGTAGCAACTAATTTACTGCTATGAACTTACGATTACTATTTCTCGCTTTCGCACTGATGGGCTCTATTATCACTGCCACTGCTCAAGGACTTACGGGCAGAGCCTTTTATAAATCTTCTTCCAAGATTTCATTTTCTATGGATAGCACCAAAATGGCTCCTGATGTCATGGCCGATCTTCAGAAGCAATTGAAGAAGCAGATGGAGCGTGAATATATACTTACTTTTTCTCAGACAGAATCAAACTGGAAGCAAGTAGAAAGTCTAGGAGGCGGTCCAGCTACAGCATCTTCCGGCGGGGCAACTATCATGATCAGTGCGGGAAATCAGGATAAACTACTCTATAAGAATGTTGCTGAGCAAAATTACATAGAGGAAGAGGATCTGATGGGTAAAGGTTTTCTGGTGAAAGATAGCCTGAGGAATTACGATTGGGAATTGACCGGAGAAAGTAAAAAAATAGGAGACTACACTTGCCAAAAAGCCATCTATTCGAGGATTGTTGATAGCAAAGTTTTTTCTATGGGTAAGGAGGAAATGGAAGCTAGCAAGGACACGGTGAATGTCACTGCTTGGTTTACCATGCAAATTCCTGTGAGCCATGGACCCGATGATTTTTGGGGATTGCCGGGACTGATACTGGAATTGCAAAACAACGGAATGACTTACATCGCCGAGAGAATCGTATTGAATCCAACTGATCCAGTCAAAATAGAAATCCCTAAAAAGGGAGAAATGATCAACAGAGAAGATTATCAGGCCCTATCTGAAGAGAAGATGAATGAGATGATGAAGCGATATTCGGGCAAGCCAGGAGATGGAAATCGCATGACTATCAAAATCGGAAAGTGATCCTTTTGCAAACTATACTCATGTTATTTCTAAAGCGTTTTATTGCAATCGGATTTTTCCTACTGATAGCCCTTCCTTCTTTTTCCCAAAATAAAAACCTGATAGGACAGGTGCTGGATAGCCTAAATCAGCCCATTGCCTATGCTAATGTGGTAGCCGTGAACCAGACTACGCAAAAGATCGGCGGATTTAGCATCAGCGATGGGGAAGGCCGATTTAAGTTAGGGTTGGCTCTAGGGTCTGAATATTTGCTTCGTGTTTCTTTTGTTGGGTACAAGCAGTTTGAAGTGAAAATCTCGGACTGGTCTGACGAGGAGCAGATAAAAGTCATCCTGAGTCAGGACGAAACCATGCTTGATCAGGTGGAGGTAGTTACGGAGCTACCGATTACCATGAAAGGCGATACACTGACTTACAAAACCGAAGCATTCACTACGGGCACGGAGCGGAAGCTTAAAGATGTGCTGGAAAAGCTTCCTGGATTCGAAGTAGATGACAATGGTGAAGTGAAAGTGCAGGGCAAAAAAGTGGATAAGGTAATGGTGGATGGCAAGAATTTCTTCGATGGTGACACCAAACTTGCCACTAAAAACCTTCCTGCAAATGCAGTGGATCGGGTACAAGTCTTGAAGAATTTCAATGAAGTAGGTCCTGTACGTGGACTGGATAATGACGAGAGTCTAGCACTAAATATTCAGCTCAAGGACGGCAAAAAGAATATGGTCTTCGGAGATTTGACTGGGGGGGTAGGGCCTGAAGAACGGTATTTGGGACATGCGAATGCTTTTTACTACTCTCCAAAAGTAAATCTCAACCTGATCGCCGATGCCAATAACGTGGGAGAACTGGCTTTTACTCTTCAGGATTATTTCAGGTTCAGCGGGGGGTTGGCTGGTTTGGCAGGTAAGTCCGGTTCTTCGCTGAGTGTAAGTTCAGATGATCTAGGTATTCCCATGGCGCAGCGCAATAATGCCCGTGACTTGAGAACGGAGCTAGCGGCAGTGAATTTGAATTATAACCCTAGCTCCAAATGGAGGCATTCAGGTTTTGTGATAGGTTCAGCTTCCAAAAACAAACTGGGTTCAACTTCTCAAAGAACCTATTTGAGATCAGATGAAAACAATCAGGAAACGCTGACTTCAGCCAGTACTGTCGAGAATAAATCTGGCCTGATGAAGTATTCAGTGACCTTTACTCCTAAGGAGGAAACGTACGTGAAGTATAGTGTTTTTGGGAAGTTGGCCGATATCGCTAATCAGAACTTTCAAGATTCAGACTTTGGGCAAACACGTCAACAAATTGCCAGTTATCAAAGTCGACAGCCGTATGCACTTCAGCAGAAAGGGGAGTGGTTTCATGCTCCTTCGGATAAAAGAGTCTTTTCCATGGAAGTGAACTGGGAGAAAAAATACCAGAATCCACTCTATGATTTGACTACAAACCAAAAGCCTTTTGGAGGTATTGTGCCGATTTTGGACAGAGATACCTATCGTTTTTTACAAGCTCAGGATATTAAAACCCGCACGATTGAAGGTGCTTTCAACTATTACCTGATACTTAATCCCACCAATCATATCAATTGGAGTTTGGGTTATACGGATACACGTCAGGAGCTAGTTGGAGATGTGAAACAGGCGGACACTTCTGAGGAGGTAGATTTAGGTGCTTTTACAAATGACTCCCGTTTTAACTTTCAGGATTTGTATCTGGGTATGACTTACAAGACCAAATGGAAGTCATTGGTGATCAGTCCTTCGCTTTATCTCCACAGATATGCTTGGAATGATGTGCAAATGGAGGATGAGTTGAGGAATGATAAGCTTGTGCTGCTTCCAGGCATGTATGCCAAGTGGAGCATCAAATCCAATCGCTCGCTTACCTATCGCTTCAGCAGTCAGGCGAACTTTATGGATATCCAGAAGCTTGCCCAAGGCCTGGTGGTATCGGATTACAATTCAATTTTCCAGGGAAATAGACAATTGGACAACGGCTTGTTTTACACCCAGTCACTAGGATACAATCATTTTGATTTCTTCTCTGCACTCAATCTTTTTGGAAATCTGACTTGGTCTAGAAAGCATCAAGACCTGGTGAATACGACCAATTTTGAGGGTATCAATCGAATCATGAGTATTCAAAACATTGATCCTATCAATGAGACCCTGACTGCAAGCTTGCAGGCAGATAAGCGATTTCAATCATTCAAATTAAGTGGGGGAGGAAATTGGAATACGTACTCTACCAATAGTCTTGTCGATCAAAATCTGATTAACAACAGTCAGTTTGCGCACTCATACTTCTTCAAGTTCACCAGTACATTTATGAAAAAGGTGGAGGTTGATTTGGGCTATACTTGGGATCAAAACTTCTATAAGTCCACGAATGCTAAAAATACCTTTAGTACCCACAGTCCGAAAATAGAAATTGACTGGGATATCTGGAAGGGGCTGAAGCTAAATGCGGATTATACGTATAATGCCTATTTGAACAAGGCTTCACAAACAAAAAGTGAATTTGATTTCTTCAATGCTTTCATCAGCTATCAGGGTAAGTCTAGTCCTTGGGAATTTAGATTTACGGTTTGGAATATACTAGACACCAGATCCATCCGAAGAGATAGTTTTACAGAGAACTTGATCAGCACCTATTCTTATTTGGTTCAGCCGAGGTATGGCTTGTTTACGGTGAAGTGGGATATTTAGCTGGGGTAGGTGTTTGGGTGACCGATGACCGGTGTTACCTTATCCTTAGAGTTACCAGCAGCTAGCGTGATTAGGTCTATTTCAAAAAAAACTTTTATCAAAAAAGACTTAAAAGAAAGCCTTAAACAAGTAAGGCCGGGATTTCCCGGCCTTACTGTTGGTTCTACTAGTGATTACTCACTTGCTACTAACTTCACGTCAAGCTCTACGTCGTCATAGATTAGCTTATCAGCTAGGTTTTCGAAGTATGATCCTGAGCGGAACTTGATGTCATAGTGTGTACGATCAAATGTCAACTTCCCTGTTGCTGTGATTTTACCTGCATTTACTGCTACTGTAGCTGGAAAACTAACAGGCTTAGTGATTCCTTTGATTGTAAGATCTCCAGTGAGCACGTAGTCTTTTCCATTACTTGTTTTTGCTTCCGTGATTTTGAAGTTTGATGTGTTATGCTTTTCTACGGAAAAGAAATCATCCGACTTCAGGTGATCTGTCAGCTTTTTGTTCATACCTGCATCTGTAAGATCTTCGACAGTTAAGCTGGTCATGTCCATCTCGAAAGTTCCGCCGAGGATTTTTCCGTTTTGATAATCAAGCGTAGCAGCCGTGATAGGCACTTTTCCATGATGCTGACCGGTTACTTTTTTAGCAGTCCAGGTGATTGTGCTTTCAGCGGTATTCACCGTTGCTATTTCTGGAGCAAATGAGAAAGCTGTAAAAGCTAAGGTGAATAGTAAAGTAAAGATTTTCATACGTGTTGAGTTTGGTTGATTAGGGGATTGAATGAAATTTGGTTTGAGTAAAGTAAGACGGAGTTAAATGGTATAAGGTTCTGTAGCCTAGTGACTTTTAAGTCGAGATTTTAAGATTCTATGGTTTGTCCGGGCATACCTGCGCTATCGATCCTTTTGAGAAAGTGCTTTTACTGAGCTAAGTGATTGGAGTCAATAAACAGCTAAGGCAGCTACAGCCACTATGCCATCTTGAGCGGAACTAGCACCGGAGATCCCGATGGAACCTACAATGATTCCATCTTTAAAAATAGGTAAACCACCTTCTATCGCTACAGCATTTGGTACTGTGGCTATTCTAGCCCCTCCTTCCACTTTCATCGCATCTTCAAAAACCTTTGTTGGACGCTTGAAATAGACTGCCGTCCTTGCTTTTCCTATGGCTACATCGATACTGCCTATCTGTACTCCATCCATTTTACGAAGCGAAATCATATGTCCTCCAGCATCCATTACTACAATCACCATGTTCCATCCCTCTGCTTTGGATTTGGCCTCTGCGGCATCCGTTATTCGGAGTGCGTCTGCCAAGCTTAGATAGGGTTGCATCTGAGTTTGTGCTTGGATCAAAAATGGAGTAATGAACAGAATGAGAATTAGTAACTTTTTCATGTTGATTTAAGGTTGAAGTGAATTTTATTAAACATCATTCAATTTAATAATTATTTGGAGGTAAAATTGAAAGCATTATCTTGATAAGTGTATTAGTTTTCAAACCCTTAACCTTAACCCTATGAATTTTATCTCGAGAAGAACTACGTTGAAATCCCTTGCCCTTGGTGCAGGAGTTAGCATGGTTTCACCTCTCAGCGTTTTGTCTTCCACCAGGTCCAGAAAGGACAAACTCGGAGTAGCCCTAGTTGGACTGGGATATTATAGTACCGATTTGCTAGCTCCAGCATTAGAAAAAACAGAAAAGTGTTACCTAGCTGGCATTGTCACTGGCACACCGTCCAAAGCCGCGGTGTGGAAGACTAAGTATAAGATTCCTGAGAAAAATATTTATGATTACGAATCCTTCGATTCCATCGCTGATAATCCAGCTATCGATGTGATTTATATTGTATTGCCACCTTCTATGCATATGGAGTATGTAGTGCGTGCAGCAAAAGCCGGTAAGCACGTCTGGTGTGAGAAACCTATGGCTGTGACAGTAGACGAGTGTCAGACTATGATAGATGCCTGTAAGCAAGCCAATGTTTCTTTGTCGATTGGCTATCGATGCCAGCACGAACCTAATACAAAGGCGTTTCAGAAAATTGTAAAGGAACAGAGCTTAGGGAAGGTTTTAGGCTTGGATTGCGCAGCAGGATATAGAGAAAACAGAACAGATCACTGGAAGCAGAAGCGAGAAATGGGTGGAGGAGTGATTTATGATATGGGAGTATATTCCATACAGGGTGCTAGACTAGGAGCTGGAATGGAACCTATAGCTGTAAACTCTGCAAAAGTTTGGACTGAGAGACCTGATATCTATAAGGACGGATTGGGTGAGATTGTAGAAGCGGAGTTGGAATTTCCAGGAGGTGTAATAGGTACAATAAAAACTTCTTTTGGAGACAATATGAATTTTCTAAATATCAACTGTGAAAAGGGTATGATAGAGATGGAGCCGTTTTCAGCCTATGCAGGAAACAAAGGAAAAAGTCCGCTTGGTGAAATTAATTTCCCATTTCAGCAGCCTATGGAACAAGTGTGGCAGATGGATGATGATGCCCAGACTATCATGGATGGAAAACCGCAAGCTGTGCCTGGAGAGGAGGGACTTCGCGATATTCGTATAGTTCAGGCTATCCTTAAATCTGCCGAAACTGGCAAAAAAGTGATGATTTAAGACTCTTCTAAACCCTTTTGGGCATAGAACAAGCCAATGTGGGGAGTAACGAAGCATTTTTGACATAGTTTTAAATTCAATTTTTAGTAGGAAAAATTGCTGAAAATTGAAAAAAATGAAGGTTTTAATGAAAACATCATTTTTATGCACTAAAAATTAAAAATAAACGCCAAAAGACTTCTAATGGCACTATAAATGATGTTTATTGTATCGAAGTATAATTTATAACCAACCAATAAAATAATTATGAGCAGACACCAAGAAGTTAAAGATTTGGTCGATTCTTTAGAAGGAGACTTTGCGAAATTTTACGAAAACGGTAACAAAGCAGCCGGAACTAGAGTAAGAACTGGTATGCAAGCGATCAAAAATCTTGCACAAGAAATCAGAGCTGAAGTTACAGCGAAGAAAAACGAGACTAAGTAATCTACTTAAGTCACTTATTATAAAAGCCCCGAAAAACTAGTTTTTCGGGGCTTTTTGCGTTAATAAGATTTACTTTTTTATGAAGATCTAACTTCAGTTTTTCAAGGTTAAAAGGACTCGTTGATATTGAGGTAAAAACCTGAATTGCCTTTTTGGCCAAAGCCATAATCGGCAGAAATCGTAGTTCGGTTTTCTTTATTGATCATCACCCTAAGCCCTAAACCATAGCCAGGATTGAGCTTTGTAAAAAGGTTTTCCTGAGTCAGTTTACTTCCACAGCTCGCGGCATTCACAAATACAGTTCCTCCAAAAGTCTCTTTGCTTTTCTGAAGTGGGAATCTATATTCAGCCTCTGAGTAGACCATGCTTTCCCCTCTGAATCGACCCTGAGAATATCCTCTACCTGAGCGGCCAAACATATCATAACCAATGGATGGTAAAGCCATATAGGGAAGATTTCCTGAAACTAGGAAATTGGCATAACTCCATACTGCTACTAAATGGCGCTTTCGATGTTCACTTAATGGAAAATAATGACGGTAGTCAAGTAGAAGAGTAGAGGAGGATTGATTGGATCCTAAAAATTGCGGGTTGATTTTATAAGAGATCAAAGCAAAGTTGGTCTCATAAGGGGATACTGCCATGTCACGATTTTCCATTACAGCATTCAAAGTGAGTCCGGAAAGTGTGTTTTTATCTAGGTCAAACCCTTTCGTCTGATTGTAGAAATCATTAGAAAAAGTCAGTTCCTGTGCCATTTCTTCATCTATAAAGTTTTCTATTTTAGAATAGACATCTAGATGATAGCCCACGCCTAGATAAAACTTTGATGTTGAAATTCGCTTAAGTACAGTCTCGTAAAACCGGACCCAATTGTAATCCATTTGTTGTTCACCCTGCCAGACGCCTAATTGGTTTGGGTTTTCTTCCGGCAAATTTGGAGTAGAACTTCCTAATCCGAAAGTGGGCTGTGAAGTGATGAAAAAACGCCAGTCACCTACTAAAATCCAACTATCATCTGCAAGGAAAATATTGCTTCTGGAGCTAATTAACCATTGTTTTTTGGTGGTGTAAAGTAAGTTGCCAACCAAGTTGGATAGGTGAGTGCTTTCTGGATTTCCCATCCTCCAAGTAGCTGATGGTGCGATACCAAATAACCAGCCGTTCGCAGGGTTGGAGGCAATAGCTGGTAAAGGAATTAATTTAAAATCTCGAATCTGATTAGGTTTATATACTACTGAATCCTGTGCTAGTATTGGAAAACTAATCCAAAGAAACAGTAGTAAGATCGAGATACGAGTCATTAAAAGGATATGTCTAGTTGTAGGCGAAAGCGCAATTCATTGTCTTGGGGAAGTTCCTTATCTTCAAAGGTAAACCTGGTCAATTCTGTTGTTAGTTTACTTTTATGCTCCGCAAAGAACCAATTGAAAGCTAAAGCTAATTCTCGTTGTTTGTTGCTTTCTATATTTAAATCTGGACTAATGACCGCATATCTGCTGGCTATCTCCAATGGTTTAGGCCAGAAGTTTAATATTTGTGAGGGAAAGTATCCCGCCATCACGTAGAACCCCCCCAAGTCAGTGCTGATTTCATCGAAGTTGTCGTAGACATTTTTGCGGTGAAATTCACTTGCCCAAGAAAAACCTTTGTAATTGAATGCAGTCTCTACTTGGTATTGTTTTACCGTGTATTGTGCATCATTAGTGCCTTCAAATCCAGATAGATTTCCTCCTCCCGAAGTAGAAAAACGTGTATATGGACTGGTGTTCGTTACCGCAGCAATCGCAATAAGGCCTAATGGCTTTTGGGAGATTTTCAAGTCTCCTCCAGAAAAAGGAACTTCTCTGCCAAGGAAATTCCATTGGAATCTTCCAAAATACATCATCTTGGAATCATCATTCTGAGTAGCTCCTCGTCCCATTCCAGTAAGCACAGCTGCCCAATAGTTGAAATTTGCTATTCCACCTCCATCAAGATTTCCGTAAACTTCCACGCCTTGCTGTCTGTCTAAAGTGAATTTTCTGTTCAATAGCGATCGATCTACCATCTGCTGCTCTCCACTGCTGATGAATCGCTCTCTAGTAAACTCTACTTTCCATTGGCCAGCCTTGAATTTCAGCCAAGGCCACTTTTCGATCATTACTCTGTAATCCAGTAATAAGCTTCTGGAAAGTTCATACTCGAAATAGTATTTTATCCAAGGCTGATAAGCATGCCCACCTACTTTTAGCCTAGCTCTATTGATCTTGAAAACGCGCTGATCTTGATTACGGAAATCTGCGAAAGTAAGGGGGTCCTGATCATCTGGTAGTGCAAACCTAAGCTGCAATCGAGCGGCAATCTGCATTTCATATTTACCATCTTCGGTTTTCAGGATAAATCCTTTTGATGTGTGATTAAGGTAGGATTCCTTGTTTTCTACTTTGCTGACCGTGCTGTCAGCTTCTTGTCCAAATGAAAAAGTAGCTCCTGAAAAAAGAGTAACAAACAAGAAAGAAACGATTAGATTTTTTTTGTAAAGAACTTGTAACAAAGACATTTGGCTGTGTAATTGGAATTTTCGAAGCGCAAATAACGCAAAAGCACCGAGAATCTTTTGACTTTCTCGGTGCTTTTTGACTATTCAACTTTTAGGTTTTGACGGGTTGTCTTAGGCAGTCTACATACCTTTATTCGCTTTAGTCTTACTATATACTCATTGGAATGCTAGAAAGACTTGTTTTTAAACCAACATTTTTAAAATCGAAGCTTTCATAACCTGACTTGTAGTTTATTTTTTAAGTAGTCTGATTTCTACTTTTCGATCTGTTTCTACAGACTCTTTTGATCTTCCTCTTACGATTAATCCTCCATTACTTACTGATATTCTTTCGGTAGCAATACTATAATGATCCGCTAGAGCTTTGGTCACTGCCGCCACACGCTTCTCGGTGAGTGTGAGGTTGTAAGCGACAGAACCTGTATTGTCTGCAAATCCTACTAATTCTACAATCACTTCTGGATTGTTCTTTAAATATTCAGCAATAGGGGCAAGTTTATCCCGCTCCTGATCAGTCAAGGACGATTCATTTATAGCGAAGTAAACTTCCACCTTGCTTTCACTCATCAAAGTCTCAATAGTCTTTTCCACTACTTGTGTTACCCTTACCGTGTCTACCACGTGAGGGATACTCGATAAACTGTCTATAATCAAGGAGTCTTGTATGATTCTAGCTCTCAAAGTAGAATCATTTGCAGCTACAGCATCAGCTTTTTTCTTATCGCCGCTAGTTGAAATTGCCGCGGTAGTAGCGGCTGTTCCACCTACCAGGAGTGCGTCCTTGAGAAGCTCATTGTTCTTCTTATCCAACTTTTCTTCTCTTTTGGCTGATTTAATAGTTGCTTCCTGAGGCGCATAGGTCGCTGCTTCCATGTCTTCCGTTGTTTGTGATCTGCGTGAAAATGCCATCACTAAAGCTGAATCCCTTGTCGCTTGCGCCTGAAGTAGTTCTTTCTTAAACTTATTAAGTTCCTCGTCAAACTGCTCTTGAGTGAATGTATTAGTCGATTCTGTCATTCTCGTAGACTGACCAGAAGAAACTACAGGTGATTCTTGTTTGACCGCTGAGTCTAAAGTAGCCAGATTTACCTTGTTGGCTGAATATAGAATTTTGCTTACTTGACCTGGGTAAATAATCAATTGATTAATCAAACTTGCAGTATCTAATCCGCTAACTGTTGGTGTATTTATACCTTTTACAGTTTGAATAGAATCCAATTTGAATTGATATACTTTCTTCTGTGCATTTAACACACTCAATTTATCCGTAGCCTCAGTTTTCTCACGTTGAAGTTTGCTGATTCTAGCCTCTCTGATATCTGCCGATAAAGTAGAATCTGCCGCCATTAAATCGAATATATGATCAATTTCAACTAATGTTTTTTCCTGTGCGGCTACATTGGCTTGTATACTTACTTTCTCAGTCCAAAGTGAATCAACGAGTACATCAAGTTGTGCTAATTCAGTGGAATCACTAATCCCCCCTTTAATAGTAGATGTCGAAACACCATTTGCAGGAAGTTGTATCACAGTGAAGTAATTATTGGTCACTTGTTTTGGAGTTTCTTCAGCCTTTTTCGCTGATTCATTTTTAGCCATTTGAGCATTGGATAGCTCAGTTGGAACATAGGTGTATCGCTGTGTAATCACAGGAGGATTGAAGGATTTCTTATTGGCGCCTAGGCTAAATTTGATTCCCATCCCATGATAGATATACCAGTCTGGATTACCGTTTTCCATTCCTCTATAGGGATCGTCGCTTGTCACTTGGTTTGTACCTGGCTTAGCTGCGTATTCCTGAAATGCATTATCATAGCTGTTTCTATAAGTGCCAGATACGTCATCTAAGTAATCTGTATTCGTTCTTTTGAAATCAGATTGGGCAAATAGTTCTATGCTTTTCGTGATCCTGAAACGCACACCCAATCCCAGATTCGCATAAAAGGTAGTGGTTTTATATCCATCAGATCTTTCGGTTCCAAGACTGCTGAGATCAGTTTCGAATACTCCATCGGGAATAAGCGAGGTATTGGTGTAATCATACTGATTGCCATTTGAGTCTAGCAAATCACCATGGATTTTGAAACTTTGAACCCCAGCGCCAACAGTTATGTATGGAGCAAAAAAGGATTTGCCAGATAGTAACCAGTTGTTATCTGGCTTGATTACAAATGATAATCCAGCGTCGTATACGTCTGTTTGGAAATTCAGCGCACGGTCAAATGTTGGACTTTCTGTAAGGAGTGTTCCGTCATTTTGTATAAAACGATCAGCGGATCCGAATTGATAACTGCCTCCTGTCAACATTAAGCCAACCGAGTTTCCTAAAGCATATTCTATAGAAACTTGATAGGATAATTGATCAGAGTAGGTTTTATACCGCTTATAGTATTTAGTGAAATTTTGGAAATTATCCACCTTGAAGGGACGCATATCACCCAGATAGTTGGTGGTTCCTGCACTGGCTCCAAATCTCCATTTGTAACCGTGTAGTTGTGCCTGAGCAGATAGGGCCAAGGCAAAAGCGAGAATTAATAAACTTAGCTTTTTCATGTCCTTATCTTTTTTTGCTTCCTATTCCCAACCAAATATTAAACTCTGCACTTAATCCCACAAAAGGCTGGAAGCTGTTTTGATTCATTCCGTTAAGCTGCTCTGTAGTAATAAAAGTTCCTCCGGCATTTAGCCTAATAAATCTGAAGAAATTATATCCTAAACCTACATAAACTGGTCTGTCCAAAACTGGTCCTGAGATCTTCTCATCCAGTTGATTTTTCATGTCTCCAGACAGGAAGAAGCCGGTGGAAATTGACATGTTGTTCATGAATTTGGCGAATGTGCGATTGCCAAGGGGAAAAGAAAAGCCTGCATAGGGACTCATGACAAACTCTTGATTCGATAAGTCTTTGCTCAAGGAAATAGCTCCATATCCTACATTTATAGGAAGGGAGTTAGCGAGCTTTTCTGTAGGGTAATTCTGAAAAACTTTTTCATCTACTCTCACTAGCATATTTGGACTTAGGAATTGATCTACTTCTGAAATAAGTATGTCCTCTAAGTCAGATATGTACTCATCAGCATACGCAGCTCTGGCATTGTCATTCTTAGTCAACCCTATCACATTGAATTTGGCTTTGCCCATCTTCAACTTACTTCTTTGCTCCAGCTTAGCTCGGGTGATGTCGCTAAAACCAGGGAATGATTGGCCATTGGGTAACTCAAAGTAAAAAGCCCCTTTATTTACTATTAGAGAAAGGTTATTGATGAGGACTTCATCAGATTCTGAAAATTTAATGCCACCTCTTTTAATAGTCGTAACAGTACTAAGGTAAGTTTTGATGTTCTGATGGATGAGATTTCGGACCTCAAGTATCTGGTCAGCTCCAGCTTTTTGGTAGTAGCTAAATTCCATATGATAATCCGAATTCGACCTTAAGGGATCAGTCATAAAGACTTGATAGGATAAATCCTTATAGCCAAATGGAGCTTTCCAAAAATATGTATGGCCTGCCTTTTCTGTTCTTTTTGAAGGATATATAATCAATTTGACCATTTCAATTTTTTCAGGAATGGCTCCTCTGATATAAAATTCATCCTCTGCAGGTAATGGCAATCCGCCATTGATTTGCCCTGTGATTAGATCAAGGTTTATGGTAGTGACTTGGGCTCTAAGCCCGGTCACGCCAAATCCAAAGACCATAACGAGTAGTAAAATTTTTTTCATAGTATTTTAATTAATTTTTGAAGCTAAAGAGATAACCTATAGAGGGGTGAAATTGATTTAAGATTTAACTGCTTGGTTCTTCTAGACACCCTGAGATGAAAAGTAGATTCAATTATAGCTTGATCAATCTGGTAGGTCCCTAGATTTTATTTTCAATCGAAGGATATTCTTTAATGGATTATTGCCTGACTTTACTGTGGTGATAGTGTCAGGGGTAAAGGGATTGAGTGGATAATGAAGAACACCAGCGAATCGGAATCCTTCATTAACTAATGTGAACTTGGCGGAACCAAGGCCAGCCCGATGCTCTAGCTCGAGGTGGGGATTTTGAATGTTAGTGCAGTTCTGATAGTTTAACTAGTGATCCTGTTGTTTTAGCTCTAATTATCAAGTAGACGATCTATAAGATACAAATAATTAAATAAAGTCGTGTATGCTGCTTGAGATCTAGTCCTTAAGGATCATTTTTAAAAGTTCTCTCCTTACAAACACTATCACAAACCAGCTTATTAATCCAGCAGCAACCCCAACCAATGCTCCCACAATGATATCTCCAGGATAATGAACTCCTAAATAGATCCTTGTATAGGAGATGACGGCTGCCCATAGGAAGAGCCAGGGAAGGAATCGAAGTTTGCCTTTCATTTTGAGATTCAAAAAAACGGCTAAGCCGAAGGTGTTTGCAGCATGGGAAGAAGCGAATCCAAACAAACCGCCACATCTGCGATAGTTATGGACCATATCATCCCAACGCTCATCATGACAAGGGCGAAGTCTTTCAAAAAATGGCTTCATAATGCCTGATGTAACTTGATCCGAAATAAGTATGGTTAGCGCTACACCCCCAAATACCCACCAGCTATTTTTAGGATCTACCTTATAGATAAAAAAGATAAGTATCGCATAAAATGGTAACCATGTGTAAGTCTGAGATAATTGGAAGTTTATAACATCCAGCCAGTCAGTATGAAAGGAATTTAGCCAGAGGAATAGATCCTCATCCCAAATCTTAAGTTGTTCGATCATTTCGTAAAAGCTAACCAGTCGATTCCTTTGTTAAGGTTGTTTTGGGTGTATTCTTCCTTTGATCCAGTTTGAGGTTCATGCATGTATTCCCATTCTGCCATTGGAGGCATACTCATCAGAATACTCTCTGTGCGGCCATTGGTGTCCAGACCGAATTTGGTTCCTGCATCCCATACCAAATTGAATTCCACATACCTTCCTCTTCTTAAGCTCTGCCATGATTTCTCATTTTCGCCAAATGGGAGTTTGGAATTCTTTTTCATAAAATGCCCGTATACCTCAGGAAATAAACGCCCCAGGGAAAGACTGAATTGAAGCAGATGCTCAAACTCATGATCGTCTTTGGCTGACATTCTATCATAGAAAATTCCCCCAATTCCACGAGTTTCATTTCTATGCTTGATGTAAAAATAATCGTCTGCCCAATTTTTAAATTTAGGATAGTAAGTAGCATCGTACTGATCACAAACATTTTTCACTTCCTGATGGAAGTATTTAGCGTCCTCTCCATCTATATAATGAGGAGTGAGATCGATGCCGCCACCGAACCAATGCACACCATTATCCATCTCAAAGTAGCGGATGTTCATGTGAATAATGGGAACCATAGGGCTTTTAGGATGTAGCACGATGGATACTCCCGTGGCAAAAAACTCAGACTTGTCTAGATTTAGCTTCTTAAGGATCTTGTCTGGAGTAGGACCGTGTACGGCAGAAAATGCAACTCCACCTTTCTCGATGATGCTACCATTTTTGAATATCCTAGTCCTGCCGCCACCTCCGGCAGGTCTTTCCCATACATCTTCCTCAAATTTCCCAGTACCATCAGCCAACTCTAATTCTTTGCAGATATGATCCTGCATTTTCTTATAGATCTCAGCTATTTCTTCCTTACTCCTTCTTGACATTATTGAGTTATTTATCGCTTTAGAATGGATATCCAATCCCAAAGTTAAGAACAGTTTGCCCTTTCACACCAAATAGATTTCTGAATGAAATGTTATCCAGTACCCATCTCTGCCCTTCAGGCATAGAAGGATCTACAGCTTTCGTAGCCAGATCAAGTCGGACTACTAGGAAATTAAAATCCATGCGTAAACCTAATCCTGCTCCAATAGCTATTTCTTTATAAAATCTATCAAATCGAAAATCTGCTCCTGGTCGAGAGTTATCTATACCAATCACCCAGGCGTTTCCAGCGTCAATAAATGCCGCCATATCGAAATACCCAAATAAGGCACGGCGATATTCCAGCATCGTTTCAAAAATCATCTCCGCTGGCTGCTCAAAGCTATAATCATATCTACCCTTGTCACCGATAGGAGGAGTGTAACTTCCCGGTCCCAATCTTCGGGCTTGCCAAGCTCTAATGCTTGTACCTCCTCCAGCGAAGAAGTATTTCTCGTATGGTAAAATTCCTGCACTTATGCCATAAGGTTGGGCTACTCCAAAGTTTACTCGGTATGCAATGGTCTGTTTTGGGGTAATTGGCTCATATCTTCTGAAATCAGCTTGCAGTTTCAGCCATTGAAAGTTGGCATAAGTTGTTGTCTCTGTGATGTCTTTTACATTGAAAAGATTAAGAGTTGTCCCTCCGCTTTCTACGAATAAACGAAGCAGGGAAGCTTTGCTGGAGGAAAAGTCTCCGTATTCATTAAAATTAATAATGGACTGTGCAGATACAGAACTCACCAATGAGGGAAGAAATGACCATATCAAATTGTTCCCCTGATCTTGAAGATCAGTTAATACAGCTAAAAACTCAGGAGTAATATTTGGCGTCCTGATGTAGTTAATATCGGCGAGATTCAGCGTGTATTGCTGTCGCTTGTTTCGGGTAGCCCAAGTATAGGCCAATAGTCCGTTAAGTCCTGATCGTGTGTATTCAGGTCTATTGGTGAAATTATAGCCAAGCTGAGTTCTAGTATTTGGGTTATATCGTCCATATTTCTGAAGGCTTTTTCCGTAAAATGGTATCAGGAATCTAGGGAAAATCACCGATGCTGAAGCTCCAAATTCCTTGCTTTGGTAGACTCCCTGATCTGTAGCGGAGGCCACGCCTTCATAACCAACCCTTGCATTGAATTCCAGTATTTCCCCCGCTCGGAAGAAATTTCGGTTTCTTAAAACAGTACTAAAGAATGGTCCCGGTAATTGCTCTGTGATGCTAAGCCCTAGCTGATTAGTAAGCTGATACTTTTGATTAGGCTGCGTTAAAATCTTTGCTGTGAGACTAGTGCCAACAGTGTCAAAAGAAATATTTATGTATCGGAAAAGATCTAGGTTACTGAGCTGTTTTTGAGTTTCTACAATGTTTAATCTATTGTAAGGTTCACCTTCATCAAATAGAATCCTGGAGCTAAGTAATTTGGAGGAGAATCGATCTCTATAAAATGTAAAATCAATGTCTCGGTAATTTCGAAGGACTTTTTCATCTACAAATTCATCATTTGGCGGACTGACTTTGAAGGTGATAGAATCTATGCTATAGATCTCGTGTTTTTCGGAAAATGAAGGTTTTAGTATTCTTTGTTCTACATTGATCCTTTTGGAAGTAGTGTCATAGTAAAGATTGTAATCAATAAAGCTCTTGGTGAACATGAAATACCCATTGTTTTTGAATAGGTTTTCCAATCGCTCCCTTTCCTTAGTGAAATTACTCTGATCATAACTGTCTCCCTTTTTTATGAAAGACTCATCCTTATTGCCATTGACCAAAGATAGGATGCCCTCATTAGCTGAGTTGGTGTAAATAGAGTCCAATAGGTAGGGTTCTTTCTCCTCTATAATATAAATTACGTTAGCCTTTTTTTTCTTCGTTTCTACCTCGAAAGAGACGTCTGAATCTAGAAATCCTTTATTGTACAGGTAATTATCTATTTCGATTACAGTCTTCTTTATTTGAGAGCTATCCAAAACTGCTACCGGATTTCCTGTTCTCATCAGGAAATTTCCATATTCCTGTAGCTTTTCTAAATCTTGTATTTTGGATTGAAGCTTATCTCGTCTTTTAAGTAGCTTTCGATCATCGGATGCTTCGTCCAGTCGCTCTTTTACTAGTTGAAGCTCTAAATTCTTTGACTTGAGTTTACCATTGACTTGTGCGCTGTCATAAAAAAACCTGCCTATCCGGTAAATGCTAACACCAAGCGAGGAGTTTGTAAGTGGGATTTTCGTGTTTGGTTCTTGAAAATACAAACCTTCTATTTGAGCGTGATTCGCCTTTTCAACTCCCTCAAGGGTATTGCTATTCAATACATACTCACCTTCCGGTAAGTTTTTGCTCAAAGAGCAAGCCTGCATAGCCCACAGGACACAGATAAAAAGTATATATTTGGTGAATTTCAAAATGGCAGAGTCGATCCGAATGCTTAGCAAAAATACAGTTAAGTTTATTAAATCCTTACATCAAAAGAAATTCCGAAATCAGGAGCAACGATTTTTTGTTGAAGGTGAAAAGAGCGTTTTAGAAGTGCTCAATTCAAATTTCAAAGTGGAAATTTTAATTTGCACAGATGAGTTCTTGTCCAAATATGGCAAGCAATTAAATCACTTAGAAATCCAGATTATCACCGCCACCCAGAAGCAGCTGGAAGGTCTAGGTCAATATCAAAGCAATGATAGTGCCTTAGCTGTTGTGCATATGAAGCCGAATAGCGCTTTTGACTTTCCGGAGGGTAATTTTGTGATAGGACTGGATGATGTGCGTGATCCTGGGAATCTAGGAACCATCATTAGAATCGCTGATTGGTATGGCATCAAGAGTTTGGTGTTTTCATCTCAAACGGCTGATTTTTACAATCCGAAGGTGATTCAATCTAGTATGGGTTCTTTCACCCGTGTGAATTTTTTCTATGCAGATCTTGATAAGGTTTTTCAGAAATGGAATGTTCCTATTTATGGAGCATTTTTGGATGGGGAAAATGTGCATGAAATGAAGCGAATTTCTCAAGGAGTAATACTGATGGGGAATGAGTCAAATGGTATTTCGGAAGACCTAGGTAAACTTGTAACCGATAAGGTAACTATTCCAGGATTTGGTCAGGCCGAATCGTTGAATGTGGCCATAGCAACTGCCATTCTTTGTGATAATTTTAAACGATTAACGATCGTATGATTAAAAAATTAGCCAGTACCCTGAATAGGGTTGGGATTAATGGATTTTTATTAGGCTTATTTGCTGCGATTTTATTGGCTTGGTTGTTTCCTTTTGCGGGTTCCAATCAGTCTCCAGTCCCTTGGAAACCAATAATCAATATAGGCATTGGATTAGTATTCTTTCTTTATGGAGTAAAACTAGATCCAGTTCAGCTGATGTCTGGTCTGAAAAACTGGAAATTGCACGTGCTTATTCAGCTTACTACATTTGTTCTTTTCCCTATGATCGTGCTGGCGATTATGCCCTTGATGACTTGGATTGATAAGGATTTTCAACTGGGGATCACTTATTTGTCGGTGCTGCCTTCTACGGTTAGTGCTTCTGTGGTGATGGTTTCCATTGCTCAGGGCAATATCCCGGGAGCCATATTTAATGCGAGTATTTCCAGTTTGCTAGGCGTGATAATTACTCCTGCTTGGATGGGGATTTTAGCAGATTCAGCAGATATTAAGATGGACTTCTTGCCAACTTTGGGAGAACTATCCATCAAGGTACTCCTTCCTGTAATTGTAGGTATCATAGCCCATAGATGGCTTTATCCTAAAATCCAGAGACATTTGTCAGCGTTGAAATACATAGATCAAACTGTGATTATGATTATCGTATTCACCTCTTTTGCTCAATCTTTTTCACAGGATGTTTTTTCACCTTACAAGATGAGTGTGTTGTTTGAAGTAGGTGCTACCATGCTTGGCTTGTTTTTCTTGGTATGGGTAGTTATTGAAGTTTTATGTCGCATGCTTGGCTTTAGCTGGGAGGATCGTGTGACGGCCTTGTTTTGTGGCTCAAAAAAATCTTTGGTACAAGGAGTCGTGATAGGGAAGGTGATTTTCCCTGATCCAGCTACACTCGGGTTGGTTTTGCTTCCACTAATGTTATATCACATTCAGCAGCTCATCGCGGGAAGTATAATTGCTTCCAGATTTTCAAAAAAGATTTGAAGTTGCTGAGACTTTAGGAAGGTATCCACAAATGCGTTCTAACAGCAAAAAGCCTGAAATATTTCAGGCTTTTTGCTGTTAGATATGCGTCTTTGAGAGCTGATCTACGAGTTGAATGTATTGTTCTGTAGCTTCTTCCTTGGACTTGCCTTTCATATTCAACCAGGCATTATATTTTGCGGCAGCTTTGAAATCAAAGCCTCCTGGTCTCTCAGTCTCATTATCACCTTCTGTAGCTTGCTTGTACAGGCCGTATAGCTTGAGTAGATCCTCATTGCTGGGCTTTTCAGTGAATTTCTTGGTTAATGCTATGGCATCTTCTAAAGTTTGGGCAGACATTTTTATTGGTATTTGATTAGGGGTGAAGGTTCAAAATTAGTACCATTTACGAATTCGCCTACATTTCCCTTATAAATAAAATAGCCAGCTGAATTCAGCTGGCTATTTATTCAAAGCGGGGAATTAGCGCTACACTTGTCGTTTATTCATCGATACGTAGTCACGCTCATTTGCGCCTGTATATACTTGTCTTGGACGACCAATAGGCTCTCCATTTTCTCTCATTTCTTTCCACTGAGCGATCCAGCCTGGAAGTCTTCCTAGCGCAAACATCACGGTGAACATATCTGTAGGAATTCCTAAAGCTCTGTAGATAATACCAGAGTAGAAATCCACGTTTGGATACAATTGACGATCGATAAAGTATTGATCATTTAGTGCTGCATGCTCCAATTCTTTTGCAATTTCCAAAACTGGATCATTTACACCTAGTTTCTCAAGCACGTCGTCAGCTGCCTTTTTGATGATTTTTGCTCTTGGATCAAAGTTCTTGTAAACTCTATGACCAAAGCCCATCAATCTGAATGGATCGTTCTTGTCTTTAGCTTTATCCAAATACTTCTTAGCATCTCCGCCATCGGCTTTGATTGCTTCTAGCATTTCAATTACAGATTGGTTTGCTCCACCATGAAGTGGTCCCCAAAGTGCATTAATACCAGCAGAAATAGAAGCGTAAATGCTTGCTTGAGAAGAACCTACAATTCTCACGGTAGAAGTAGAACAGTTTTGCTCGTGATCTGCGTGAAGGATAAGTAATTTATCTAATGCCGCCGAAACAACAGGGTCTACATCATACTTCTCTGCAGGAAGCGCAAACATCATTTTCAAGAAGTTTGAGCAGTAATCCAAAGAGTTGTCTGGGTAGTTAACTGGATGACCCATTTCGTTTTTATAGGCCCAAGCAGCGAACGTCGGCATTTTCGCAATTAGACGAACTATGCTCAGATTTATCTCTTCTTCAGTTCTGTTTGGATTCAAAGAATCTGGATAAAATGCGGTAAGCGCACAGATCATAGAAGAAAGAACTCCCATAGGGTGAGCATTGGAAGGGAAACCTTCCAGAATTTTCTTGATGTCTTCATGAACCAATGTATGGTGAGTAATTTCTTTGGAGAAATCCTCGTATTGAGCTTGCGTAGGTAGCTCACCATAGATTAATAAATAAGAAACTTCAAGAAAGGTAGATTTCTCAGCCAAATCTTCAATTCTATAACCTCTGTAGCGAAGAATTCCTTCTTCACCATCTAAAAAAGTAATGGCGCTTTTAGTAGCTCCAGTGTTTTTGTATCCCGGGTCAAGGGTGATAAGGCCCGAGGATGCTCTAAGTTTTGCGATATCAATCGCTGATTCATTTTCTGTTCCGGTGATTACCGGGAATTCATAGTCTTGTCCTTTGAAAGAAAGCTTAGCTGATTCAGACATATATTTTTTGTTTGGATTGCTTATGTTAAAAAACCTCGAAATAGGCTCGTAAGATAATAAAATCAGGTTGCTTTTTGATGGCTGAATATGACCTATGGGTTATTATTCTTGTGAAAAGTAGAATAATTCGCAAGAAATTAACCTGATCCCTAAGTAAATCCTCAGAAATAGAGAACTCTGATTTTATTATTCCTTAGTAAAATTAGGTGGTGGAATAAAAAAAGCCCCGGAGGGCTAATTTTTTATGCGCAGAAATGCTCAAATACTTCAACCAAGTGGTCGCCAATCATTTTTGCATTTCTTCCTTCGATGTGATGACGCTCGATGAAATGAACCAATTCACCATCCTTAAATAGAGCCATTGCTGGAGAGGATGGAGGGTAAGGAAGTGTCAATTCTCTGAATTTATCAACAGCTTCTTTATCATTTCCTGCAAATACAGTAGCAAGAGTCGTTGGTTTAACTTTCGCATTTTCTACCGCGTAAGTTATTCCTGGTCTTGCAGCTCCTGCAGCGCAACCGCAAACTGAATTCACTACAACAAGGGTAGTACCTTTATGGTCTGGACCAAGATGCGTTGCAACTTGCTCAGCAGTTCTGAACTCTTCAAATCCTACGCTGGAAAGTTCTGCTCTCATTGGAGCAATCAATTCTTCTGGATACATATTATTACTAGTTTTAAAGTACTTTTTATAGAAAACCCAATTCAAGCTTTGCAGCTTCGGACATCATATCCTGAGAATAAGGAGGGTCAAAGGTTAACTCAACTTCAACATTGTTAACGCCTTGTATCTGCTGGATTTTATCCTTTACTTCTGAAGGGATAAACTCTGCTGACGGGCAGTTAGGAGAAGTCAAAGTCATCAAGATATACACATTGTTCACAGGGTAAACGGTGATTTCGTAAATCAAACCTAGATCATGAACATCCACAGGGATTTCAGGATCATAGACCAGCTTGATAGCCTGAACCACCTTTTCTTTAAGGCCTTCGATTTGAGTTGAAGCGGTTTCTGTGTTGTTATCTGTTGACATACTATCAGGCGTTTTGTTTGCTTTGAATAGCCAAAGCGTATAATTTGATTTGCTTGATCATGGAGGCAAATCCGTTGGAGCGTTGACTACCAATAATAGACCCCATTCCGATTCTCTCTACGAAATTAAGTTCCGCTTTGATAATCTCTTCTGGGCTACGATAGTTCAAAACTCTTAATAAAAGTGTGATCAATCCTTTGGTGACATCCGTATTGGAATCAGCCTTAAAGTGCACTTTTCCGTCCTTTTCATCAGCTATCAACCATACTTTGGATTGACATCCTTTAATCGTATTGGATTCGACTCTTTCATTATCAGGGAATTCTTCTAAGCTTCCGCCCAACTCCATGATGTAATAAATCGTCGATTCCTTATCGTCTCCTAGAATTTCAAATTCAGAAACTATTTCATCTTGAACTTCTTGAATACTGCTCATTTGTTTTTGATTCGTGCGATCCGGCTTACACCTTCCGCCAATTTTTCTATTTCAGATTTCGAATTGTAAACCGCGAATGAAGCTCTTACAGTTCCTTCCAACCCTAATCTTTTCATCAGTGGCTGCGTGCAGTGATGACCTGTCCGAACTGCAATACCGTTAGCATCAAGCATCATTCCCACGTCGTAAGGATGCATGGCATTGATGTTAAACGACAAAACACTTACTTTTTCGGCAGCTGTTCCTACAGGAATAAATCCCTTCACCTGAGACAAAAGCTCATTCGCATAGCGTAGAAGTTCATCTTCATGTGCTCTGATTAGATCTTTTCCTAAAGCATTGACAAATTCGAGGGCAGCCTTAAAAGCGATGACATCACCGATATTTGGAGTGCCTGCTTCGAATTTGAAAGGGATATCATTATAAGTGGTCTTTTCAAAAGTCACTTCTTTGATCATCTCACCGCCACCTTGATAGGGAGGCATAGCTTCCAGCACTTCTCTTTTTCCATAAAGAACGCCAAGGCCAGTAGGGCCATAAAGCTTGTGCGCAGAGAAAGCTAAGAAGTCACAGTCCAATTCCTGTACATCCACAGTCAAGTGACTGATACTTTGAGCCCCATCCAAAAGTACTTTGGCTCCCACAGCATGTGCAGCAGCTATTACTTTTTTGACTGGATTGATTGTACCAAGTGCATTGGAGGCATGGACTATGCTGACCAGTTTGGTCTTAGGAGAAAGTAACTTCTCGAATTCATCGAAAAGAATCTCACCAGCATCATTGATAGGGATCACTTTGAGTGTAGCTCCTTTTTCTTCACACAGCATTTGCCATGGGACGATGTTGGAATGGTGCTCTAGTGTGGAAATGATGATTTCATCTCCTGATCCTATGAATTTTCTTCCAAAAGTGGAAGCTACTAAATTGATGCTTTCGGTAGTTCCCTTCGTGAAAAGAACCTCTGCAGATTCTCTCGCATTGATGAATTGCTGAATAGCTTCCCGAGTTTCCTCAAAATATCTCGTAGCTCTATCTGCCAAAGCATGAGCCCCACGGTGAATATTTGAGTTGTCGGTGGAGTAGTAATTATTCAACGCATCAAGCACGGCTTGCGGCTTTTGCGTCGTAGCGGCATTGTCAAAATAAACCAAAGGCTTGCCATGCACTTCCTGATGGAGTACCGGAAACAAGCCTCTGATTTTTTCGATTTCAATTCCCATGTTGTGTATTAGAATTTGCTTCCTAAGCGATCCTGCACCAAGTTTGTGCAGTACTCACGGAAGCTTTCGTCTCTGATGTGCTCTAGTACTTCGCCTGCAAAAGCGTAAAGCAGCAAGCCTTTGGCCTGATCCTTAGCGATTCCTCTTGCCTGAAGGTAGAATAAAGCTTCTTCGTCCATCTGACCAGTGGTACAGCCGTGAGAGCATTTCACATCATCAGCCCATATTTCCAACTGAGGCTTGGTGTTTACCACAGCATCTTCGGAAAGTAGAATATTGTTGTTTTGCTGGAAAGCATTGGTTTTCTGCGCATCCTGTCTTACAAAGATTTTCCCGTTGAAAACCCCACGTGACTGATCTGCAAGAATACCTTTATAGAGCTCGTTTGACTCAGCGTGAGGTACGGTATGATCCACGTTGGTGTGATTATCCACGTGGCTTTTGCTGTTCAGCAAATAGAGACCGTACATATTTCCTTCAGAATTGCTTCCTATGATATTCAAGCTCAAGTTATTTCTCACTAGTTCTCCTGAAAGAGAAATAGTCACAGAAGTAAATCTTCCATCCTTATGAATGTCAGTTTCAGTATTGTTAGCCTCAATCACATTTTTACCCTCATTCTGAAGTTTGTAAAAACGAATCTGAGAGTTAACTCCTCCTTTTACTTCTACTACCTTATTTGAGAAATAAGTGACATCGCTCAAATTAACTGTATGATTGATGAAAGTCACTTCTGCGAAATCTCCTGCTTCAATCCATACACGAGGTTGGATCACTTGACCATTAACTGCTTTGTTGAAATTCAACAACAGAATTGGCTTTTCCACCACAGCTTTCTTAGGAACTGAAATGAATATACCGTCTGTGAAAGCAGCTTGATTCAGCGCGCAGAAAGGATCTTTTGCTGGTTTTGCTATGCTACCTACTGGTGTGTCAGATTTCTCTGAAAGTAGAGCAACTTCAATCCCAGCGACTTCTGAAGAAAGGCTAGACTGAAAATGGCCATTGGTGAATACCAACACATCTCCAGTATATCCTTCAAACAGATTATTTTTCACGTCTTCTGCTGTAACCTCAAATGACTCAGCGGCACCGAAATTTTGGATGCTTTGCTCGAGTTTTTTGCTGATTGCAGTGAACTTGTATTCTTCTGATTTATTGGTAGGAAAGCCTTGACTTTCGAATGCTTCTTTTCCTTCAGCTCGGGCTTGTTCGAAGCCTTTGCCGGTAGAATTCAACATCTCGCCAAGTATTTCATGCTTAATAAGCGTACTCATGAGTAGTTTTTTAGAATGAAAATCAGACTGTAGCTTTAGAATCGACTTCTTCTTTGATCCAATCGTATCCTTTTTCTTCAAGCTCCATTGCTAGTTCTTTGGTGCCTGATTTTACGATTCTTCCGTTGTACAATACATGCACAAAATCCGGAACAATGTAATCCAACAATCTTTGGTAGTGAGTCACTACAATTGTTGCATTTTTATCTGATTTCAATTGATTTACACCGTTGGAAACGATACGAAGTGCATCGATATCAAGTCCTGAATCCGTCTCATCCAAAATAGATAGGGTAGGGTCAAGCATTGCCATCTGGAATATCTCGTTTCTTTTCTTTTCTCCTCCGGAAAAGCCTTCGTTCAATGATCTGCTCAAAAGCTTCTGATCAATTTCGACAAGCTTCATTTTTTCTTTCATCAAAGTCAAGAACTTCACGGCATCCAAAGGATCTAGACCACGGTATTCTCTTACTTGATTCACTGCCGTTCTTAGGAAGTTGGTAGAGCTTACACCAGGAATTTCTACTGGATATTGGAAAGCAAGAAATACACCTTCTCTAGCTCTCACTTCTGGAGAAAGTTCAAGTAGGTCTATTCCCTTGAAGATAACTTCACCTTCAGTCACTTCATATTCTTCTCTTCCTGCCAATACTGAAGCAAGAGTAGATTTACCTGAACCGTTTGGTCCCATGATCGCATGAACTTCTCCAGCTTTCACTTCAAGGTTGATGCCTCTTAGGATTGGAGTCCCTTCGATAGAGGCGTGCAAATTCTTTATACTTAGCATAATTCTTTCTAATCTTTCAATATTCTAATCTTTCAATCTTACAATCTGCTTACCCTACAGATCCTTCTAAGGTAAGTGCCAACAACTTCTGTGCTTCTACAGCGAATTCCATTGGCAATTGATTCAACACCTCTTTAGCATATCCATTTACAATCAAAGCCACCGCGTCTTCTGTAGCGATACCTCTTTGGTTGCAATAGAAAAGCTGATCCTCACCGATTTTCGAAGTAGTCGCTTCATGCTCCACTTTGGCGGTCGGGTTGTTGATGTCGATATAAGGGAAGGTATGAGCTCCGCAGCGATCACCCATCAACAGAGAGTCACACTGAGAGAAGTTACGTGCATTAGTTGCACGCTTCATCACTTGTACCTGACCTCTGTATGAGTTCTGAGATTTTCCTGCGGAAATGCCTTTGGAAACGATTCTCGACTTGGTGTTCTTACCAATGTGAATCATTTTCGTTCCAGTATCTGCTTGCTGATAGTTGTTGGTAACGGCCACAGAATAGAATTCTCCAATAGAATTGTCTCCTTTTAGGATACAAGATGGATACTTCCACGTGACAGCAGAACCTGTTTCTACCTGAGTCCAAGAGATCTTAGAAAAATCACCTGCGCAAATTCCACGCTTAGTTACGAAGTTGTAAATACCACCAACTCCTTCTTTGGATCCAGGGAACCAGTTTTGAACAGTGGAATATTTTACTTCAGCATGTGCTCCAGCGTAAATTTCTACTACTGCTGCGTGCAATTGATTTTCATCACGTTGCGGTGCAGTACATCCTTCTAGGTAAGATACATACGATTCATCCTCTGCTACGATTAGGGTTCTTTCGAACTGCCCTGTATTTGCAGCATTGATTCTGAAATAAGTAGAAAGCTCCATTGGGCAACGAACGCCTTTAGGAATATAGCAGAATGAACCGTCGGAGAATACAGCAGCATTTAGTGCTGCATAATAGTTATCCGTCATCGGAACTACTGATCCCAAATATTTCTTTACCAACTCTGGATGCTCTTTTACAGCTTCACTGAAAGAACAAAACACAATTCCAAGTTTGGAAAGCGTTCCTTTGAAAGTAGTTGCCACAGATACAGAGTCCAACACTGCATCTACTGCAATTCCTTGAAGTCTTTTCTGCTCGTTAAGGTTAATACCCAATCGCTTGTAGATATCAAGCAACTCAGGATCAACCTCGTCTAGATTTTTAGGCTTGTTGGCAAGCTTTGGTGCTGAATAATATTTTAGAGACTGCAGGTCAATTTTTGGATAATGGACATTAGCCCATTTTGGCTCCGACATGGCTTGCCATGTTTTGAAAGCTTTCAATCTCCAATCGAGTAACCACTGTGGTTCTTCCTTCTTCGCAGATATCCATCGAATAGTTTCTTCAGTTAATCCTACAGGAGCCTCATCGGCTTCATAGTTCACTGACCATCCGTGCTCGTATTCTTTTGACGTTAGTTCTTCTAAAATCTGATTGTCTTTGCTCATTTGTGTGAGTTATTTAGACTAATTACATTTTAACGGCGAAGGTACAACATATAATGAAAATATCATGTTTGAACCCATTGGATAATTCTATCGAGTATATAAATCTTCTATAGAAAACGCCCTTTTCATCTATTCTATAAGCTCTTTACAAAAAAAAAGTATTGAAGGTTCAATACTTTTGATTTTTAACTTATTTCGTTAAATCTTTTATTTAGATTTAATCTTAATTGGTTTATTTCTCCTTGTCGAAAAACTGGATAGGTCTATTTATAGACTCTTCCAATACAATCAAGGTTTCTGTTCTATCGATTCCCTCTACTTTTTGAATATTATCAAGCACAAATCTCAGGTGGTTCGTATCTCTACAGATGATTTTGGCAAAAATCGAATAATTACCTGTGGTATAATAAGCGCTGACCACCTCGGAAATTGTTTTAAGTTTTTCGATTACCGTATCGTAAAGTGAGCTCTTCTCAAGATAAATCCCCAGGAATGCTGATATGTCATAGCCAAGTTTTGAGAAATCAATATTTAATGTGGCACTTTTTACGATGCCCATATCCTCCAATTTCTTCATTCGAACGTGCACGGTCCCTGATGAAACGAAGACTTTTTTCGCTATTTCTGTATAGGGAGTCTTAGCATCTTCATTGAGGAGCGAAATTATCTTCAAGTCTATGTTGTCGATATCTAAAATTTTATCCATTTTTCTTGGCTGATTTTGGATGATTGTTAATGAATCTGCGTGTAAATTAGAGATTCTTCAAAATATTGCAAAATTATTTTTTCAATTTGTAATTAAAAGCAAAATCAACTTACTTTGGACTCGATATAAATGTTCAGATGAATATTTTGTTCGTAGAGTAAAAAGTCAAATTAAAATCTGAGATCATTTGTATTTTCAGATTTTAGTTTATTTCAATTGAAACTTTTAATCTCTAAAGTTATATTTGGGTTTATATTCTGAAAAGGGTCTTGCTTCTGGCGAGACTTTTTTGTTTTCTTTTTGATATTTATAATGCAAAAATTTGTATCTGAAAATTTAATTATTGTATTTTTGTTTTAATTCACCCACTAGAAAAAAATGCCTGCACCTCGGATTTTTAAATATTTCATAATTACTCTGTTTCTCTTCACACCCCTTGTCGGGAAATCTGTGGTAGCGCAGGTTTCGCATGGGTATTCAATTTCCGAAGAAAGTTTTGTGGAATATCATAAGTTAAGAATTAGAAGTGTGGATAATGTTTCTGATCTATCCAAAAGCTCTTTAGCATCTGACTTGAATTTTACACCATTAACTACTATTGAAAATAATCTTGCCAAAAATCTTAATTCACATTGGGTTTGGTCTGAAAATACGCTTGATATACTTGATAGTTATTCTCCATTTTTATTTAGAACAAAAAAATCTGCAAATGTGGAAGAAGTAAAAGTTCTACTTCAGGTGAATGCAATGGGTAGACTAAGTGGTTTCGAGGTAATGAGCGATGTAGACAAGGGCCTGAAAGAGCGAATAGATTATGTTCTAAGAAAATTGCCTGATTGCAAGCCTGTGCCTGGTTACGATAACTATGGGATAGAAACATTCGAATTAATAATCAAAAAATAGTTAGCCGGTTTATCCGGCTTTTTTTTTAAGCGGTTAGGGCAGGGAAACATAGTGTTTTTATTTTTGAAGTGTTCCTAACTGCCAATTTCTACACTAAACTATTAGAAGTGTCTTATTTTGGTTTGTGGAACAGGGTCTAACCTTTAATTCACCACAAGATGAAAATTACAAGATTTGGAGTTTTGCTGTTTGTTCTGCTCCTCGGTTCACAAACACTTTTTGCACAACAAAAAAGGCCTCTTGCTCACACTGATTACGATGGGTGGGAAAGAATGGCTTCAGAAAAGATCACCAAAAATGGAAAATGGCTAGGTTATCAAATATCGCCACAAGATGGAGATGGGCACATCGAGATTTTCTCATTCAAAGATCCCAATAAGCGTCAAATTATTTCTAGAGGATCTTCTTTTGTGTTTTCTGCTGATGATGCATTTGCTGTTGGTAAGATTGTACCTGAGAAAGATTCAGTCTATGTATTGAAACTGAAAAAGACCAAGAAGGATGATATGCCTGCAGACAGTCTTTTTATTTATAATATGGCAGCAGGGAAATTAGAGAAACTCCCGAGAGTAAAGTCTTTTGCCACACCAGAGAAAGCAGGGAGTTGGATTGCTATTCATTTTGAAAAGGAGAAGAAAGAAAAAGAAAAGAAAGCTAAGGATAATGAAACTACCGAGGCAGACTCAACCGCGAAGGCCGATAAACCGAAGAAAACAGACGGAACTAGGCTTTCTGTTAGAAAATTAGATGGCTCAGTGAGTTATGATTTTGATCGAGTGAAGTCTTATGGTTTTTCTAAAAATGGAGAATTCCTTCATTATGTTCTAGCAGAGGAAGATACTTTGGATAATGCCGCCATTTATTTACTGGACCTCGGTAATGGAGAAAGCAAACTGCTATCTGAAGGCATGACTTCTTACTCAGATATGACCTTTTCTCCTAAAGCTAAATACCTTGCTTATCTCACTACGGATGATTCTACCAAATCCAAAAAACCATATCATTCACTCATTCTTGTTCAAACTCTGAATGGAAATGTAAAGGAAGTAGCGAATAAAGAATCTGATGGCATTCTCGCTAATGGGAGAATTAGCGAGAACGGTAACCTCACATTCTCTGAAAATGAGGAACGTTTATTTTTTGGCGTAGTACCAGAATACGTGGATTACAGCTATGAAAGTGATACGACCCTATTGGATGATGAGAGAGTAAGTCTAGATATCTGGGGATGGCAGGATTCAGAGATTCAGCCTATGCAATTGAAAAATAAAGGGCGCGAAGAGAGATTCTCATATTTGGCAACCATTGATCTCAAAACCGATAAAATCACTCAGCTCGCAGACCTGGATGTGAAAAATGTAAGTCTGGAGTCAAAAATAGAACGTGATTTTGGTATAGCTTGGACTGATGCGCCTTACCGTATCAACTACAGTTGGGATATTCAGACTGGCCGAGATTTGTATTTGGTAGATTTTAAAGATGGATCCAAAACACTGATTGAGAAAGATGCTTCAGGTTTTCCTTCTATTTCTCCAGAAGGAAAGTATGTGTATTGGTACGATGGACGTGATAGTAGTTGGGTAGCCCACGATGTAGCTACTAAGGCTAAAATCAATCTCACCAAAAGTGTTTCCGAAGTGTTTTATGAAGAATTACACGATTCACCATCTCTTCCTGGTAGCTATGGAAATGCTGGTTGGTTAGAAGGAGATCAAGCATTTTTGGTTTACGATAGATTTGATATTTGGAAAATAGACCCAAAAAATCCTGCTGGAGCAGTTAACCTGACTCAAGGAGCAGGTAGAAAATCCAATACAGTATTTAGAAGACAAGACCTGGATAGAGAAGAAAGAAGCATTGATCCTAAAGGGCAATTATTACTTTCTGCTTTCAATGAAAAGAATAAAGATTCCGGATTTTTTGCGGGCTCATTCGACGGCAAGTCTACTCCTAAGCAGTTAATCATGTCAGCAAATCGATATTCCGGTCTGACCAAAGCAAAAGAAAGCTCTGAAGTGTTTCTAACTAAGTCCACTTATCAGGAGAATCCAGATTTGTATTTGAGTGATCTTTCTTTTAAAAACCTCAAAAAAGTATCCAACCTAAACCCTCAGCAAGCCAATGTGAATTGGGGCTCTGTAGAGTTGGTGGACTATCTTACTAATGATGGCGAACCTCTCCAAGGTTTGTTATTCAAGCCGGAGAATTTCGATGCTTCTAAGAAATACCCGATGATGGTTTATTTCTATGAGCGCAACAGTGACGGTCTGCATAATTATAGAGCTCCTGCTCCAAGTGCTTCCACGATCAATATTCCATATTTTGTAAGTAATGATTACCTGGTTTTTGTACCAGATATTAAGTACGACTTAGGCCTTCCAGGCCCAAGTGCTTACAACTGTATTATTCCAGGTGTTCAATCTATTGTCGCCAGAGGATTTGTAGATGCAGATAATATGGCGATCCAAGGTCAAAGTTGGGGTGGATACCAAGTTGCTTATTTGATCACTCAGACGAATATGTTCAAAGCTGCAGGAGCAGGAGCGCCTGTGGTAAATATGACTTCAGCATATGGAGGAATTCGATGGGGTACAGGCATGAGTCGTATGTTCCAATACGAGCAAACTCAATCAAGAATAGGAGGGACACTTTGGGAAAAGCCAGTTTACTATATAGAAAACTCTCCCTTGTTCTTCATGGATCGTGTGAAAACTCCCGTTTTGATTATGCACAATGACGAGGATGGTTCAGTGCCATGGTACCAAGGAATCGAAATGTTTATGGCATTGAAGCGTTTGAATCAACCAGCATGGCTACTCCAATACAATGGCGAAGACCACAATCTGGTGCAGCGGAAAAACCGAAAAGATCTCTCTATCCGTCTCAGTCAGTTCTTTGATCATTACCTCAAAGGAGCACCAGCTCCACTATGGATGTCAGAAGGACTTCCCGCAGTGGAAAAGGGGAAAACACTTAAATATGAGCTAGAGAATTAATTTAATTTATAACGACCCTTAATGACAAATAAGGGTCGTTATTTTCTATCTAAACTCAATTATTTTTATGATTTATGGCTAAATATATGTGTTTTAAACTAACATTAATGTATCTTCACTTAAGCCTATAAAATTTAACTATAAACCTCTTGATGTTTAGTAAGTTCCGAAGTGCCATTCTTGGATATAAGGTCAAAAATATCTCCATAAATGGTGTAAAAATCAGTACCTCATACAAAGGTAAGAGACCATCTTCTGACCCCTTGGCAATTCTCAAGGAGTTAAAAGTAAAGCTTAATCAAAATGCAACTGCAGTACCAGTAACCTTAGATTTTAGCAAGTATTGGGAAGATAGACTGGGATATTTGGAAGGTATCCATCCTTCAGCTACCTCCAAATTCCAAATTGATAACCGACACTATAGAATTTCTAGGTTCGTCACCAAGCAAAATCGATCACCTTTAAGTATTTATACTTTTAGTAATAATGATAAGATTTTTGCACTTTTTTCAAGAGTGTATGACTACGGAAATTATTTCAAAGAAATTGAAAATGATTTAATTTCTAATTACAATTTAAGAGTGTCTGAATCTGATATGAACTTGTACCACCTCACTAATCAGAAATACTATGCTCTAGTCGATGTTTTTGGGCATTCTCAATCTTTTGTATGGAATGATAAGGAGGAGTTAGACAAGTGCCTTGGATCCTTTGTTTAATGATTTATGATATCACGCAAAAAAAAAGCCATGTATCCCATCGATTCATGGCTTTTTCATTAAAACTCGAAATACCTAGTCTACAAATTCATAGGTAAAATCAAGTTGAAATCATATTTAGATCGGCTTCCTACATTGATAAGAATTTTCCGGCGGTATTTTCTTCATTAATCCCCATTTTAGCTTGCCAGCCGTTGAGATTCATATTTACAATATCCTCAGATGTATCCTTATCCATTAGTTTGATAAATGGTAATCCGAAATTAGAGTTAACCCCTCCAAATGGAATTTTCGCTGTATAAATCTGAAATGATTTACCTGTTGAACTGATTTCAGATGGAATGGCATGTTGGTCGAGACTAATCAACCCAGATTCTTTTTTTGCTCGATTGCAAATAGTAACTCATCATTTGAATATCCTTCTACCAGTATCGCTGTGATTTTATTTATGAAGAAAGCACCGATTTTCACACCCTTGTAACATAAAACTAAAAAGTGTTTTCTGTAAATCAACACTTATTCCTCGCGAATTTTTACCTGCAATTGGTAGAGAGATTTACACCGCCACAGCAGCCTTGATATGTGGGTGCGGGTCGTAATTCATCAATTCGAAGTCCTCGTATTTGAATTCAAAAATATCCTTGATCTCAGGATTGATTTTCATTGTTGGCAATTCTTTCAGCTCTCGACTCAACTGAAGCTCAGCTTGCTCCAAATGATTGGAATATAAATGAGCATCGCCAAAAGTATGAACGAAGTCACCCGCTTCTAAACCACACACCTGAGCCACCATCATAGTGAACAAAGCATAGGAAGCAATATTGAAAGGCACTCCTAGAAAAACATCTGCGCTTCGCTGATAAAGTTGGCAACTTAATTTGCCATCAGCTACATAGAATTGGAAGATAGTATGGCAAGGAGGCAAGGCCATATTGTCCACATCAGCTACGTTCCAAGCACTAACAATATGCCTGCGACTGTCTGGTTTGGTTTTGATTTGATGGATAAGATTTTTGATTTGGTCGATTTCTCCACCTTTGCCATCTGGCCAATGTCTCCATTGATAGCCATAGACTGGCCCCAAATCTCCATTTTCGTCTGCCCATTCATTCCAAATGGACACCTTATTGTCGTTGAGGTATTTAATGTTCGAATCACCTTTGAGGAACCAAAGTAGCTCTATGATGATAGATCGTAAGTGAAGCTTCTTGGTAGTTACTACGGGGAAACCTTTAGATAGATCAAATCGCAATTGATGACCGAATATACTACGCGTTCCCGTCCCTGTTCTATCTCCTTTTACTGCTCCTTCGTCTAGGATTTTGCGCATCAAATCGTGGTATTGCTTCATCTCGTCTGTTTGATTTTCAAGTTTCGGCAAGTTAATCAGTTCAGAGAATAAATGGAATTGATTTAGCACAAAGCAGCCTCAATCTTGTTATACTTGAAAAAGTAATAGGATAAATATTCATGTAAACGAATAGATGTTTCGAAAGTCAACAGCTTACACATTCCTTGTTTCTGCAGTGTTACTCTGCGTTTTGCTAGCGGTTTTCCGTCCAATTCCACAATTCAATTATGATTTTGAAACTTTCTTCCCGCAGAATGACGAGGACTTAGACTTCTATCAAAATTTCAAAAGTCAGTTTGAAAATGATAATGACTACCTCCTAGTTGCGCTGGGAAATGAAACAGGTGAACTATTGTCTCCTGGTTTTTTGACAAAAGCTACTAGTATACAGGATGAAATCCAGCGATTTAATCAAGTTGATACGGTCATTTCCATTCTTAATTTGGAGCAACCCATCATTGGGATTTTTGGATTGAGATCTAGAGAAGTATTGGATTGGTCAGATGACAATTCCCTTGGTAAAACTTCTTCTAATCTGGATCAATATAGCTCTCAGCTGATTTCAAAGGATGGAAATGCACTTTTGCTCTGGATCAAAAACGAGCAAAATATTTCCAAGTCGGATGGAGACAGCTTATACAGTTCTATAAAAAGTGTCTTCAAAAAGCATGGTATTCAACCTCTGGCAGTAGCAGGGAAAATCCAGACTCAGGGTGATTTTATCAAGTTGATGCAGAATGAATTCGGGCTGTTTTTCGGGGGCTCCATCCTACTGATGCTGCTTTTGCTCGTACTGATTTTCAGATCTTGGTGGGGAGTAATTATTCCGCTATTGGTTCTAATCATTGGCGTCGCATGGGCTTTTGGCTTACTTATTTTGTTGGGAAAACCTCTGGATGTGATGTCAATCATGCAGCCCACTATTTTTATGATTGTCGGTTTAAGTGCTTTGATTCATTTTTTCACTCATTTTATTAAAAAACTTAAAGAAGGAGATGAGAAAGGCGCTGCAATACGGGCTGTTTTCAAGGAATTAGTTGTTCCAGTTTGGTTAACCGTGCTGACAACAGCATTAGGTTTTATTTCACTCTATTTCACAACCATCCCAGCTCTTCAGGATTTCGGATGGACCACTGGGTTAGGAGTGTTGGTGATGTTTTTAGCTGTGATTTCACTTGCTCCAGGTTTGCTTTACCTTATTCCCATTAGAATCCCTAAATCACTTCAGGAGACAGAAAAGCTAACTTTGCTATTGAAGATTTTTTCCTGGCAATTGAAACATAAAAAGTCCATCCGCCTATCATTTCTTGGGATTACTCTTCTCTGTATTGCCTTAGGCTCTACACTTAAGATTAATGGATACCTATTAGATAATCTTCCTATTGATCATCCTATTAGACATGACTTTGAATATTTTGACATGCAATTTGGAGGTTCAAATCCATTGGAGATTTATATTTCAGTTGGTGAAAAAGCAAATTCTTTGCTGGACTATAATGTGCTGCTAGAATTGGGTAAAGTAGAAGCGAAAATCCATGAGTTGTTTGGCGAAGGCCAGGCTATTTCTCCTTTGACATTGGTGAAATCTATCAATCAAGCACAAAACCAAGGTGACGTAAAAGCTTTCCAACTTCCCTCCAGAGGACAAAGGCAGCGAATGGATAAATGGCTCGATAAAGTAGTAAAGGAAAGTGATGCAAAAGTGCTATCTGCTGATCAAAAATCAGGGAGAATCAGCGCCAGAGCTCCAGATTTGGGTTCTCTGAAAATGACTATGCTTCGGGCAGAGTTGACTGAGTTTGTTCGTCAGGAAATTAATCCTGATCTACTACAAGTTCGATGGACTGGGACTGCCTATTTGATTGATAAGGGGCACAAATCTGTGACTTTACAGATGGCTAAAGGCCTCGGGGTCGCATTCCTCTTAGTTGGTGTAATCGTAGGTTTTCTGTTTAGGTCATGGCGAATTTCATTTTTGGTGCTGATACCGAATTTCATTCCACTCATATGGATGCTTGGACTGATGTACATCTTGGGAATTGAATTTAAGCTGACAACCGCGATCTTGTTTACAGTAGCCTTTGGGATAGCAGTGGATGATAGTATACACTTTATGAGTAGACTGAAGCACGAATTGGTTTTAGGTAAAAACCTGATATATGCATTGAAACGCACTTTTTTAGAAACTGGAAAGGCTATTGTTCTCACTACAATAGTTTTGACTGCTGGATTCGGCTTGTTGATCTTTAGCCAGTTTGGAGTCACCCATTTTACGGGTTTGTTGATTTCTGCGTCTATGATTTTTGCTCTATTGGCAGATCTGATGTTATTACCACTACTTCTTTTACCCTTAAAAAAGATGTGGGAGAAAAAATTCAAGAAATGATAATTGTATAATTATTCCGCAAATCCCTCCCAAGTAAATGTAGCTGATACAGGGTAATGATCGGAATAATCAACCTCTCTGTGAGTTTTGAATTGTACTGCCTTCAGCTTTTGACTGGAGAAAATATGGTCAATTCTTAAGAAGAAAAGAATACGGTTATAAGTAAAGCCGAAACCTCTTCCTGCATTCTCAAAAGCATTTTCATAATTCTCACCTAGTTTGAAATACGTGTATGAGTAGGGGATTTCATTTAAGTCACCCATTAGAATTAAAGGATGAGGACTATTATTCATGTGCTCCAATAGTACTTTAAGTTGTTTGCTCCGAGCTAGACTACCTCGCTGAAGCTTGCCTAATGTTTGCCTGTAATTTTCCTTGACCCCTTCCAGATTTTCCAGTCCATCTGAGTTAATCCGCATTGATTCCAAATGGGTGTTATAAATACGAATGGTATCATTTTTCACTAGAATATCAGCGAAAATAGCACCGTTAGTCCCTTGGGCATCGAATACCTTTCCGTCATTGATGATGGGGTATTTGGAGAAAATAGCCAAGCCATTTGATTTTTTGCTCGGATTACCATCGGTGATATGATAGGAGACTTTGTAGTTAGAATTCTTACCAAGAATCTTTACAGCATCCCGTGATGGGGTAGTATTATCCTGATAAAATTCTTGAAAAACCTTCACGTCGGCTGGTTGGTTTTGAAGCCAAGAGAGCACATTTGAACCGGGAGCTACCTCACTTTTTGGGTTGTCAAAGAACATATGCGCATTGTAGGTGAGGACTTTCAAACCTACGGCTTCCTCATTTTTTGGATGGATCTGGAATGTGGCAAGAAAAAATTTGTAGCCGATGAGTAAAGCAAAAAGAGGTAGAAACGATAATTTCCTCCAGGATAAAATCAAGATTATCAGGAGTAATACATTTAGTACTAAAATCAATGGGATGAAAAAAGGCAATAATCCCACGTATTGAAAATACTCCGGTGAGATATAAACGCTAGCAAACAACAATAGAGAAGCGACAAAAATGAGCCAAGTAATAATTTTCATGAATTGAAATTGATCTGGTAATATATTATGCAATAAATCATGATCCTATTGAGGAATGTGCGCGTATTACCTTCAGAGCAATCTTCGATCCAAGTGAAAATTGATTGGTAGAAATCATTTTACTATTCTGTAAAGTTAAAATTTTTGGAATTGAAGCAAATGATTGCTTCGCAAATGATGAAAGAGAGGCTTGAATTTTGCTCATTTACTAAATATTAGTTATTTCGATAGAAATTTACCCACTATGAAAACGTACCAAACTATTTTAGCGACAGCAGTTATTGCAATGGCTTTTGCTTCATGCGGTGAATCAAAGACCTCTGAATCTTCAGATTCTGAAGTAGCTGCAGAAACCAAAGAAGCCGCTGAGGCATCAGAATCCAGACCTAGCCCATTGATGGTGAAAGAAGGTCAGATTTCCGGTAAGGCATTTAAAGTACAATATGGTTCTCCTGCGGTGAAAGGCCGAGAATTATGGGGAGATTTGGTGCCATACAATGTAGTATGGAGAACTGGCGCAAATGAAGCATCATACGTGGTTCTATCCGAGGATATGACAGTGGAAGGCAAAAAACTTCCTGCTGGTAAATATTCTCTTTTCACTATCCCAAAGGAAACTGGTCCGTGGACCGTGATTTTCAATTCTGAGTGGGATCTAGAGCATGGCCATTTCCAATACGATGAGAAAAATGACGTTTTGAGGGTGGATGTAAACCCTGTGTGGGAAGAAAGCAATCAAGAAGGGCTAATGATGGATATTAAGAGCCCTGGGTTAGTGATTCGCTGGGAAAAACTTAAGTTGCCGATCACGATTAACTAGTACTATATACTCACAGAGAAGCCCTCAAAATCATTTTTTGAGGGCTTTTTTTATTTTTAGATCCTAAAAGGATACCACTAATTGACTAATAGTTCGCAGATTCGGCTAAATTCGTCACATTACCTGAAATCGATTCAATGAAGTATATAGGTTTTATAGTCGTTTTGACTTTGACAGTAGCTTTAGCCCTGTCAGTATCTAAGCAGTTTGGAGCCATTCCACCCTTAGCTCCTCTACTTGATCCTTACCATGGATTTTGGCAAAATTCATTCTCTGAAGATGAATTGGCCGAAGATAAATTGGAACTCAGCAATTTGGGCAGCGAGGTGAAAGTGGTATATGATGAAAATCTTATCCCTCACATTTTTGCAACTAGTCAGGCTGACCTGTACCGGGCTCAAGGATACATCACTGCAAAGCACAGACTTTGGCAAATGGAATTTCAAACCATGGCAGCAGCGGGAAGAATTTCTGAAATCGTCGGCCCCTTGGCTTTGGATCTGGACAGAATGACGCGAAGAAAGGGCTTGGCCTACGGTGCTGAAAAGGGAGTGGTATTTATTCAAGAAAATGATCCAGAATCCTACCTTTTGTTAGAAGCCTATGCAGATGGAGTGAATCAGTACATAGATCAATTGAATGACGCTCAGTTACCTGTGGAATATAAAATCCTCAATTATAGACCTGAGCACTGGACAGCTTTCAAATCTATTCTTTTGTTGAAATACATGACTGATATGCTGGTAGGCGACCGTGATTTGGAGTATTCCAATCTGCGTAAAATCCTGGGAGATGTCATGTTGGATAAGCTTTATCCAGAATATCCTGCGGGTGTAGACCCAATCATTGAATCTGGTCATAAATGGAATTTCAGTCCACTTGCAGTTACTCGCCCCGACAGCATTAATTATCCTGATGATCAATTAGTACTTGACCCTTTGCCACAGCCAGAGGAAGGTACAGGCTCAAATAACTGGGCAGTATCTGGATCGAAAACTAAGAGCGGAAATCCGATTTTGGCAAATGATCCTCACTTGAGTTTGAACCTTCCGTCACTTTGGTATTCCATGCAGTTGACTACACCTGAGCACTCTGTGAAAGGAGCGACACTTCCAGGTGCCCTAGGAGTGATTTCAGGTTTCAATGAAAATATTGCTTGGGGTGTTACAAATGCTACCCGAGATACTAGGGATTGGTACAAAATAACTTTTCAGGATGAGTCGAGACAAGCTTACAGATATGGTGAAAAGTGGGAACAGACCACTTTTAGAGTAGAAGAAATAAAAGTGAAAGGTGAAGAGGCATACCTTGATACCGTTGTCTATACACATTATGGGCCAGTGGTCTATGATAAGACCTTCAATTCTAATCGTCAGGATGTGAATTTTGCATTGAAATGGAATGTGCATGAAGGTTCAAATGAGCAGAAAACTTTCCTTTTGCTGAATACTGCAACGAACTATGAGGATTATAATACTGCCTTAGATAATTTCACGGCTCCAGCTCAGAACTTTGTTTTTGCTTCTAAAAGCGGAGATATCGCCATGCGTATTCAAGGTAAATTCCCACTCAAATGGAAAGGACAAGGCAAGTTCTTTATGGATGGGGCTGACCCTAGAATGGAATGGCAAGGATACATTCCAAATGCACAAAATGCCAATACCTTAAATCCTGCTCGTGGCTTTGTGAGTTCAGCCAATCAGCATCCTACAGACTCAACTTATCCTTATTATCTGTTTGACAACAGTTTTGAATTCTATAGAAATCGTAGGTTGAATAGTCGACTTGGCGAAATGAAAGAAATCACTGTTGAGGATATTCAGGCACTACAATTCGACGATTACTATTTACATGCTGCTGAAGCATTGCCTATCATGCTGGGCTTGCTCGGAAGTGAGTTTGAAGACGATGACCAAGCAAAAAAGTATATCACCTTATTGAAAGAGTGGGATTTTTATGCGGATCCTAATCAAAAGGGGCCATCCTTATTTTATATCTGGTGGCGAAAAACATATAGTCAAGTATGGAAGGAATTGTCTGGCAATGTTGCTCCCATTGTTTTACCTAGCTACTATCAGACAGTCTTGTTTATGAAAAATGAGCCCGAAGGTACAGTGTTCGATTTGAAAAATACCGCGCAAACAGAAACGGCCTCGGCCCATGTAAAGCAGGGCTTCAAAGAAATGCTTGAGGATATGAAAAAATGGGAATTGGAGGAAGGTGATTTTTCTTGGGCCAATTATAAGAAAACAACAATTAAGCACCTTGTTCCACAGTTTAAATCATTTTCTGTGGAGAATGTCTACACTGGTGGAGGTTCAGGGATTATTAACGCCACCAGCGAAAGGCATGGGGCAAGTTGGAGAATGGTTATAGAATTAGGCTCAGAAGTGAATGCATATGGCATTTATCCTGGAGGGCAATCAGGCAATCCAGGTAGCAAGTTTTACAGTAATTTCATTCAGAAATGGGCAAATGGAGAATACTTGGATTTTAAGCTGAGGACTACAGACCAAACTGAAGGTGTATTATTCCAAACTATTTTAAACTAAGAGTCATGAAATTTATACTATTCACCTTTCTTACGGCCTTACTTGTCATTGTATTTAATCCTTTTCTACATTACTGGTCAGTTATGCTGCTGATCGCAATTTTTGCAGCCTTGGTGGGAAATAGGGGAGCCGGAGCTTTTTTTGCTGGAGGGCTAGGAATGGGGTTAGCATGGCTAGGCCAAAGTCTCTACATCAGTACAGTTTCAGGTAGTCATCTGCCTCAAAAAATGGGAGAATTAATGGGCTTTGGGTCCGATATTGCCTTGTTTGCAGTGACTGCAGTATTAGGTTTTTTTCTAGGAGCCTTTAGCGCGTTGACTGGAAGTGTTTTTAGGAGACTTCTGAAAAGAAAGCCAGATAATATCTATAAAGGCTATTGATGAAAAAGAAAGTAGTTTTCAAGTTTCCTTCTTAATCAAAATCACAGGTTTTATTTTTCCTATCCAAACCAATGAGTACCTTTGTTACTCACTATTTGGGTGAATTTTTATGCTTGAATCCTTGATTACATCAAAGACAAGGTTGAGATTACTTGTTAAGTTTTTCGTTAACTCCAAAACGCAGAGCCACTTGAGAGGATTGGCAGATGAGTTTGGAGAATCTACCAATGCTATTCGCAAAGAGTTGAACAATCTGACTAATGCGGGAATTCTTGTTAAAGAATCTGATAAAAATAAAATTGCCTACATGGCAAATGTTAAGCATCCCTTTTTTACTAACATTCAAGATATCATTCGAAAGTATTTGGGACTGGATAAACTCTTGGAGCAAATTCTTGACCGAATGGGGGAAGTAGATCAAGTAGTACTAGTTGGAGATATTTCTAAGGGTATCGATTCAGGTAAGATAGACGTAGTGGTAACGGGAGATAATCTAAATGAGGATTACATTTTAAGTCTATCTAGTAAAATCGAGCAAATGATAGATCGTAAAGTGGTACTGACATTGCTTGACGAGAGGATGGTCTCTACTGGTTTGATTTTATTTGATAAGGAAGTTGGGGCATAAGTAAGCCCTTTTTTACTAGTGAATTTGATGATAGGCGCTTATGTGACTGAAAGGGCGAAGCTGTGTTAAATTGTTTGAGAATTGATTAAAAATCAGAAATTTGCAGTTGATACAGAGATGGAAATTGATTTGAACACGAAAATTATAGAATTGAAAAAATACACTTGGTTGATTAATGCAAAGAATTGCCTGCTTATGGCGATTTTTTTATTGGTAGCCTTTGCAGCGCAAAGTCAAAGCCTCTCAGATATCCAAAACCTAAAGGTTGATGATTTGTCAGATGCTCAAATCGAGCAACTAGTAAAACGAGCTGAATCAAATGGCCTTACCACAAATCAGTTAACTGCTTTGGCACGCGAGAGAGGAATGCCTGCGTTAGAAGCTGCTAAGCTGAGTAGGCGGATCTCTGAACTTCAGATGACAGCTATGCCTCAAAGTGGTTCTCAGGATGGATCTGGTGGTAGAACGATCAATGGCTTTCAGGAAACTGATATGTTTGATTCTATCCGTCGATCGGATCCATATTACGATTTGACTTTAAAGCAGAAGAAAATTTTTGGATTCAAGCTGTTTCACAACCGTGATCTTAACTTCAATCCGAGCTTAAATATTCCAACTCCAATGTCTTATGTGATTGGATCAGGAGATCAATTGTTGCTTGACGTTTACGGTGCTTCTCAGCAATCCTACGATTTGAATGTTTCTCCCGAGGGAAGAGTTTTTATTCCAAATGTCGGTCCTATACAAGTAGGAGGCTCGAGTATAGAAGCAGCATCTTCTAGGATTAAAACTGCTCTTGGTAGAATATACTCAGGGATGAATGGCTCCAACCCAAATACCTTTATCCAATTAAGGTTAGGGAATATTCGTTCAATTAAGGTTTCTATGGTGGGGGAATTGGCCAAGCCTGGAACCTACACCTTACCATCCTTTGCTACAGTTTTTAATGGACTTTTTGCTGCTGGAGGACCAAATGAAAATGGTGCATTTAGAAATGTCCAAGTCTATCGGGACAGTAGATTAGTTGCCACTGTTGATATTTATGAATTTCTTTCTCGTGGTATTCAAAGTGCAAACATTACGCTGCAGGACAATGACGTAGTGATAGTTCCTCCGGTTTCTACCCGAATTGAAATTGTTGGTCCCGTGCGTAGAGAAGGTCTTTTCGAAGTAAAACCTAGTGAATCATTAGATGATCTATTAGTATATACTGGCGGCTTTACTAGTATGGCCTATAGAGATAGAGTCACCGTTAGAAGAATTGAAAATAACCAGCGGAAGGTAGTAGATGTGCCTTCCGGAGAGTTTGACTCATTTTCTCCAAAAGATGGCGATGAGATATTAATTGGGGAGGCATTGGATAGATTCTCTAATAGAGTTCAAGTGACTGGATCAGTGACACGACCAGGAGAATATTCTTTAGACGAAAGTGGATTGACGGTAAAAGGTCTGGTGGAAAAAGCTCAAGGTTTAAAACCAGAAGCCTTTTCTACACGAGCTACGCTATATAGAACTAGTTCTGATTTGACTTTGGCAGCAGAGCCTCTTAATCTAAAAGGTATATTGAATGGAACCTCTCCGGATATACCCTTGAAAAACGAAGATCTTTTATTTGTGCCGAGCAGGTATGATATTCAAGAGGAGTATTATGTGAAGATTTCTGGAGAAATTAATTATCCAGGTACATATCCCTTCGCTTCAGACATGACCGTCGGAGATCTTATTTTGAGATCAGGAGGTTTGCTGGAATCAGCTACTAACTCATCTATTGAGATAGCTAGGAGGGTACGTGATGCGTCTTCTGGAAAAATTGCAGAAATAGAGACTTTATCGATTGATCCAAATTTGGAATTGACGGATGAAGAAAGGAATCAACCACTTCAACCTTTTGATCATGTTTTCATTAGAAGAAGTCCAGGGTTCGAAAGAGAACAGTTGATTTCAATTCAAGGGGAAGTGACCTATCCAGGTGATTTTGCGATAGCAGCAGCTAATGAGCGAATCTCAGATGTAATCAAGCGAGCGGGAGGTGTAACTCAATACGCCTATCCAAAAGGTGCAAGCCTGATTAGAAGAACAGTTTATTTCAAAGGGCCAACGGATGAAGAGTTGAGGAATCAAGCGCTTAAAGATATTCGATCAAATTTGGATCCTGAAACAAATAGAAATTCGAATGAAGCCGAAGAGTTATTGTATAACAGGATAGATAAAAAGCTTGCTCAAAATGAATTGGAGAGGTTTGAAAGAGAGCAGGCTGAACAAAAACGTAAGTTGTTTGCCATTGCTCCTGCTTTTGATACACTAAGACAAGACTCTACAATCACATCTATGAGATTAAAAGAGCAGGATTTTGTCGGAATTGATTTAGAATATATTTTGACACATCCAGGCTCTGAAGAAGATTTAATTTTACTTGAAGGAGATGTAATTCAAATACCAAAAGAATTACAAACTGTACGTATGGTGGGTGAAGTGCTATTGCCTACAACCGCCAGATATAGCAAGAAAAATAATTTAAGAAACTACATATCAAAAGCTGGTGGCTTCACTGAAGAAGCTCGTCGTGGGAAGACCTACGTAGTTTATGCCAATGGTGATGCTAAGAGAACGCATCATTTTTTAGGGTTGAGATTCTATCCTGAATTAGAGCCAGGCGCTGAGATCGTCGTGCCTAAGAAGCCAGTACGAAGCCGTATGAGCCCTGCCACTTGGATAGGAATTGCATCTAGTATGGCCACCGTGGCCATTCTGGTTCAAACGATAGTGAATAATAGTAAGAATCCATAGTAAACAAAATCAAAGATTAGTTTTTAGTCCTAGTTAGAAATATATGAAAATAGCAGTAGTAGGTACTGGATATGTTGGTCTGGTATCAGGAGCATGTTTTGCTGATGTAGGAATCGAAGTTACTTGTGTTGACATTGATCAAAAGAAAATAGACAACCTTAAAAATGGCATTATGCCTATTTATGAGCCAGGTCTAGAAGAAGTTGTAATTCGGAATTTTAAGAGCGGTAGACTCAAATTCAGTACGGATTTGGGTGAAGCAATTCAAGGAGCTTCAGTTGCTTTTATAGCTGTAGGTACGCCTCCAGGTGAAGATGGATCAGCGGATTTGAAGTATGTGTTGGGAGTGGCAGATGAGATCGGTACGAAAATGACAGATTACATCGTGGTTGCAACCAAAAGTACTGTGCCAGTAACCACTGGTGAGAAAGTTCGTTCAGCGATCAATGCTGCACTCAGTAAAAGAGGTTCTGAATTGCCATTTGCTGTAGCATCAAATCCGGAATTCCTAAAGGAAGGTGCAGCAGTAGAAGATTTTTTGAAGCCAGATAGAATTGTAATCGGTGTAGATGATGAACGTGCTGAAGAGATCATGAAGCGTTTGTATAAGCCATTTCAGCTAAGTGGAGAGCGAATTATCTACATGGATATTCCATCTGCTGAGATGACTAAGTATGCAGCGAATGCGATGCTGGCCACTAAGATTTCTTTCATGAATGATATTGCAAATCTATGTGAACTCGTAGGTGCAGATGCAAATATGGTAAGACGAGGAATTGGTTCTGATCCAAGGATTGGTAATAAATTCATCTATCCAGGTGTAGGTTATGGAGGTTCTTGCTTTCCAAAAGATGTAAAAGCTATCATCAAAACTGCCAAGCAATATGGCTACGACTTGAGAGTGCTTCAAGCTGTGGAAGAAGTAAATGATGATCAGAAATACGTGCTTTCAAAGAAAGTTAAAGAGCATTTTGGAGAAGACTTAACAGGCATGACCTTCGCTATGTGGGGTTTGAGTTTCAAACCAAACACTGATGATATGCGTGAGGCACCCGCAGGAGTGATCATTGATGAATTGAGAGCCGCTGGAGCTACCGTGAAAGCATACGATCCAGTCGCTATGGATGAAGCCAGAGAGCATTACATTTTTGATAAAGTGACCTATTGCAAAGATGCTTACGAAGCCTTAGTAGACGCTGATGCTTTACTTCTCGTAACTGAGTGGTCGGAATTTAGAATTCCTAGCTGGGATGTAGTAGGCAGACTTTTGAAAAACAAAGTCATCTTCGATGGTAGAAATATTTATGATAGAAAATACCTAAAAACTCTGGGTTTTGAAGCTCACGGAATCGGATCTAAATAATAAATATTGCCCTTGGGTTTTACTCAAGGGCATTACTATGTTTTGACCAATAGAAACTAATGATAATTGCTGGTGCTGGCGGACATGGATTAGAAGTAGCTTTTGCCCTCAGGGAATTAGGCTTTACATCCTCTGATATCTGTTATTTTGATGAAGACAAATCCAAAGCTGAAGATCCTTTATTTAAAGGGTCTGTTATTTTGGAAGTGGAAGCTTTGAAAGACAAACTGAAGAAGGACCCGAGATTTGTACTTGGAGTAGGGAATCCTATTTATAGGGAAAAATTATTTCACTTACTTACCTCATTCGGTGGTAGCGCTTACGGTATTGATTGCGTCTCTAATCTAGAATCACGGAAGCCAACTGCTATTTTTGATGCTATGCCATACAGCTTCATCGGCCCGGAGACTAATATCGGGCTAGGAGTTTTAGTAAATATCAGAGCTCATATTCATCATGAATGCGTAATTGGCGATTTCAGTGAAATCGGACCAGGAGCAATGTTATTAGGGGCAGCTAAGGTAGGAGCAAAGTGTAGGATTGGGGCGGGAGCAGTACTTTTGCCAGGAGTTGAATTAGGTGATGAGGTGATTGTAGGAGCTGGAGCAGTAGTGACTAAATCTGTATTACACCAAAGTGTTTTAGTTGGAATACCAGCACAGCCAGTTTCATGATTTTAAGTAGATTTATTATTTATTTCAAACCTATAAAAGTTACTCATGCCTTCAAATGATCAGTCAAAAGTGGAGCTGAACTACCTGGAGTTGATCCAGAAAATCTTCTCTTTTAAAAGAAGATTGCTCGTCTTTACCTTGGCGGGACTTTTATTGGGAATCTTAATTGCATTTACCAGTCCCAAAGAATATTCTTCCTCTTCATTGGTAATCCTTGAGGAGGCAGAAAGTTCAGGGCAATTTGGGCAAATGGGAGCCTTAGCTGGTTTGGCAGGGATATCTATTCCTCAAATGCAAGGAGATCAAACTAGATTAAGTGCTGAATTATTTCCAGACGTGATTCACAGCAGGGATTTTTTGCTAGACATCATGAAGGAAGAATTCTATTTTCAATCCAAAGGAAAACAACTGACTTTGGAAGAATATTATGCTGAAGAAAGGCCGGGTAATATTGTGAAGAAAACTATTGACTTTATCTTTAGTATTCCAGCTCGAATTATTAATATTTTTTCATCCAGCGAACCTGCCGCAGCTAAGGTGGTGGCTAGTGAATCAGAAGCAGCGGAACTAGGCTATGTGGCTGTGACTTCCCAAGAAAATTATGTATTGAGGCAACTTAAAGAGAGAATTACCATTGAGGATCAAATGAAATTGATAGAACTCAATGTCTCTATGCCTGAACCGAAAATCTCGGCAGAGGTAAATGCTTTGGTACTACAAAAACTAATTCAATACGTCACTAACTACAAGACCGTAAAGCAGAAAATTAATCTTGAGTTTGTGGAGGAGCGTGTAGACGAAGCACAGGTTAAATTTCAGGAATCTCAGTTAAAGCTCGCTTCTTTCAGAGATTCTAACCAAGGAATAATCTCTCGACGGGCTATGACCAAAGAAGAGCAATTGCAATTTGAGTTTAATATTTCCTTTAATATTTACAATACTTTGAAGCAGGAGTTGGAGCAAGCGACCATACAACTTAAAAGAGAAACTCCAGTATTTACGGTCATGGAAAAAGCAAGTATTCCATTAGGACCGAGTAAACCAAATAAACCCTTGATTATTGTTTTCAGTATGTTTCTCGGATTTTTCGTAGGGGTTTTATATGCTGTCTACCGAATCCTGCTTTCCCAAATCAGTAAGTAATACAAGTATGCGTTCTATACAAATGGTGGACTTAAAGTCCCAATATGTTGCAATTAAAGCAGAGATAGATCAGGCGATTCAGGGAGTAATCGATGCTACCGCTTTTATCAATGGGCCTCAAGTAAAAGAATTTTCGAACTCTCTGGCAGCTTATACTGGTGCGAAGTATGTAATTACCTGCGGCAATGGAACTGATGCCCTTCAGATTGCCATGATGGGTTTAGATTTTCAGCCTGGCCAGGAAGTGATTGTTCCAGCCTTTACCTATGTGGCTACTGCAGAAGTTATCGCCTTACTGGGTTTGAAACCAGTATTTATTGATGTGATTGCTGATACTTATGAGCTTGATATCACTCAATTGGAATCAAAAATAACTTCAAAAACTGCCGGAGTAGTGCCGGTTCACCTATACGGGCAATGTTCGAACATGGAAGCTATTTTGGCTGTAGCCAAAAAGCATAACATCAAGGTCATTGAAGATACTGCTCAGGCAATAGGAGCCAAATACACCTTCTCAGACGGAAGAGTAATGCAGGCAGGCACCATGGGTGATGTGGGAACTACCTCTTTTTTTCCTTCCAAGAACTTAGGTTGTTATGGAGATGGAGGAGCCATGTTTACCAATAATGCTGAGTTGGCTGAGAAACTACACATGATTGCTAATCATGGTCAAAAAAAGAAATACAATCATCATATAGTAGGAGTTAACTCGCGGCTAGACACCCTGCAAGCTTCTATTTTGAATGTAAAGCTGCAGCACTTGGATAGATACTCTGCTTCCAGAAATCAGGTGGCAGATAAATATGATGCAGCTTTCGCGGGGCATGCTAACATCAAAATCCCAGTTCGAGCACATAATTCTACCCATGCATTTCACCAGTATACAGTGCAAATTGAAGGTGTCAGTAGGGATGAGTTAAAAGCGTATTTAGCTGAAAAAGGAGTGCCTTCTATGGTCTACTATCCTCTTTCCTTGCATCAACAGGTGGCGTATATGGATTTGGGATTCAAAAACGGTGATTTTCCTGTTTCTGAATCACTTTGTCTAAAGGTGCTCTCACTGCCGATTCATACAGAGATGAAAGCTGAAGACCAAGATTATATAATTGAAACAATAAAAGGGTTTTTTGAATGAAATCGAGCCTGCCTGAGGCAGACAGGTATGACTCAAACTTCCCTTCGGAGGAAGTGTCAATCAAACGAGATAACTGCCGATAGCTAGTGGGAGAACCCTTTAAAATAACTATAAACAGATGAAAGAATATTTCGCACATGAAAGTGCCTATATAGATGAAGGCTGCGAAATCGGAGCTGGAACCAAAATCTGGCATTTTTCACACATTATGCCAAATTGTAAAATTGGCGAAGGATGTAATATAGGTCAGAATGTAGTCGTTTCTCCTCAAGTAATCCTTGGCAACAATGTTAAGGTTCAAAATAACGTATCCATTTATACAGGAGTTACTTGCGGGAACAATGTGTTTTTGGGCCCTTCTATGGTATTTACTAATGTGATCAATCCGAGAAGTGCCGTTAATCGCAAGTCTGAATATGCTAAAACCAATGTCGGAAATGGTGCGAGTATTGGTGCTAATGCAACGATAGTTTGTGGGCATGATATTGGAGCCTTTGCGTTTATTGGGGCAGGATCAGTGATTACTAAGAATGTACCAGCCTATGCATTAATGGTAGGTAATCCAGCCAAGCAAATGGGGTGGATGAGTGAATTTGGAAGTAGATTAGAATTTGATGAGCAAGGTCAGGCCGAATGCAAGGAAACTGGAGACCGATATTTGCTCAGTAATAGTGAAGTAACAAAGCTGTGAGTATGAAGAATTTTGCCTTGATAGGTGCGGCGGGGTATATCGCCCCGAGACATATGAAAGCTGTGAAGGATACTGGAAATGTATTATTGGCAGCTTATGATAAATTTGATAGTGTGGGAGTGATGGACAGTCATTTCCCTGAAGCTGATTTTTTCACAGAATTTGAACGTTTCGATAGGCATGTAGAGAAATTGAAGCGTACAAAGAAGCCAATTGATTATGTGAGTATTTGCTCACCAAATTACCTACATGATTCTCATATCCGTTTTGGACTGAGAGTTGGAGCAGACGTGATTTGCGAAAAGCCTTTAGTGCTTAATCCTTGGAACATTGATGCACTTTCTGAAGTAGAAAAGGAACATGGTACTCGTGTTTATAACATTCTACAACTTAGACTTCATCCTTCTATTATAGCACTAAAGAAAAAAGTGGAAGAAGGGCCAAAGGACAAAATATATGACATAGACCTTGCCTATATTACCTCTAGAGGTCATTGGTACTTTACCTCCTGGAAAGGCGATGTGAGCAAATCTGGAGGTATTGCTACCAATATTGGCGTCCACTTTTATGATATGCTTACTTGGGTTTTCGGAGCAGTAAAGAAAAATGTGGTTCACGTACATACGCATGATAGAGCTTCTGGGTATTTTGAATTGGAGAAAGCACGTGTGCGCTGGTTCTTGAGCATCAACGCTGATACTTTGCCGGATTCAGTGAAGGCAAGAGGCGGTAGAACATATCGCTCTCTGACCATGGAAGGAACCGAGATTGAGTTCTCTGATGGGTTTACCGAATTGCATACCCATAGCTACCAGCATATTTTGGATGGCCAAGGCTTTGGATTGGAAGAAGCAAGACCAAGTATTGAAATAGTTCACGATATTAGACATATGGAGCCTATCGGCCTTGTGGGAGATTATCATCCTTTGGCTAAAAGCCCGTTGACGAAACACCCTTTTTCGACCACCTAAAAAAGAGGAGCTTTAAAATCAAAGAAAATTGAAAATCTTTGATAGTCTTTTAAAATTATTGAATTCCAAAACATAGATTTAATTCCTCGAATATTTAATGATTCCATTTAACAAGCCATATATAACAGGGAAGGAACTGGCTTATATTGAAGATGCTGTAGCATCAGGTAAACTCTCAGGAAATGGGAAGTATACTCGATTGGCTCAAACTTTTTTTGAGGATAAGTATCAGATCAAAAAAACATTGCTGACCACTTCTTGTACTGATGCATTGGAGATGGCGGCTATTCTTATAGGAATAGAACCAGGAGATGAAGTAATTATCCCTAGTTACACTTTTGTGTCCACCGCAAATGCTTTCGTTCTCAGAGGAGCTAAAATTGTATTTGCTGATAGTAGACGCGATCATCCAGGTCTCGATGAGGCGAGTTTAAAGTCTCTTATTACCAATAAAACAAAAGCAATAGTCCCAGTACATTATGCTGGAGTTGCTTGTGATATGGATATGATTATGGAATTGGCGTCGGAGCACAATTTATTTGTCATCGAAGATGCCGCGCAAGCAGTAGATTCATATTATACCTCTAGAAATGGTAAGAGATTACCTCTGGGATCGATCGGTCATATGGCTACTTTTTCCTTTCATGAAACAAAGAATATCTCATCAGGAGAAGGCGGTTTGCTGGCTATCAACGATGAACAATTTGTACATCGAGCTGAAATTATCTGGGAAAAAGGAACGAATAGAGCATCCTTTTTCAGAGGAGAAATAAATAAATATGGCTGGGTAGACATTGGTTCTTCCTTCCTGCCTTCAGAGATTACTGCTGCTTTCCTTTGGGCGCAACTTGAGCACTTATCAGAAATTCAGGCTAAACGTATTCAAATATGGAATAGGTACAATGATCATTTTAGTCAAAAACTGGAATCATATGGAGTAAAGTGTCCTACGATTCCTAGCTATGCAGACAACAATGCACATATGTATTATATCATCTCAAAAGATGATAAACATAGGGACTTCATTCTTAAGAAGATGAAGGATTCTGGTATTCTGGCTGTGTTTCACTACCTCAGCTTACACAAAAGCGAATTTTTCAATGATTGCCATGATGGGAGAGATTTACCATTTTCTGATCAATATTCTAACAGGCTGATCAGAATGCCATTTTTCCTTGAATTGACTATGGAACAGATTGATCAAATAAGCCAAACTTTACTCGATATTTTGGTTGAATATGAGAACTGAGAATCTCGTCTTTCTACCTGATTCTCCATATACCGAATGGATAATTAGTAGATCAGAAGAATTGTTTTCAGGGCTCAATAAATATTTGGTAGTGGTAGAGGATATCTCCAAACCCACCAGGTTCACAAACCCTGATATTTTGGTAGTAGAAAATGGTGATTTGGAAAATAGCCCTATTGTTTCTGAACTAGGGGGCTTCAAACGTATCATCGTCAATTATCACACGCCATTTATTGGGCATTTTATGATGCGCCGAAAGTCAGATTTAAGTCATGCTAAACTGATTTGGATTATCTGGAGCGGAGATCTCTACAAGCATCCTAGTTTTCTGTCTAAGGCATATACCAGTCGAACAATGGCAGTGTTGCCTCCTGAGAAGATTGTTCAAGTTTGGAGCAAATCGGTGCATCATCGCCTTTTGCAGGCTTTAGGTAAGCCAAATAAATACAGTTTCGCAAAGTCCTTTTCTCAATTTGATTTTGTTGCCTCCATTTTTGAGAAGGATGTGATGGAAGCCGAGTCTGTATTGGGAGTGAAAGCAAAATGGATTCGCTTTGCAATTTTATCCTTAGAAGAAATGTTTTCTGAGGAATATTTGAAGAATAAACCTGTTTTAGGAAGCAAAATAATGGTAGGACATTCAGGTTCCCCTGAAAACAATCATTTAGATGTGTACCATAAAATCCACAATCTTTTGCCTGAAAATGAGGTTATCATCTTTAGCCCATTGTCTTACGGAAACCCGACATTTATATCGGCTGTAAAATCATTGGGTAAGGAGTACTTTGGAGATAAATTTGAAACTTTGGAAGATTTTATCCCTCGTGAAATCTACTACCACAAGCTAGCAGAAGCATCTGTTGCCATTTTCAATCATAAGATTCAACAGGCCTTTGGTAATATTTTAGGGCTCATTTTTATGGGAGTGAAAGTTTTCCTAAATCCAGAGAACCCGATTTATATAGAATTGACAAACCAAAACATCAAAGTTTTTGATTACAGCAAGATGACTCAGGATGATTTGCTTAATCCCTTATCCTCTGAGGATGTTGATAGCAATCGCTCAATAATCAGCTTACTTTTTAAGGAGGAAAAGATCCGGGATTATTACCGTGATCTCTACATCGCCTGATGACCGTTATCAAAAACATTAAAAATTTGGCTTCAGACAGCATGATCTATGGTCTTGCTGGCATTGCCACTCGAGTGATGGGAGTGGTGCTGACACCGCTCTATACTAGAGTATATACTCCTGAGGACTATGGAGTTTTTGGCTTAGTAAATAATGCCTATTCTCTGATTGCCTTGCTACTAATCTTGAGTTTAGACAATTCCACAGCACGCTGGTTTTACGATACTGAAGACTATGACTACAGAAAAAAGATCATAAGTACTTGGTTTTGGTTTTATTTTTTGCTCTCAGTTGTTTTCGCTGGTTTTTTCTTTTTTACAGCATCTTATTGGTCTCAGTTTATCGCTTACAATGCGGAGGAATCCATAGAATACATTCAAGTCTTAGCGTTTTCCTTGCCTGTCTCTGTAGCAACTGTGGTAGCTACCAAAGTGTTGAGATTTGAAAAGAAGCCTAAGAGCACTGTCTTACTTACTTTTTTACAGGCTTTATTCTTGATCGTTGCCAATGTGGTCTTTGTCTTGATTCTAGACCAGGGATTAAAAGGAGCCTTCACCGCCAGACTAGTAGCGTTCCTACTCATGGTCCCCTTATCCATGTACTACCTGAAGCGCTGGCTACAGAGTATAAAGCTTTCTGATTTCCGCCTGTTGGGGAAAATGATAAAGTATAGTCTGCCCTTTCTTCCAGCTAGCTTGTCCATTTGGATGATCAATCTATCTGCAGTTTTCTTTCTAAATGGTAAAGTTTCAGATGAAGATTTAGGCCTATTTCAAATAGCATTTGCTATAGCTGGATTCAGCGGTATCGTTGTTAATGCCTTCCAGCAAGCTTGGTCCCCTTTTGCTTTTTCTATAATTCATCAGGAAAATGCAAAGGAAACCTATGGCAAAATACTTCTTGCATACCTCTTACTGATAGGCTCACTTACTTTGCTGGCTTCCTTGTTTTCGTTGGAAGCACTGATGATTATCGCCACTCCGGCTTACTACGGAGCTGCCACGATTGCCAGTATTTTGGTCTTTAGTAGCTTGTTCGCAGGTCTTACCAATATTGCGGATTTGGGATCAGCAATTAGCAAAAAAACAGCTCCACTTGGGATTGTCTACTCAGTGTCCTCTGTCATTTTAGTCTTGCTGAATGTTTATCTAATTCCCTTATATGGGGTATATGGAGCGGCTCTTGCCGTTTGTATTTCTCAGTTTTTAACACCTGTTTTTGTGTTTTATTTCTCACAGAAATCATATCCCATTCCTTATGATTTCATAAGAGCTTTTGGGTTTATGGTTCTTTTATTTCTGGTAGCATTTCTAGGGTATTACTTATCTAGTGATACCTCAGTCATCCAAGCAGTTCTGATTAAGATTGGCACCTTCGGATTCTTTGTTCTGGTTTCCATCCTGATTTTTAAGCGTGAGTTTTTGTTTTTGAAACGGTTAGTAACCAATAAATTCACTAAAACCTAAAATTTTTCAAAAGCTAGTCTTTCAATGATTTCAGTAATACAAACAAAAAAAATAGAATACTTAGCATCCTTGGACAAGCGTCATAGTCCCGGGGTATACAAAAAGATTTTGGGCACGGTGGCAGGAGCAGAGCAAGCTGGATATTCGGCTAGCCTAAAACTGCTGGACACTAAGCCTGGGTTTCTTCTGAAGTTTGTTAAGGAGATAGATAATTCCAACGCAGATATCTTAATTGTCAGAAGTCTCTGCCAATACAATTTTTATTTAATTCCCGCCTTTCGACGGGCCAAAGCTCAAGGTAAAAAGATAATCCTTGATGTGCCTACCCCAAATACTGTAGCAGTCAGTGAATTGGCAGATGCCAAAACTGGTTGGAAAAGAAAAGTAAAGGACCTAGGATATCTAATTTTATCTGGGCCAGCACCTTTTTGGTTCGTGTCAAAGATTTTGCAATATGCCGAAGAAAGCGCCTGGTTCGCCATTGGAAACAAGTCAAGAACATCCTACATAGGAAATGGAATACAAGTAGCTTCTGTGCCTGAGAGAACACAAGTACCGGTCTTTGACGGGTCTTGCTTGAGGTTAGTCTGCGTAGCCTCTCTGAATTACTGGCATGGAGTAGATAGGTTGATCCAAGCTATTGCTACTTTCAATGCAGAGGATAATCGCTTGAAAGTTCATTTGAAGATCGTAGGTAATGGAGCTTCTTTGTCCAGCTTGCAACACTTGACACAAGACTTAGATGTGCAGCATTACATTAGCTTTTCTGGTTTCCTTGAAGGTGATGAGCTCTACAGTGAATATCAGTCTGCTCATATGGCTGTAGGGTCTTTGGCTCTATTCCGAAAGAATTTGAAATCAGCTTCCGAACTAAAGTCTAGAGAATATTGTGCTGTTGGTATCCCCTTTATGGTAGTAGGTGATGATCCCGATTTCCCTGAAGATACCAAGTTTAGAGTACAGCTCCCTAACCGCGAAAATCTGTCTGATCTCACTGATTTCTTCAGAAGTTTTGATTCAAAGTACTTGGCTTTTACACCAACTGAAATTAGGGAATATGCCTCCGACAAGTTGGATTTTTCTGTAAAAATCAAAGAAATACTAAAAGCTGTAGAAGATTGAGTCAGCCTAGAAACTTGGTCCTTTTGACCCAGAAATACCCTTTTGAATCCGGCGAAGAATTTCTTGCAACTGAGCTTATTCACCTTGAACAAGCTTTTGATCGAGTAATTGTCATACCCACCGCTGTGAGAGATTTCTCGCATCCAAGACCTACTGGCGCAAATACACAAGTTAGGATTGTGAAAAACCCTGAATCAGCCAAAGGAATTGCCATAGCTTTTATAAGCAGACTATTTCAAACACTTAGCTTACTAAGCTCAGAACTGAATAAATCTGGATGGAATCTAAAGCTATTGAAGTATTATTTCTATCATATTCCATTTGCCCTCCAGATCAAGTCAATAATTTCTAAAGAACTCGAATCAGCTGGAGAGTTTGTCCTTTATTCCTACTGGATGGATACCAATGCATTCGCGGCATCTTTGTTGAAAAATGAGAACCCGGAAATAAAGCTGGTAGTCAAAAGCCACGGCGGGGATCTTTACAATGAACGTCAGCCATCCGGTGGGGTGGCTTTTCGGGAAACGGTGTATGCAGTAGCAGATTCACTTATTTTTATCTCCGAACATGGTTATAACTACGCTTCAACTCATTATCCTAGCTACTCTTCAAAAATGAAGGTGTATAGGTTAGGGGTGGAGGACAGTTCTATATCTCCCAATCTAGATTTTCCAGAGCCCTTCCAAATCGTTTCCTGTTCTAGTTTAATACCTCTTAAAAGAGTAAATCTCATCGCTAAGGTGTTAAATAACTGTAGTGTTCCTATTTGTTGGACTCACTTTGGCGGAGAAGATTTAGCAATTTCAGCTATGAATAATAGCCTCCCAAAACTTAGAAACGATCTGGAAATTAAATGGAAGGGTAAAGTGAGAAACGAAGAAATTCAATCATTTTATGCTAACGAACCCATAGATTTACTCATCAACTTAAGTTCGACTGAAGGTATACCTGTATCTATGATGGAAGCTATTTCATTTGGGATTCCTGTTTTCGCAAATGACGTAGGAGGTATATCTGAGGTGGTGCAATGCGCGACAGGTGAACTTATTCCAGATGGATTATCCACTACAGAAATTGCTTCTCATTTAGATCAATTTCTACTAAGCGGAAAAACAAGAAATGATAATTTCAGAACCGGCGTAAGGAGATTTTGGGAACAAAATTATTCTGCAGAGCAAAATCATCAACAGTTGATCACACATTTAATTACACAGACCTTCACAAGGTCTTTTCCTACGGAATGAAGAAAATACTTCTCATCTCCAACTACTTTACGCCATGTACGCTGACTCCTTCTCAGCGTATTACTTTTTGGGCTCGAAACATGCATCGTCTTGGATATTTCCCGACGGTCATTACTAGAGACTGGACCTCTGAAACCCGATCTCACCAAGATACCAAACGCCCTCTTGGAGATAGTGTGCGGCATGAAGTATTTGATACACATGAGGTTTATTACCTGCCTTTTCGACCAGGAATATTAGATAAAGCTTACTTAGCTTTTGGGGAATCAGCCCTACGTCCATTGTTTTTAGTGGCCAAGCTTTTGGATGTGTTCCTAGCTCGTTTTACCCTGAAGTTCACCTCTTTCGCCAATTTCTCTCCTTTCATCAAAGAACTTCTTAAGAAGAAGAATTTTCATTCAGCCATTATATCAGGCGAACCTTTTTATCTATTTAGAATTGGGTATTCCTTGAAAAAAGACTTCGGATTAAATTGGATTGCAGATTATAGAGACGATTGGAGTACCAACGAACTTCAAATGGAAAAGTCTGGTGGCTCAGTTCGAAAATGGATTGCAAAAGTCGAGTCTGATTATGAAAAGCAATGGGTGGGTACTGCCTCTTCAGTGATCTCAGTTAGCCAGGTTTATACGCGTAGAATCGCCAAGTTTCTCGATAAAAAGGGGTATACCATAGAAAATGGTTTTGAAGAGGAATTGCTTGCTATAGCACCTCAGTCCTTATACCAAGAGTTTACCATTATCTATAGTGGTGTCCTTTATCCTTCTCAGGATATAACCACCATACTCGGAGCACTACAACTGGCCAAAAATGCCGACGTGCCATTTCGCCTGTTATTTCTGGGAGCAGGATATGATGTGAAGGAGAGAAGAAGAATAGAGGAAATGGTTCCTAAGGAACTTAAGCCCTTTGTGGAAGTCACGGATCGCTTACCTCGAGCGGAAGCTCTAGTTGAACTTCAAAAGTCTCATGCTTTTTTGGCTATGGCTTATGGAAGCATGAAGGGAATACCAAGTAGTAAGCTATATGAATATATGGCTTTGGGCAAACCTGTGGTTCTTTGTCCCTCCGATGGAGATATAATGGAGAAAATGCTAGCTGAAGCTGGATTAGGTTTCCCCGCAAATTCAGCCGAGGACTGCTTTGAAAAAATCCAGCATATTAAAGGTCTTTACAGCACTGGAAAAATTGAAGAATTGAAGGAGCTTTCCAAGTCTAAAATCGCAAAGTATTCCCGCTTTAGTCAGTTGCAGCAAATCAAGGAGGTATTTGGTGATTAATTCCCCATTGGTACTTCAATCAACTCGAGCGATAGGTAAAGCTAGCTTGATCGTATTTGTATTTCTGATCTCTTGTTCTAAGTTGATCAGTTTGCCTTTAGATAAAGCTGCGATGTTAGGGGTGATTGCCTTATTACTATTTCATCAGGTTTTTCTAAGTAAAACTTTTTCAGCCAGATTGCTTTTTCCAATTATTGGGATGGCATCTTATTTCTTGTTTCCGTATTTGTTGAATCTGCCAGATTCCTCATTAATCATCTTCTTCCCAGTTCTAGGACTGTTTTTTGCCGGATTAGCAGCAGAAGAGGAAGAGTTTCTTGATATCCTATACTGGGGGCTGTTTGCACATATTTGCATAGGAATTCTGTTTGTTTTCAGTAGCTATTTGATAGGGCTGAATTCACATGTTCATCCCATGTATGACAAGGGGCTGCCTTTCCTTCATGCCGCTAAAGGTTTCACTACCACAGTTCAGTCTTACGGTACCTTGTTGATCAGCTGGTTTTTGATTTACTATTGGAAGAAGGAAAATGGGCAAATTGGTAAGCTGGAATCCCTTGCTTTTTGGGTGGCTATTTTGGGATTGATTCTCACATTCAACAGAAATACTTTCGTCATTTTCTATCTCATTCTTTTTTTTAAGCATAGAAAAATTTTCATTCTAACAGTTGTGTTCGCCGCACTGTTTTACATCTATTACTTCGAGTTTATCAATAAACTGGTCTTTAACGTGAATACCTTGAATTCACGCGCCGACCTGCTTCAGGCTTTTAGGATATCATTCTTTGAGCAGTCAGGCTGGAAAGAGTACCTCATTGGTCATGGTAACAATATGGTAGATGATGTGATTGCCCGAACGACCATGTACCGCACCGGCTATATAGAAAATGGGACTTCTATGCTTCTTTATACCTATGGATTTATAGGTTATTTGGCCTATTTGGTAGCTGTGATGATCATGTCAGTTATGTTTTTCATGCGCGACAAAGTCTTTTATGCGGCTATGTTCTTCTACATTTTCATCATTGCACAGCAGTTCACGCATGAGTTTTATGCCACTACACTTTACCTGATGATCAGTGTCTTTCTTATAATTTTAAATTCAAAAACCACTAGTGCCTCAAAGGATCGCATTTTTTCACCTACTGAATAATTATACAGGTAGCCCTCAAATCTTGTCAAGCGTGATTAATACTGCTCAGGACAACGGCGATGAAGTACAGCTTTACACAAGCAGCACAGAAGGATTTTTGTCAGGATTTAAAAGCAACAACAACTTCTACAAGAGATCAGAACACAGAATTCTTACCCTCTTCTCCTTCTTTATTAGCCAGTTTTTACTAGCTATCAAGTTGCTTTTTGAAAATAAGAAAGATGAGATCTATTATGTGAATACCATTCTTCCCTTTGGTGCTATATTAATAGGAAGACTACTTGGTAAAAGAGTAATCACCCACGTGCATGAATATGAGATTAGTCCTAAGCTTCTAAGTAATTTCTTGTTTTGGGTAGTTCGCAAATTTTCTTCTGAGGTGATCGTAGTTTCTAAGTTTCTAGAATCAAACCCTAACTTGGAAGGCGCCAACGTCACTGTTATTTATAATTGTGTCACCTGTGAATTTGAGAAGAAATCAAAGGGATTTATAAAAACTTCCCAAGGTTTTGAGGTATTGATGCTTGCTTCTCTACGTCCGTACAAGGGCTTAAGTGAATTTATAGAGCTAGCTAGGAGAGTTCCTAATGGTACTTTTACCTTAGTTCTAAGCGATGAAAAAAGAGAGGTAGATCAATTTATTGCTAAGGAATCCCTGCCTTCTAATATTCAGATTTACCCAGTTACTAAGGATGTACATTCTTTTTACAGCAAAGCTTCATTGATCTTAAACCTTGCCCATCCGGACAAATGGGTAGAGACCTTTGGGATGACCGTTCTTGAAGGGATGTACTATGAACTTCCAGCAATCGTTCCAAATGTTGGAGGGATAACAGAACTAGTAGAACCTGGACTGAATGGCTTTCAAATTACTTATGAGGAGCTTGATTTGATCGCCGAGGAAATAAAAAAGATGCTAAATCAACCGGAATATTGGGGAAGTTTGAGCAAAGGCTCTGTACAAAAGCGGTCTGATTTTTCTAGGGATGTCTTTTCAATGAAAATATCTAAACTTCTCCAAAAGTGAAGAAAATCACGTTGATCCTTTTTGTCAGTATATTTTTGAGCTTTCAAGCCCAAGCACAGCTGAGTGCTCATTTTACAGCATTTGAAGATTTTGGGTATCAACTTGCTAATAAAACTGAGTTTAAGGCTTGGAGAAATGAAACACTCATCTTGCCTTTTTTGGTAAACGCAGACTCTGTTAATGACCTGAATTTTCAATTGAAAATAAAAGGCAAAAACGTCGAAACGGAGGTATTTCAATTACACTTGGTAGAAGGAGATATTTCTGCTGGTAACTGCGGTACTACAAAAAAGAACGGAACCTTTATCAAGCAAATGTTTCCGGATCGGGCTGAATCCTTAGTAGGAAATTCCTTTAAAGTGGAGAGTTCAAAGACTTATGGTCTGGTGAAAATCAGCATTCCTGAAAAGCTTAAGCCTGGAAAATATCCCTTGAGTTTGACATTTGAGCAAAACGGAAATTCTCGGGAAATTGAAGCTATCATTAATGTCATCGCCCGTAAGTTGCCCAACTTTTCTGAGTTAGATTATGACATGGATTTCTGGCAATTCCCACTTTCGATTTCTACTTATTATGATTTAAAACCTTACTCTGAAAAGCATTGGGAGCAGATAGCCCTGATGTTTGAACAGCTGAAAGGCTTTAATCAAACTGTAGTGACCACTTCCGTGTTTTACGATCTCTACAATACGAAGATCAAGCCAGTGGAGGAAATGATGATTCAGGTTCGTAAAAAGGCGGACGGAAGCTATTCTTATGATTATTCCACTTTTGAAAAATACGTAGAACTCGCTGCTTCCAAAGGTATTTCCGAGGAGATAGCTGTTCATAATCTTTTCCCTTGGAACCTTACTTATTTTTATTGTGACGAAGCATCAGCTTCTGTGAAGACCTTCAAATCTGAACCTGGTACAGAGGCTTATAATGATTTCTGGAAACCATTTTTACTCGACTTCGCCTCTTATCTCAAATCAAAAAACTGGATGGACAAGACTGTCTTCTGGGTAGATGAACGAGATATTAACATGACTGCCTTGTTGATTAAGTACGTCAAGCAAATAGATCCAGCGTTCAAGTTTGGGTATTCCGGTAGGTTCAGTCCTGGATTGTCAGAATTAGTTTACGACTATTCTCTAGCAAGCAATATTGTGGTAGATCCAGATAAGCTGGCGCTGCGAAAATCAAAAGGATTTAAGACCACTTATTATACTTCTTGCTATGAAGTTCAGCCAAATATGCTGATGGCATCAAATTATACCGATATTTACTTTTTGGTTATGCTTTCTAGAGCTAAGGGATACGATGGCATGTTGCGTTGGGCATTTAATTTATGGTCTCCACAAATAATGAAATCAGCCATATTTTCGGATTTACCTTCAGGAGATAGTCATTTTGTATATCCGGAAGGGCAGTTGTCTTTGAGGTACTTGATTTTGAAGGACGCACTGGAAGAAGTGCAAAAAGCAGATACCAAAGCAAATTCGGCTAAAACTAAAGAACTCTTAACCTCATACACCCGTTATTTTCTTTTAAATATTGAAAAGGACAGGCTAAAAATGGTAAGTACCATGAAGAATTATTTGAATGATTAAGAAAAAACTTGCGATTGTAGGTATTGTTGGCGTTCCAGCCAACTATGGGGGATTTGAGACTTTAGTGGAATATCTGCTGGATCTACTTCCTAAATTTTATGATATCACCATATATTGCCAAAGTCAGAGCTATCCGGAAAAAGTGGACACCTATAAGGGGGCAAAGCTGGAATACTTGAATTTGAAAGCCAACGGCGTTCAAAGCGTAATATATGATTCCGTTTCACTCTGGAAGTCCATCAAAGGGTTTGACTATATTTTGATCTTGGGTGTCTCTGGAGCTATTACTATCCCTTTTATTAAGCCCTTTACCCGTGCCAAGGTGATTACTCACATTGATGGTCTGGAATGGAAACGTGATAAATGGGGCGCTTTTGCCAAACGGTTTTTGAAATTTTCGGAATCGATAGCAGTAAAGTATTCAGACGCCATCATTTCCGACAATAAGCACATCTATGATTATGTGCAGGAAGAATATGGAAAAGATTCTCATTTGATAGCCTATGGTGCCAATCATGTCACCAACGTAGATCCCGCACTTTATCAAAAGAAATACTCTTTTATTCACAATCCTTATATTTTTACTGTTTGTAGAATAGAGCCTGAAAATAACATTGAAATGCAGCTTAAGGTCTTTTCAGATAATGACCTTAAAATCCCTTATGTAATTGTAGGAAACTGGAATTCCAGTGACTATGGAATGCGCTTGTATCAGGAATATTCTACCAAGAAGAATGTTATTCTTTACAATCCTATTTACACCAGTGAAGAACTTAATGTTTTAAGATCAAATTGTCATTACTACCTGCATGGTCATAGTGCAGGAGGTACCAATCCATCGCTTGTGGAAGCAATGTACCTTGGGCTTCCTATCATAGCTTTTGGTGTGAATTATAACAGAGAGACTACTTTCAACCAAGCTATCTATTTCAATGATTCAATCGAATTGCTTGAGCAATTATCCCGTTTGGAGGAATTTGATAGAGAAGCAATCTCTCGTGATATGTGTAAACTTGCTCGAAAAAACTACTCTTGGAAGGCTATCAATAAGAAGTACGTAAACATGTTGAATTCCCTTTGAAATTGAGGTGTTATTTCTTGTTTGCTTGCTGTGCTTTGGGACTGCTTTTTTCCAATAGCACCATGTCTCAGACTATTCCTGCAGGTTTTCCTGTACTAGAAGAAAGTCTAAGAAGGCAACAGCTACTAGGAGCTGAAGAGTTAAAGGATTTCTCTTTTGGACTAAGACCTATAGTGAGTCTAAAACAAAATCGCTTTAATGCATTAGATGATACGTTGCCTCTTCAAAAAAGTAATTTTCAACTAGAGCTCTTACCAATTTTGAGTACTACAGTTTTCAACTCCAATAGACCATATGGCTGGGGGAATTCTAGTATGATGAATAGCACTGGGATTCAATCACTTCTTTCTCCTGGGGTATATGGTAAAGTACTCTTCTTGAAATTCCAGTTCAGACCAGAGTTTGTAGCCAGCCAAAATAAAGCCTATCAAGGTTTTGGGGAGAATTACTCTGACAATACCCTTTTCGCCAGATTCAGGTATTGGAATTTTGGAGATCACCCCGAGCGTTTCACCAAAGAATATAATTCCTTTGCTTGGTGGGGCCAATCCTACGTCAGTTTAAATGCAGGACCAGTTGAACTTGGAGCTTCCACACAGAATATTTGGTGGGGTCCCGGCCAGTTTAATTCCCTGATTTTTAGTAATAATGCTAGGGGAATGAAGCACTTATACCTTCGCACTAGTCGTCCTGCTAATATCTTCATAGGAACACTAGAAGCTGAATTGATTATGGGTAGGGCAGAAGATTCTGGAATACTCCCATCCCAAAATGAACGCCTCAATGATATTTTTGCCAGACCTTTTAGAGGAGATTGGCGATATGTCAGCGGAATCACCATTACCTATCAGCCTGTGTTCCTGCCTAATTTTTTTGCAGGATTTAGCAGGACTTTCCAGCAATACAATGAAGATGTACCCAATACCTTCCGAGGCCGAATTCCAGTGCTTGAACCCTTCCAGAAAGTTAGACTATTCAGTAATGATAATTCTGTAGTTTACGATTCTCAGGGACAAGATCAGCAGATAGCTTTTTTCTTAAGGTATTTCAATTCAAAAGGCAATTTCGAAGCCTACGCAGAATTTGGTAAGCAGGATCACAGCTATGATTGGAGAGATTTTATTCTGAGTCCAGAACATGCAAGAGCCTATCTTTTAGGTTTTTCCAAGCTTTTCAAAACAGGCAAAAAAGACCAGTATTATCAAGTACGGGGAGAAATCGTGCAACAAGCTGAGTCTGTGAATAGATACATTCGTTACCCAGATCTCAATTCCGGAAATACCAGTTGGCATACGCACTATCAAGTACGGGGATTCACCAATGAAGGACAATCTATGGGCGTAGGAATAGGAGTGGGCGGAAATGCACAAATTTTGGAAGTTTCCCAGGTTTCAAACCTAAATAAGTTCGGAATTCTGCTTCAGAGAATAGAAAACCATCAAGATTTTTACTACAGATCGTTTGGAGATAATCCCAACAAAAGACCTTGGATAGATTTTAGTATGGGAGTACTATGGGATCATCAGTGGGATAGATTTATACTTAGTAGCAAAGCTCAAGTAATTCAGGGAGTTAACTATCAATGGGAGAATTTAGCGGGATCTACTTCAGATTTTCCTAAGGGACAGAAGCTTTGGACTTTCTCCGGAACTTTAAATTTAATCTATCAGATTCACGACAAGAATTAGAAGTAAAGTTTAAAATCGCCTAAAACCTGTTAGTTTTGCTCCTTATTTGGAACGAGTAACTTTAGTACTCGTTTTAGCGAAAAATTAAGGTAACAATATGGCGGAGATCTTTTTAGAACTGAGTTGTATCAGTGAGGAAGTAAAGGTTGTCCTGCCAAACATGCTAAGTTCTGGGACTGAAAGAGCGAAGCTTTAGCAAATCAAAAAAGAGAGATCAGATTTTTAAATGGTTATTTTCAATAATAATTAGTAATGAGAGAAGATTTAAAAGACGTAAAAATTGCTATTATCGGCTTAGGGTATGTAGGACTGCCTTTGGCGGTAGAATTTGCTAAGAAATACCCTACAGTAGGATTTGATATAGATACTAAAAGAGTAGGAGAGCTTAATGGTGGTGTAGATAATACACGTGAAGTGGAGAATGATATGCTTCAAAAGGTATTGGTAAAGGGTTTTTCTTCTAGTGAGGAAAATGGACTTCTACCAACCAATCAATCTGAAGCACTTGCTGATTGCAATGTTTATATAGTGACAGTACCTACTCCTACGGATAAACATAACCGTCCAGTACTTACACCGATGCTTAAAGCATCTGAAAATATTGGTCAGTACCTGAAAAAAGGAGATGTGGTAATCTACGAATCTACGGTATACCCAGGAGTCACTGAAGACGAATGTGTGCCAGTATTGGAAAAGGTATCTGGACTGAAATATAATGTAGACTTTTTTGCTGGCTATTCCCCAGAGCGAATCAACCCGGGTGATAAGGAGCATACAGTTGCCAAAATACTTAAAGTTACTTCTGGTTCTACTCCAGAAATAGCTGAGTTTGTTGATCAATTGTACCTCACTGTAATCACTGCCGGCACGCATAAAGCTACTTCTATCAAAGTAGCTGAAGCTGCCAAAGTAATCGAGAACTCCCAGCGTGATATCAATATTGCTTTTGTAAATGAGCTTTCTAAGATCTTCAATTTGCTTGGAATAGATACCAATGAAGTGCTCGAAGCAGCTGGTACTAAATGGAATTTCCTTAAGTTCAAACCAGGACTAGTTGGGGGTCATTGTATAGGGGTGGATCCGTTTTATTTAGCTCAAAAGGCACAAGAAATGGGATATCATCCTGAAATAATCCTAGCAGGTCGTCGATTGAATGATAGCATGGGAAAACATGTAGCTACGGAAGTGATCAAGTTAATGATGCGTAAGGATCTAAAAGTGATCGATGCTAAAGTGATGATTTTAGGCTTTACATTCAAAGAAGATTGTCCAGACGTGCGTAACACACGAGTGATTGATATCTACAATGAATTGAGAACTTACGATATCAACGTGGATGTATATGATCCTTGGGCTAACCCTATAGAAGTGAGCCATGAATACGGTGTGGACATCATGTCTGGCGCTGAAGCTCCAGATTTGTCTCCTTATTCTGCTATCATTCTTGCAGTTTCTCACAAGGAATTTGCAGGTCTTTCTTTAGAAAAATCAAAAACGCAAGTAATCTACGATGTGAAAGGTTATCTTGATAAAAGTCTGATTGATGCAAGATTATAATTGCTCAAAAATATAATGATAAAAATTTATACTAATTTAGCCGAAATTTTAAACAACCCATGTTCATGAATTCAATGAGAATCCTTCAATTTTTTGTAATAATATTCATGTTTTCTTCATGTGTGTCAAACAAAAAACTTGTTTACATGCAAGAGCTAGAAAATAGTACTGTCAACGTTTATTCAAGCGAGAAGTACGCGTATAATGAACAGAAATATAGATTTCAGAGCTATGATATAGTTGAAATTAATATCAAAACTACTAGCCCAGAGCTTAATGAGATCTTTAGCATTATATCTGGTGAAGCTGGAAGCACATCCATGAATATGAGTCAGAATGGAGGAGATGTATTCTTCATGAACGGCTACACATTGAATGAAGAAGGTATAGTTGAACTCCCTTTATTGGGCGAGATGAAACTTATAGGATTGACTACAGAAGAGGCTAAGACTTTGATTGAAAAGAAGGTCCAGGTCTATGTACCTGATGACGGGTTTTTTGTCAGAATAAGATTGGGTGGTATTAGATTTAGTGCTCTTGGAGAATTTAATGCGCCAGGCAAGCAAACAATTTTACAAAGTAGAGTTACAATTTTCGAAGCCCTTGCTGCTGCAGGTGACTTGACTACCATTGCAAAGCGTGATGAGATCATTTTACTTCGTCAGTACCCAGACGGTAGTCAGATCCACAAAATCAACCTGAACGATAGAAATCTTTTAGGCTCAGAATTTTACTTTTTAAAGACTAATGATGTCTTGTATGCAGAACCACTTAAAGTTAGAGAGTTGGGAGCTGGTACAAACTTCATCCAGACTTTAGCCTTAATTACCTCAACAGTATCCACGATCGCCCTTATTTTGACTATTGTCAGATAATTTCTACTCATTATGAATTTTGAAAGTAACGAAAATGACTTTGTAGTCGAAGATTCAGGCTTTGAACTGAATGCTATTTTTAACAAGCTCAAGCAGAGGTGGTTAATTATCTTAATTTCCATTATTGTTTGTTTAGCCTTAGGGTTTTTATATACCAAAATGTCTCCTCCGCTTTTTAAGGTGGAGTCCATGTTTTTCATTAAAGAAAAGGAAAGCCCTCTTGCCTTCTTTGGTTCCCCTTCTATTATAGAAAGCTCAAGTATGGGGCTTCAAAATGAAACCATCATCCTGAAATCAAAGCCGGTGGCACTTGAAGTGCTTAAGGAACTCGATTTTCAGGTGGAGTATTTCAATGAAGGAACCTTTGTGGATTCAGAAATCTACCAAAGCAAGCCTGTCATTATTGAAGTCAATTGGAAAAGTCCACAAACGATCGATGGGTATTTGAAAATTGAATGGGAAAATGAAACCGACTATACTCTTTCCTATGTGGATGAAGCTTATAATAAATTACTTCCAGATGGAAGTAAGGTTGCTTTTGAGTTTAATCCACAGCCAGTAAAATTCAAATTTAACGAGCAACTCAAAAACAATGAGTTAGACATAAAAGTATTAAAGGTTTCCTCTGAAAAGTCCGGAAGTATTCTAATCAAACTGAGAGATCTTAATTCTTTAGCAAGCACTTACTCTGGATCATTAAGTATCGAACCGGTTGAGAGAGGCGCATCCATCATGTTGATGTCTGTCACTAGCCCGAACTTGCAGAAAGGTGAGGTATATCTCAATACCTTGATGAAGATATTCCTGGAAATGGAGTTGGATCAAAAGAATCAATCTGCAAGTAAAACCGTCAATTTCATTGATTCACAAGTTGCTGGTGTTGCAGATTCATTGAGATACTTTGAAAATCAATTAGAGAATTTCAAGTCATCCAATAAAATATATAGCCTAAGTTCTGAGAGCTCTTCTGTATATGAACGATTGATCGAATATGAAAATCAGTTGGCTCAAGAGGAATTTAAAAGAACATATTATCAAAGCCTAAAAGACTACCTGGCTAACGAAAATTACCAGGATGTAATTGTGCCTTCTGGTCTAGGTATAGAAGATCCTTTTTTGAATGGTTTGATCAAAAACTTACTAGAATTTCAATCTGAAAAATCTAGAATGCTTGCTAGCCAGACCGAAGCTTCACCAGCAGTAATAGAAGCCAACAGAAAAATAGCTGATCTTAATAAGTCCATACGTGAGAATCTTTCCAATGTAGATCTTAACTCTATAGCGCTTATTCGTGACTTGAAAGCTAGAATTGCTGAAATTGATAAGTCATTTGCAAATCTTCCTAAAACTGAGCAGAATTTAATTAGAATTCAGCGTGAGTTTACCCTAAGTGAGAATATCTATAATTACTTAATGGAGAGAAGAGCTGAAGCAGCTATATCAAAAGCTTCAAATGAGGCCAACAATAAAATTGTTGAACCTGCAAAAAGTGGATACCAAATTAGTCCTACTCCTCTTAAAAATTATTTGATTGCTTTCTTAATAGGTCTATTCTTACCTGTAGCATTCGTAGTAATAAGAGAGCTCTTCAGAACCAAAATTGAAGACGTTCACTTCCTGGAGAATAAGCTTAAAATTCCTCTTTTAGGTACAGTTCTTTTGAACAAGAAAAACCTAAGTAATCTGGTAGTATTCGATCAGAAAAAATCCGGTATTTCCGAATCCTTCAGATCATTGAGAGCGAACATGAAATTTATCCTACCTAAGGATAAACAACTTACATTTTTGGTAACCTCTACAATTTCAGGTGAAGGTAAAACCTTCTGTGCAATGAACTTGGCTGCTGCTTATAGCCTTACTGGTAAAAAGACAGTACTAGTAGGTTGTGATATGAGAAAACCTAAAATCTTCAGCAATTTTGACCTGACAAACGATGTAGGTCTTTCCACATTCTTGAGTGGTCAATTGGAAGATTATAGCAAAATCATCTCCAATACCAAATACAATAATCTCGATGTGATAGTAGCTGGACCTACTCCTCCAAACCCTGCTGAATTATTGTTTGATTCAAGGTTTGAGGTACTACTAAATCACTTGAAGGCAACTTATGATGTAGTCGTTCTGGATACTCCTCCAGTAGGCTTGGTGAGTGAAACCTTGGATTTACTTACCCTAGTAGATTGTAGCTTGTTTGTATTTAGACAGAATTACAGTCAGAGAACATTTATTGATGCTGTTAACGGACTCAAGACCAATAAAGGAGTTAAGAATATATTTGGCATATTCAATGGCGTGGCCGATTCTAAGAAAGTTGCCTATGGCTATGGTTACTCGTATGGCTATGGATATGGCTACTACGAAGATGATAAAAAGTCAAAATAAAATTATTGAAAGAAGGGTTGGGATTTCAAACCCTTCTTTTTTTATAGCTCAACCTTATTAATGAATATCAAAGGTATTATTCAAAAGAATTTTAAATACTTCTTTTTCTTTTTCTCGTATTTAAGATTTAAAATATTCGTTTTAATTCTTCTTAGCTTGCTGGTAGGCCTACTCGATGGGTTTGGTCTTGCTTTATTTATCCCACTATTTCAAGTGGCGGTAGATGATTCATCATCTCAGTCAAATCCTGAATTAGGGCAAATGGATTTCCTATTGGATTTTATGAATTCAATAGGCTTCAGTCTGTCCATAAGTAATATTCTACTATTTATGACCATTTTGTTTATTTCAAAAGGGGTTTTCAAATTTTGGGATAGTTACTATAAGGTCTCTCTCCAGATATTCTTTGTCAAAAAACTGCGTTTTCAGATGCTGCGTGGTTTGGAAAATGTAAGCTATCAGAATTTTGTGGGCATGGATGCCGGTCGTATCCAAAATACCCTGTCTGCGGAAGTGTACAAGGTTACTGCATCCTTCATCAGCTACTTCAATACCCTACAATATGCCGTCCTCCTGGTAGTATATATGGGGCTAGCTTTCTTCTCCAATTGGCAATTTGCGATCTTGGTGAGTATAGGTGGATTTATTTCAAATCTCTTTTTCAAAATGCTGTTTCGGAGAACTGAAGCTGCCTCTATCAGTATTTCTAATAAAGGACACCATTTCCAATCCTTCTTAATTCAGGCAGTTCAGCATTTTAAATACCTGAAAGCAACTTCTTACTTTAGGAGATACAAGAGAAAACTAATAGATCAAATAGATGAAATTGAAAATCTTCAACAAAGAATTGGCTTATACAATTCTCTGTTAAATGGTCTGAGAGAGCCTATTGTGCTGGTCATTGTAATCTTGGTAATACTAATCCAAGTTAATTTGCTCGGTGGTGCTCTGGCAAGTATACTTTTGAGTTTAATGTTCTTTTATCGTGCATTGAACTACGTGATCAGCGTGCAATCCAGTTGGCAGACTTTTATATCACAATTTGGAGGTATAGTGTCTTCCACAGAAATTATAGAGCTGTTTGAAAAAGGTGAAGAAGAAATCAAAGGTTCATCTGATTTCGGGAAACTTGATTCCATAGTATTGACAGACGTAGCCTTTGGATTTCAAGATGGAGCCGAAATCTTATCAAATATAGATCTTACTATCAATAAGAATGAAACGATCGCATTTGTAGGCCCTAGTGGTAGTGGTAAAACTACCTTAGTGAACCTTATAGTAGGCCTGTTTGATCAGGTAGGTGGAGAAATACATGTTAATGGCTTGTCTAGATCTAGTGTCAATATGCTAGAGTTGCGTTCTAGGGTAGGGTATATCACACAGGAGCCTGTCATCTTTAATGATTCCATCTTTAATAATGTGACTTTTTGGGCAGAAAAGTCTCCGACAAACTTAGCCCAATTCTGGAAAGCCATAGAAATGGCAAATCTGGTGGAATTTGTAAATGAACTTCCAGAAGGGGAGGAGATGATTCTAGGAGATAATGGCGTTAAGGCAAGTGGTGGTCAAAAGCAAAGAATTTCTATCGCAAGAGAGCTATATAAAGAAGTAGAAATCATCGTCTTTGATGAGGCAACCTCTGCTTTGGACAGTGACTCTGAGAAAATTATACAAGAAAATATCAACTCCCTTCAGGGAAAATATACGATCATACTTATTGCTCACAGATTGAGTACGATCAAAAATGTAGACAAAATATACCTTATAGATAAAGGTAGAATCAAATCTTCAGGTGACTTCGAACAGTTATTTAGTTCTGATGTCAACTTCAGAAGAATGGTTCAGTTGCAGGAATTTTGATAAAGGCTAAGAAAATTCTTCTTGTAGGTCCATTGAATGCCGCTGGTGTAGGTGGGCGCTTGGAAGAAATGAAGGTTTGGGCCAACGCACTTAAACGTGCAGGCTGTGAGGTGAGTGTTTTTAGTATGTTTAATGCTAACTCATATTTCGGCACTAGTTCTGTTTATGAGTCTATAGATATTCTTACTTCAATTTCCTCTTCATCACCTGTTAGAAAGTTAGCTCTACGGATTTGGGGTTCAAAACCTTTCAAAAAGCAAAGAGATAATTTTTACCTCTCTAAGAAGTGGGAATCTTTTTCAAATACATTTGATCACATCATACTTTTTATCACCGATAGCTCCAGGGAAAGGTTGATTTTTGAATCCCCCTCAGACACTAGCGTATTACTAAGATTTACTGGTACTATATTCGACTTTACCAATCTTAAGCGAGATGCAGGACTGAGTTCCTTACCCTTTAGGAAATATGTTTTTCATGATCCTGCTTTGCTATTTGGCTATTCGCCTGTTATCCCAACCCATTTTGTAGACCAAACAGCTATTGAAGAAGAGAAATTGCTACAAATCCCAATTACTTCTTCCGTAATTACTTTTGCTATGATCGGCTTATTTATGGAGGTCAAGCAGGTAGAAGAGGTGATTTTAAAATTCTCCCAATTTCCAGAGCTTAGGCTATTGATTTTTGGTAAAGGGGAATTAGAATCAGACTATAAAAAACTCATTGCAGAGCATAAGTTGTGCAACGTAGAAATCAGAGGTTTTTATCCTTCTTCGCAGATGCATCAAATGTATGCGCAGTTCGATGCGCTTATCATAAACTCTACTGAAGAAACTGGTCCTATGACCGGTGTAGAAGCTATGGCTGCAGGGAAAATTATCCTTTCAAAGCGCATAGGTGCCATGGCTGGAAGATTGGCTGATGAACGGCTGCTTGTAGATACTACTAATACGCTCGAAATTGCCATCGAATCACTAGTCAATACAGAGAAGGAAACAATTTCAGAAATAAGGACAAAATTGAGGAATCGATACATTGAAAGTTATTCCAATGAATCAATTTCTCATAAAATCGCAGAGGTAACTCTTAATTAGGAATTTAATGAGAAAAGGGACCAATCCTTCTAAGGCCGATCATAAAATGGAGATCTCTTCTACGCATAGAGTTATTCTCTCAGTTTATATACCAGAACTTAAGTCGGACTATTTTAAGGATGCTAAGACAATATTCAAGTATTGCATAGAGTCTTTATTAAATACTGTCCATGCTGACACTCGAATTTCAATTATTATCAATGGTTGCTGTGAAGAGGTTACTCAGTTGATTTATGACTACCAGAAATCAAATCAACTTATTGATCAGGTCTTTTATACCCGTGAAAACCTAGGTAAGATCAATGCGATATATTCTATAGTTAAGAGCAATTTAGAGCCTCTCATTACCATTTCTGATGCTGACGTCATGTTCTTGCCTGATTGGCAGAATCAGGTGGAGCAAGTATTTGTTGATTTCCCTGAAGCAGGTATGGTTTCCCCTGTGCCTAGCAGTAAAGGGTTTTTGTACAGTACAGCATCTACGATGTACTATGGACTTTTCAAGGGTAAGATCAAGTTTCGGAATGTACAGGATCCTGAAGGTTTGATAAACTTTCAAAAGAGTGTTGGTTCAAATTTGTATCAGAAAATACATTTAGAAAAATACCTCGTTGTCTCCAATGGGATAAATGAAGCGGTGGTAGGCTGTGGACACTTTGTTGCGACATTAAGAAAGGAGGCTTTCGAGGCTGCTCCTACTAAAGTCTGTGAATTTCGAATTCTAGGAAATAGCGATGAAGATTATGTGGATGAGCCTAATGACTTAGCTGGCTTCTTGAGGTTGGCTACACTGGGCAACTATGCATACCACCTAGGCAATAGTCCTCAGCCATGGATGGAAGAAAAGTTGCAGCAAATTATCAATAGTTCACCAGCATCTGCCTCTTTGGAGATTCCTGAAGCCCAAGCATTTTCTAAAACTCAGTATAAAATAGGTAAGTTTTTAACCAGGTTATTGTTCAACAAATTCAGAAAGCAATATTTTAGCTATTTGGGTGTCAATGAACCGTATTAGAACATGAGTTTTAAAAGTAGACTTTTTCAGAAAGTACAATATTGGATTAGACCATACCTCACCTATAAGGATGGGGTTAAAGTGTCTTTGTGGGCCACTGGAGTGCACCACGTAAACTTCGGAGGAAACAATACAGTGCCTGAAAATTGTGCTTTTTCAGATACTACATTCATCGGTTACAGAACTACGCTAGGGACAAATAATTTTTTTGGAGGGAAAGTGACTATTGGTAAGTATTGCCAACTCGGACGTGAATTGGCATTTCACCCTACCAATCACCCCATAAGTTACTTAACCACTTATATCAATAATCAGCTGTTTAACGGTGAACTCAAATCACTCAAAACCGAAAAGCCAATAGAAATAGGCAATGATGTCTGGATAGGACACGGAGTTGTGGTATTGGCAGGTGTCACTGTTGGCGACGGAGCCATCTTAGCCGCTGGATCTATCGTGACCAAAGACGTAGCTGCCTACTCCATAGTCGCAGGTAACCCCGCTAAACTTATCCGAAAGCGTTTTTCGGATTCCCTTATTGAAGAATTGCAAAACCTAAAATGGTGGGATAAATCAGACGAAGAACTTGCCTTGTTGAAGCCTCTATTTTTTGTTGATCTTGAAGAACACAAAACTCTTCACCCTATTTTATCTCAAATTCAAAAACATTAATTCTCTCCGACCAATGAAAGTCTGTTTATTGATTCCTGATGGTATAGGTATCAGGAATTATTTATATTCTGATATTATCCCCTTACTTCAGGAGTCCAATGTTGATGTTGCTGTTTGGCATTCTTTGGACCCTGCAGTTATGAAGGAAGCAGAGCGCCTAAACCCTCAAGTGAACTTTGAGAATTACGTGTTCCAATTTTATAAGGAAGATCCCTTACCGAGGTTCTTAAGAGACTGCATCGGCTACGCCCGATTAAAAGCGAATGCCAAAATGGAGGGAAACCCTACTATTTTGGACAACTGGTTGCCTAAGAAGAATTTTAAAGGAAAAGTGTCTAATTATTTCGCGGAAATATTTGGTAGCACCTTTACAGATTTAGATAAAATCACCAAGGTTGATACCATTATTCAACATCAGCAACGTAAATCAGCTGCTTACCGTAAATATAGGGATGATCTGAAAAGAATAAATCCTGATGTGTTGTTATGTACGCATCAGCGAGAACCCAATGCGGGTGTTGCCATGCTGGCAGCTCAGGATTTGGGCATCAGAACAGTCGCCGTGATTTTTTCTTGGGATAATCTTCCTAAAGGACGGCTACCAATGAGAGCTACCAATTATTTGGTTTGGTCCGAATACATGGAGAAGGAGTTGTTGAAGTATTTTCCAGACATTAAAAAAGAGGATATTCAAATCGTTGGTACTCCCCAGTTTGATTTTTATTCGAATCAAGAGCTGATCAAATCAAGAATTGAATTTGCGGAAGAAAATGGCCTTGATCCCCTAAAACGATGGATTTGCTATTCGGGCGATGATTCTTTAACCTCCCCACACGACCCTATTTACCTGAATGATATAGGGGAGGCTTTGCAAAATCAACAAGACATTGAAGTTCTATTTAGACCTGTACCCGTAGAAGGCTTTGAGCGATATCAGTCAGTTTTAGATAAATTTCCATTTATAAAAACGCTTGTTCCAAAGTGGAAAAAGGGTGAATTCTGGAATAAGTTTTTCCCTTATCCTGAAGATATCGCCGTCTTGGTTAATCTTGCCTATCATGCAGATGTAGTATTGAATGTAGGCTCCACCATGGCACTTGATTTCTCTCAATTTAATAAACCAGGCGTGTATGTCAACTATGAAGTAGCCCCTGATCATCCCTGGTCTATCAAAAGGGTTTATCAGTTCCAACACTTCCGTACCTTCGCAGACTTGGATGCGGTAGGCTGGATAAATTCACCTGCGGAGATTTTATCAACCATTAGAAAAGCTATCGATACACCATCGGAAATAGCAAAAGATCGATTAGTATGGAGAGATAGAATTGTTTACCAAGATCAACAAAGCTCTTCTTCCAGTCGAATAGTCGATTTCCTGATTTCTACCAGTAAGTAATTAAAATGCACATTTGTTTTCTTTCACATGAATACCCAAAGGCTGGACTTAATCCAGGTGGGGTAGGAGTGTTTTTATACACTTTCTGTAATGTACTTACCGAAGCGGGGCATCGAGTAACTGTGCTTGGGGCAAATGATTCCAATAGAACTGAGGATGAAACCCAGGGAAATTTGAGAGTTATTAGATTTGCCAAGCCTTCCCTGCCCGGAGTGAATTGGTGGCTTATCGCAAGGAAATTGAATGCTTACCTTAAGGATATCAATGCTTCTCATCCCTTGGATATTGTGGAGAGTTCGGAATTAGGGTTGGCATTTCTTCAAAAGCTGCCTAATGTCAAGTATGTGGTACGTCTGCATGGGGGGCATCACTTTTTCTCTGAATCCGAAAATCGCAGTATCAACCGCTGGAAAGGTTTTCAAGAGAAAAGATCATTTAAAAAAGCAGATGCCTTTATAGCGGTTTCTGATTATGTAAGAGAACATACCGCGAAGTACCTTTCCTATCAAGGAAAACCTCTCGCGACAATCCGATACATGATTGATCAAAAACGCTTTGCCTACAAAGAATCATATCCTGAAGCAAAGGACTTTTCACTTGTTTTTGCAGGTACTATCTGTGAGAAAAAAGGAGTAGGGAATTTGATAGAAGCTATGGCTAAAGTTTCCCTGAAATTCCCAGAAGCTACCTTAGATATTTTTGGCAAGGAATGGTTCTTCCCAAACGGAGATTCTTATACAGACTATATCCAAGCTAGAATTCCTTCCAATCTTAAAAATCAAATAAAAATACACCCACCAGTTACCCATGATCAAATTCCTCAGGTTTATGGAAAAGCAGCTATCTGTATTTTTCCATCCTTTATGGAAACTCAAGGGCTAGTCGCTCCTGAAGCTATGGCCATGGGCAAGGTGGTGATCTTCACAGACAAGGGGCCAGGACCTGAAACAATCACACATGGATTGAATGGTTTTCTGTGCAATCCTCTGGATGTTTCAAGTATTGAGAATTCGATAATTACTGCATTTGAGGCGAAAGACCAGTTTCAAGAAATTGGGGTAAAAGCCTACGAAAAAGTGAACTCTGTTTTCAATGTTTCCAATGTATCGAGAAACGTCACCTTTTATAAATCCTTGATAAATGGATGATTTTTTAATAATCACCTGTGTACATCACACAAGTGAAAATGGAGACTATTATGCCTATGGTCCCTATGTCAGGGAAATGAACCTGTGGATAGAAAAGGAAAACTCCGTTTCAGTAGTAGCCCCCTTAATGAGTGAAACAAAACCGGGGAAAATTGACCTAAAATATAAGCACAAGCAACTGCGCTTTGTCACTGTTCCTGCATACCATGTACAAAGCGTTCAGGCTATTTTTAAGACAATATTCGATTTGCCAGGCATCATTTTTCAAATTGCAAAAGCCATGCGCAACGCCAAGCATATTCACATCAGAATCCCAGGCAATATGGGCCTATTGGCGATGTTTGTTCAGATATTTTTCCCTTCAAAACCAAAGACAATCAAGTATGCGGGAAACTGGGATGGTCTATCCCAACAGCCACGTACCTATAAAATCCAAAGATTCATCGCAAACAGCCCCTTTTTAACCAAAAACGCTAAAGTTTTAGTGTACGGTGATTGGCCAGATAGCAGTACTAATGTGCTTCCATTTTTTACAGCCAGCTATACGGATTCGGAAAAGGAACCTGTTTCCAAAAGTCCAGTTAACCAAAAAATAAAGCTAGTATTTGTGGGAGCCTTATATGATGGCAAAAATCCAGAAATTGGTCTCCAGCTGTCCAACTTGATGAAGCAGGCTGGGCTTAATTTTGAATTTGTCTATTGTGGTGATGGCGTCATGCGACAAGAATTGGAAGCTCAATCTCTTGCGTTGGGATTACAGGATAACGTCATTTTCAAGGGAAATGTAGATGCAGACACAGTAAAACAAATCCTCCAAGAGTCACACTTCCTTATTTTTGTTTCCAAAACAGAAGGCTGGCCTAAAGCAGTTGCAGAAGCAATGTTTTGGGGCTGTATCCCCTTTACTTCTAGAGTAAGTTGTGTGCCTCAAATGATTGGAGAAAATAGAGAAAGAGGAGTTTTGGTAAGTAAAGATCCCCAGCAAATTTTTGAGCAATTAGTGACATTGCTAGAAGATACTAAGGAATTCGAACGCATGGGGAAAGCAGCTATGGATTGGGCAAGGAACTACACCTTGGAGACATTTCAGTCAGAAATCGAAAGACTAAAATGAGAATCCTACAACTGATAGATTCCATGGCAGTCGGTGGTGCAGAACGGATGGCTGTAAATATTGCAAACCTGTTTTCTAAAGAAAACATTCCCAATATCCTCGTTGCTAGCAGGTCAAACGGCCCTATGAATGACTTTCTACTGGACAAGGAGAGCTTTCTTTGTCTCCATAAGAAGTCATTTTCTGATTTCAAGGCTTTTAGACAACTTATTTCCACAGCCCGAAACTTCAAACCCACTCACATTCATGTCCACGATTCATCCGTATTTTGGGGCGTAATGCTAAAGCAATTTCTCCCTTCTAGCAAGTTGGTTTGGCATGCACATTACGGAGGTTTCTCAGGAAATGATCAACGCTTTGGCAATAAGATTAAATTCATCGCAGGTTCTATAGATGCGGTCATTACAGTGAATGAGGAGCTTAAAGATTGGATCGAAAAGGAATTGCCTAAAATCCATCACGTAGCCTATATTCAGAATTTCCCTGATTTGCCAGTAGCGGTATCAAGACAACATACTGCTGAGGTGATCCTTTGTTTGGCAAATTTAAAACCACCAAAAAACCATCACTTACTAGTCAATGCTTTTTTGGAGTTTGTCGCAGCATACCCTGGGTACAAATTAAAACTGGTGGGCTCTACAGACAACCCCGTTTACCTCTCCGAAATCCAGGAGATGATCAGCAGAAATGGGATGGAGGATAGTATTCACATAGAAGGAACCCAACTTAATTTGACGCCTTATATGGAAGAGGCTCAATTTGCTGTATTGAGTTCTGATGTGGAAGGATTACCTGTCTCCTTGCTGGAGTTGGGATTGGGTAAAGTGCCCATAATAACCACTGCAGTTGGGCAATGTGAAGCTTTATTCGAGAAAGGTGAATTCGGGTATTTGGTGGAACCAGGCAAAAAAGAGGAATTACTTGGTGCAATGTTGCATGTAGCAGCAAATATTTCGGAGGCAAAGAACAAAGCAGAGTTGTTTGCCAGTCATGTCTCTGCTAAATTTGGCAATATGAATTTCTTGGGAAAATATACTAATCTATTAAACGGGCTAAGCTAGGATGTTCATATTTTTCAATTCTTTAAAGCAACAGAATAAATCCTTTTTTTGGTTTATAGTGCATGTACTTTTGGGTGCATCTGCCACTATTTCTGCTTTTCCAATGATCATATTTTTCTATGTGGCTCTTGGATACAGTTTCATTAATTTATTCACTATCAATGCTGCAGAAAGACCTCGTTTGATTGCGGAGATTATCATTTATTTCGCATCATTCGAAGCGCTGGGAAGATTGGCCGAGTCTGATCCATTTATACCATATGAATTAGGTAAATATATCCTGCTATTTCTATGTCCTCTAGGTATTCTTCTCAGTAGAAATCAGACGGCCAAAGGCATGATCGGACTGGTGATTCTTATTCTGTCCATTCCCGCCGTCATGTTTGACGAAAGTAACCAGGTTTCCTTTAATGATATTAAATTCAACCTATTGGGGTTGTTGAATATTGGTGTTGCAATTTGGTTTTTCTCCACACTGAATTTAAAGCTTAAGACTTTGATTAGCTGGTCTAAGCCCCTGGTTTACCCTATTATTTCTGTTTTGATTTTCACCATTATCCGTACCCCTAATTTAGATGAGGTAGAGTTCACGCTCGGTGCTAATTTTGCAACAGCGGGTGGCTTTGGGTCCAACCAGGTGTCCACCATCTTAGGTTTGGGAGTTTTTGTTATAGCTGTAGCTATTCTGCTGAATTATAGGATCTCAGGTTACAAGTGGTTGGATGGAATATTACTTGGGCTTTTCACAATCCAAGGACTTCTGACCTTTTCTCGTGGAGGAATGATAGGAGGGTTTATCGCTATTTTCGTAGTGATGTTTTACCTCACCAAGCTGAGTGTAAAAGAACGCATGGCACTGAGGATTCCCAATTTTAAGAAATTCATCCTCCCTGTAGGTATACTGCTGTTTATTGTGATGATGGCCGCAAACCTGATTACAGGAGGAATGCTACTACTTCGCTACATGGGAGAGACCCAAGGAACGCTTACGGGAAGTGCAGAAAAAAATCTGAATAAAATAACTACCAATAGGTCCGATATTTTCATGGAGGATGTGGATCTGTTTTTAGATCATAGCATGCTGGGTGTAGGCGTAGGAGCTTCCACCTACATGCGCGACGAATACAAAGGATATGCTCCACACGTAGAATTATCAAGGTTAATAGCAGAGCATGGATTGTTGGGCTTAATAATTTTCAGCTTGTTCATAGTCGTCTACTTTCTCAATAAAGGCTATGCCCCAGAATCTATAAGTAAAGGGATATTGATTGCGCTGTTTTTATTGGGATTTCTGGCTACTTTCCACTCAGCCACACGAACCTACATTACCCCCTTACTCATGGGGATCTCCTGTGTTAATATTGGAACCATGGCTAAGAGGAAAAAAACGATTCGAAAAAAAGGTAATGCCAAAGGGAATTCAATAGCAGTAAATAGATTTAAACTGCAGACCGCAGATACAGAGGAGAACTTGCCTGCCTAATTCATTTTCCTAGTTGATTCCTTTTGTACTTGAAGAGCCTCATTCTCCTCTCATTTTTTCAAAAAATAGTTTCAATTAATTAAGCCTTTCCAGAACCACATACTTTCAAAAAAAAAGCTATTTATCCATTGAAGATATTTGCCTACAACGACTTTATTTTAAAAAAGAACAAGGATAAAATATATGCAGACGATTCGCATATTTTGTTCATCAAGGCTACCTGTGAAACCTATTTTGATGAATTTCAATTGGGTTCCAGATGCATAGAAACGGATGAGCCAGGCCATTATTTTTTCACTGACAAAAAGGAAGAGGTTTTGGTCTTTCCTTTTTATTCAAGTGTCTCGCAGTTTTTCAAAAAGCCAAGTTTACTCAGTAGATCTAAGGCATTGCTGAAGTCTGCAGTTGGACACTATGACGTGTTTTGGCTTACTTGGCCTCATCCTATCAGTTTTCTTGTTTTAATGCTGGTAGGTAGAAAAAAGCCTGTTGTCTTATTCGTACGACAAAATTTGGAGGCATTAATCCATGTAAGATATTCTGGTATTAATCGCTTTGTCGGTAAAAAATTTACACAATTCCTGTATACCTATGCTAGGCTGTTTCATAAAAATGCGCTCATCGTCTCTGTAGGAGATGAGATGTATAATTACTTTAAACCGGTATATAAGAATAATTTTTATGTCAGTGATTCCATTGTATCTGAAAAACTACAGCTACCAGCCAGGAAGGAATTCAACAAAGATGTAAAGCTTCTCTTTGTGGGAAGACTGGAACCCGAAAAAGGGCTATTCGACCTGGTGAATGCCGTCAAGCTTGTCAATGAGAGCATTCCTGTCTCCCTAACTATTGTAGGAGAAGGTGGGGTAGGAGAAGAATTAAGAGCTTTTGTTGAAGAGTTGAATGTATCCCACTGTGTGAAATTTGCAGGGTACCAAGCTTTTGGGGAATCTTTATTTGAGTTATATAGATCTCACGACATTATGGTGATTTCATCTTATAGTGAAGGACTACCAAAGATCATCAATGAAGCCAGAGCATTCGCCATGCCTATCGTCTCCACGAAAGTAGGAGGCATTGCAAAAGAACTCCAAGAAGGTGAAACCTGCCTTTTCGTTCCTCCAGGAAAACCTGAGTTACTTGCTGCAGCAGTCGTATTTTTACTCCATAATCCAAAGGTCTATCAAAGAATCAGTCAAAATCTTCATGATCAATTTTCTTCCAATTCATTAGAGTATTGGAGTGGAAGATTTGCTGCCTTAGTGAAAGACTATGCGTCCAAGAATTTTTAGCATATGAAAGACATAACTTTACCCCTAGTTTCAATCGTAGTTCCAGTGTACAATACCGAAAGGTTTGTACAGGCTTGTATAGACTCTGTCATTTGTCAGAGCTATACCAATTGGGAACTTATCCTGGTCGATGACCAGTCCTCTGATAACTCCTTTAAGATCTGCCATGATGCAGCGGATAAGGATCCCAGAATAAAGGCAATCAGGCAAGAGAAAAATGCTGGAGCTTTGGAGGCTAGAAATAGAGGTATCAAAGAATCCAGCGGGAAATTTCTATGTTTTTTGGATTCAGATGATACCTACGAACCTGCAAAGCTTGAGATCCAAGTGGCATTTATGCTAAAGGAAAAGCATGCAGTGTCCTTTACCATGTTTCAGAGAATTACCGAAGCAGGTGAATTTATGGGGAAAAGCAATGTTCCTTTCGCTCCTGAAATCTCCTACAAGCAGCTTTTAGGAAATCCCCAGTTCTCTATCATCACCATAATGCTTGACACCACTCAGGTTTCCCTTCCACAATTGAAATTGGATCTAGTCAAAGCTGAGGATTATGTATTCCATTTGGCAATATTAAAGCAGGGCTTTAAAGCCTACGGCATAAATATGGCCCTATCCAATTATCGATATCGCCTAGGTTCTCAGAGTACATCCTTTATGGGCAATGCCGCAGATCTATGGAAGGTCCTATATTCCATCGAAAAACTAGGTTTCCTCTCTTCTACCTTCTACTTTTCTAGGTATATAAGTAAGGGACTAAAGAAAAAAATGATCTTAATGAGTCAGATTAAACAAGTTCAGGGAAACTGATATATGACTATTCTCCAAAAAATCAGCAATAAATTAGAAACCTATACAGGTAGGGGCAGAACGTATTTTTTCAGGGCAATTGACAAATTGTATCCTCAATATTATGACCTGAAAAAGGTAGATGAACGCATCTTTCCTTTAGGGTATTGCATCCCGGATGAATTGATTTTGGATAAGGTTACAGAAAAAACTTCCCTATGGGCTGAGGTGGTTCCCGGCTTGAGAGAAACCTACAGATTCTCAAATGAAAAGGACTTCTACGCCATGTATGCTCAAGCCCAGTTTGCTTTTACATGGAAAAAAGGAGGTTGGGATTGCCTTAGACATTATGAGATCCTTGCCAACGGGACTATTCCTGCATTCCCAGACTTAGCAGCCTGTCCTAAGGATACACTTACTCATCTCCCAAAAGAACTCATACTTCAAGCAAACAAGGAGTTGCTGCCCTGGAAAGACAATCCTGATTACCATAGCAAATACCAAAATTACGCAACAGCTATTCTTGACCACTGCAAAGAGAATATCTCTTGCTCTGCAGTAGCAAAGGGATTCCTGAAAAATTTAGGCGTTAAGTCTAACCAAAAAATCCTCTTCCTGAATTGCGATACAAATGTCAATTATTCTAGAGAACTGCTTTTTATTGGATTAAGCAGAGTTCAGGAGTCTGGCAAAGGGCTATGCTATGGCTATCCCAAACTTGATTTTCTTTACGATAGCTTCCCCTTGGAAAAGGCTGACAAGTGCTATGGGAAAGGATTTGGCTATACTAGGCGGCTAAGCTCCACTCCAAATTCAGAAGCGCTTCCTACTACAGATGAAGAGGTAGAAAACTCCATTAAGCAAGGACAGTGGGACTTTATAGTTTACGGGAAAATGGGGACAGATGAGGGTGTTCTTGGAATAGCTCCTACATGTCCATTTTGGAAAACTGTCTCTGAAGTATATACTAAAGATCAGATTGCTTTTGTGTATGGTGGTGATCATATCCAAAACTTAAAAGATATGGGAAGTGAACATTCCCGGCATTTGATAGCCCATGCAAAACTGGGTAAATGCTTTGTACGCGAACTAAAATTGAGTTAATGCTGTCCAAAATTTCATTTGAAATCCCTATAGTATTCTGCGCTGACGGAAAGTTTATTCCTCACGCAATGACCACCATGCTATCCGTCCTGAAAACTAATCAGGATTACAATTTCCAATTTTACCTGTTAGGAAATGCGCTAGGCGAAAGCCAAAAAAATGCAATTACAAAGACGGTGGAATCCTTTGGTTCTTCCTTCGAATTTATTAAACTCGATGATGAGGTATTTGAAAATTTCCCCATCCCTCATCACTTTTCAAAAGCTAATTATTACAGACTTCTTATCCCGGAACTGATTCCTTTTGCTAAAAAAGCAATCTACATGGATGCTGATATTATTGCGGTTTCCTCACTCCGTGAATTCCTCAAATTTGATCTCAAAGACAAGGTTCTTGCGGCTGTAGTTGACCCTATATACAAATGGAAAACGGAGCTAGGAATGAAAGACTCCGCTACATATTTTAATTCTGGAGTGATGTTGATCAATCTTGATCTTTGGAAAAAAATGGATATCACCAATAGGTCATTTGAATTTGTACATAATCATCCTGACAAAATCAGGTTTGTAGATCAGTGTGCTTTGAATGGAGTTATAGACGGAGATTACTTGGAGTTGACTCCCAAATTCAACCAACAGGCGATTTTGTATAGAGAAGGGTTTGATTTTGACGAAACTACCTGGACCAGCGAACAATTAAAGGAAGCAGTGGATTCTCCTATACTTATCCATTTTACTGGCCCAAGCAAACCTTGGGAGTATAACAGCCATCACCCTCGGAAGGCCGAGTATTGGAAGGTCCAAAAGGATTCACCTTTTAAAATGAACTTTCCTGAAGGAATGACCCGCGCAGACCATATCAAACGCCTCTTCCCGGTTAGCCTGAAAAAAAATCTGAAGAACTGGTTTTCTTTAAATCGAGGATAAAAAGGTTTGCTTCTCCAATATCAAATTGATGTATCTCCAGGAACCATACACTCCTAATACAAACAGGATAAGTTGATTGCTGAAATCCAAAAAGGTTGAAGCTTTCCCAGATCGATTAACGCTTTCAATTCCAATGATTCCCATAATAAAGACAGGAGCTAGCCAGCGAATTTCTATATAGGATATAATCATAAGGGCGATAACTAACATGGTGAATAATTGCGCTCCTCCTAAATAACCTAGTTCTCGATTTCCGAACTTTAAAAAATACCATATTCCTAAAATCGGGAAAAACACTCCAAGCCCACATTGCCTGAATCCCGAGTAAACCATATAAGCTAAATCCTTAATAAATTCCTGGATAGTGAGTACAGGGTCAAATAAAATAGATTCCATGTTGGTTTTAGGAAGGCTTGTTTCACCATTTTCCTGAACATAATTAAAAGTGTCTTCCCAGGTGACATGAGTGAATTCCGTTAGTTTTCCAGCATTGAAATCGAGTTGAGAAAGATACTGACGTTGAGCCCAAGTCATTCCCATTTGCTGATTGGTATCTTTGTTGTCAAAACTTATAAACCCATTTGCCTGAATAGACGGTATATTCAATACAAACCAAACTAGTGCAGTAGACAGGGTAGCAAGGTATTCCTTCCTCAAAATACCTTTCTGCTGATAGACCAAAATTAATCCTGCCAGGATTATTGGTAGATATATAATGGCCATCTGCCTAGTAAATAGTGAAGTAATCATACAGATTAACGCATATAGAGGAATTCTCTCCTGTTGTTTTATTAGCACCAGATAAACTTCAGTAAAGAAGATAGTTAAAAGGCAAAAAAGCAGGTTGTCATTGGTGCCTAGGAGGAAAGAACCCGAGAATAAGTAGAATAGTATATGATTTTTGAAATTTTGAGTCTTAAAATCTAATCTTCGTATCAGATAAAAATATAAAAATAGTATACCAGCTAGACTCAAAATTCTTAGGGCAAAATAACTTGGGAAAATAAAGCTCAGTGGATAAACTAGTAGGGAATAAGGAAGAGAGAAGTTACCCTTTTGTATAAGCCAATAATAGCCTTCCTTATTTCCTTCACTGAGATATAATGACATCAAGCCTTCATCCCCAATACCCGGCGCCAGAATAAATAACCAGTATACTATACTTAATGCGGCGTAAAAAAAAACTAAGGGTTGTAATACCTGAGTAGGGGCAGGAAGTTTTATCATGTGTGCCTTAAACTAAGCGTTTGTACAATATTATTAGATTGAAAAATAAATTCTAAATAATCAGCAATAAATTGGACTGTAAAAAAATTCAAGATTTGTTAAATATACAAGATAATATTTTAGTTGTTGGAATTGGCTCCATAGGTTCTAGGCACGTTTCTAATTTATTGTCATTAGGATATGACAGGATTACTTTGGTCACAAAAAGGAAAGAATTTCCATCACACTGGCCTGACTTTCCTGTTTTTCCAGACTTTAAAAGCATTCCAAATATTTCAGAATTCACCAATGCCTTTGTCTGTTCACCCACGGCCAGTCATGTAGGGCATTTGCAGGAACTTCTCAAGACAAATGTTTCTAAAATCTATTTGGAGAAGCCTATCAGCCATAATTTGGATGATTTGGAGCAATTTAAAACTGCTGCGCATAAGGGAGTCCAGATACTGGTAGGCTTTGACCTTCACTTTGATCCAGGCTTGAACAGAGTCAGAAAATTACTCAATGATAAAGTAATTGGTAAAGTATATTCCGCTAATGCTTTTGTAGGTCAGTATTTGCCAGATTGGAGGCCTCACGAAGATCATAGAAAAGGTATGAGCGCTTCTCTCCAGCGCGGGGGAGGTGTGATGCTGGATTTAATACATGAGTTTGATTACCTGATTTGGTTGCTTGGAAGCGTGCAAAGTGTATCTGCCATATATCAAGAAAATCCAGAGTTAGAAATTGAAACTGAGGATGTTGCAGATGTATTGATTAAGTTCAAGTCCGGTGCTACAGGAACTATTCACTTGGATTATCATCAGCGTGTACTCATCCGGAACTGTGTTTTTACCGGAGCATTGGGAACCATTAAATGGGACTTAGCTGCTCGCACGGTGACCCTTACCCAAGCAGATAAAACGGAAGAAGTCTTTGATTTTTCTAATTTCGAACGAAATGACAGGTATTTGGAGATAGCAAAAGCTTTCATGAACGCAGATTCAGATGATAGAATTTGTACCTTTGAGCATGGGTTAGAAAGCCTACAACTTGTAATGGCATCCAAAATTTCCAGTCAATCAAATACCATATTAAAATCCCCATTATTTAAATGATTTTAGCTACAATATGCTGCCGCGGAGGATCCAAAGGTGTTCCGAATAAAAACCTACGGCTTATGCATGGAATTCCTTTAATTGGCCATACGATTGTTCAGGCTCAGCAAAGCGAATTGATTGCAGATTTGATTATCTCCACAGATTCCCAGCAAATTGCTGACACTGCCAAAGAATTTGGAGCAAAAGTGCCTTTCATGAGACCTGATGATTTAGCCTCTGATTCTGCTAGCAAGTGGCCTGTATTCATACATGCACTTGAGTTTTACGAAAAAGAGTATGGTGTAGAAGTTGAATACTTGGTAGATCTGGACGTGACTGTTCCCTTGAAAACTCCTCTTGATATAGACGGCGCTATTCAACTTGCCTTGGATAACCCATCCACAGAAGTAGTGATTACAGGCTATGAGCCAGAAAGAAACCCTTACTTCAACATGATGGAAATCAGGGAAGATGGATTAGCTGAAATCGTAAAAAAATCTGAGAAACCTATAGTAAGAAGACAAGATGCACCTGATGTCTATAGTCTCTCACCTGCTGCTTTTGTGATCAAAAAGTCAGCACTTTATAACTATCCTCATTGGAGCAAAGCGCCCTGTAGAATATTCCCTATTCCTAGAGAAAGAGCTATCGATATAGACTCACTTTTGGATTTTGAACTGGTGGAGTTTTTAATGAGTAAAAAACAATAATTATACCAGCAAAAAACGACCTATTACTGGATAAAAACTATTCTTGAGGCTACTTCGGTCTCCCGTCTCCCGTCTCCCGTCTTCGGTCTTCGGTCTTCCCACTCCTCAAGCAATGAGGATGTTAATGAAAAACTTTGATAAACATATGAACGATATTTTTAACCTAAGTGATAAAACTGTTTTAATCACCGGTGGAGCAGGATTATTAGGTCCTGAAATGGCTTCAGCATTACTTGAAAAAGGTGCTACAGTAGTCATGGCCGATTTGGATAAAAGCAAGTGCGATGCAATCATTGCTGAGAAATCCTGGCATGATCTCCCTGTAATTGGAATTGGTCTGGATGTGGCTTCTTCCCAGTCTTGGAAAGATGCCTTAAAACTCATCTTGGACAAATACGGCAAAATCGATGTCTTAATTAATGGTGCCGCTAGTACCAATCAATCTAAGACTGCTAATTTTGAAGCTGGATTTGAGGACTTTCCTGAGGAAGATTGGGATAGGATTATGGACATCAATCTAAAAGGAGTTTTCTTAGGTTGTCAGGTAATCGGAAAGCAAATGCTCACGCAGGGTAAGGGTAATATTATTAATATTGCGAGTCTTTACGGAGTGGTAAGTCCCAATCATAGAATTTACCCAGGTACTGGTATTTTCCAGCCTGTTGCCTATAGCGTTAGCAAGCAAGGTGTTATTGCCCTGACGAAGTACTTGGCCACCTTATGGGCCGACAAGCAAATCCGGGTAAATTCCCTTACTCCAGGTGGTGTATGGAATGGGCACGAAGGCTTGTTTTATGAAAGATATAAGCAACTTAACCCTTCTGGGGATATGGCTCATAAGTCTGATATGAATGGGGGTATAGTGTTTTTGGCATCTGAGGCTTCCAAACATATAGTGGGACACAACTTAATTATTGACGGAGGTTACTCCGTATGGTAAAATCTACAAGCAAATGAATAAACCTTATATAGAAATAGCTGGACGCAAAATAGGCTATGATTTTCCGCCTTTAGTGATAGCCGAAATTGGGATCAACCATGGTGGCTCACTTGAAGTAGCAAAGGAAATGGTAGATTCTGCTAAGCGCGCAGGAGTAGAAATGGTGAAGCATCAGACGCATATTGTAGATGATGAAATGAGCCGGGAAGCTAAGAATACTATTCCTTCGCACACCAAAGAAAGTATTTACGAAATCATGCAAACCTGCGCGCTATCTGAGCAGGAAGAGCTGGAATTCAAAGAATATGTGGAAGCTCAGGGAATGATTTTCGTTTCAACTCCCTTTTCTCGCGCAGCTGCAGATAGACTGATTTCCTGGGATGTAGAAGGATTTAAAATAGGTTCTGGCGAGTGCAATAATCATCCTTTGCTGGAACACATAGCATCCTTTGGGAAGCCTATGATTCTAAGTACTGGAATGAATGATCTCGCGAGCGTTGCAAAGTCTGTTGCTATACTCGAAAAACACAAGGCGCCTTTTGCCTTGCTTCATACGACCAATTTATACCCTACACCAAACCACCTGGTTAGATTAGGAGCTATGGCTCAGCTTCAGGAAGCTTTTCCTCAGGCTGTAATCGGACTGAGTGATCATACGATTACCAATCACGCCTGCTTTGGCGCAGTGGCTTTGGGAGCTTCCATTTTGGAGAGACACTATACCGATCACATGCAAAGACAAGGTCCAGACATCGTATGCTCTATGGACGAGCAAGCCTGTGCTGAATTGATCGAAGGTTCGAAGATCATCCAATTACAAAGAGGCGGAGATAAGAAGGCAGTGGCGGAAGAGCAAGCAACAATTGACTTCGCTTTTGCTACCGTATGTACTATCCAACCTATTCAGGCTGGAGAACAATTTACAAAAGAAAATATCTGGGTAAAAAGACCTGGTAAAGGCGGTATTTTAGCCGAGCACTTTGAGTCTATTCTGGGCAAAACAGCCACAGAAGATCTAGAAGTGGATATTCAGGTGCAGTGGAAAAGTATTAAATAAAACATTATCATCTGCACCCGAAAGTTATAGGGCTGGAAGACCGGAGACCGGAGACCGAAGTGGCCTCATTGCTAGAGTGGCGCTGATTTTATAAAGAGTTCGTATAGTTACTGGTAGAAAAGAGGATAAACATTTGAAAAAAATACATTAATAAGTAGTTTAAAAAATATATGAAATCGAGCATAACGCATGCGATCCACAGCGAAATGATTACAGGCTCTGCGAGATTCCTCCCGATAGCTATCGGGATGACCATTAAAAACCAATTATAAACAGATGAAATCGAGCATGACTATAAAGTCACAAATTGGGCTAATTATCACCCATGCGAGATTCCATGTGCCCGTTCAAAAAAAAATCATAAACACATGAAAGTATTTGTACTCATAGAAAGAAGAGCTGATTATAGTAGATATAAGCCAATCTTAGAAAGAATGACAGCTGATTCATTCTTTGAAATTTACCTGGTAGTGACGGGCATATGCCTGTTGGATTTACATGGTAAAGACGTCAACTATATAGAAGATGACGGATTTACTATCAACGCCAAAATCCCAATGTTTGACTCCGATGCACCTGATTCAGGAGCTGAAATGGTTCGTTCCATGGCTAGAGTCTTGACAGGAGTAACCTATGAGCTGGAGAAATCTAAACCTGATTTGGTTCTATCTGGCTTTGATATCGGAGGAAACTTTGCTGTCACTGTAGCAGCTGCACACATGAACATCCCTGTGGCACACATTCAAGGTGGAGAAGTAACGGGAAGCATCGATGAATCTATCAGACATGCGATGACTAAGTTCTCCCACATTCACTTTCCTGCCACGGAAGATGCAGAAAAGAGATTGATTAGACTTGGCGAAAACCCAAAGGATATTCACGTAGTTGGCTGCCCATCTATCGATGTATTGGTCAATACGCCTACCATGGATGCTTCCGAATTGGAAAAAGAGTTTGGCCTGGATTTCTCAAAACCTTTTGTGTTGGTGATTCAGCATCCCGTGACAACCGAGGCTATGTCTTCTATTGATCAAATCAGAGAGACTCTCAAGGCATTAAGAAATATAGATGCTCAGGTGGTTTTCCTTCTGCCTAATAACGATGCAGGACATGCTAAAATCATTGAGGAAATCAAATCCTCAGGCTTCAAGTGGATACCTTCTCTTCCTACGCTGAAATTTGTCAACCTGTACAGAAACGCATGGGCTTTGGTAGGTAACTCCAGCTCTGGAATCCATGAAACTCCTACCTTGAAGATTCCTGCTATCAATATTGGCAATAGACAAATGGGTAGAGAACGTGCTTCCAATGTCCTAGATGTACCTAATGATGCAGCTCAGATTGAGAAAGCAATTCAGAAAGCATTATTTGACGATGAGTTTAGAAAAGAAGTAGCTGAAATTAAGAATCCATACGGAGAAGGAAATTCTGCTAAACAAATCGTGGACATTCTCAAAAACATAGACCTATCAAGTGTCAGCATTCAAAAAATCTTTTACGAAGGAAAGTAAAATCTTACTACTCGGTGGAAATGGCTATTTAGGTAGCCATTTCTCCGCCGTTTTAGAACAGATTGGCTTTTCGAATATCTTCATTGGCTCCAGAAAAGGAGAAGGTGCACGTCACCTGAAGTTGGATATATGCTCACCCGAATCCGTACAGTTGATTAGGGAAGAGAAGTTTGACTTTATCTTCAATTTCACTGGCCAAATCAGCAGGCCCATACAAGCTTGCCTACTTCAGAATACCGTTGGTATCCAACACTTGATTCAGGCCTGTGCTGAGCACACCAAACTGATTCAATTGTCCAGTGTAGGCGTATATGGATCAGGGGATTTTGTAGATGAAACTCACGCCTGTCAACCCGAAACTCCTTACTCCACACTGAAGTTGGTTGCCGAAGAGTTGATCATGGCAGGGATGAAACCTGAAAACAGATTGATCCTTAGGCTATCCAACATATATGGATCTACTCAGCCTAAAGGTGTTTTTGCCTACTTGCTGAGATCGGGACTCTCTGATCAGGTGTTGGACTTCAATAATGACGGAAGTCTATTCCGCTTTTTTCTCCATGTCGAGGATTTGTCGCAGGCAATGTTATCGGTGATGGAGACTATAGAATGGGGAAAGACTCCGATTTTAAATATGGTGGGCAGCGACCATTTCAATGTGCATCAATTGATTGACTTGTTCGAGAAAAACCTAGGCTTCCACTACCAAAGGAACTTTGAGCCTATCAAGCCTTATGATAATATGATGAAAATATCAGATAATGTCTTCAGAGACTTAACTGGTTTTCAAGAAAGCTTTACCTTAGAAACATACATCAAGGAATTAGTTTAATATGTTTATTGATAAAGATAAAATCAACCTTTTCACAGCAGCCCAGGATATATCAATTCGTGAAGCAATGCGTCTGATTGAGGCAAATAAGAGGGGACTCATTTTTGTATTAAATGCTGATGACAAATTAGTTGGTTCTGTAAGTGATGGAGATATCCGTAGAGGAATATTAAATGGCTGTCAGCTAGATGATCAACTCTCTGCAGTCATGAATTCCAATCCCTTTACTGTTTCCATTCAGGAGCAGAAAACTTTGGATATGAAGCAGATTACCGAGCAGGGTATTAAACTGGTTCCGGTGATAGATGCGCAGGGAAAAATACATCATTTTCTTTCCTCAGAACCTGAAAAAGCCAGCCCAACGATTGAAAACCCAGTAGTGCTGATGGTAGGAGGGAGAGGAATTCGATTAGAACCACTTACTCAAAACATTCCTAAACCTCTGCTCAAGGTTGGCAACAAGCCTATTTTGCAAACCATTCTCGAAAGACTTCATCTTTTTGGATTTCGTAATGTATACCTGTGCACCAATTATTTGTCAGAAAGCATTGAAGAGTTTTGCGGTGATGGTTCTTCCTTCGGGCTTAATATTCGCTATTTCAAAGAAGATAAAAAGCTAGGGACTATCGGAGCCGTAAAATACCTTGAAGATCAACTTAAGCTTCCTTTCTTAGTAATGAATGGAGACCTGTTGACATCCTTGAATTATAAGTCAGTACTTGATTTTCATATAGAAAATAACGCCAAACTGACTATTGGTAGCGCTTCCTATGAAGCCAAAGTGCCTTATGGAGTATTGCAGACGGAAGGTTGTCAAGTGACCTCCATTTTAGAAAAACCGACCTATTCATTCCGAATTAGTGGTGGCATCTATGCGCTAAGTCCAGAAGTACTAAGTCACATACCAAAGGGTAATTTTTATGACATTACAGATCTGATGGATGTGCTACTACGAGAGAAGCAATCTGTCGTCGCATTTCCTATAGAAGAATACTGGCTGGATATAGGCCAACATCAAGATTACGAAAAAGCCAATCTTGATTATAAAAATCTATTTAATAAATCAAATCCATGAATTACACCGGAAAAAAAGTCCTTGTTACTGGAGCAGGTGGCTTTATAGGAAGCCATTTAACTGAAGAATTGGTTAAAGCTGGCGCTGAAGTTACAGCCTTGGTTCATTACAATTCCAATTCTAACATCAACAATCTTCGCTTTCTTCCTAAGGAGATACTAAGTCAGATTGAAATCATTTTTGGAGATATCCAGGATGGGTTTTTAATGAATACCCTGTCTAAAGGGAAAGAGATAGTATTTCACCTTGCTGCACTGATCGGTATACCTTATTCCTATGTAGCTCCGGCTGCTTATGTCTCCACCAATATCAATGGTACCTTGAACATGCTGGAAGCTGCAAGAAGCCAAGGAGTGCAGAAACTCTTGGTTACTTCCACATCGGAGACTTACGGCACTGCATTGTATGCGCCTATCGACGAAAAGCACCCTATGCAGGGGCAATCTCCTTATTCAGCCACGAAAATCGGAGCAGATAAGATTGCTGAGAGTTACTTCTTGTCCTTCAATTTACCAGTATGTGTTTTTAGACCCTTCAATACTTTTGGTCCAAGACAATCTACCCGTGCAGTCATACCGACTATAGTATCTCAAGTCCTTTCAGATTCCAATGAAATCCGACTAGGTTCTCTGGATCCAGTGAGAGATATGCTATATGTAAAAGACACAGCAAGAGGCTTTATGATGGCTGCTTTGGCCGATTCTACAATTGGCGAGGTAGTGAGTGTGGGTACAGGTAGGGGAGATACAATTGGGGAAATAGTAGATATGGTACAAAAGATTTGTGGTACAGAGAAGGAAGTTATCGCTGAAAATCAACGCATCAGACCTGAGAAAAGTGAGGTTATGAAGTTGATTTGCGATTACTCTAAAGCTAAAACCCTATTTGATTGGGATCCTCAGTACTCTTTGGAACAAGGATTATCCGAAGTCGTTGAGTTTATGAAAAGCAACAAGCCAGATATAGATCCATCCAAATACGCGATCTAAAATTCTGAAAGTAAGTAATACAAAAGCACTCCCGAGGGAGTGCTTTTTTTTTTTGGTTTAAATAACAGCAGAGTTGCGCAGAGAATAACACAGAGATTCACTAAGAATGGAGTGCCGCTCAGCGATACTGGTTAATCTTTTAATCTTTAATTATTTATATGTGTATTCGCTTAGCTGTACGTATGCATTTTATATTAATGCTAGAAGTTCAAATCTGGCAATTCCCCCTTTCCAAAAGGGGGCAAGGGGGATTTCTCACTACTAATACTATGTATTATTCTAGAATGTGCATTCATGCGGATACACTTAAATATTTAAGCAATTGCCATTACTCAATACCTCTCGATGTTGTCTTGAATCTCACCCACTTAAAATACACCGCGCCCTCTACGTTCCCTCCGAGTCCTCTACGGTTAAAAACTATTCGTATAGAAAAGGGCTGAAAGCCCAAAATACCCTAGCCCAGCTCGCTAGGGCTGGGTTTCAAGTCAGCCTAATCCCAATTGCAGCTCTGAAGGAGCGCAATAGAACTATCAACAACTTGAGTTCTACTTATCAAAATACACCGCGTCCTCTACATTCCCTCCGAGTCCTCTACGGCGGTTTAAAAGGATACTTACTTTGTGCTTTACCGATCGTGCCTTCGGCACTCTGTATAACTCACTCATAATACTACCCCAGAATTTCATTCTGGGCATTTACAGGCCTTGCCTTTGGCAAGAGAATTAAAACATGCAACTGAATAGTTGTGCCAAAGGCACAAATAGTAATAACCCTGAATCCAGCGAA
>TARA_R110002072_G_scaffold302941_1_pt1 | contig 105129 bp, 96 predicted proteins | sample TARA_R110002072 | Tara Oceans TARA_R110002072 (sample SAMEA4397118) | marine metagenome | biome: Polar Biome; feature: [SRF] surface water layer (ENVO:00010504); material: water (ENVO:00002006), including particulate matter (ENVO:01000060) such as... | depth 5 m
ACCACTAGCGCGCCGCCTGCAGAAACGACAAAGCCGTTGAAGCTGGCGCTTCAACGGCTTTGTCGAAACCACTGCGCTGTAACTACGCGCTATTGCCGCGACGCAGGCGCAGCAAGTACTGAATAGGCCCCGAGGCCGCGTAAGCCAGGAATATGATCAGCAAGATCCGAGGCGGATCACTGAACACCACCGCAAATACCAGCACCACCGCAAGAATCGCCACAAACGGCACACGCCCTTTCAAGTCGAGATCCTTGAAGCTGTTGTACTTGATATTGCTGACCATCAGCATGCCTGCAGCTGCTACCAGAATGGCAACTACAAAGGCCATATTCGAGCCTTTGATACCAAAATCACTAAAGGCCCACACCGTACCCGCCACCACACCCGCAGCAGCAGGGCTGGCCAGGCCGATAAAGTAGCGCTTATCGACGCTGCCGATCTGCGTATTGAAACGCGCCAAACGCAGCGCGGCACCAGCTACATAGATGAAGGCAACCATCCAGCCAACCTTACCCATGCTGCCCAACGCCCACTCAAACGCGAGCAAGGCAGGCGCCACACCAAAGGCGACCATATCGGATAGCGAATCGTACTCGGCACCAAAGGCGCTCTGGGTATTGGTCAGGCGAGCAACACGCCCATCAAGGCCATCCAGCACCATGGCAACAAACACAGCGGCGGCGGCCACATAGAAGTTGCCGTTCATGGCATTGATGATGGCGTAGAACCCGGCAAACAGATTGGCCGTGGTAAACAGGTTGGGCAGCAGATAAATACCGCGATGACGGACCTTACGCCCTTCGGCGTCATGCCCCTCTTCTATATGCTCATCGATTGGCAGCAAACTTTCGGCGTCGGCGGGAGACTGCGGCTCATCTGGACGTTCATTCATGAACAATACCTTGCAACGGATTTGGAAAATTTCGACAGACGCCGACGATCAGGGTTCACGCCAGCATCCATGCAACTCTCAGGCTTTATACCAGAAGCCTTGACGCACCATGAAAAAACGCGGCCTTGGCCGCGTCTTTTCTTACGTCATAAAACCTTAGTTCTTGGCTTTGTCGACGATTTTGTTAGCACCGATCCACGGCATCATGGAGCGCAGTTGCTCACCGATGATTTCGATACCGTGAGCTGCGTTGTTACGACGCTTGGCGGTCATCGAAGGGTAGCCGGTTGCGCCTTCGCTGATGAACATCTTGGCGTATTCGCCGTCCTGGATGCGCTTCAGAGCATTGCGCATGGCCTGACGGGACTCGGCATTGATCACTTCCGGGCCGGTCACGTACTCGCCGTACTCGGCGTTGTTGGAGATCGAGTAGTTCATGTTGGCGATACCGCCTTCGTACATGAGGTCAACGATCAACTTCAGTTCGTGCAGGCACTCGAAGTAAGCCATTTCCGGCGCGTAACCGGCTTCAACCAGGGTTTCGAAACCAGCTTTAACCAGCTCAACGGTACCGCCACACAGAACGGCTTGCTCGCCGAACAGGTCGGTTTCGGTTTCGTCTTTGAAGGTGGTTTCGATGATGCCGGTACGGCCGCCACCCACGCCAGCAGCGTAGGACAGCGCAACGTTCTTGGCGTTGCCGGAAGCATCCTGGTAGATGGCGATCAGGTCAGGGATACCGCCGCCTTTGACGAACTCGGAACGCACGGTGTGGCCCGGGGCCTTCGGCGCGATCATGATCACGTCGAGATCGCTACGTGGCACAACCTGGTTGTAGTGGATGGCGAAGCCGTGGGAGAAGGCCAGGGTAGCGCCTTTCTTGATGTTCGGCTCGATTTCGTTCTTGTACAGCGAGGACTGGAACTCGTCCGGAGTCAGGATCATGACAAGGTCGGCAGCAGCAACAGCGGAAGAAACATCAGTCACTTTCAGGCCGTGGGCTTCAGCCTTGGCAACAGTGGCCGAGCCTTTGCGCAGGCCAACAGTCACGTCAACGCCGGAATCTTTCAGGTTGCACGCTTGAGCGTGGCCCTGGGAACCGTAACCGATGATGGCAACTTTCTTGCCCTGGATGATCGAGAGGTCACAGTCTTTGTCGTAATAAACTTTCATGTTCTTGGCTCTTTTAATCGAAAAGGGATGGGGTGCATGCACCGCGACGAAGACACCTTAAGTGATCCGCGATATTGCGTAAAATGATATATTTGCAACACAACATGCCGATATTTGAAACGATTATGGATAGTCACGCACTCAGGCTCTTTCTCTCTTTGGCCGACCACCTGCACTTCGGCAAAACCAGCCGCGAGCAACACGTCAGCCCTTCCGCACTCAGCCGCAGCATCAAGCAACTCGAGGACGAACTGGGTGCGCCACTGTTTCTGCGCGACAACCGCTCAGTGCGCCTGACCCGCGAGGGGCAACAGTTCCGCGAGTATGCGAGTGAAGTCATGAACGGCTGGCAAGCCATCCGCCAGACCTTTAAGCAGGACCAGTTGATCCTGCACGGCGAGCTCTCCCTATATTGCTCGGTAACGGCTAGCTACAGCTTCCTCTATGACATCTTGAGCAGCTTTCGCCAGGACTACCCACGCATTGAAATGAAGCTGCACACCGGCGACCCGGCCAAAGCCGTAGAGCGCGTGCAAGAAGGACTGGAAGACCTGGCCATCGGCGCCCGCCCCGACAGCTTGCCCGCTGGCGTCGCGTTTCAATCCATTGCTCGTTCCGCACTGTGCTTTATCGGCCCGCTGTCACCCCAGCTGTTAACCGAGGAACAACTGAAACACCCCGGTACGGACACTTGGAAAGACGTGCCAATGATTCTCTCAGAAGAAGGCCTTGCCAGGACCCGTACCGATCGATGGTTAAAAAACCACAACATCAAACCGCGCATTTACGCCCAAGTGAGCGGTAATGAAGCCATCGTCAGCATGGTGAGCCTGGGTTTTGGCATTGGCGTGGTTCCGCAAATCGTCCTCGACAACAGCCCACTGACAGCACGCATCCGCATCTACGATATTCAGCCGCCGTTAACCGCCTACGATATCGGCCTATTCGCGCTGGAGAAACGCCTTAAAGATCCGCTGATTAATGCCTTCTGGAATCGCCAACGCTAAATTCTTGCAGCGAGTCACCCCCAGAAACGCAAAAAGCCCTCAGGGATCTCTCCCTGAGGGCTTTTCGTTTTATCAGTACAACGCAATCAGATGCTCAGCACCTTGTCACCACGGGCAATGCCGGTAACACCACTGCGCACGGTTTCCAGAATCGACGCGGTGCCGATGGCCTGGATAAAGCTGTCCAGCTTGTCGCTCGTGCCGGCCAGTTGAATGGTGTAAACGCTGCTGGTCACATCGACGATCTGCCCACGGAAGATGTCGGTGGTACGTTTGACTTCAGCACGTTGAGCACCAGTGGCCTTGACCTTAACCAGCATCAGCTCGCGCTCGACGTGAGCACTTTCCGACAGATCGACCAGCTTGACCACCTCGACCAGCTTGTTGAGGTTTTTGGTGATCTGCTCGATGACTTCATCATGGCCCACAGTGGTCAGCGTCAGACGCGACAAAGTCGGGTCTTCGGTCGGCGCCACAGTCAGGCTTTCGATGTTGTAGTTGCGTTGCGAGAACAGACCGACCACGCGGGACAATGCGCCGGGCTCGTTTTCCAGCAGCAGGGAAATAATGTGTCGCATGATTAGGTACGCTCCGTCTTGCTCAGCCACATATCGCGCATTGCACCGTCTTTGATCTGCATCGGATAGACGTGCTCACTGGTATCAACCTGGATATCGAGGAACACCAGGCGATCTTTCATCGCGAAGGCTTCCTCCATCTTCGGCTTGAGATCCTTCAGATCAGTGATGCGCATGCCGACATGGCCATAGGCCTCGGCCAGCTTGACGAAGTCCGGCAACGATTCCATATAGGAATGCGAGTGACGGCTACCGTAGTTCATGTCCTGCCACTGGCGCACCATACCCAGCGCACCGTTGTTCAGGTTGACGATCTTCACCGGCAAACCGTACTGCAGGCAGGTCGACAGCTCCTGAATGTTCATCTGGATGCTGCCTTCGCCGGTTACGCAGGCGACTTCGTCATCCGGAAAGCTCAGCTTGACGCCCATGGCTGCAGGGAAGCCAAAGCCCATGGTGCCCAGGCCGCCAGAGTTGATCCAACGGTTCGGCTTGTTGAAGCGGTAGTACTGGGCAGCAAACATCTGGTGCTGACCCACATCGGAAGTCACGAACGCATCGCCACCGGTCACTTCGGACAAAGTCTCGATCACGGTCTGCGGTTTGATGATGCTGCCGTCGCCCTTGTCGTAAGGGAACATGATGCGACCGCCACGCCACTCTTCGATCTGCTTCCACCAGCTCGCCAGGGCATCCTTGTTCAGCTGCTCGCCGATCTCTTTAAGGATCGCGACCATCTCGGTCATCACGCTATCAACCGGACCGACGATTGGGATATCGGCCTTGATGGTCTTGGAGATGGAGGCCGGATCGATATCAACGTGGATGATCTTGGCATTCGGGCAGAACTTGCTCGCGCCATTGATCACGCGGTCATCGAAGCGTGCGCCAACCGCCAGGATCACATCGGCGTGGTGCATTGCCAGATTAGCGGTGTAGCTGCCGTGCATACCGAGCATGCCGAGGAACTGGCGATCGGTGCCTGGATAGCCACCCAAGCCCATGAGGGTATTGGTGACTGGCAGGTTGAGCATCTGCGCCAGCTCGGTCAGCGGCGCTGCAGCACCACCCATGATCACACCACCACCGGAGTAGATGACTGGACGCTTAGCAGTCAGCAGCAGTTCAGCCGCCTTACGGATCTGCCCGGAATGACCGCGCAGAGCAGGGCTGTAGGAGCGCAGCTTGACCTTCTTCGGATAGACGTACTCGAACTTCTCAGCCGGGTTGGTCATGTCCTTCGGAATATCCACGACCACCGGACCTGGACGACCGGATTGCGCCAGATAGAAGGCTTTCTTCAAGACTTCTGGGATCTCCGAAGCGTGCTTGATCATAAAGCTGTGCTTCACGATCGGCCGGGAGATACCGATCATGTCGGTTTCCTGGAAAGCATCAGTACCGACCATGGTGCTTGGCACCTGACCGGACAACACCACCATCGGAATGGAGTCCATATAGGCAGTGGCAATACCGGTAATGGCATTGGTTGCGCCAGGACCCGAGGTTACCAGCACCACACCGGCTTTACCGGTTGCGCGGGCATAGCCGTCAGCCATATGGGTTGCCGCTTGCTCGTGACGAACCAGGATGTGCTGCACTTCCGGTTCTTTGAACAGGGCATCGTAGATGTGTAGAAGAGCACCGCCTGGGTACCCATAGATGTTCTTAACGCCTTCGTCACGCAAAAAGCGGACGACCATTTCAGCGCCGGATAAAAGCTCCACGTTGTTCACCTCTAAAACGCCAGAAAACCGCCCAACAAGGAGGACGGCCTAAGATAGGTTTACTGCCAGCAGAGCATGAGCGACGGTGGTCGCCGACTACGTCAGCTACAACTGAGCAAGTATTGGGAACTCCCCAAAGTGTTGCGGGGTTTTCCCACCCAGCGCGAGGTAACGCGTTGCGGGTGTAACAGGTCGGCGCGGGTGTGCGCCTCATGTCTACTGAGCTAAAGCCTGCTTGCGGCGGACTCCACTACAGCGAGCGTGGAATTGTTGGGATTCGGCGCGACCAAGTCAAGTAATCCGTGATTGAATCTGCAATCTTCTGCTGTGACGCAGCGCAGGATGACGATTCAGACAATTTGGTTATAGTACTCAGCAGGCACCGCAGCTCAACATAAGGAAAACGCATGCGCCGCATGATGATCACCAGCAGCTTGCTGCTCGCCATGAGCGCCACCGCCATGGCCAGCCAGGTTTATAAGTGGGTCGATGCCCAAGGCGTGACGCACTTCAGCGCACAGCCGCCGCAAGGCCAAGACGCCACCAGCGTCAACACTGCAGCACCACCGCCAAAGCCTGCTGTTGCGGAAGAAAAGAAAGCAGCACCTACCTTCGAGAGCATCGCTGACCCCGAGCAGGCAGCCATCGATGAGAAGGTCAAACAGGATATTGCGGCCAAAGAAGTAGAGCGCAAGAAGTACTGCGCAGATGTGCGCACTAACCTTTCGCAGCTAGAGAACAATCCGCGCGTACGCACGGAAGTAGACGGTGAAGTACGGCGCCTAAGCGAAGAAGAACGCCAGAGCCGTATCAGCGAAGCACAGAAGGCGATCGCCGAAAACTGCAAGTAAGCCGTTGGCGCGACTCAGGTCGCGCCAACAATCAACTGATCGAACTCACCCAGCAGCTTGATCAGTTCTCTGGCCTTTTTGGCCTGGCCACCAAACACCTGCTCGGCCATCGGCTGAATTCCGGAAACACGGGGCAATGCGGCCCCCGCCTCCACCATTTGCTTCATTCTCGGTAAGAATATCCACTGCAGCCACTGCTCGAACGCCAGCGTGTCGACACAAAATGGCTCCTGACTGGACAGCGCCTGCGCGCTGGGCGCCTGCGCGTCCCACCAACCCTGCACGCGCAACTCTCGCTCAATGAGCAACAGCTGCTCCGCTACCGCAAGCACACGCGCATCCATTAGAGATTAACTCGCGCCTGCTCACGGGCCTGCGCAGCCCCGGCAGCATCGCCTTGACGCTCGCGCGCTTGAGCAATCAGGTTCCACAGGCTGGCCTGCAACGCCGGACGGCCGCTGGCATAGCTCAGACCGCGACGGGCGAATTGCTCGGCCTGCGCAGCATCACCTTGAGCCAAGCGCACCTCGGCGAGTTTGTAGAGCACCTGCGGCTCACGTGGCGCAATGCGCTGAGCGCGCTCCAGGCTGGAAGCGGCACCGTTCAGATCGCCACCGCCCTGCTGTTGCTGGGCAGTCGTCAACAAGGCCAGAACCGGCCCGTCCAGCTGCTCATCCATGGCCAAACCACCACTTGGAATGCCACTGGGCGCAGGGGCGACATAGCCACCTTGAGTCGTAGCAGGCGCCGAAGCACTCCAAGGCTGCGAAGTTGTGCCGTTGTCCAACGGTGCATTGGTCGCCGGGAACGACTGAATCGGCGCAGAACTCCCACCACCACCTGGCACCATCACGACCACGCCGGAGTCTTCCGGCAGGGCCTGAGGCTGTGTAACTGGGGCGCCATAGCTGCCAGGCGTACCTGACTGCGCGCCGGCGACCGCAGTGCCACCTTCAACGACCGGAATAGAGCCACGCGGCACACTGCTGCAACCCGCCAGTACCAGCGAAACCGTTACAGCTGGAATCAACCACTTATTCACGTCACACCCTCTTCGCTTAATCCAACCAGCCGCGTACCCAATCCATCACTTCATTGACCGGCGCCTGAATACCACAGGCCGGCCCGGCGACAGGCTGGCTGCCGCGAATATACGGCATCTGTACTGCATTCGGACAACTCGGGTCCGTTCCTTGGCCGCTGCTCGCATCCACCCAGGCCAACACCACGTTGTCCGGTACAGGCATATCCAGCGGCAACGGATCGGCCTGACGCATAAAGTCCGTCCACACCTGCAGCGCACCGGTCGCACCGGTCAGCGGTGTCGGGCCATTGTCATCACGCCCCAACCAAACCACGGCCAGGACATCCTGGCTGAAGCCGGCAAACCAACTGTCACGGGAGTCGTTACTGGTGCCGGTCTTGCCGGCGAGTGCCAACGAACGCGGCAGTTGGCTGTAGACCGAGCTCCCAGTGCCTTCTGACATCGTGCGTTGCATGGCGTTCTGCAGCAGATAAATGGCACCGCTGTCGAAGCGCTGCTGAATCTGATACGGGTAGCGTTTGAGGGGTTCACCCTCAGCGGTCAACACCGCACGAATACCGCGCAACGGCGTATTGAAGCCGCCATTGGCCAAGGTCTGGTACATGCTCGCCACGCTCATTGGGCTCAACCCGCCAGCGCCCAGCAGCATCGACGGATAGGCCGGCCATTCCTGCTCAACACCTAAACGGTTCAGCGTCTTCAGCACTTCCGGCACGCCGATTTCCAGCCCCAACTTGGCGGTCGACAGGTTGTAGGAGTTCACCAAGCCCTGGTACAGGTAAATGGTGCCATGGGCCTTGCGGTCATAGTTCTGTGGGCGCCACACCTGACCGTCCTGACCCTTGATCGAGAAGGGCTGATCTTCAAGCAAACTGGTCAGAGTGTATTGGCTCGGCCGCTCCAGCGCGGTCAGGTAGATGGCTGGCTTGATCAGCGAGCCAATTGGCCGCACCGCATCCAGAGCACGGTTGAAGCCAGCAAAGCGTGGCTGACGGCTACCAATAACGGCCTGCACCTCACCACTTTCTGGGCTGGTCACCACCATGCCCGCTTCCACCTGATCAACCCCTTTGCGCCCAGACAAGCGCTTCAGCGTGCCGGCCAACGCACTTTCGGCTTTCAGCTGCATGATCGGATCGAAGCTGGTGAAAATGCGCAGACCTTCTTCAGTGAGGTCCTGCTCCTGGTAATCCTCGCGCAACTGGCGTTTGACCAGGTCAAGGAAAGCTGGGAACGAGCTGTCTGCCAAACTACCGCGCCGCGTGATGCCCAACGGTTTCTGCTTCGCGGCATCCACTTCTTCAACACTGGCGACACCCTGTGCGGCCAGTACATCAAGCACCAGATTGCGCCGTTCCAGCGCCCGCTCCGGGTTGCGCCGCGGGTTGTAGTAGGTTGGCCCTTTGACCATACCGACCAGCAGTGCGACTTGATCAAGTTTCAACTCGGAGAGAGGCTGACTAAAGAAGTATTGGCTGGCCAAGCCAAAACCGTGCACTGCACGCTGGCCATCTTGGCCAAGGAAAACCTCGTTGAGGTAAGCCTCAAGGATGTCCTTCTTGTCGTAATGCAACTCCAGCAACACCGCCATCATGGCTTCGGTAGCCTTGCGGACCAGAGTGCGCTCGTTAGTCAGGTAGAAGTTCTTTACCAACTGCTGAGTCAGGGTACTGCCCCCCTGACGCAGCTGACCGGCAGTGGCGTTGATCCACACGGCGCGGGCAATGCCTTTGGGCGACACGCCGAAATGATTGAAGAACTCACGGTCTTCAATCGCCACAAGGGTTTCCACCAGATACTGCGGCACCTGCTCCAGCTTGATCAGCACGCGGTCTTCCTGGTGCGCCGGATACAGCCCGCCAATCAGCAACGGTTCAAGCCGGGCTACTGCCAGGTTGCCGCCCCCGGCCTGCGTCAGGCCCGCGACATAGTCACCGGAGAAGCGCACGCGCACGCGCTGCGAAGGCTCAGTGCTTTCATAAAATTGAAAACCGCGTGAATGCAGCTCGATATTGTTGCCTGCCACCGACACACCGCCGGGGCCGGCTACCGCGCTTTCACGGCGATAGCCCAAGGCATCCAGCTCCTTGAGGAAGTCATCCTTGGCCAGTTTCTGCCCAACGAACAACTCCAGCGGCCTGGCATAGACCTTGGCGGGCACAGTCCAGCGCTTGCCGGAGAACTTCTCCTGCACCACAGCATCGAGATAAACCGCAAACACGGCGAGCACCACCAAACCAACCAGACCGAGCTTGATAGCCCAGCCCAACCAGGGGCGCATACCGCCGGAACGGCGTTTAGAACGGGGACGGGAAGATCGGGTACGAGTCATGGCGCGGCATTATACGCACTTTGCCCGCTTGCCAGCAGGCCAGCTCAGCGGTTTGCAGACTGGCGTTGAGCGGCCATAATGGCCGCCTCTTATATCAGCACAACGCCAAGGATCGCCCGTGAGCCAAGCTCTGATCACCGCACTGCAGAACCCGGCCCTCTACCCTCATCCTGTAGAGCAGTTCCAGGTCATCGAAACCCATATTTCCTGGGTGGTGCTCACCGGCCCCTTTGCCTACAAGCTCAAGAAACCGGTGAATTTCGGCTTTCTCGACTTCACCGAGCTGAGCGCACGCGAACACTTCTGCAAGGAAGAGCTGCGCCTCAACCAACGCCTAACCCAGGGTCTTTACCTGGAAGTACTGCCGATCAGCGGCAGCGTCGATGCACCGCAATTTGGCAGCGACGGTCCTGTTATCGAATACGCGCTGAAAATGCGTCAATTCCCACAAAGCCAGCTACTCAGTGAGGTGCAGGCGCGTGGTGAACTGAGCGAAGCGCATATCGATGCCCTGGCCAAACAGATTGCCGACTTCCACGGTTCGACCCCAGCCGTCGCAGCCAGCCATACGCTATGTACCCCTGAAGCAATCGTCGCTCCCATGCGGCAGAACTTCGAACAGATCCGTCCAATGCTCAGCGACGCAGCCGACCTGCAGCAATTGGAAGCTCTTGAAGCCTGGACCGAAGCTAACTGCGCGCGCCTTGAACCGCTGCTGGCCGCACGCGCGGCCAATGGCTCGATTCGCGAATGCCACGGCGACATCCATCTGGGTAATGCCACGCTGCTGGACGATCAGGTGGTGCTGTTCGACTGCATTGAATTCAACGAACCGTTCCGTCTGATCGACATCGCCTCGGACGCCGCTTTTCTCGCGATGGACTTGGAAGACCGGGGCCTCAAGGCCCATGCCTGGCGCTTCGTCAATGCCTGGCTGGAGCACACCGGTGATTACGCCGCTCTGGAGCTGCTGAATTTCTACAAAGCCTATCGCGCCCTGGTACGCGCCAAGGTTGCGTTGTTTAGCCTGGCCCATCAGACCGATGCCGTGCAAAAGGCCGTGACCCTGCGCCAGTACCGCAACTACGCCAACCTGGCAGAAAGTTACAGCGCCATCCCATCAAGCTTCCTGGCCATTACCCACGGTGTTTCCGCTGTCGGCAAAAGCCATGTGGCCATGCGTCTGGTTGAAGCGCTCGGAGCTGTTCGCCTGCGTTCGGATGTGGAACGCAAACGCCTGTTCGGTGAACAGAAAGATACCGACCTCGGCAAGCTCAGCGCCGGCATCTATACCCAAGACGCCAGTGCCGCCACCTACCAACGCCTGCACCAGCTCGCCGAAGCCGCATTGCGCGCTGGTTTTCCGGTCGTGATCGACGCCACTTACCTGAAGCACGCACAGCGCGACGCGGCGGGCCAGGTAGCAGAGAACTGCGGCGCGCCTTTTCTTATTCTGGAATGCCACGCCCCAGATGAAGTAATTGCCAGTTGGCTGGAGCAACGCAACGCCGCCGGCAACGACCCGTCCGACGCCACCATGGACGTTGTAAAGGCCCAACACGCCAGCCGCGAAGCACTGAGTGAGCATGAGCTGCTGCACAGCAAGCGCGTCGACACCCACGAAAGCGCCAGCCTGGATACCCTGATCGCACGTATTCGTCAGCGCTTGCCGGGCGTTTAATCAGTTCAGGGAAACGCATCCGCGGCGCGAGCAGAGCGCGCCGCGACTTCTATACTGAGGATAACCCTCATATGGAGATGCCCCATGAGTCAGCCCAGACAACTGGATAACCCGTTGTATGCCCTGATCCACAATGAAAAAATCTCAGCCTTCAATGCGCAGAAGCCCAAGGATGTCATCGTCGACCTGAGCGACGGTGATTTTCGCGGGCTTGACCTACGCGCCCTAGACGCACAGGGCATCAACTTCACCAACGCTTACTTCCGCGGCGCCGATTTACGCGGCCTGGACCTGCGCGACGCTCAACTGCAAGGTGCCAGCCTGGCCCACGCGCAGATTTCTGGCGCTTACTTCCCAGTCGAACTGACAGCTGACGAGATTCTGATGTCGGTTAATTTCGGCACCCGTCTGCGCTATAACACCCGGTGAGGGGCAACGACGTGAGCCAACTGTTCGGTGCCCGAGCAGATGCTTACGCCAGTTTTCGCCCGCACTATCCAGCCAGTCTGTTTTCCTGGCTGGCCGCGCAATGCGCCTCACACCAACGGGCACAGGACATTGCGTGCGGCAGCGGGCAGGCCAGTCGCCCACTGCGGCAGCATTTCAAGCAGGTGCTGGCCAGTGATGCCAGCCTTAAACAAGTGGTAGCCGGCAAGAATTACGCGGGGGTGCAACGGTTCGTCGCCGAAGCGCATGCGCAACCGCTGCCTAATCACAGCCTGGACCTGATCGTGGTAGCGCAGGCACTGCACTGGTTCGCCACTCCAGCGTTCTTCAGCGAAGTGCGTCGCCTGCTCAGGCCTGGCGGCGTGTTCTGTGCGTGGTGTTACAGCCTGATGCGCATTGACGATGAGCTGGACGCACTGATCGACGATCTTTACTGGAATACCCTCGGCGGCTATTGGCCTGCAGGCCGCGCCAGTGTGGATGTCGGCTACAGCGATATCGACAATCCCTTTACCCCATGCACTCCGCCGACCTCGGCGATCGAAAGCAGCTGGACGCTGGAACACCTGCTGGGCTACCTGCGTACCTGGTCGGCGGTTCAGCGCTATGAGCAGGAAAATGCTACGGACCCGGTGTCCCAATTACTGCCCGAGCTGCAGCAAATCTGGGGTGATGCCAAACAGCCACGCTTTGTCCGCTGGCCGCTACACTTTCTGGCAGGTACGCCAAACTGACTCCACCGCACAACGGCTCAACGGCGCAAGGAGGCTTGATGAACGATGAACTGCAACATTTGAAGAACCTCGGCAAAACCTCAGCTCAGTGGTTACACGCAGTCGGTATCCACAGCGCGAATGACCTGCGGCGGCTAGGGGCCGTCAGCGCCTACCGGGCAGTTCGCGCAAGGGGCTTCAGGGCATCTAAAGTGCTGTTGTATGCGATTGAAGGCGCACTGCTGGATGTGCACTGGAACGAACTGCCACCTGGGCATAAAGCCGAACTCAATGGCCAGCTCAATGAAAGTTCACCCCACAACAAGAGCTAGCTCACAACCTCTCAGGCTTTTGATTTACCTGAAGCGCGCTGGCAACTATTGTTTTAGGGACGTTCGTGCGGTTTAGTATGCCCAGCCAGTTCAAGGATATTCGCTCATGTATTTACTCGGGGAGCAACCGGCTTACGCCGATCAGCTGATCAACCGACTACAAAGCATCCCCACTCAATTGCTCGATGGGCTTGCACCTGCTGGATCGCCACTACAGCTTGAACGCGCAGAAGACCTGGCCAAGATGCTGCCGGGCAATCAGTTATTCATCATTGAAAATGGCCTGTTGCATGCCGTGGTCGATGAGCGTCCGCTGTTTTATCTGCAGGAAGGCGACCTGGTAGGCTTGCGCCAAGGCTTGGACATGCCCAGCTGCCGCTACAGCAGTGAAGAACAGCTGAGTCTGATTCCCTATTCACGCAGCGACGTGTTCAAACACATCTATGCCAGCGAACAGCGCCAGGAACTGTTTATCCAGTACCTGATCGGCCATACCGCCCTGCTTTCCGATGCCCTGGCGCGCTTGAAACAGCCAGAAATTCGCCCCTCCACCGGCTTCCAGCATTTCGCTGCGGGTGAAGAGCTGATCCATCAGGGCGACGTCGCCGACAACGTCTTTATCATCATCGAAGGCCATGCCGAGGCCTACGTCGACGGGCACAAGGTCGGTGACGTGCAGAAGGATGAAATCTTCGGCGCCATGGCGGTGTTCACCCGCGAGAAGCGCAGCGCCACGGTGCTGGCCAGCGAGCCATGCACCGTGATGGTCATTCCCAAAGAGCAGTTCCTCAGCCTGATGCAGAGCAACCCGCGCATTGCCCACAGCCTGATCGAGAGCATGGCCAAACGCATCGACCTACTGAACAAGGAAGTCACCCAGCTGCGCCTGCCAGCCGAAGTGTCCTGAAACCCGCTTGCAGCCTAAACAACCCGACCTCGTGTCGGGTTGTTTGTTTATGGGCCGAGCAGGTAGTTGGCAGGCAAATAAAAAAGTTTACTTAAGGGTGTTGACTTGAAAATGAGAATTGTTATTATTACCGCAACTGGTCGCGAGATCAGCCGATAAGCTTAAGAGACCTTCAGTCGGCCTCTTCAGATTATCTCCTCATCAGGCTAATCACGGTTATTGACCCGGCTCTTGCCGGGTCTTTTTTTGCCTATCGAAAAGTACGCTTAGCAGCCTTTAGAAATCGACCTGTGCCAACCATTCCGGCAGATTGAAATGCTGGCTTACGCGGCAGATCTTGCCGTCGCGAATCTCGAAGAAACTCGCTGCCGTCAGCTGATAGCTCTGGCCACAGGCGTCCGGCAGGCCATCATCAGTGCTCAGGTATTCGCCGCTCAGGGTGAACTCACAAGCGGCGCGCTGCCCGCTTGGCTCGGTGAGGATTTGCAGGTTATCGATGCTTTCGCGGTAGCAGCGCTGGGTGCGCTCCAAATAGTCGGCAAAGGCTTTTATTCCCTGCTCGCGCGGGCCCTGGTTGATGTCCAGCAACACATCGTCGCTGAGCAGGGCCAGGCAGGCACGGCTGTCGCGTTCGTTGAGGGCGTTGAAGTAGCGGGTAAGCAGGGCGTGGGCAGCGGCTGGCATCAGCAGTCTCCGGTGAAAACCGCAGACTACCTGCTCAGCCGCAGGCAAATCGGGCTAGGGTCGCAGTTTTGCGCAGTGGTCCTGCTCAGGTTGCGCTGGCGTGTACCAGACGTAATCGGCCGACTCAGCGTCAACCTGGCTGCCGACCTCCGCAAGAATCAGCACTTGCACACCTTCAGCTGCCCCTAAATCCTGCAGATACAGCGGCACACCCAACTCACGGCGCACATGGAAGGCGCCAGCAAACAGCAGGCTTGGCGCCGGCGCAGCCAGCAGGGCTTCGGCCATACGCCGGTCACGCTGTTGCTGCACGGCGAGCATGGCGGGCAACTGACTTTCCGGCAGCAGGTTGCAATGCGACTCCCGAATCTGCTTGAACAGCGCCTCGCGCACCGGCTGCGCCGTGGATGCCGGACCTCGCAGTTGTGGGACCTGGGCGTAAATCTGCATGACTTCGCGGCGCTCGAGGTTGGCCGCCAGCAGCGGATAAGGCTGACGCAGGGCATGCTGCACCAACGGCCCGTACAGCGACCAAGCCCAGCCTGGCTGCCAGTTCAAAGCACTCAAGATGTCCTGCGGCGCCTGCCCTGCCGCGATAGCAGCGCGTACCTGATCGACCTTGACCTGTTGATCAGGGGTCAGCATTTCCAGCAGCAGACTGCCTTGCGGCCGCTGCGCTGCCAGTGCCCGCAACAGCCAGAGCTGCAGCGCATGGTGATCGGGATTGTCATGCCGCTCGCCGACCAGCACTTTGGGTGCCGCGGCCAAGCGCGTCAGCAGTTGCTCAGGCGTCAGCCGCGCGCCAGTACGCAGCTCAACAATCTGCCCAAGCTCAGGATGTTGTAATCCTTCCGGGCTTTGCCAGGCGGGTAAAGCCGGTAACGAGGCCTGACAGGCACTCAACAGCGCGGCAGCCAGCAATAACGCAATACGCATAAACAAGACCTTAACGAGCAACAATTAAAGGATGACCCCGTTCTGGATGCCGCTGCACCAGCACTTCAAGACCGAATACGGCTTGAAGCGGTTCGGCACGCAGCACGTCCTCAGGGCTACCGAGCGCATGAGGGCGGCCACGTTCCAGCAGCAACAGGCGGTCGCAGTAACGCGCGGCCAGGTTGAGATCGTGAAGAATCACCAGCACGGCTGCGCCCTGCTCGACGAAAGCGCGAGCGGCCTGCAGCGTGGTGTGCTGATGCAGTGGATCGAGCATCGAGGTAGGTTCATCGAGCAGCAGCATCTGCCCTTCCCCACCGGGCCAGAGCTGCGCCAGCACACGCGCCAGGTGCACACGTTGGCGCTCGCCGCCGGATAACGCCAGGTAACTGCGTCCGGCCAAATGCAAGGCATCGGCCGCTTCCAACGCCTGCTTGATGATCTGTGCATCACGCAGGCGGCCGCTGGCATGGGGTAAACGGCCCATGCCGACCACTTCTTCCACGCGAAAGGCAAAATTCAGCGTCGAGGTCTGCGGCAATACCGCCAAACGTTGCGCACGCTCGCTGCCGGGCCAGTCCTGTAAACGCCGTTGATCCAGCCAGACATCGCCGTGGCTCGGCTGCAGCTCGCCACACAAAGCACCGAGCAAGGTGCTCTTGCCGGCGCCATTGGGCCCAAGCACGCCGAGCACTTCACCCGGACGCAGTTCCAGGTTGATATCCGCTAACACCGTGCACGGGCCGCGCTGTACCGCCAGATTTTCCGCGCGCAGCATCAGGTACGCCCTCGCAACAACAGATAAAGAAAGAACGGCGCACCAATCAGCGCCGTGACAATACCAATCGGCAATTCGGCCGGCGCCAGCACCAGCCGTGCGGCCAGATCAGCCAGCAGCAGCAGGCTGGCACCCGCCAACGCTGACGCTGGCAACAGCACGCGATGATCCGGCCCCACAAGCAGACGCACCAGATGCGGCACCACCAGGCCGATAAAGCCAATCATCCCCGCCGCCGCCACCGCTGCACCGACGCCCAAGGCGGTGCAGAACACCAGCTCAGCCTTGATCCGCTCAACAGCAAAACCCAGATGACGCGCTTCGGACTCGCCCAGCAGCAGGGCATTCAGGGCCTTGGCCCGTCGTGGCAACCACAGCGCCACGGCGGCCGTGACCAACAGCAGCGGCCACAGACGTGCGTAGCTGGCGCCATTCAGGCTGCCCAGGTTCCAGAACGTCAGGGTGCGCAAGGTGGCGTCATCGGCCAGGTAGGTGAACAGGCCGATGGCCGCGCCGGCCAATGCGGTCAGCGCAATACCAGCCAGCAACATGGTCGCCACATTGGTTTCGCCGTCACGCCGGCCCAGACGATAGACCAGCGCCGTCACTCCAAGGCCGCCGATAAAGGCGAACAACGACAACAGATAAGGTGCAAAGGCTTCCGGCAAACCGCCAAGGGCAGCGCCGCCGACAATCGCAATCGACGCGCCGAGCGCCGCACCGCTAGATACGCCGATCAGGCCCGGGTCAGCCAGCGGGTTACGAAACAGCCCTTGCATCGCCACCCCGCACAACGCCAGCACCGCGCCGACCAGCAACCCGAGCAGGGTGCGCGGCAGACGAATCTGCCCGAGTATCAATTCAGCCTGGGCCAGATCATCACCCGGTTGCGCCAGGCCAAGCAGGCGCAGAGCTGCCTTGAGAGTATCGAGCAGCGGCAGGCTGACCGGCCCCAGCGCCAGGGATAACCAGAGCGCGAGCGCCAGCAACAGGCCCAGTGCGATAAACAGTGAGCGCGGTCGAATAACAGGATTCATAGCGTGGGCTTAGCTTCGGCGACCAGGGGTTGGCTGGCAGGATAAAAGGCTGCGGACAAGGCCGCCAGCCCATCCGGTAAACGCGGGCCAAGGCCACCGACCAGCAGCGTCGGGTCAAGCATCAACAAACGCTGATCACGTGCCGCCCGGGTCGCCGCCAGCGCCGGGTTCTGCTGCAGCAATGCCTCACGCGCGGCGTCACCGGACAGGCTGCGGTCGGCGATGATCACCACCTCGGGATCAAGCGCCAGCAGGGCTTCGGTGGACAGTGCCTTGTAACCGCTATGGCTGGCCAGATTGCGCCCACCGGCACGCTCGATCAGCCAATCGGCCGAAGTGTCCTTGCCGCCCGCCATCGGGCTACCACCGGCATGCCCGAGCAACAGCAACACCCCCGGAGCCGCTTGCTGACGCTGCGCAGTCACCAGCCAGTCGGCCTGCTGCTGCAAGCGCTGCTGATAGGCCGCAAAGGCCTGATCAGCACGCTGCGGCTCACCTAACAGAGTGCCGATGCGCTGCAGGCTGGCCTGCAAACTGCTCAGATCCGCCTTGGATGAGAGCATTTCCACCAACACCCCGGCGCCGCGCAATTGCGCCAGCACCGGCGGCGGGCCCATCTCTTCACTGCCAATCAACATATCCGGGCGCAGCGTCAGCATGCCCTCGGCCGCCAGCTGGCGCTGATAACCGATGCTCGGCAGTGCGCGTAGCGATTCTGGATGCTGACTGGTGCTGTCCACCCCGACCAGACGGCTTTCACCACCCAACGCCACCACCCACTCGCTGAGCGAGCCGCCGGAACTGATCCAGCGTTGCGGCAACGACTCGGCGGCCATCGCCGAAGCACAGGACAACAGGCTCGCGCCCAGGGCGAACAAAGTATTAAGGCGTTTCATAGTTGGCCTCTAGAAGAATGCGACTGTCCTGAATGCCCTGCTGCTGCAGCAAGGCCATCAGGTCGAGAAATGCCGACAGCGGTGCCTGACGATCCAACGCCAGGTCCAGACCTACCGTGTTGTCGGCGACAAAGGCGGCAGTCAGTTCAGTGCGCAGCCTGCTGAAATTCGCCTGCTGCACGCCGTTAAAGCGCCAAGCACCTTCGGCTGAGAGCTGTAATTGCATGCGTTCGCCGTTGCCGGCACTCGCCGTGGGCAGCGCCTCGCGGCTCTGCGGCAACTGCAAAGGCAGCTCCAGCAGTGGCGTTTGCGCGGTCAGCAGAAAGAACACCAGCACGATAAAAATCACATCGAGCAGCGGCGTCAGATCGGGCAACAGATTGCCCTGAGAATTGCTGGCAGCCGGCAGACGGATCACGACAACACCCACTGCGCAGCTGGCTGATTACTCGGCAGTTCCAGCGCCAACCCATCCAATGCCAGCTGACAGCGATTGAGCAACGCCTGCACGCCCTCCAGATAACGCTCGGCCCACAAGGCAAAGCCCTGCCCCGCCGCCAGCGCCGGTATGGCGATCAGCAAGCCCCACACCGTGGTGTACAGCGCCTGCCACAATCCATCGGCGAGCAGCGCAGGGGTGACCGGGCTGTTCTGCCCGGCGATATTGGCAAACATCTCAAGCATGCCCAGCACCGTGCCGAGCAGGCCGAGCATGGGTGCCAGCATGCCGATCAGCTGCAGCAAGCGCAGTTGTCGATTGAGGCGCTGACGCTCTTCCAGTAGCCAGCAGCCGAGCAGCTCTTCGCGCTGCACCGCCGGCAAGGCGCTGTGTTTGAGCAACAACGCCAGGCCATAGCGCCAACCACGCGCGCGACCTTTGCAGTGCTCTCGCTCACAGGTGCGGCAGGCGCTGACTGCTGCACGCCCAGCGGCATTGCTTAGCGGCTGCAAACGCAGAAATACGCTAAGGCGCTCCAGGATGAGTGCCAGCGCCAGCAGCGAACACAGCGCCAGCGGCCAGCCCAGCGGCCCCATCGCACTCCACCACTGGCTCATCTCAGCGCTCCAGCGCTGGCGCGCTTTCGGCCAGGGCGCGCCAATCTTCGAGCTCCGGGACGCCCGGCTTGCGCGCGCCAAACAGCTGCACCACCAACTCGCCATTGGCATCGAAGGCTTCCCAGCTGGTAATCACGCCATCGGTGCTCGGCTTGCGCACCCGCCACAGCTCGGTCACGCCAGTGGTCTGCAAGTGCAGATTGAACTCGGGATCGAGCACGTTGAACCAGGTGTCCATCCAGCGCAAGTTGCGCACCGGGCCGGAGTGAATCTGGATGCAGTGGCGATTACCGACAAACACCATGATCGGCACTTCACGCGCCCCAGCCTGCTCCAGCAGTTTGGGCAGTTCGTGCACGTCCAGCGGCTCGGCCCACTCACTTCCGGCCAGGCGTAGCGCCTGGGTGCGTGTAGTGCCGTGCTTTTTCAGCAGGGCGAAGAAGTGATGAGTGTCCTTGAGGGTCGACCAACCCACGCGCAGAGCATTCGCATCTATCTGGGCATCGGCTTGCGCGGGCTGCACCTGGGGCCGCGGCATCAGTTCCAACTCGGTGCTCTGCTCAGCCATGCGGAAACGTTCCACCAGTGGCGCCCAGGCACTTAGCTGGCTGTCTTCGGTGAGAAACACCTTGTGCACCGCAATGCCTTGGCGGTCGAACACCTGAATGCTGCGCTGGGTGCCTTTGCTGGTCTGCTCTTCGATGGCAAACACACTGGCCCAGCCGCCTAGGAACAGGCGCAGGTCGATATCGGCCGACACCACCAGGCCCATCTGGCCATTACCGGTCACAGTCACTTCACGGTAATAGCCTTTGCGCTCATGCACGCAATGCTCGTTGCGGGTCAGCGCCATCACATAGCCCAGCTCACCCAGTGCCGGCAGCAATTGCGCCCAGTCCGGCTGCAAGCGCACGGCATCGACATCGAGGCGGCTGGCCACCAGTTCGGCCTCGCTGACGGCCAGACGCTCGGCGGCATCCCGAGCGCGCAGGCGTGGCTGCTCGCTGCGCAGCACCTGCCAGGCCAGATACAGATCATTACTGGGCGCGACGGATTGGGCGTGTGTACTCATGGAAAGCTCCTCACTGATTAATCAACGGCTCGCCGTCAAGGCGAACTGAATAGGGATCTGTACACGGCTAGGCACAGCCTGACCGCCGGTGGTTTCGGGGCGAAAGCGCCACTTGGCAACTGCCTCCAGAGCGGCGCGATCAAGACTCTCTACGCCCGAAGAGCGCAGTACATTCAGGCTGCGTTGCTGGCCGCGCTCATCCAGACGCACCTCGACCAGCACCACACCCTGCTGATTACGCCGCCGCGCCTGGGACGGGTAATTCGGCTGGCGGGGCGGCTCGCTGAAACTCGGTTTGCGGCTAAGCACTTCAGCGACCGGCTTTGTGGCAACCGGCTTGGCAGGCGCGGCTTGAGCCGCTGCACGCACCGCAGCCGACTGACGGGTTGCCTCGGCTGGCTGCGCTTGCACCGGCTGGTTTTGAGTTGGCTGTGCCGCTACCACTGGCTTTGCCTTGGCCACTGGCGCCTGCACGACAGGCTTAGGTGCCGGGGACTTTCTAGGCACGACCGCCTGGCGTTGCGGTTGCGGTTGCGGTTGCGGTTGCACAGGCAGCTTGGCCGGCGCGGGCTCGGCCTGTTGCAGCACGGCAGCTAGGCGTAATACCTGGGGCGCTTCGCGGGTTTGCACCGCACTCAACGTAGGCGGTTGCGCCTCGCCATGCAGCAGCCAGCCGGCGGTATGCAGCGCCAGCGACAGCAGCAGAAACAGCGACAAACGCAACATGCGATTACCCAGTCAAATCGAATTAAATCTATTTGATAATTATTTGCATTCGCATGTCAATGTCGTTTAGGTTTGCCGCCGATGCCAACCCGGTGGTCACAGAAACCACCCGTACGATCCTGGAGTCCCCATGCACAGAAGTCCTCCATTCGCCCGCCGCCCCTGGCTTGCCCTGCTGTTACTCAGCCCATCGCTGACCCTTGGCGCCGAGAAAGCGCCGAACCAGTTCGATACCGTGACCGTCACGGCAACCCGCACCGAACAGACCCTCGACCAAGTGCCGAGCACAGTGTCGGTACAGACCGAACGCGATATCGATCAGAAGAACGTGAAGAACATTCAGGACCTGGTGCGCTATGAGCCAGGCGTGACCGTAGGCGGCACCGGGAGCCGCTTCGGCCTGGCGGGATTCACCATCCGCGGCATTGGTGGTAACCGCGTGCTGACCCAGGTGGACGGTGTACCGACCCCTGATGCCTTCACCTTCGGCCCCTTCCTCGATGCGCGGCGCAACTACGTCGACCCGGATACCGTGAAGCAGGTGGAAATCATCCGCGGCCCCGCCAGTTCGCTATACGGCAGCGACGCAATTGGCGGCGCGGTGAGCTTCCTGACCAAGGATGCAGGCGACTATCTGGATGAAGGTGACGACGTCTACGCGCGCCTCAAGACCGGTTACAACGGCGCCGACGACAGCTGGATGCGCAGCACTACCCTGGCCGCACGCAAAGGTCAGTTCGATGGCCTATTGCACCTCGGCCGTCGCGATGGCCAGGCTCAGGACACCTATGGCGGTCGTGGCGGCATCGGTGCCGCACGCGAGCAAGCCAACCCGCAGGATTACCGCGCCGACAACCTGCTGACTAAGCTCGGCTGGAACTACAACGACAGCGACCGTCTGCAGCTGACCTACGAAACCCTCGAAGACAGCGCAGATACCCAGGTGCTCAACGAATACAGCACGACCGCCACCGTGCGCACCTCCGATGCAACTGACACCACCGACCGCCAGCGCGTCAGCCTGCAACACCAGTTCGAGCTGGGCAGCGTCATCGCCGACCGCGCTGAATGGCAGCTGAGCTATCAGGACAGTCAGATCCGCCAACGCACCGAGCAAACGCGTTTCAGCGCTGGCAACCTGCGCGAGCGTATGCGCGACTCCACTTACGAAGAGAAGCTGTGGGCGTTCAATACCAAGTTCGACAAGCTGTTCGAAACCGGCAGCGCCAAGCACCAACTGATCTATGGTTTCGACGTCAAACGCCTGGACAGTAGCGACCTGCGCCGCGGCCGCGAAGTCTTCGCCAGCAATGGTTTGCCGGTGCCGGCTATTCCTGGAGATGAAACCTTTCCCCTGAGCGACTTCCCCGACCCGACGTCCACCGAGTACGCACTGTTCGCCCAGGACAATATCGAGATTGGTCGCTGGACCCTGTTGCCGGGCTTGCGCTACGACCACTACGAGATGAAGCCGGACGTGACTCAGGAATACCTGAACAGCAAACCGGTCAACAGCAATCCCTCGGATTACAAAGACGATGCAATCTCGCCCAAGTTTGGGGTGACCTACCAGCTCGATGACGCTCACAGCGTTTACGGCCAGTACGCCGCTGGCTTCCGCGCGCCCAATGCCGTGGATATCTTCGGTGAGTTCATCAACTTTGCCCGCGGCTACCAGACCATCGCCAACCCCGACCTCAAGGCCGAAACCAGCGACAGCTACGAGCTCGGCCTGCGTGGTAAATACAGCGCAGGCAGCTTCGGCCTGGCGCTGTTCTACAACCGCTACGACGACTTTATTGAGCAGGTCACCCTGGCCAATGATCCGACAGGCAACGGCCGCATGACCTTCCAGTACCAGAACCTGGATCGCGTCACCATCCGCGGTGCAGAAGCCAAAGGCGAGTTGTTCCTCAACAGCGTTGGCCTGCCGGACGGCACCCGTCTGCGCGGCTCGATTGCTTATGCACGCGGCAAGGACGAAGCCAGCGGCCAGCCGATCAACAGTGTTGATCCGCTAAAAGCAGTGTTCGGTCTCGGCTATGACGCCCCGAGCGGTCAGTTCGGCGGCGAGTTGGCCTGGACTCTGGTGGCGGCCAAGGAGCGTGTCGACGAAACCCAGATCGCCAACCAGTACGAACCCTCCGGCTACGGCCTGCTCGACCTGACGGGCTACTGGCAGGCAACTGAGCAGTTCTCGGTCAATGCCGGCCTGTACAACCTGGGCGACAAGCAATACTGGCAATGGGGCGATGTCCGCAGCCTCACCGAAAACAGCGCCAGCCTAGGCCGCTATACCCAGCCGGGCCGCCATGCCGCCGTCAATCTGGTCTGGGAAATCTAACCCAGCAACACGTCTACCGCGCTATCAACTAGCCGCAAAAAAGAGTTCCACTTGGCGCAAGGATGCGCCCTCCTCTTTCACTTCCACGCCAGGGCGGCATAATGCCGGCCTGTCGGGGAGGTTCCTATGTTGCGTTTGTGTGCACCGGATGAAGTGGCCGAAGGCCGGAGCCGGGGCTTTGAGATAGCGGGAGAGAAGCTGTTTGCCGTGCGCAAGGACGGCCAGCTGTATGCCTATCGCAATCGCTGCCCGCACCGTGGCATCCCACTGGAATGGCTGCCCGACCAGTTTCTCGATCACAGCGCCAGCATGATCCAGTGCGCCACCCACGGCGCACTGTTTCTGATCGAGTCCGGCGAATGCGTCGCCGGCCCCTGCGCAGGGCAATCGCTGCAGATACTGGCAGTTCGTGAAGATGATCAGGGCATCTGGGTTGATCTTAACGACGCCTAAGAGCTCTTAGTGTCGCAATAAGGTCAACTATCGCCGACCTGTAGGAGCACGCCATGCGTGCGAATCGCCGGCATGGCCGGCTCCTACAACCCGATGGCTAACGGCAACTCACTCCACGACAAATGATCTGTGACGCGACACTAGAGTCCTGCGGCCTGCAGCCGTTGCGCGTGCTCAACAAACAATTTGACCGGCTCGGCGCCTTTGCCGACCAGGCCAAAGGTCTGATTGATGATGTCGAAGTGATCCAGCGGGTACTGATCACCAATCACCGAGCCCAGGTGTGAGCTGTAGCGCCCGACCATGCCATCGCATTGCCCAGGCTCGCGCTGAAAGGTTTTGGCAAACATCCGGCAGGCGACATTCGGTCCGTCGAAGCGGTTACCGCCTTTATCGGTGATCCCCGGCTGAATGGTGCCGGACCAGGAGTAGTAGCGCACGCCGTTGACCTCGGCTGCGCCCTCACCGCCCCAGACTTCAGGCAGACCCTGCGGATACTGCGCATTGAATGCAGCCACGCCGTCGCTGGTCAGTGATTGCTGCGCTGCTGCCACATCCATCGGCAATGGTTCACCTTTGTAGCCGCGCTCCAGCCAGGCCATGCAGCGGGCCACGCCACGCAGCAGACGCGCCAACAGACGCTCGCGCCAGCTGCCGTGCGGGGCTTTGCGTTTGAGAAAATCCGCCAGTTCCGAGCCATGGTTAGGCCCGGCCACCGAGGTAACGGACGCCACCCACTCGGGCTTTAGCGCAGCCGCGTAGCGCGCCGTCAGGGCGCCCTGGCTATGGCCGATCAGATGGACCTTTTCTGCGCCGGTCTCTTGCAACACATCGGCGATGCGCAACAGCAGTTGCTCGCCGCGCACCTCGGTGGAATGCACCGAAGACACCAGCACCGGGAAGACTTTTGCACCGATGCGGCGCAGCGCCGTGACGATGCCGTACCAGTAGGGATAACCGAGCAGGCTGATAAAGCCGAGCAAACCTGGCACCAGAACCAGGGGATAACGGGGTGCAGAAGATGTCGACATAGCAAACCATCCTTGTGTCATACCGCCGAGAAAGAAAGTGCAGAACCACGAAGCATGCCAATGCCGCTCGTGGGAAAAGTGGGCCGCCTGACATATAGTCCCGGCTTCTCTTTGCGCTGCCATGACCATGCATACCATCGAACGGATTTACCCGAAGGATCTCAACCCGCTCAACCCGGATGACCAGGCCAGCCTGCAGATTCATATGCAGCGCTATGAGTTCGCCGCCGAGCATCTCAGCGGCCAGCGCGTGCTGGATATGGCCTGCGGCTGCGGCTACGGCACAGCCCTACTGGCCGAGCGCAACCCGGACAAGCAGGTTACCGGCGTGGACATTGACCCGTCGGCCATTGCCTACGCCCGCGAGCATTACCAGCTGTCCAACCTGCGTTATGAATGCGCCGATGCCGAACAATTCAGCAGCGACCAGGGCTTCGATTGCATCGTCAGCCTGGAAACCATCGAGCATCTGCCACGCCCGCACGTGCTGCTGGCCAACTATGCACGTTTATTGGCCGAGGGCGGCAAGGTCATCGCTTCGGTGCCGATCACTCCAACCCTGGACGGCAACCCCCACCACCTGCATGACTTCAGCAAACGCAGCTTTTATGCACTGTTCCGCCAGCAAGGGCTGCATGCCCGCCAGCACTTGGAACAGATTCAGTGGTGGCAGTTCAAAGGCTTGTTCTCGAAGCAGGTCGATCAACAGAAACAGCACCGCTCCGAAGGCGTCGGCAATGCTGTGCTGCTGTACTACCGCAAGCGCCCGCTGTACCTGTTCAGCCGGCTGTATTCGATGCTGCGCTATGGCTTTAGCAACCGGTATATGACTTGCGTGTTTACACGCCAGCCGGCATAGCCTCGGCAGGGCGCCGGCGGTAAATCCAGATCCGCCTCAGCACAGTCGAAAACTGGCTCCACAAACTGCCGTTGTTATAAACCTGGCCGTAACGCTCGGCGATCTCCCGTACTTCCACGGCCAACGCCGCATAGCGCCGTGCCGGCAGATCAGGAAACAGGTGGTGTTCGATCTGGTGGCTAAGGTTGCCGGTGAGGATATGAAACAGCGGCCCGCCGTTGAGGTTGCTGGAGCCGCGTAGCTGACGCAGATACCAGTGGCCACGGCTCTCACCGACCACCGACTCCTTGCTGAACACGGCCGCCTGCTCGGTAAAGTGACCGCAGAAGATCACCGTGAAGGTCCACAGATTGCGGATCAGGTTGGCCAGCACATTACCGGCGAGCACTGCCATGGCATTAGCGCCGACCAGCAGCGCCAGCAGTGGGAAGAACAGGTAATCCTTGCCCCACTGACGCAGTATTTTGGCGTTGAACTGTTTGATCAGCGGGCGCACTTCGGCCTTACTCAGCTTGCCCTTGTAGACCTTGTCCAGACGCAGGTGCTGGATCGCCACCGAGTACTGAAACAACAGCGCCTGAATCGTCACCCACAGCGGCTGCCAACGGTAGAACGGCTTCCAGCGCTGCTCGGGAAACAGCCGCACCACGCCATAGCCCACGTCATCGTCCATGCCCAGCACATTGGTCCAGGTGTGGTGCACATGGTTGTGGGTGTGCCGCCAGAAGTCACTCGGGCCGGCGATATCCCACTCGTAGCTGCGACCGGCAAACTCCGGGTCATTCATCCAGTCGTACTGGCCGTGCATGACGTTATGCCCTAGCTCCATATTCTCCAGAATCTTGCCCAGCCCCAGCAGCAGGGTGCCGAGCAGCCAGCTTGGCGGAAACCAACCGAGCATCAACAGGCCACGTCCGCTCCAGCAACAGAACCGCACCGCTGCGCGAATCCGGCGGATATAGCGTGCATCCGCCTCGCCCAGATCGGCCAGGGTGCGCTGACGCAGGGCGTCCAGCTCGCTGCCGAAGGCGTTCATTTCATCCAGGGAGAGTTCGCGATCACGACGCATGGGGATTCCCTCGCAAGTTAAAGATCAATGTCGACATCGCTGTGGGGCGCGCTGACGCACAAACGAATGGGTTGTCCGGGCTCGCTAAACAGTGCCCCGCTGCGCAGATCGCGCACCGTGCCGCTGAGCAACGTGCAAGTGCAGCTGGCACAGATGCCCTGGCGACAACCATGGGCCGGCTTAAGGCCATGGGCTTCGGCCTGTTCCAGCAAGCTGAGCTGATTATTGGCGGTCGCCTGCTGATGGCTGCGGGCAAACCCCAAGCGCACTTCGCGTAGGCTGACATCGGCGCGCAGCACGGGCGCAGTGAAGGCCTCAACCTGCAGCGCGCCAGGCAATTTGGCGGCCTGCCACCACTGCTGCACCTGGCCGACAAAACCCGCCGGGCCGCAGGCCAGAACGCGGCGCTGATCCAACTGCGCAACATCGGCCAGATGCTTATCCGTAAAACGCCCAACTGATCCTTCCGCTCCAACTCCGGCAGCGGTCAGTGACCAACGTACCTGCAGGTTGCTGTGCTGCGCCTGCAGGGCCTGCAATTCGGCAACAAAACCGCGCTGGCCCTGCTCCCGCACGTAATGCAGCAGCGTGATCGGCGCACTGAAGCCCTGCGCCAGCGCGGTACGCAGCAGGCCCAGCAACGGCGTGATGCCACTGCCTGCCGCCAACAACAACACCCCCTCGTGCGCCTCTGGCCAACTCAATTCGCCATACACAGGCCCCAGTTCCAGCACATCACCCACCGCCAGGTGTTCCAGTAAATAGGGTGACACCCGGCCGCCGGCCTGATGCTTGATGGCGATCTGCACGCAGCCATTCGGCTGCACCGCCGTCAGGCTGTAGCTGCGGCTCAGGCGCACGCCATTGCGTTCAAGGAACAGCTGCAGGTGCTGACCCGGCTGCGCGCCGCACCAGTTACCGTTGGCCTGCAGGGTCAGTTCAAGCATGTCATCCGCCACCCACTGGCGCTGAACGACCCGGGCGAATACCCGGTTCAAGCGCAGCGCCGGGTGCAGCAGTTTCAGCCCAGCATCGACATCGCTTTCGCGCAACCAGCCCTGCGCCGCCAGCACCCGTAAGGGCGCAAGCAAGCGCGTACAGCCGCGCACCCACGCAAAAGGGATCAGGGTCATGACAGACTCCAGTGAACATTTGTTCACTAGACTGGCAGAATCACAAGCACTCAGTCAACACTCGTACACTCAAAGTCGTACACGCTGCGGTTCGACGCCTGCAACACCGCTTTGTTAGAGTGCAGCGCTGAACGCCATGCCGAGCCTCGAAGTTTGAAACCACTACAACCGCGCGCCGAACAAAAACTGCAAACCCGCCACGCCCTGATGGACGCCGCCCGCAGCCTGATGGACAGCGGCCGTGGCTTTGGCAGCTTGAGTCTGCGTGAAGTCGCGCGCTGCGCCGGGATTGTGCCTACCGGGTTCTACCGGCACTTTGACGACATGGATGCCCTCGGCCTGGCCTTGGTGGCCGAAGTGGGCGAAACCTTCCGCGAAACCATTCGCCAGGTACGCCACCACGAATTCGAGCTGGGCGGCGTGATTGATGCCTCGGTGCGGATTTTCCTCGATGCCGTGGCGGCCAACCGCTCACAGTTTCTGTTTCTCGCCCGTGAACAGTACGGTGGCTCGTTGCCGGTGCGCCTGGCCGTAGGCGCTTTGCGTGAACGTATCACCGCTGACCTGGTGGCGGATCTGGCGCTGATGCCCAAGCTGCAGCACTTCGATACGCCAGCACAGAACGTGCTGGCAGACCTGGTGGTCAAGACCGTATTCGCCACCCTGCCCGAACTGATCGATCCGCCCGCCCGCGCCCTACCACGGCATGCCACCCCCGAAGCGAAGATGATCGAGCAGCTGCGCTTTATCTTTATCGGTGCCAAGCACTGGCAAGGCCTGGGCCAGCACAACGACTAAACGCACCACAACTGCGCACACAATTCGTGCGCGCACCAAAGCGCAGCCATCAATGCCCAATACTTAGGCACGACACCCGCCGCACAGCCCGCATCATGCGGCCAGGCAGCAGCTTGGCAAGGCACTTGCTCTATAACCGGTATTGACCTGCCGGAAACTGCCCCATGTTGGTGATTCACCGCCGTATTGCCGCCCAGCCCAACTGGGACGCCGAACTCGAACTGAGCTTCGAGGCCCGCAGCAAAAGCCGCCTGCGCTGCTTCAGCCGCACCGGCGAGGATGTCGGCCTATTCCTCGAACGCGGCCAGCCGGCGCTGCACGATGGCGAATACCTGCAAGCCGAAGACGGCCGCATCGTGCGCGTGCTCGCCCGCCCCGAGCCGCTGCTGCACGTCACCTGCGCCAACCCTTTCGAACTGATGCGCGCCGCCTATCACCTGGGTAACCGCCACGTGGCCCTGCAACTCGGTGATGGCTGGTTGCGCCTGCCGGATGACTACGTGCTCAAGGCCATGCTCGAGCAGCTCGGCGCCACGGTGCAGCTGATCGAAGCGCCCTACCAACCCGAGCAAGGCGCTTACGGCGGCGGCCATCACCACTCCCATGCTGGCGATGCCGAATTCAGCTATGCACCACGCTTGCATCAATTCGGTGCGCGCAAGTGAATAACGCCTGGCAGCTACTGCGGCTGGCCAGCCCGCAGCTGCCGATCGGTGGTTACAGCTATTCCCAGGGCCTGGAAATGGCCGTGGAACAGGGTCGGGTCGATAGCGCCGAGAGCGCCCAGCGCTGGATTGCCGATCAGCTGCTGCTCAATCTCGCGCGCTTCGAGGCACCGCTGCTGCTCGCCCATTGCCAGGCTGCTGCCAGCGAGGACTGGGCCCAGCTGCGCCACATCGCCGAGCAACAACGCGCCAGCCGCGAAACCCGCGAGCTGCGCCTGGAAAGCCGGCAGATGGGTTACTCCCTGCAGCAGTTGCTCAGCGGTCTGCCGGAACTGGACTCGCCAGCGCAGCAACTATTCAACGAACTTGAAGAACCCGGCCTGGCCGTCGGCTGGGCACTGGCAGCCCGCGCCTGGCAGATAGCGCCAGAAGATGCCCTGGCGGCCTGGCTCTGGGGCTGGCTGGAAAACCAGCTGGCGGTGCTGATGAAAACCCTACCGCTGGGTCAACAAGCCGCCCAGCGTTTGACCTCAGAGCTGCTGCCGATGCTCGACCAGGCGCAGCGCCACGCCAGTGAACTACAACCCGAACACTGGGGCAGCGCCGCCTTCGGCCTGGCCCTGGCGAGCATGGCGCACGAGCGTCAGTACAGCCGTTTATTCCGTTCTTGATGATAAGGAAGACTTGAAGATGAACAGCCAACCCCTGCGTGTCGGCATCGGTGGCCCGGTCGGCTCCGGCAAGACCGCCCTGACCCTGGCCCTGTGCCTGGCCCTGCGCGAGCGCTACAACCTGGCGGTGGTGACCAACGACATCTACACCCAGGAAGACGCGCAGTTTCTGGTGCGTAACGAAGCTCTGGTGCCGGAGCGGATCATCGGCGTGGAAACCGGCGGTTGCCCGCACACCGCCATCCGCGAAGACGCCTCGATCAACCTGGAAGCAGTCGACCAGCTCAACCGGCGCTTTCCGGGCCTGGACCTGATCATCGTCGAGTCCGGCGGCGACAACCTCTCGGCCACCTTCAGTCCGGAGCTGTCGGACCTGACCATCTACGTGATCGACGTATCTGCCGGCGACAAGCTGCCGCGCAAAGGCGGTCCAGGCATCTGCAAATCCGACCTGCTGGTGATCAACAAGGTCGACCTGGCACCACTGGTCGGCGCCTCACTGGAGGTGATGGAGCGCGACACCCTGAAGATGCGTGGCGACAAGCCGTTTGTCTTCAGCAACCAGAAGATCGGCCAGGGGCTTGATCAGATCATCGCCTTTATCGAACAGCACGGCATGCTCAACGCAGCCTGAGAACCTGCTTACGATCTGCTGCGCGTCGGCCATTCGGCGTTAAAAACAGCCTCGGAATGCTCATTTACAGCTCGTAAATTCCGCTTCCTCGGCTGTTTTTGCCTTGACTGGCTCTAGCTCGCGAGATCGTAAACAGGTTCTAAGTACAACCCATTCAGTCAAGGAGACACCCCATGAACCTGCGTAAATCCCTGTTCGCCCTCGCCCTGTTTCTCAGCCCCGCAGTGGCCTTCGCCCACGCTGGCCACGATCACTCCGGGCTAATGGCCGGCCTGGCGCACCCGGTATTCGGCCTCGACCACCTGCTGGCGATGCTCGCCGTCGGCCTATGGGCTGCGCAGCAATCCGGCGCGGCGCGCTGGGCGCTGCCGCTGACCTTTGTTGGCACGATGTTGATCGGCGGCCTGCTGGGCTTTAACGGCTTGCAGATTCCGCTGATGGAAACCGGTATCGCCGCGTCAGTGCTGGCGTTTGGTCTTCTAGTCGCCGTGGCCATCCGCCTGCCAATGGTTATTTCCATCGCCCTGACTGCACTGTTCGCCCTGACCCACGGCGTGGCCCACGGCCTGGAGCTGCCGGCGCTGGCCAGCCCATGGGGCTATGCCGCCGGTTTCGTGGTCGCAACCGCCGCTCTGCACGCCAGCGGCTACGCCCTGGTGCGCCTGCTGCCCCAAGCCGCTGCACCGGTGGTGCGCATACTCGGCGCGGCTTCGGCAGTCACCGGTGCCTGGCTGCTGGCCGGCTAAGTGACTGGCTCGGGTGGACGGCCAGCGTCCACCCGCATCCGCCACGCCAACAACCCCTGACCGCAAAGGTCGCTAGGCTGGCGCATTTCGCCTCTCGCCCAGCCGCCATGGCTTTGTCATAGTCGAGGCGTATTAAACCTCCTCTCCCTTGACTGCCCTGGACCCTGACCATGCTGCGCGTTGCCCGCTTTCTCTCTGTTCCACTGCTGTTACTGGCCATCGCCATCGGCGTACTGAGCCTGACCAGCACACCAGCCCAACCCGCCGCAGTGCTTAGCCGCTTTGCCGAACAACCGCTGGTGATTGCCCACCGCGGCGGCAAAGGCCTGTGGCCGGAGAACAGCCTGTTTGCCTTCGAGCGTGCCAGCGCGCTGGGCGTGGACATGCTGGAGATGGACCTGCACCTGTCCAGTGACAGTGAGCTGGTGGTGATCCACGACCGCACCCTGGATCGCACCACCAATGGCGAAGGCCCGGTTGCCGCGCTCAGCCTGGCGCAGCTGCAAGCACTGGACGCCGGCTACCGCTGGAGCGCCGATGGCGGCCAGAGCTACCCCTACCGTGGCCAGGGCGTGCGTATCCCGACCTTTACTGAGGTGCTCGAACGATTCCCCGATATCCCCAAGGTGATCGAGATCAAGGTGCCGGATGTCGGTATGGAAGCGCAGTTATGTGACGCCCTCACCGCCCACCAGCAACGCGACAAGGTGATTGTTGGCAGCTTCTATGACCGCAGCCTGCAGCTGTTCCGCGAACAGTGCCCGGGCGTGGCCACCTCCGCTGGCCCCGGCTCGGTGCGCCTGCTGGTGGCACTCAATTGGGTCGGCCTGGGCAACCTGCTGTCGCCCTCCTACCAGGCGCTGCAGATTCCCGAGGCCCACGATGGCCTGCACATTGCCAGCCCGAGCTTGCTCAAGACCGCCACACAACGTGGGCTGAATGTGCAGCTATGGACCATCAACGAACAGCCCGATATGCGCCGCCTGATTGATCTGGGGGCAAACGCACTGATCACCGATTACCCGGATCGTGCCTTGCAGGTGCTCGGCCGTTCGACGCAGATCAGCGCCCTGGAAGACTAAACGCGCCACTCTGTATAAAAAACAACCTACCGCGTTCAGACCACGCCTGCTGTGGCCTGAACGCATGCGTGCTCAGCTTATCCACAGGTCGCTCCACAGCAACCTGGGATAAGTTATCCACCGTGCGCCACAGCACTGCGACAAACCCTTGAAATAACGCGATTATTGCTTGACTCGGCAGAGCGTAAATGACGTATTTCGAGACTTCTACACGCTGCTTAAAAATCGATCAAAGGGCGAAAAACCAGGCTTTATAAGCCTTGCAGGCAGTCATACCAGAGTTATCAACAGCTCTACCCACAGTAGTCGTGGACAACTTCAGCGCTACCCCATAATGCCCTGAATAACCAGGCTAACCTGTTGTTTTAACGGTAAATAATTGACTGATCAAAAAGCGTACAAAGGCCGTAAGAAGCCACACGACTAGGCCTGCAAGCGCCTACGCCCACCTTATCCACAGTTCGCTCCACAGTCTTTGTGCACAACTAACTGTGCACCGCCGCAATGGCTGTGCATAACGCCAAAGCGGCTTCCGGCTATGACCCCAATCGAGACAATCAACAGCCCAGCAGCCGGGCACAGGCGTAACGTCACGCCACCAATCAAGGAGATACGCCCATGCCTCTCAATGACCTGTTACGCAGCCTGCTCGCTGCCTATGCCAGTGGCGCCAGTGGATCGTGCGGCAATAGCAGCGACTAACCCGTACCACCGTTTTTTCGTGCACTGCGGCAAAACTGGGTTTTCCGCCTATGGCTGATACGTGCTGACTCACGTATAAATCTGCGCACCGTCGCCTGCCCTTCTGCCAGGCGATTCGCCTCAGAAACCCAAGAAAGGAATCACTCGCATGGCCGGCGCTAGCCTATTAACCCTGCTTGATGACATCGCCGCCGTTCTCGACGATGTGGCGGTAATGACCAAAGTGGCGGCCAAGAAAACTGCCGGGGTACTCGGCGACGACCTGGCGCTGAACGCCCAGCAGGTCAGCGGCGTGCGGGCCGAACGGGAGCTGCCGGTGGTCTGGGCGGTGGCCAAGGGCTCGTTCAAGAACAAGCTGATTCTGGTGCCTGCTGCCCTGCTGATCAGTGCCTTTGCGCCCTGGGCGGTAACGCCGCTGCTGATGTTTGGCGGCGCCTTCCTCTGCTACGAAGGCTTCGAGAAACTCGCGCACAAGTTCCTCCACAGCAAGGCCGATAATCAGGCGCAGCATCAAGAACTACTGCAGGCCGTGGCCGACCCCGAAGTGGACATGCTGGCGTTCGAGAAGGACAAGATCAAAGGCGCGATCCGCACCGACTTTATCCTCTCGGCAGAAATCATCGCCATCACCCTTGGCACCGTGGCCCTGGCCAGTTTCGGCAAGCAGGTCGCGGTGCTTTCGGGTATCGCTCTGCTGATGACAGTCGGGGTTTATGGCCTGGTGGCGGGTATCGTCAAGCTGGATGACGCCGGCCTCTATCTCAATCAGCGTGGTGGTGAAGGCCTGGGCGGCCGCCTGCAACGCAGCATCGGTCGCGGCATTCTGTTTACCGCGCCCTATATGATGAAAACCCTGTCGATTCTCGGCACCGCAGCGATGTTTATGGTCGGCGGCGGCATCCTCACCCACGGCGTACATGCTGCGCAGGCGTGGATCGACCAGATGGCGCAGAGCGTGGCGGCCAGCAGCGGCCTGCTCGCGGCCTTGCTGCCAACCCTGCTGAATGCCGTCGCCGGAATCATCGCCGGCGCCGTTGCCCTACTGCTGGTCAGCCTGGCGACTCGCCTCTGGAAAGCCGTGAAACCGAACAAGGCGCACGCCTGATCCAGCGCCGGCCGCCTCCCCCAGCGGCCGGCATCCTCTGTTACCCCGCCTGCTGCATGATCACCGTCTGCGCCGGCATCGGCGCCGGGAAGCCGCCTTCACCGAGGGCATCCTTGATCATCTTGTTGCTATCGAAATACACCTGCCAGTAATGGTCGGTGTGGCAATACGGACGCACCGCCAGCACCGGGCCGACCAGATTGAACTCGATAATTTCCACATCCACTGCCGGCTCTTTCAGCACGTTGGCAATGCCCCCGATACGCTCCTTGAGCAGCGCCGCAGCGGCTTTGTAGTCCGCCGCGCCGGACAGCTGCGCCTGCAGATCAACCCGGCGAAACGCGTTATGGCTGAAGTTCTGGATGTTGTCGGAGAAGATCTTGTTGTTACCCACCAGGGTCATCACGTTATCCGGCGTATTGATCGCGGTGACGAACAGGCCGATCTCGGTGACGGTGCCGGTCACCCCACCCGCGCTGATAAAGTCGCCGACCTTGAACGGCCGCAGCACGATAATAAAACCACCCGCCGCCAGGTTGGCCAACAGCCCCGACCAGGCCATGCCGATGGCCAGGCCGACCGCCGCAATCAGTGCCGCCAGGCTGGTGGTTTGCACGCCGAAGTAGCCGAGAATGCCGATGACCAGAATGATGTTGAGGGTCACCGAGATAAAGTTGCCGACATAGCGCAGCACCGTCGGATCGACCCGCTGCTGACCCAGGGCACGCTGCACCATGCAGACGGCAAAACCGATCAGCCAGCGGCCGATCACCCAGAAGGCAATTGCCGAGATGATCTTGATGGCAAACGCCGCGCCGTACTGCGCGACCAGGTTGTAGAGATCGGCAACTTTTTCGGTGCCGAGATTAATCAGGTTGGTTTCTTCCATGGCGCAGCTCCAGTAAGTGTTCACTGGAAAACGCTAGCACGCCGTTACATAAGCGCTAGATCGCGGGGATTGGCAGCACGGTCACCTGTACCTCGGGGTCATGGCTGCCGCCGCCAAGAATCACCCCACGCAGCGGTGAGACATCGGCAAAATCGCGGCCCCAGGCCAGGGTGATATGTTCCAGCGCCGGTCGAACATTGTTGGTCGGGTCGAAATCCACCCAGCCCTGCTGCGGGCAGAACACCGAGACCCAGGCATGCGAGGCATCGGCGCCGATCAGTCGGGGCTGGCCGGGCGGTGGCTGGGTCAGCAGGTAGCCACTGACATAGCGCGCCGAAAGGCCCATAGAGCGCAGACAGGCAAGCATCAGGTGGGCAAAGTCCTGGCACACACCGCGGCGCTCCTCCAGCACCTGCAGCAGCGGCGTGGCCACCTGGGTCGCCGCCGCATCAAAGCTGAACTCGGCAAAGATCTTCTGCATCAGCCCGTCCACCGCCGCCAGCAACGGCCGGCCGGGGCTAAAGCAATCCGCCGCATACTCGGCAAACACCTGCTTGAGGTGCACATAAGGCGACTCGAAACGAAAACGCGTCGCCTCCAGCACCCCAGGCAGTAACGCCTGACCGCTGTAGCGCAGCGCCGTGCAGGCCTCTTCCCAGGGCGGTGACGCCTGCAGATCCAACGCTGGGCGCGCCAACACTTCGACCTGTAGCCGCGCGCTGACTTTGAGTTCGTCATGCGGGCGCTCGAACACCAGGCGGGTCAGCGGGTTGCCGAACACATCAAGCGCATCCTGGCGCTGGCACGGCTGCGGGCTGACCAGCAGTTGCTGTTCATGGTTGCGTTGCCAGGGGCAAGCCCGTGGCCACAGGTGCGCCAGCTGCTGAGCCAGCGACACCGGGCTGGCGTAGCGGTAATGGGTGTCGTGAAGTATCTGGTAGAAGGCGCTGCTCATGAGGATTGCGTCCGCTGGCTGGCGTCGACATGCACAAAGAAGCGCAAGCCTAAACGGTCGGAGATGTCCGCACTGGCCTGGCTGATGCTTTCCAGCAGCCCAGACAAACCATCCAGCACCTCCTGCACGCTGGCCGCGCCAAACAGTGGATTCTCCAAGCTGGCCAGACTAAAGCGCGCCAACTGCCCTTCCAGGTGTTTCAGCCGGCGCTCGCTGGGCAGCTCGAAACGCTCGCCCAGGCGCGCCAGCGAGCGCAGCAGGGTGCGCACCTGAAACAGCACGGCATGCGGGTTCTGCTCATCCAGCAGCAACAGGTCGAGCACCGGAATCAGCTGCGCGGAAGCCAGGTAACGGGTGCGGTAGGTGATGCTGCTGTTACCCAGTTCCAGCAGCCACTCCAGCGCCGACTGATCCTGCGCCGCGCTACTGGTGAGGAAGTTGGCCAGGCTGTCGCAGAGAAACTGCAGACGCTCGATGCAGCGGCCGATCATCAGAAAACGCCAGCCGTCGTCACGGGTCATGTCATCCAAAGCAAAGCCTGAGAGCGCCGCCAGCGACAGCAGCAGGCGGTCAAGAAAATCCAGTAACTCGCCGAAATCGGCCTGCTCGCTGCTCAACCCCTGGGCCTCGCGCTGTAATTCGAGCAGGGCCTGCCAGTTGGCCTGGGACAGCTTGCCGCGCACGCTGCCGGCCACCCACTGCAAACGCTGCAGATTGCCACGTAGGCTGCCCGGCCAGTCCTCACCCAGCAGCGCTTCAAGCAGACGCTGCTGCAGTTCGCCGCTGTCGGCATCCGGCAGCAGACCCAAGCTTTCAGCCAGGCTCAGGGCGGTTTGCAGCGCCTGCGGGTCATCGTCGTCATCGACATAGCGCGCCAGCATGATGCGCAGCAGGCGCGCACCGTCCTCGCAGCGTTCGCTGTAGCGGCCAAACCAGTAGAGGTTTTCCACCACCCGCGAAGGCAAATAAGGGTCACTGCGCACCAGATCGGCCACGCCCAGCGGGCGCAACCATTGCCAGGGTTCGCCGCCGGCATGCCGTTCACCGAGCACCCAGGTGTCCTTGCTGGCACCGCCGCGCTGCATCGACACCACTTCGGCGTCGGCTTCGGCGGCTACCCGGGTCAGGCCGCCGGGCATGACCCGGTAACCCTCGGCACTCGCCACGGCAAATACCCGCATGCCGATGGCGCGCGGCGCCAGTTGGCCTTCTTCAGGCTGCCAGACCGGTGCCTGCGACAGCTGCGCCAGCGCCTGGGCGACATAGGCATAAGGCCGCGCCTTGAGGCGTTCGGCCAACTCGGCGCGCTGAGCTTCATCCAAATCACGGCCAAACACCGGGGCAAAACTCTGCGAGGGAAAGCTGGCGCGCACCAGCAACTCGTCGAGCTGTTCCAGGGCCTTGTCCAGCACCGGCGGCTCGCCGCACCACCAACTGGCGACACTCGGCAGCAGCAGTTCTTCGCCAAGAAGTTTTTCCGCAATGGCCGGCAGAAAGCCCGGCAAACCTGGGGACTCCAGCACACCGCTGCCGAGGGCATTGGCCACCAGCACATTGCCCTGGCGCACCGCTTCGAGCAGGCCAGGCACGCCGAGGGCCGAGTCGGTGCGCAGCTCCAGCGGGTCGCAGAAGTCATCATCCAGGCGGCGCAGTACCGCATGCACGCGGCGTAGGCCGGCCAGGGTCTTCAGATAGACCTTGGCATCGCGCACGGTCAGATCGCTGCCTTCCACAAGCGGGTAACCGAGCTGACGCGCCAGGTACAGGTGCTCAAAATAACTCTCGTTGAAACGCCCAGGGGTGAGCAGCACCACCAGCGGCGTTTCACTGCCGGCCGGGGCCTGGCGCGCCAGGGTGTCCTGCAGGGTGCGGAAGAAACCGGCCAGGTATTGCACGCGCAGATCGCGGTACAGCTCGGGAAAAGCACGGGAGACGATCTGCCGGTTTTCCAGGGCATAACCCGCGCCAGACGGCGCCTGGGTACGATCGGCGGTGACCCACCAGCGGCCATCCGGGGCGCGGGCCAGATCCACCGCATACAGGTGCAGATAAGTGCCGCCGGGCGGCTGCACACCCTGACAGGGCCACAGGTAGTTGTTGTGGCCAAACACCAGCTCAGCCGGCAACAGCCCGTCGGCAAGCAGTTGCTGTGGGCCATACAGGTCGGCCAGCACGGCATTCAGTAAACCGGCCCGCTGCGCCACGCCGGCGGCGATCTGCTGCCATTCTTCGGCCGGAATCAGATTGGGCAGCAGGTCCAGCTCCCACGGCCGGTCGGCGCCATCGGGGTCGGCGTAAACGTTGTAGGTGACCCCATTTTCCTGAATCTGCCGCGCCAGCAGAGCCTGGCGCTGCGCCAGCTGCGCCGGGCTGCTGCGCTGCAAACGCTCCAGCAACAGGCGCCAGTGCGGACGCACCTGACCGTCTGCGTCGAACAGTTCATGGTAAGCCCCTAGTGTCAGGGGGTAGTCGGCAAGCAGGTCGGGCATGGCAGGCTCGGCAGTGGCAAGGCAATACGGCATTACGCTCCCCTCTCCCATTTATGGGAGAGGGGCCGGGGGAGAGGGCTGAAAACACCGCGAAGCTACAAGTTTTCCCCTCTCCCTAACCCTCTCCCCAAAGGGGCGAGGGGACTGGTCGCGGCAGCCTTCATTCAAGTGAGCAACATTACGTCAAACAAGGCGCAGATCCAGGGTCATGGGCAGTTCATTATTGTTGATTGGCGCCAATATTGGACGCTTGCCTGGGCTATGGCCTAGGCGGAAGAAGCGCGCCAGACGCCGACTCTCCGCCTCATAGGCGTTTACCGGCAGGCTGTCGTAGTTGCGTCCGCCGGGATGGGCGACATGATACTGGCAACCGCCGAGGGAGCGGCTCATCCAACTGTCCACTAGGTCGAAGACCAGCGGCGCATGTACTTCGATGGTCGGGTGCAGGCAGTTGGCCGGCTGCCAGGCGCGGAAACGCACGCCGCCAACAAACTCGCCGACCTTGCCGGTAGGCCGCAACGGCACCGGCACGCCATTGCAGGTCAGCACATAGCGGTCACTCGGCAGGCCACTGAGTTTGACCTGCATGCGCTCCAGCGAGGAGTCGACATAGCGCACCGTGCCGCCGCCCCCGCCCTCCTCGCCCAGCACATGCCAGGGTTCCAGGGCCTGACGCAGTTCCAGCTCGATGCCCTTGACGCTGAAATCGCCGGATTTGGGAAAGCGGAACTCGAAGTGCGGAGCAAACCACTCGCTGTGCAGGCGATAGCCGCAGCCGTCCAGCTCCTGCAACACGTCGGCAAAATCCTGCTCGATAAAGTGCGGCAGCAGGTAGCGGTCATGCAGCTCGGTGCCCCAGCGCACCAGCCGCGCGGGCTTGTAGGGTTCACGCCAGAAACGGGCGATCAGCGCGCGAATCAACAGCTGCTGGGCCAGGCTCATCTGCGCATGGGGCGGCATCTCGAAGGCGCGCAGCTCCAGCAGACCAAGGCGCCCTGAGGCCGAGTCCGGCGAGTACAGCTTGTCGATACAGAACTCGGAGCGATGGGTGTTACCGGTCACATCCACCAGCAGGTTGCGCAGCAGGCGGTCGACCAGCCAGGGCTGGCAGTCGCGACCCACTTCAGGCATCTGCGCGAAGGCGATTTCCAGCTCGTACAGCGCATCGTTACGCGCCTCATCGATACGCGGCGCCTGGGAGGTCGGGCCGATAAACAGGCCACTGAACAGGTAGGACAGCGACGGATGGTTGTGCCAATAGCTGATCAGGCTGCGCAGCAGGTCCGGGCGCCGCAGAAACGGCGAATCAGCCGGCGTCGCACCGCCGAGGACAAAGTGGTTGCCGCCGCCGGTGCCGGTGTGGCGTCCGTCGATCATAAATTTCTCGCTGGAAAGGCGGCACTCGCGCGCCTGCTCGTAGAGAAACTCGGTGCGTTCGACCAGCTCATCCCAACTGGCGGCCGGGTGGATATTCACCTCGATCACGCCGGGGTCCGGAGTCACCCGGAAGAACTGCAGGCGCGGGTCCAGCGGCGGCTCATAACCTTCCAGTAGCACCGGGCATTTCAGTTCGGCGGCGGTGGCTTCGATGGCGGCCACCAATTCCAGGTAATCCTCCAGGCGCACCAGCGGCGGCATAAACAGATAGAGCTTGCCCTCGCGCGGTTCGGCGCACAGCGCGGTACGTACCACGGCGGCGGCCGACTGACCCGACAGCGGACGCTTGCCCGCGCCGTTCTGGCTACCCGGCCAGACGCCACGCAGCTGCGGTTTGATCTGCGCCGCAGCCGGTAACGGGGCGAACACCTGGCTGGGGTCTTCCGGGGTGACGTAGGGATAATCGGCTTCGCTGACCCAGGGCTGGGAATCCAGCGGCAGCCGGTAGCCCATCGCCGAATCGCCCGGTATCAGCCGGCAATGCTCATCACGCAAGAACCAGCTGCCACTCTGCCAGCCCAGCTGCTTGGCCTGCCGGGCCAAAGGCAGGATATGCCCGACTACTTTATCCAGCCCCTGCTCAAACACCTTACGCAGGCGCTCGCGCTCCAGCGGGTCAGCCAGGCGTGGGTCTTCGGCGGTGACGTTGATTGGCAGCTTGCGCTCGCGCCACAGATAGTAGAAGCGGTCCTCATAGGCCGGCACGCAATATTTAGCGTCCACGCCCAGGCGTTCGGCGAGCAGGGTGAGAAAGTCTGCGGCCTTGGCCGCATCGACGCCGTAGTCTTTTTGCTCATCGGCATACAGCGCCGGGTTGTGCCAGATCGGCTCGCCGTCACGCCGCCAGTAGGCATTCAGCGACCAGCGCGGCAGCTGCTCACCGGGGTACCACTTGCCCTGGCCGAAATGCACCAGCGCTTGCGGCGCATAGTGCTCGCGCAGGCGATGGAACAGGTCGGTGGCCAGGCGGCGCTTGTTCGGCCCCAGGGCAGCGGTGTTCCATTCCGCATCGTCGGGGTAATCGAGGGCAACAAAGGTCGGTTCGCCGCCCATGGTCAGGCGCACGTCCTGAGCCTCCAGGTCGCCGTCGATCTTCTGCCCGAGCGCGACAATCGCCTGCCATTGCTCATCGCTGTATGGCTTGCTGACGCGCGGCGCTTCCCAGATACGCTCGACCCACATCTCGTGGCTGAACTCGCATTCGCTCTCATCCACGCCGCCACTGATCGGCGCCGCCGAGGACGGTTCGGGGCTGCAGGCCAGGGGAATATGGCCTTCACCGGCGAACAAGCCGCTGGTGGGGTCCAGGCCAATCCAGCCGGCGCCGGGCAGGTAGACCTCACACCAGGCATGCAGGTCGGTGAAATCCACCTCGGTGCCGGAGGGGCCGTCGAGAGATTTCACATCGGCTTTCAGCTGAATCAGGTAGCCGGAAACAAAGCGCGCCGCCAGGCCCAGGTGGCGGAACAGCTGCACCAGCAGCCAGGCCGAGTCGCGGCAGGAGCCGGAGCCTTTCTCCAGGCTTTCTTCCGGAGTCTGCACGCCCGGCTCAAGTCGAATCAGGTAGCTGATATCGGTGGAAAGGCGCTGGTTCAGCGCCACCAAAAAATCCACGCTCGGCAGCGGCGTACGCTCGATGCTGGCCAGGTATTTGGCGAAAAGTTTGCCGGCCGGCAGCTTGACCAAATAAGGCGCCAGCTCCAGCTGCTCGCCCTCGGTATAGGCGAAAGGGATTTTCTCAGCGTAAGGCTCAAGGAAAAAATCGAAGGGGTTGAACACCGCCATTTCGGCGACCAGATCGACCTCGATCTTCAGCTCGCGGGTCTTCTCCGGAAACACTAGGCGCGCCAGGTAGTTACCCTGAGGGTCCTGCTGCCAGTTGATAAAGTGCTCGCCCGGTTCGACCTTCAACGCGTAGGACAGAACCCGGGTACGGCTGTGCGGTGCAGGACGCAGGCGCACGACCTGCGGGCCAAGATTGACCGCGCGGTCATAGCGATAGTGGCTGACATGGTGCAAGGCGATATGAATCGACACAGCGGGCCTCCTGCGAACCTGGGCGATAACCAGGCAGCGCAAGACTTATGCCAGTGATCCAAGCCAGCACTGGCGCGGCCTGGCGCATTCACCCACCACTGACGCGCACCACAACAGGGCCAGCCATGCCCCACGCCTGCTGCGGCGCACGAAAACAGGTCGCGCCGTTCCTAGAGCCTGCTCAAGGGCTCGCGAGCTAGAGCCGTGCAAGGCGCTACGTTAGTAACAGCCTCCGACTGGTCAAAACAGGCGAGGAAGCGGACTGGGCTCGCACACGAGTTTATTTTTGTAAATGAGCATTCCGAGCCTGTTTTTAACGCAGCAGGGCCGACGCGCAGCAGCCTTTGAGCAAGCTCTCAGCAATCCCCTTGCAGGCTGGCAACCCAGCGCTGCAGTACGTCCACGCCTTCGGCATGCACAGCGGAACGTCCCAGCTCCGGCATCATGATGCTCGGGTCGACACTTTCCACGCGAAACAGCAGCACCGACTTATCCGGCTGGCCCGGGTGAATATCCACCAGGCGATCACCGGAACCTTTGCCCGCCGCCACCGGCTGCTTGCACAAGCCATAACTGATGCCGATGGCCGTGGCCGGGTCGAGCAGCAGGCCCGAGGTACGACCTGGGCCCTTGGGGTTGTGACAGTGGCTGCAGTTGGCATCCAGGTAACTGCGCGCCTGCTTCTCCAGGCTTTCGCCAGCGCGCGGCGTCGGCCATAAGGCATTCTGCGGCACGCCCTGCAACTCGGCCGGCACACCCTGCAAACGACCCTGCTGCTGCCAGTGCTGCAACTGATTGTGCGTGCCATCGGCGTAGGCAAGATCCTTGTTCAGATGGCGCGCCTTCGGCCCCAGCGGATTGACGCCCTGCCCTGCAGTTTCTTCATGGCAACCGGCGCATTGGTTGGCGTCCGGCACCTGATAGGCCACTGCCTGAGTCTTGTCCTCGGCATTCAGCAGGCTCAACTCGCGGCTGTCACCCGCCCATTCCAGATGCGCCTCTTGTTGCTGTTCATCCCACACATAGGGCAACGCTACCCAGCCGTCCTGCTGTTTCAGCAGGATGCGCGTCTCGATTAACTGCACCCGCGCCAGCTCCAGACCGCGCTGCGGGTCACGGTCATCCTGCTCGTTGAGCAACAGGCGGCCCTGGGCGTCCTTGGGGTAGTAGAAGGTCTTGCTCAGCACTGTGCCAACTGGGTAGTCGAAGTGCGCCTCGCCATAACTCGCCGCCGTACCTGCTGGCATCCACACGCTGCGCAGCTTGTGTGCGTAGTCGGTAAACAGCGGGGTATTCAGGTCATAGGGCAAGGCCTCGGCAACCGGCGCGATAAAGCCGTCGGCGCGTTGCAGCATGCCCCACTCGCTGAGTGTTTCTGGGTAGTTGTCACCTTGCGGCAAGTACAGCGGCGCCGGCTGCTGCTCGCAGCCGGCGAGCAGCAACAGCGCTCCCAGCAAAAGACGATGCATCAGGCCCCCTGGTCGGCATCAGCCGAGGCCAGTTTGACGGCAGGCAATGGCGGCAGGCTGCAACGGTAGTCGGTCATGTCGGTGCTGATGTTTTTGTAGTTGTTCGGCCCGTCGACGTTGATCATCCCCGCCTCGCCGTTATTGATGCAGATCGCCCGGTCCGCCGGCAGCTTTCCGCCCACCAGAATGTCGAGGTTGACGTAACCGTCCCAGAGAATATCCGGCAGGCGGCCATTCAAACCGAACTGGCTGACCTTCAGCGCTTTCAACTCCAGGTGATCAGGGCTGTCGCCGGCGGGGCCGAATCGGTTGCCATGGATATGAATACCTTCCGGGTAAGGGTCGAAACTCTCCGCTGTGGAGAGGTCGGTATAGCCGGTACTGAAGTAGCTGCTGATGATCACGTTGGCGGTCTTGTGGTCGCCAATGTCGTTGTCGAACACCTCAACATCATCATTGGAGTTGATCACCACCCCGGAACCTGCCGGCACGCTGGCCACCGGTGTGCCCTTGTGGCCGAAGTTGGTGTGGTTGTTGCCTTCGATCTTGTTGCGGAACACCCGCGTCACCCGCCCAGCCTGCGGCAGGTTGGGCATGTTGAACACCAGAATGCCGCCGGTGTTACCGGTGGCGACGTTGTCATACACGTCGGCGTCGATGGTGTTTTCGATCTCGATCCCGGCGACGTTGCGCTCGGCACGGCTGTTGCGCACCACCACGTTGCGCGACTGACCGACATAAATGCCGGCATCGGAGGCGCCAATGGCCACCGCGCCGTCGATCAGGGTGTTTTCAGTCTGCACCGGGTAGATGCCGTAGGCGCCGTTCTCGGTGGCCGGGCCGTTGGTCCACTCGGTGCGCACGCGGCGGATGATGATGTTTTTGCCGCCCACCACTTTCAGCGAATCGCCTTTGGTGTCCTCAAAAGCGATGTCTTCGATGGTGAAGTCCGAAGCATCCACCAACAGGCCTTCGGCGCCGGACTTCTGCCCCTTGAAGCTCAAGATGGTTTTGTCCATGCCCGCGCCCTTGATGGTCACGCCGCTGACTTTCAAGCTCAGGCTGCGGTCGAGCTGGTAGGTGCCGGCCGGGATTTCGATCACGCTACCGGGCTTGGCCTTGATCAGTTGGGTCTGCAGGTCTTTCTGGAAATCCAGGTTGGCTAGCGGGGCCGGTTCTTCGCCGCACGCGGCAAGCAGCACGGACAGGGCAAGCACGGAAAGCGGGGCAAGGCGCATGGCAATCTCCAGCGTTATTCTTATCAAGTGGAACGATAGTACCAACTAATAAGGAAAAGCCAAGCTCTGCACACGCCGGCCGACCAATAGCCCAGAGCATCATGCATCCGTTACCATCGCCGGCAATTAAGCGAAGAGATGCGGCATGTATATCTACCGATTGGTGCTGATCCTGGTGGTGGGAATCTACCTGTTCTCCCCGGCCATCATGGACTGGTGGATCGACCCCAATGGGGCATGGTACCGCCCCTACCTGCTGTGGCTGATCCTCATCGTCGTGACCTTCATCCTGCAGAGTCAGCGTGATGCCGATGAACTCTGACCTGCTGCGGCGCAACCTGCGTGACCGCGTATTAACCTTCTTCGCTTCAGAGCCAACGTGATGCTAACGAGCTTTAGCCTGAGCCAGCTGATTCTGATCAGCGCCGCCTACCTTCTTATCCTGTTCGGCGTGGCCTGGATCAGTGAGCACGGCCTGATTCCGCGCTGGATAATTCGCCATCCACTGACCTACACCTTGTCGCTCGGCGTCTATGCCAGCGCCTGGGCCTTCTACGGCACAGTGGGGCTGGCCTATCAGTACGGGTATGGCTTCCTCGCCAGCTACCTGGGGGTGTCCGGGGCATTTCTACTGGCGCCGGTACTGCTCTACCCGATTCTGCGCATCACCCGAACTTACCAGCTGTCATCGCTGGCCGACCTGTTTGCCTTCCGGTTTCGCAGCACCTGGGCCGGTGCCCTGACCACGGTGTTTATGTTGATCGGCGTACTGCCGCTGCTGGCCCTGCAGATTCAGGCAGTAGCGGACTCCATCGGCATCCTCACCCGCGAACCAGTGCAAGAGCGCGTGGCGTTGGCCTATTGCGGGCTGATCATTCTGTTCACCATTTTGTTCGGCGCTCGGCACATCGCCACGCGCGAAAAGCATGAAGGCCTGGTGTTCGCCATCGCCTTTGAGTCGGTGGTCAAGCTGGTGGCCATTAGCGCCATCGGCCTGTATGCGCTGTACGGCGTGTTCGACGGTCCGCAGGACCTGCAATCCTGGCTGGTGCAAAACCAGTCCTCGCTGACCAGCCTGCACACGCCGCTGCAGGAAGGCCCCTGGCGCACCCTGCTGCTGGTGTTCTTCGCCTCGGCGATCGTCATGCCGCACATGTACCACATGACCTTTACCGAGAACCTCAACCCGCGCGCCATGGTCAGCGCCAGCTGGGGCCTACCGCTGTTTCTGCTGCTGATGAGCCTGGCGGTACCGTTGATTCTCTGGGCCGGACTCAAGCTGGGTGCGACCACCAACCCGGAATACTTCACCCTCGGCGTCGGCATCGCGGTGAATAGCCAGACCCTGGCACTGATCGCCTATGTCGGCGGCCTGTCGGCTTCCAGCGGGTTAATCATCGTCACCACCCTGGCGCTGTCCGGCATGGTGCTCAACCATGTGGTGTTGCCGCTCTACCAACCACCGTCGGAAGGCAATATCTACCGCTGGTTGAAGTGGACACGGCGCGCCCTGATCCTGCTGGTGATCATGGCCGGCTACGGCTTCTATTTACTGCTCGGTGCCGAACAGGACCTGGCCAACCTCGGCATCGTCGCCTTCGTCGCCACCCTGCAATTCCTCCCCGGAGTTCTGTCGGTGCTGTACTGGCCCGCCGCCAACCGTAAAGGCTTTATCGCCGGGCTGCTGGCGGGGATCGCCGTCTGGGTGGTGAGCATGCTGTTGCCGATGCTCGGCAACCTGCAGGGCTTGTACCTGCCCTGGTTCAACGTCATTTATGTGCTGGATGACAGCAGTTGGCACCTGGCCGCCATCGGCTCGCTGGCCGCCAACGTGCTGGTGTTCACCCTGGTGTCGCTGTTTACCGAAGCCAGCCCGGAAGAAAAGAGCGCCGCAGAAGCCTGCGCGGTGGATAACGTGCGCCGCCCGCAACGCCGCGAGCTGCTGGCGGCCTCACCCCAGGAATTCGCTGCGCAACTGGCCAAACCCCTGGGCGCCAAGACCGCCCAGCACGAGGTGGAGCAAGCCCTACGCGACCTGCATTTGCCGTTCGATGAAGGTCGCCCTTATGCCCTGCGCCGCCTGCGCGACCGCATTGAGGCCAACCTGTCCGGGCTGATGGGCCCCAGCGTGGCCCAGGACATCGTCGAAACCTTCCTGCCCTATAAAGCCGGCAGCGAAACCTACGTCACCGAGGACATCCACTTTATCGAGAACCGCCTCGAGGACTACCACTCGCGCCTCACCGGTCTCGCCGCCGAACTCGACACCCTGCGCCGCTATCACCGCCAGACCCTGCAGGAACTGCCGATGGGCGTCTGCTCGCTGGCCAAGGATCAGGAGATTCTGATGTGGAACAAGGCCATGGAAGAACTCACCGAAATTCCCGCGCAGCGTGTGGTCGGCTCACGCCTGAACACTTTGGCCGAGCCCTGGCGTGGGCTGCTGGAGCGGTTTATCGAACTGCCCGACGAACACTTGCACAAACAGCGCCTGGCCTTGGACGGCCAAACGCGCTGGCTCAACCTGCACAAAGCGGCCATCGACGAGCCACTGGCCCCCGGCAACAGCGGCCTGGTACTGCTGGTTGAAGACCTCACCGAAACGCAGATGCTGGAAGACAAGCTGGTGCACTCCGAGCGACTAGCCTCCATTGGTCGTCTGGCTGCCGGCGTGGCGCATGAGATCGGCAACCCGATCACCGGCATCGCCTGCCTGGCGCAGAACCTGCGCGAAGAACGCGAAGGTGACCCCGAGCTGACCGAGATCAGCGAGCAGATCATCGAGCAGACCAAGCGCGTGTCGCGCATCGTTCAATCGCTGATGAGCTTTGCCCATTCCGGCAGCCACCAGCACAGCGAGGAGCCGGTGTGTCTGGCACAGGTGGCGCAGGACGCCATTGCCCTGCTAGCGCTCAACCGGCGCAGCGTCGAAGTGCAGTTTTTCAATCTTTGCGACTCCGACCACTGGGTGGTCGGTGACCCGCAACGCCTAGCCCAAGTGCTGATCAACCTGCTGTCCAACGCCCGCGACGCCTCACCGCCGGGCAGTGCGATCCGGGTCAAGAGCGAACGTTTCGAGCACACCGTCGACCTGATCGTCGAGGACGAAGGCAGCGGTATTCCCAAGGCAATCATCGACCGCTTGTTCGAACCTTTCTTCACCACCAAGGACCCGGGCAAAGGTACGGGACTGGGCCTTGCACTGGTCTATTCGATCGTGGAAGAGCATTATGGACAGATAACAATCGACAGCCCGGCCGACCCCGAGCTTCAACGCGGCACCCGCATTAGGGTCAGCCTGCCGAGGCATGTCGAGGCGACGTCCATAGCGACTTAAACCAGCTACCAGCGAGCCTGCCTGCCAGCCCCTTTAGCCCAGCGGCATGCCCCGAGACCGTCGAGAGACCGAATTGATGCCTCATATTTTGATCGTCGAAGACGAAACCATTATCCGCTCTGCCTTGCGTCGCCTGCTGGAACGTAACCAATACGAAGTCAGCGAGGCCGGCTCGGTGCAGGAAGCGCAAGAACGCTTCAGCATCCCCAGCTTCGACCTGATCGTCAGCGACCTGCGCCTACCGGGCGCACCCGGCACCGAGCTAATCAAGCTCGGCCAGGGCACGCCGGTGCTGATCATGACCAGCTACGCCAGCCTGCGTTCGGCGGTCGACTCGATGAAAATGGGCGCGGTCGATTACATCGCCAAACCCTTTGACCACGACGAAATGCTCCAGGCCGTCGCGCGCATCCTGCGCGATCACCAGCAGGCCAAAAGCGCTCCAGCCCCCGCCACCGGCACAACAAAGGCCAGCGCCGATAAGGTGGTGGACAACAGCAACGGCGAAATCGGCATCATCGGCTCCTGCACGGCGATGCAGGAGATGTACAGCAAGATCCGCAAGGTCGCGCCCACTGATTCCAACGTACTGATTCAAGGCGAGTCCGGCACCGGTAAAGAACTGGTCGCCCGCGCCTTGCATAACCTCTCGCGCCGCGCCAAAGCGCCGCTGATTTCAGTGAACTGCGCCGCCATCCCCGAATCGCTGATCGAGTCCGAGCTATTCGGCCATGAGAAAGGCGCCTTTACCGGTGCCAGCGCCGGCCGAGCGGGTTTGGTCGAAGCCGCTGACGGCGGCACCTTGTTCCTTGATGAAATTGGTGAACTGCCTCTGGAGGCCCAGGCACGCCTACTGCGCGTACTGCAGGAAGGCGAAATCCGCCGGGTCGGCTCGGTGCAATCACAGAAGGTCGATGTGCGCTTGATCGCCGCGACTCACCGTGACTTGAAAAGCCTGTCGAAGATTGGCCAATTTCGCGAAGACCTGTATTACCGCTTGCATGTGATTGCCCTAAAACTGCCCGCATTGCGTGAACGCGGCGCTGACGTAAGTGAAATCGCCCGCGCCTTCCTGGTGCGCCAAAGCACCCGCCAAGGCCGCCCGGAATTAAGCTTTGCTGCAGATGCTGAACAGGCGATTCGCCATTACCCCTGGCCGGGTAATGTGCGTGAACTGGAAAATGCCATCGAACGCGCAGTGATTCTCTGTGAAGGCAACAGCATCTCAGCCGAACTACTGGGCATCGATATTGAACTGGATGACCTGGAAGACGACTTCACCGGCCTGCCCGCACAAAGCGGCGGCCTAGGGCATGAGCCGAGCGAACCCACTGAAGACCTGTCGTTGGAGGATTACTTCCAGCACTTCGTTCTCGAGCACCAGGACCATATGACCGAGACCGAACTGGCACGCAAACTCGGCATCAGCCGCAAATGTTTGTGGGAGCGCCGCCAGCGCCTCGGTATCCCACGGCGTAAATCTTCAGGGGCAACCGCGGGCTAGAGCGGCGCGCCAAGGTGACAGATGCGCCCGCAAGAGGTTCCCTCACCTGTTACCCCTTCAACACTTAGTAACAAAAGCCGGGTCTTACGGTAACGAGAACCCGGCTTTTTTGTGCCACACCGCGCCTCACACAAACAATCAAGTCGTTGATTTTAAAGGGATTTAAAAAACTGGCACGGCTTCTGCTTTACAGCCAGTACAACAACAATAACAAACCGTTCCAACCCTAATAAAAATAAGACGTACCGACTCCAGCACAATAAAAACAATAACGCGGAGGCGCAGCTAACTGATTCTTTTGGAAAGGAATTGCCGTTGGGGTACGCCCCATAACCAGGCTGAGAACAACAAAACTGCCCCAAGGCAGCGCCAATACTGGTTAGGTCACACCGTGATCACTGCAGCGTCAGCATCCAAAGCAATCCGTTTGCTCTTGATTCCCAGCTTGGGAAGTTTTCCAAAAGTCCTTGACTGGATGGAACGGGTAAATCAACAAAAACAACAAGCCCGCCATAATAATAAAAACAGAGCACGCACCAATTTGGGGTGGAGCTTCGGCTCCCCCAGTAGCTTCAAATCCCCCGCCTGCCGCCCTTTCCTGTCGTTTCCTCCATCAATCGTCGACTCAATGCTAGAATCCGCGCCATTCCTGCGGCCGGCATATACTCTGGCCAGTCATTTAGTCAAACAGTGCCTCCCATGCTGAAAAAGCTGTTCAAGTCCTTTCGTACCCCTGCCCGCCGTGGCAACCATTCACACAGCACGCCTGAAGTGCTGAGCAGCAGCCAGCACCCGATCGAACGCGGTGAAATCAGCCGCTACGCCATCAGTGTGGTCGAACGCCTGCAGCAGGCTGGCTACCAGGCGTATCTGGTCGGCGGTTGCGTACGCGATCTGCTGCTAGACATTGACCCTAAGGATTTCGACGTGGCCACCAGCGCCACGCCCGAGCAAGTGCGCGCCGAATTTCGCAATGCCCGGGTCATTGGCCGCCGCTTTAAGCTGGTTCACGTGCACTTCGGCCGTGAAATCATTGAGGTCGCCACCTTCCGCGCCAATCACCCGGAAGGCGAGGAAGAAGAAAACAGCAACCTGTCCTCGCGTAACGAGAGCGGACGCATTCTGCGTGACAATGTGTATGGCAGCCTGGAAGACGATGCCCAGCGTCGCGACTTCACCATCAATGCGCTGTATTACGACCCTAGCACCGAGCGCATCCTCGATTACGCCAATGGCGTGCACGACATTCGCAACCACCTGATCCGCCTGATCGGTGACCCGACTCAGCGCTACCAGGAAGACCCGGTGCGCATGCTGCGTGCGGTGCGTTTTGCCGCCAAGTTGGATTTCGACATCGAGAAACACAGCGCCGCGCCGATCTACAAACTGGCCCCGCTGCTCGGCGGCATCCCCGCTGCGCGCCTATTCGATGAAGTACTCAAGCTGTTTCTCGCCGGCTACGCGGTATACACCTACGAGCTGCTGGTGGATTACGGCCTGTTCGGCCAGCTGTTCCCGGCCAGCGCCGAGGCGCTGAAACTCAATCCGGATTACACCGACCAGTTGATCCGTAATGCGTTGGACAACACTGACCTACGCATTCATCAGGGCAAGACAGTCACCCCTGCGTTCCTCCTAGCAGCATTGCTGTGGCCAGCCCTGCCAGCCCGCGTGATCAAGCTGCAGGATCGCGGTATGCCGCCGATCCCGGCCATGCAGGAAGCCGCTCACGAGCTGATCAGCGAACAATGCCAGCGCATCGCAGTGCCCAAACGCTTCACCATGCCGATCCGTGAAATCTGGGATATGCAGGAACGCCTGCCACGCCGCAGCGGCAAACGCGCCGATATGCTGCTGGAAAACCCACGCTTCCGCGCTGGCTACGACTTCCTGCTGCTGCGCGAAAGCGCAGGCGAGGAAACCGGTGGCCTGGGCGACTGGTGGACCCGCTATCAGGATGTCAGCGACAGCGAGCGGCGCAATATGATCCGCGACCTCAGCAACAAGGACGATGGCCCAGGTGCCCCCCGTAAGCGCAAACGCAATAACAGCAAGCGTAAACGCGGCCCGGCTGCTGAGAACTCGAGCAGTACAGCCGGCGAATAATGGAACGCGTCTATATCGGCCTGGGCAGTAACCTGGCCACACCGATCGAGCAACTGCGCAGCGCGCTGGCCGCCCTGGCCGCGCTGCCGCAGACAGATCTGATTGCCCAGTCATCCTTCTATAGCAGCGACCCATTGGGTCCTGCGGATCAACCGCGCTATGTAAATGCCGTGGCGGCACTGGATACCGAACTCAGTCCATTGGCCCTGCTAGATGCCTTGCAGACGATCGAACTTGAGCAAGGCCGTACGCGAAAGGCCGAGCGTTGGGGGCCACGCACCCTCGACCTAGATATTTTGCTGTTCGGCGAACGCTTACTGGATGAGCCGCGCCTGACCGTGCCGCACTACCACATGCACGCCCGCGCCTTTGTCCTCTACCCGCTGGCTGAGATCGCCCCCGACCTAAAGCTGCCGGATGGCCGCGCCCTGATAGAACTGCTTGGGGCTTGTCCTTATGTAGGGCTGGAACGCCTCAGCGAAACAGCGTTGACCTGAATTCCGGACAACTTCGACTGCTGGGTCATGCAGCCGCAGCAGTAATAACCCTACCTGCGAGCTGGCACATTGGCGGTAACGGCAGTAACAAGCCGGTAACACCTGCAATTGACTTCGAGCCCCCCCATCAGGACTATAGGCGTCCCGTTGCCCCGCACCGGTGCAATTCGAGGCCAATGCAGGCCAACTTGAAGCAGCACAACTGCTGACTGAACGCCTGAGTGAGGACAGTTTTCATGCCTGATGTAACCCTGACCACCCTGCAAAGCCTCAAGCAGAGCGGCGAGAAAATCGCCATGCTGACCTGCTATGACGCCACGTTCGCCCAGACAGCCTGCCAGGCCGGTGTCGATGTGCTGCTGGTGGGCGATTCCCTCGGCATGGTCTTGCAAGGCCATGACAGCACGCTGCCCGTCACTGTCGCCGAAATGGCGTACCACACCGCCAGCGTCAAACGTGGCAACCAGGGCGCACTGATTCTCGCCGATCTGCCCTTTATGGCCTACGCCACCCTTGAGCAAGCCCTGAACAACAGCGCGGCACTGATGCAAGCCGGCGCCCACATGGTCAAGCTTGAAGGTGCAGCCTGGCTCGCCGAGCCAATTCGTCAACTGGCTGAGCGCGGCGTACCCGTGTGCGCCCACCTCGGCCTCACCCCGCAGGCGGTGAATATCCTCGGTGGTTATAAGGTGCAAGGCCGCCAGGAAGCCCAAGCGCGGCAGATGCGCGCTGACGCCATGGCACTGGAACAAGCCGGCGCGGCGATGCTGCTGCTGGAATGCGTACCCTGCGAACTGGCCGCTGAAATCAGCCAAGCCGTGAAGATCCCAGTCATCGGCATTGGCGCCGGCGTTGCCACCGACGGTCAGGTGTTGGTCCTGCATGACATGCTTGGGCTGTCACTGAGCGGCCGCACGCCAAAGTTCGTGAAGAACTTTATGGCCGGCCAGAGCAGCATCCAGAACGCCATCAGTGCGTACGTCAAAGCGGTCAAAGACCAGAGTTTCCCAGCAGCCGAACACGGATTTTCTGCATGAACACAGTTAAAAGTGTGCGCGAGTTGCGCGCCGCTGTCGCCCAGGCCCGTGCCGAAGGCAAACAGATCGCCTTCGTCCCGACCATGGGCAACCTGCATGCCGGTCACGCCGCATTGGTGGAGAAAGCCGCTCAGCGTGCCGATTTCGTGGTCGCCAGCATCTTCGTCAATCCCTTGCAGTTCGGCCCCAGCGAAGACCTCGACAAATACCCGCGCACCCTGCTCGCCGATCAGGAAAAGCTAGTCGAAGCCGGCTGCCATCTGCTGTTCACCCCGGATGTCGAGGAAATGTACCCGCACGGTATGGATGGCCAGACCCGCGTCAGCGTACCGGGCGTGTCTGAAGGCCTCTGCGGCGCCAGCCGCCCTGGTCACTTCGAAGGCGTTGCGACCGTCGTCAGCAAGTTGTTCAATATGGTGCAGCCTGATCTGGCGATTTTTGGCCAGAAGGATTTCCAGCAACTGGCGGTGATCCGCACCCTGGTGCGTGACCTCAATATGCCGATCCAGATTATCGGCGAGCCGACGGTGCGGGCCGACGATGGCCTGGCGCTGTCATCGCGCAACGGTTACCTGAATACGGCACAGCGTGAAGTTGCGCCGGTGCTGTACCGTACCCTGCAAGAGATGGCCACAGCGATTCGCGCCGGTGAGCGTGATTACGCCAAACTGGTCGCCGTCGCACAGCAGCAGCACAGCGCCGCAGGCTTTAGCCCGGATTATCTGGAAGTACGCGAAGCCAACAGCCTACGTCCGGCCACCTCAGATGATCGCCGCTTGGTCATACTGCTGGCAGCGTTTATTGGCAGCACCCGGTTGATCGACAACCTGGCGTTCGACCTCGATACTCCAGGCTGATCCACGGCGTAGATGCTGGCCCCACGCCCGCCAGTTACACTCAAGGCCCGGATAACTCCGGGCTTTTTTGCATGATTCGCCGCACCCAAAACAAGGAACACGCACCAATGGCCTATTTCCAGCAAACGCATGACGTCACCAGCCTGCCCGCCTGGCAGGCGCTGCGCGAGCAGCGCGGGCAGATGAACGACTTCAGCATGCGCGAGGCCTTTGCCCGTGACCCGCAACGTTTTACCCGTTTTTCCCTGAGCAGCAGCGGCCTGCTGCTGGACTACTCAAAGAACCTGATCGACGAAAAAACCCTGGGACTGTTGGTGCAGCTAGCTGAACAAGCCCAGCTGCCGGAGTCCATTCACGCCCTGTTCAGCGGCGATAAGGTCAATGCATCTGAAGGGCGTGCAGCACTGCATACAGCCCTGCGCAGCCCGATTGGCCGCACCCTGAAACTCGACGGCGTCGACCTGATTCCGCAAGTGCACCGCGTACTCCATCAGATGACCGAATTGGTCAGCCGCGTGCACAGCGGCCTGTGGCGCGGCTACAGCGACAAACCGATCACCGAAGTGGTAAACATTGGTATTGGCGGTTCATTCCTCGGCCCTCAGTTGGTGTCCGAAGCACTGCGGCCCTTTACCCAGCGCGGCGTGCGCTGTCATTACCTGGCGAATATCGACGGCAGCGAGTTCCGTGAACTGACGGCGCGCCTGAACCCACAGACCACGCTGTTTATTGTGTCGTCCAAATCCTTCGGTACGTTGGAAACCCTGAAGAACGCCCTGGCCGCACGCGACTGGTACCTGGCCCTGGGCGGCCCGGAAGCCGAGCTGCACAAGCACTTTATTGCGGTGACCAGCAACCAGAAGGCTGCGATCGAATTCGGTATCAAGGCGGAAAATATCTTCCCGATGTGGGACTGGGTCGGCGGGCGTTACTCACCGTGGTCGGCCATCGGCCTGCCGATTGCCCTGGCCATCGGCATCTCCAACTTCAAAGAACTGCTGGCCGGCGCCTACGCCATGGACCAGCATTTCACCCAAGCGCCGCTGGCGGAAAACATGCCCGTCCTGATGGCCCTGCTGGGGATCTGGTACGGCAACTTCTGGGGTGCGAAAAGCCAGGCGATCCTGCCCTACGACCACTACCTACGTAACTTCACCAAACACCTGCAGCAGTTGGACATGGAATCCAACGGCAAAAGCGTGCGCCAGGACGGCAGCCCCGTGGACTTCAGCACCGGCCCCGTGATCTGGGGCGGCGTGGGCTGTAACGGCCAACACGCGTATCACCAGTTGCTGCACCAGGGTACCGAGCTGATCCCAGCAGACTTTATCGTCCCGGTTAATAGCTTCAGCCCGCTGGCTGACCATCACCAGTGGCTGTTTGCCAACTGCCTGTCACAGAGCCAAGCCTTGATGCACGGCAAGACCCGCGAGGAAGCTGAAGCCGAGCTGCGCGCCAAGGGTCTGGACGAGGCCGAAGTGCAACGTCTGGCACCGCACAAGGTGATCCCCGGTAACCGCCCGAGCAATATCCTCGCGCTCAACCGCGTCGACCCATTCAACCTCGGCGCACTGGTAGCGCTTTACGAGCACAAGGTGTTCGTACAGAGCGCCATCTGGGGCATTAACGCCTTTGATCAGTGGGGCGTCGAACTGGGCAAGGACCTTGGCCAGGGCGTTTATCAGCGTCTCACCGGCCAACTCGACGAGCCCGCCAGTGACGCCTCTACACAAGGCTTGATCCAGCACTTCCGCGAACGGCATCGCGGCTGATCCACAGCGACCGAGCACAAGGCCAGCACTTGAACCAAGCACCCGCTTGGTTCACCCTACGAACATCGCGGAACACAACAATAAGGACCCGCCATGTTCGAAATCACCCGCCACCCCGTGCCCGATGCAGTGCGCCAACGCGCCCACCTGGACAACGACGACTACATGCGTCTTTACCAGCAGTCGATCGAGCAGCCGGAAATCTTCTGGGCCGAGCAGGCCAAGGCCTTCCTCGACTGGAGCAAACCCTGGACCAGCGTGCAACAAGGCGACCTGCTAAGCGGTTCGGGCTCGTGGTTCAAGGGTGGGCAACTGAACGTCAGCTACAACTGCATCGACCGTCACCTGGAAAAACGCAGCGAGCAAATTGCACTGATCTGGGAAGGCGACAACCCCAGCGAATCGGCTCACATCACCTACAAGAAGCTGCACCACAACGTCAGCCGCCTGGCCAACGTGCTGAAAAGCCGTGGGGTGAAAAAGGGCGACCGGGTGTGCATCTATATGCCGATGATCCCCGAGGCCACCTACGCCATGCTCGCCTGCACACGCATCGGCGCGGTGCATTCGGTGGTATTCGGCGGCTTCTCTCCCGACGCTCTGCGTGACCGTATTCTGGATGCCGATTGCCGCACGGTGATCACCGCCGATGAAGGTGTGCGCGGCGGCAAGTACGTGGCGCTCAAGGCCAATGTCGACAAGGCCCTGCAGAGCTGCCCGGCGGTGTCCACAGTGGTGGTAGTCGAGCGCACCCAGGGCGAGATCGATTGGGTTGAAGGCCGCGACATCTGGTACCACGAAGCCCTGCGCGACGCCGACGGCAACTGTCCACCCGAGCCAATGGACGCCGAAGATCCGCTGTTTATCCTCTACACCTCCGGTTCCACCGGCAAACCTAAAGGCGTGCTGCACAGCACTGGCGGCTATCTGCTGATGGCGGCGATGACCCACAAGTACGTGTTCGACTACCACGAAGGCGACATCTACTGGTGCACCGCCGACGTCGGCTGGGTCACCGGGCACAGCTATATCGTCTACGGTCCGTTGGCCAACGGCGCGACCAGTCTGATCTTCGAAGGCGTGCCCAACTACCCGAGCGCCTCGCGCTTCTGGCAGGTGATCGACAAACACCAGGTAAACATTTTCTACACCGCTCCCACCGCCCTGCGTGCGCTGATGCGTGAGGGCACTGGTCCGGTCGAATGCACCGAACGCACCAGCCTGCGCCTGCTCGGCAGCGTCGGCGAGCCGATCAACCCGGAAGCCTGGGAGTGGTATTACAACGTGGTCGGCGAACGCCGCTGCCCGATCGTCGACACCTGGTGGCAGACTGAAACCGGCGCCATCCTGATCACCCCACTGCCCGGCGCCACCGACCTCAAACCCGGTTCGGCAACCCGGCCGTTCTTCGGCGTACAGCCAGTGCTGCTGGATGAACAGGGCAAGGAGATTGATGGCGCTGGTAGCGGCGTACTGGCGATCAAGGACAGCTGGCCAAGCCAGATTCGCAGCGTTTACGGCGACCATCAGCGGATGATCGACACCTACCTCAAGCCCTACCCCGGTTACTACTTCAGCGGCGACGGCGCGCGCCGCGACGAGGACGGTTACTACTGGATCACCGGCCGGGTGGATGACGTGATCAACGTCTCCGGCCACCGCATCGGCACCGCCGAAGTGGAAAGCGCCCTGGTGCTGCATGACGCCGTCGCCGAAGCCGCCGTGGTCGGTTACCCGCATGACCTCAAAGGCCAGGGCATCTATGCCTTCGTCACACCGATGAACGGCGTGGAAATCAACGATGCGCTGAAGCAGGAACTGCTGGCCTTGGTCGGCAAGGAAATTGGCAGCTTCGCCAAACCCGAGCTGATCCAGTGGGCACCGGGCTTGCCGAAAACCCGTTCGGGCAAGATCATGCGGCGCATCCTGCGCAAAATCGCCTGCAACGAGCTGGAAAACATGGGCGACACCTCAACCCTGGCCGACCCGACGGTGGTCGACGGTTTGATCGAGCAGCGCCTGAACCGATAACCGCACGCTAGGATGTAGGGTGGATCGAGGCGCCTAGCTGACGCTCTGTTCATCCACCAAAGGCCCCGCGCGGCGGAGCGCCATCGGGCGGATCGCCAACCGATGGATCGATGAAGCGCGATCCACCCTACACCAGCAAACGAACCCACCATTCCATGGAATTTCTTCGCCGCCGTATCGAAAGCCAAGTCCTTAGTCTCAGCGGTATCGCCTTGGGGCAAATCGACTTCGAAAAGCCCCAGGACGACCCCGGTCTGTTCGGCCCCGACTCGGTGAGTTGGCAGGTGCATGGCGACTTCACCAGCATGCTGATCGGCGGGATCAGCGCCCTGCTCTTGCAAGCTCTGCATCCACTGGCATTAGCCGGGGTGTGGGATCACTCAAATTTTCGTCAGGACCTACTCGGCCGCCTGCGTCGCACCGGCCAGTTTATATCTGGCACCACCTACGGCTCGCGCGCCGATGCCGACTGGCTGATCGACAAGGTCAAGACCATTCACCTCAAAGTCACAGGCACCGCCCCGGATGGCCGCACCTATGCCGCCAGTGATCCGGCGCTGCTGACCTGGGTGCATGTGGCCGAGGTGTACAGTTTTCTCCAAGCACACCTGCGTTACCGCAACCCACAACTGAGCGAAGCCGATCAGGACCGCTACTACGCGGAAATCGCCCTGATCGCAGAGCGTCTGGGCGCCATCCAGGTGCCGCGCTCGCGCTCCGAGGTCGCCGCCTACCTGGCAGCTGTGCGCCCCGAGCTGCTCTGTGATGAACGCTCGCTGGAAATCTTGCACATCCTGCTCAACGCCCCGGCACCCAGCGCCCTCGCGGCCCCGGCGGCCAAGCTGCTGATGCAGGCTGGCATCGACCTGCTGCCAGATTGGGCGCAACAGATGCTCGGCCAGCAGATCAGCCCGGCGCGTAGCCGGATGATCCACACTGGCGTACACAGCCTGGCCCCCGTGCTGCGCTGGGCGGTACGCGGCGGCGCCATCCACCGTGCGCGCAAACGCCTGAACCTGCCGCCACGCTGACCGGCCGGTTCGCGCGCTGGCCGTAAACAAAGCCGCTGTGCCACCATAGCGGCCTTTCGCGGCCCGCCGCGCCTGTCACTTGTGAGGATCGCGTTATGCAAGACGTTGTCATCGTTGCCGCCACCCGCACCGCCATCGGCAGCTTCCAGGGTTCACTGGCGAATATCCCAGCCCCTGAACTAGGCGCCGCGGTAATCCGCCGCCTGCTGGAACAAACCGGCCTGGACGGCGCGCAGGTCGACGAAGTGATCCTCGGTCAGGTACTTACCGCAGGCAGCGGGCAGAACCCGGCGCGTCAGGCAGTAATACTCGCCGGCCTGCCGCACGCCGTACCAGCGCTGACCCTGAACAAGGTCTGCGGCTCGGGCCTGAAAGCTCTGCACCTCGGTGCCCAGGCGATCCGCTGCGGCGATGCCGAAGTGATCATCGCCGGCGGTATGGAGAACATGAGCCTGGCGCCTTATGTAATGCCCGGCGCACGCACCGGCCTGCGCATGGGTCACGCCAAACTGGTCGACACCATGATCACCGACGGTCTGTGGGACGCCTTCAACGACTACCACATGGGCATCACCGCTGAGAATCTGGTGGAGAAATACGACATCAGCCGCGAAGCCCAGGACGCCTTTGCCGCCGCCTCGCAGCAAAAAGCCGTAGCAGCCATCGAAGCCGGGCGTTTTATCGATGAAATAACCCCAATCATGATTCCCCAGCGCAAAGGCGAGCCACTGGCCTTCGCCACTGACGAGCAGCCGCGCGCCGGCACCACAGCAGAATCCTTGGGTAAGCTGAAGCCAGCGTTCAAGAAGGACGGCAGCGTCACCGCCGGCAACGCCTCCAGCCTTAACGACGGCGCCTCCGCCGTACTGCTGATGAGCGCCGCCAAAGCCCAGGCCCTCGGCCTGCCGGTACTGGCGAAAATCGCCAGCTACGCCAACGCCGGCGTCGACCCGGCGATCATGGGCATCGGCCCGGTCAGTGCCACCCAGCGTTGCCTGGCCAAGGCCGGCTGGCAGCTGGCCGACCTGGACCTGATCGAAGCCAATGAAGCCTTCGCCGCGCAGGCCTTGGCAGTGGGCAAAGAGCTGAATTGGGACGCGAGTAAAGTCAACGTCAACGGCGGCGCCATCGCCCTAGGCCACCCGATCGGCGGTTCCGGCTGCCGCGTGCTAGTGACCCTGCTGCACGAGATGATCAAACGCGACGCCAAAAAAGGCCTCGCCACTCTGTGCATCGGCGGCGGTCAAGGCGTGGCACTGGCGATCGAACGGGCCTGATAACACCGCTCAGCTATCGTGACGAAAACGCCGGCGCCCCGAACTAACGGGAGCCGGCGTTTTTCTTGGTAAACTGCGCGCCCTCCTTTTTCGAGTCGCCGCGCATGCCCTCTCACGATCAGGCGCTGCGCGCCGCACTGCATAACCGTCAAGATCTGCTGACTGCACTGCATCAGCAAGGCACCGACTGCTATCGCCTGTTCCATGGCAGCCAGGAAGGCGCCGGCGGCCTGACCGTCGACCGTTACGGCCCGCAATTACTGGTACAGAGCTTCCACCAGAGCCTGAGTCGCGACGAACTGCTACAACTGGCCGAGCAGTGCCAGGCCAGCCTCGGCACACAACTGCTACTGGTCTACAACGACCGCTCCCAGGGCAACTCGCGGATCGACCGCACTGATGCGATCTACCAGGCCGAACCGGCTGCACTGGAAGACCTGATCGGCCATGAATGGGGCCTCAACTACCGCGTACGTGGCCGCCATGCTGGGCAAGATCCGCTGTTGTTTCTCGACCTGCGCAATGCCCGCGGCTGGGTCAAAGCGCACAGCGCCGGTAAATCGGTGCTTAACCTATTCGCCTACACCTGCGGCGTCGGTTTGAGTGCGGCCGCTGGCGGAGCCAGCGAAGTCGTCAATCTGGACTTTGCCGAAGGCAATCTGGCGGTCGGTCGTGAGAATGGCACACTCAATCCGCAGCTGCAGCCCATGCAGTTTGTCCAGTCAGACTACTTCCCGGCGATTCGCCAACTGGCTGGCCTGCCGATCAATGCGCGGCGCGGGCAGAAGTTGCCGCACTATCCGCGCCTTGAGCAACGTCAGTTTGATCTGGTGCTGCTCGATCCACCCGCCTGGGCAAAGAGCGCTTTCGGTACGGTTGACCTGCTGCGCGATTACCAGAGCCTGCTCAAGCCAGCGATTCTCGCCACCGCCGATGATGGTGTGCTGATCTGCTGCAACAACCTGGCAAAAGTCGCCATGACCGATTGGCGCGAACAAGTGCTGCGCTGCGCGGAAAAGCTCGGCCGCCCGGTGCGCGATTGGCAGGTGCTGGCACCGGCCCGCGACTTCCCCTCACAAGATGGCCAGCCACCGCTAAAAACCCTGATCCTGCAGTTCTGATCCACGCGCAAGTTCGCAGAAAATCCCCGCGCAGAGCCTCTGCGGAACTGCACACGCGTGCCATACTCCAAGGCACTTCTCGTCGGGATAGATGACGTTTTTATGCTTAAAGGAATAAAGCGCGCTGCCAGCGCCATTGCCATCGCCGTTGCACTCTACAGCCTGCTGGGTTTTCTGATTCTGCCCGGTATCGGCCTGCGCATCGCCAACCAGCAGTTGGCGCACTACGCCGAAGTACCCGCCACACTGCAGCGCCTGCAACTCAACCCGTTCAGTCTGGAGCTCAGCCTCTGGGGCCTGCAGATTGGCGAGGCCGAACAGCAGCAGATCGCCTTCGAACGCCTGTATGCCAACCTGCAACTCGATAGCCTGTGGAGCGGCGTATTGCACCTGGCTGATATCGAGTTGGACAAGCCACACAGCGAAGTGCTGTTCGGCAAGGACGGTCGGCTTAACCTGACCCAACTGTTCAAAGTGCCGCCCAGCCCGCAACCAGCAGTCGAAGAACCGGCCGGCGAGCCGTTCCCGCTGCGTATCGCGCGGATCAAGCTGAGCGGCGGCAACGTACATTTCCAGGATCTGCGCCCCAGCGAGCCCATCGAGTTTATCTACGACGATCTCAATTTCGAGCTGTTCAATCTCAGCACCCTGCCCGACGACAATGCCGACATGAGCCTGGTCGCCACCGGCCCCACCGGCGGGCGGATCGACTGGACCGGGCGCATCAGTCTGGTGCCAATCAGCTCCAGCGGCAGTCTGAAAGTCACTGACGGCAAACTTAAAGCCATCTGGCCCTATGTGCGCGATGCGGTGCCGCTGGTCCTGGAGGACGGCACCGTCAATCTGAGCAGCGACTACAGCCTGAACCTGGCTAAAGGCACCGAACTGCTACTGAGCAATACCCAACTCAGCGTCAGCAGCTTTGCCATCAAGAGCCCGGCGGATAAAGCGTTGCTGCGCCTGGAAAGTCTGGATATGAGCGAAACCAGCGTGGACCTGGCTAAGCAGCAGGTCATCGTCGGCAAGATTCGCAGCCAGAAGCTGGAAACCTGGGCTGCACGCGAGGCCGATGGCCAGCTCGACTGGCAGAAGCTGCTGGCCGGCCAACCCGCCAAACCAGCTCCAGCTCCAGCTCCAGCTCCAGCTCCAGCTCCAGCTCCAGCTCCAAATGAGGGTGGCTCAGGCTCCGCAGCCACGGAAGCCGAACCGGCAAAAGAGCCAAGCGAACCGACCACCGCAGAGCAATCCGCTGACCTGGAAACCGCCACTGCCGACCAGCCGGAAGAGCCCAGCAAACCCTGGCAGGTAATCCTGCGTGACGTGCAACTGCGCGACTATCAGGTGCATCTGGCCGACCGCGCCGGCGGCGCGGAAGTCAAAATAGACCTGGCCCCGCTTAATCTCGACCTGAGCGACTTTGACAGCCTGGGCACTTCACCCTTCGGCCTCAAGCTCGACACAGGAGTGAACAAGACCGGGCAGATCAAGGCCGACGGCCAGGTGCAACTGACCCCGACCACGGCCAAGCTGCAGGTTGCCACCCGCGATATCGACCTGCGCCTGGCGCAGACCTACCTGAGCCCCTTCGTGCGTCTGGAACTGCGCAGCGGTAAGCTCGGTAGCGACCTGGCGGTTGATCTGCAGAGCGTGGAACCGCTGGCCTTCAGTATTGGCGGGCAAGCCGAGATCAACCAGCTGCATACTCTCGACACGCTAAAGGACCGCGACTTCCTCAAATGGCAGCAAGTGCTGGTGGAAGGAATCGACTATCAACACGGCAAGGGCTTGGTGATCGGCCAAGTCAAACTGCAGCAGCCTTATGTGCGCTTTATCATCAATGAAGACCTGACCACCAATATCAGCGATCTGATGATTCCACAGCCGGCAGAGGCCAACGCCAAGCCCGCAGCGGCAAGTAAACCGCTGCCGATGCGCATCGGCGGTATCAGCATCAAGGACGGTTCGGCGAACTTTGCCGACTTCAGTCTGACGCCTAACTTCGCCACGGCTATTCAGCAACTCAACGGCCAGATCGGCACACTCGACAACCAGAGCCCGAAAACCGCCAGCGTCGATATTAAGGGCAAGGTCGATAAGTACGCACCCGTCAGCATCAAAGGCAAGCTGACGCCGTTCGACCCGATGAACAGCCTGGATATCGCCACCAGCTTCAAGAATGTCGAACTGACCACCCTCACGCCCTACTCCGGCAAGTTCGCCGGTTTCCGCATACGCAAGGGCCGCCTCAACCTCGACCTGCATTACCAGATCGAGAAAGGCCAGCTCAACGCCGAGAACAAACTGCTGCTGGAAGACCTGCAACTGGGCGAGAAAGTCGACAGCAAAGACGCCATGGACCTGCCAATCCGCCTAGCCATTGCCCTGCTCAAAGACACCGACGGCAATATCAGCATCCAGCTGCCCGTGCAGGGCGACCTCAACAGCCCGCAGTTCAGCGTTATGCCCATCGTCTGGCAAACCCTGCGCAATCTGGTGCTGCGCGCCGCGCAGGCACCGTTCAAATTTATCGGCGGCCTGGTCAGCGGCGGCAGTGATGTTGACCTCAGCACCGTGCGTTTCAATGCCGGTGACAGCGAACTCGACGGCGACGCGCAGAAAGCGCTGGATACGCTGGCCAGCGCCCTGAAGGAGCGTCCGACACTGCGCCTGGAAGTCGAAGGCATGAGCGCGCAGAGCAGCGACGGCCCACCACTGGCTGCTGCGCGCCTGGAGCGCGAATACCAGAACACCTGGTACAAGATGCTGCAACGCCGTGGGGAGGATGTACCTGCCGAAGCCAGTGAGCTGGTGGTGGATGAGGACGACAAAGCCGTACTGCTCGAAGGCATCTACCGCACCCGCCTCAAACAGCAGCCGCCAGCCGAGTGGGCCGAACTGCCCGACGAAGAGCGCAGCGTGAAGATGCGCGAAGGTGTGCTGCAATCCTGGGCACAAAGTGAACTGCTACAGCGTCAGCTGGCACAGGCGCGAGCTGCAGAAATAAAGAGCTATCTGGTCGAGCGCGGCGGCCTGGCCGACGAACGTATTTACCTGCTGGATGTCAACATGGCACAGGCTGACGCCAATGGCCGCGTCGCCACTACCCTGCATCTCGGCAGCGAGTAAGGTCTCCGTCATATGCGTGCATTGGCTACAACGCTGCTCCTCGCCCTGACGGGCGCGTCGTCTCTGGCTCAGGCGGAGACCATGCGCTGCGGCAGCCAACTGGTCAGCCTGGATGACCGACGCTTCGAGGTGCTGCAGAAATGCGGCGAACCAGCCTTCCGCGATCTGGTCGGCTATTCGCTCGGGCCAAATGAACGGCGCGAATACCAGATCGAGGAATGGGTCTACGGCCCCGATAACGGCATGCTCAGTATTCTCACCTTCGAAGGCACGCGCCTGCGCGCCATCGAACGCCGTCGTAGCCGCTAGCATCTGCCCCGGAAAATTTGATGAAACGACTAATCTGCAGCCTACTGATACTGCTCCCTCTCGGCGCGTACGCCTCATCCACCCTGCGCTGTGGTAGCGCGCTTATCAGCCTGGAGGACTCGTCCAGCGTCGTCAGCAGTAAATGCGGCGAACCGATCAGCCGCGAGTTTGTTGGCTACCGCGAAGTGCTCGATGAATACGGCTTTCGCCATGAAGTGGTCGTGGAAGAATGGGCCTATGGTCCGCGCAACGGCATGTATCAGTTTCTGCGTTTCGAAGGCAATCGCCTGATAAAGATCGAGAGCAAACGAGGTAGATAACAACAGCTCCCATAGTCGCGCACAAAAAAGCCCGCAGGTTATGCCTGCAGGGCTTTTTTACGCCTGATTACAGCTTGCTGCTGAAATCACGCAGCTCGTCCTGAGCCTTTTCCTTGGTCCAACCGTAACGCTCTTGCAGCTTGCCGGCCAGGTACTCGCTATGGCCTTCAGCAACATTCAGGTCGTCATCGGTCAGGTTGCCCCAACGCTCCTTGATGCGACCATTGATTTGCTTCCACTTGCCTTTGATTACGTCAGCATTCATCTGCTTGTCCTCGTCGTTGAGTGGCTGCCAGGCCCATCGCAGCGCCTTGCACGCTTCCATGGATTACTGAGCGGTTTTCAGAGCTTCAGCGGATACAGCACTCACACCTTTGATCTCGCCGGCCTTGGCAATGGCCAGATCACGTTCGGCGGAGCTGGCAACAACCCCGGAAAGCGTAACAACGCCCTTATTGGTTTCGACCTTGATGTCGATACCGCTCAAGCTGCTGTCGGCCAGGAAGGTCGACTTCACCTTACTGGTGATCCAGGTGTCGGAAACCGCATCTTCTGCTTTATCCATCGTCTCACTGGCGGCCAGCAGGGTTGGTTGCACGGTCGGGGTGTCCGCAGCCATAACCGGCCCGGCGAGCAACAGACCCAGCGCGGTAGCGGTCATGGCGGTTACTGCGAAATGCTTGATTGGCTTTTTCATAAATAATGCCTCCTGCGTGTACTGAACAATCTGCAAGCCACTACGAGCTGCAGTCTCCCCAGTACTATCGCAAGCGCTATGCCAACCCTCTTAAAACAAAATAATCTATAATTATCAATAACTTAAAAACAAATGAGATCAGCCTGCCTCGTGCAATCTGCATGTTAGGGCCAAACGAGCAAGGCATATTGCACGACAGCTGCGGCCTCTATAGGCGACGAGGGTAAACGCTTTATCTACAGGCAAAAAAAGAGGGCCCCGAAGGGCCCTCTTTTCTGCTGTTTAGCAACGCGGCGATTAAACGCCCGAAGCCTTGGCAGCAGCTACATCCTTGATCGACAGCTTGATACGGCCGCGGTTGTCCACGTCCAGTACCAGTACTTCAACTTCCTGACCTTCTTTCAGAATGTCAGTCACTTTCTCAACGCGAGCGTCGCTCAGCATGGAGATGTGCACCAGACCATCTTTACCCGGCAGGATGTTGACGAAGGCACCGAAGTCGACGATGCGCTCAACCTTACCGACGTAGATCTTGCCGATCTCGGCTTCCGCGGTGATGCCGAGTACACGCTGACGCGCAGCCTCGGCCGCTTCCTTGGTTTCGCCGAAGATCTTGATCGAACCGTCGTCTTCGATGTCGATCGACGCCTTGGTTTCTTCGCAGATCGCGCGGATGGTTGCACCACCTTTGCCGATCACGTCGCGAATCTTGTCCTGGTCGATCTTCATCGCGATCATAGTTGGGGCGTTAGCCGACAACTCGGTGCGCGAAGTTGCGATGATCTTGTTCATCTGACCGAGAATGTTCAGGCGTGCTTCTAGGGCCTGGTTCAGGGCGATTTCCATGATCTCTTCGGTGATGCCCTGGATCTTGATGTCCATCTGCAGCGCAGTAACGCCATTGGCGGTACCGGCTACTTTGAAGTCCATGTCGCCCAGGTGGTCTTCGTCGCCGAGGATGTCGGTCAGAACGGCGAATTTCTCGCCTTCTTTAACCAGACCCATGGCGATACCAGCAACCGGCGCCTTCATCGGCACACCGGCATCCATCAGAGCCAGGGATGCACCGCAAACCGAAGCCATGGAGCTGGAACCGTTGGACTCGGTGATTTCCGAAACCACACGAATGGTGTACGGGAACACGTCAGCGGCAGGCAACATGGCCTGAACCGAACGACGCGCCAGACGGCCATGACCGATTTCGCGGCGACCGGTAGCGCCCATGCGACCACACTCGCCCACCGAGTAAGGCGGGAAGTTGTAGTGCAGCATAAAGGGGTCTTTCTTCTCGCCTTCCAGGGTATCGAGCAGCTGCGCGTCGCGCGCGGTACCGAGGGTGGCAACCACCAGAGCCTGAGTCTCACCACGGGTGAACAGCGCCGAACCGTGGGTCTTGTCCAGAACACCCACTTCGATGTTCAGGCCGCGCACAGTGCGGGTGTCACGGCCATCGATACGCGGCTTGCCGTTAACGATGTTCTCGCGAACGGTGCGGTATTCGATTTCGCCGAAAGCGTCTTTGACTTCACCAGCAGACGGCTGGCCTTCTTCACCGGAGAACTTGGCAACGATTTCATTGCGCAGCTCACCCAGACGAGCATAACGCTCGTGCTTGACGGTAATGGTGTAAGCCTGGGAGATCGCCTCGCCGAACTCGCTACGAATAGCGTTCAGCAGTGCAGTGTTCTCAGCTTTTGGCTGCCAGTCCCACGTCGGCTTGGCAGCTTCAGCCGCCAGCTCGGCAACAGCGTTAATCACCACCTGGAATTCGTCATGGGCGAACAGTACAGCGCCCAGCATCTGGTCTTCGGTCAGCTCTTTAGCTTCCGATTCAACCATCAGTACGGCGTCTTTAGTGCCGGCTACGACCATGTCCAGGCTGGAGGCCTTGAGTTGCTCGTAAGTCGGGTTCAGCAGGTAGCCGGTTTCCGGGTGGAAGGCTACGCGCGCAGCACCGATCGGGCCGTTGAACGGGATGCCGGAGATGGCCAGCGCAGCCGAGGTACCGATCATCGCTGCGATGTCCGGATCGGTCTTCTTGCTGGTGGAGATCACGGTGCAGATAACCTGCACTTCGTTCTGGAAACCTTCTGGGAACAGCGGACGGATCGGACGGTCGATCAGGCGCGAAGTCAGGGTTTCCTTCTCGGAAGGACGGGCTTCACGCTTAAAGAAACCGCCGGGGATCTTGCCGGCTGCATAGGTTTTTTCCTGGTAGTGCACGGAGAGCGGGAAAAAGCCTTTGCTTGGGTCAGCAGTCTTGGCGCCGGTTACGGCGACCAGTACGGCGACGTCGTCGTCAACGGTGACCAGCACTGCGCCGGAGGCTTGACGGGCGATACGGCCTGTCTCGAGGGTAACGGTCGATTGACCGAACTGGAACTTCTTGATTACCGGGTTCACGGTGTTTTCCTTCTCTTTGTTGCCCTTGGGGAAAGCGTTTCTTGCAGCCGTTGTTCAGCATGTGAACAGACGGGTCTTACAGAATGAGTGGGCGGTTACGGGAATCGGACCCGCTATCGTCCAAAACAGCTAAAGCAGAAAAGCAAAAGCTGGAAGCAGGGTAAACCCCACTTCCAGCTTCGGCAGTCAGCTACGCGTAAGCATTGCTTAGCGACGCAGACCCAGGCGACCGATCAGGGCGCTGTAACGACTGGTGTCCTTACCCTTCAGGTAGTCCAGCAGCTTACGACGCTGGTTAACCATACGGATCAGACCACGACGGCTGTGGTGATCTTTACCGTTGGCCTTGAAGTGGCCTTGCAGCTTGTTGATATTGGCGGACAGCAGTGCAACTTGCACTTCCGGGCTACCGGTGTCGCCAGCAGCTTGCTGGTAGTCAGTTACGATTTGGGCTTTTTCTTCAACGCTGAGTGCCATGGGGCAATCCTCTCAGTTAAGAAACGGCTGCAAAGCAACCATTTCAATAGGCCGGGAATCGCTTCCCGTGTTTTTAAGTGAGGTATGACCGTGCCTATTAACAGCCACCCTCGATACACGCACACCAGAGCCGAAACCCCAGGCCTGCGCTACGGTCATGCTGACCGAATCAAACGACGCGGCGCAATGCGCCCGTCTTCGCTCACTTCACCGATACCGATAAAGCGACCGTTGTGATCTTGCACCCGAACCATGCCGAACTTCGGCGCTTCCGGGGCGCGTACCGGCTGCCCTTGCAGCCAGTAGAACGAACTGTGCTCGGAGAACTGCAGCAACGGCCAGTGCTGCAAACCGCTGTCGACCGGTTGCAGGAACTGGTCAACGGCCTCATTGCCACCTTCGCCATGCACCCGTTCCAGCTCTTCGAGCGTTACGGTGCGGCTCAGGTCGAACGGGCCGGCTTTGGTTCTGCGCAGCTCTGCAACGTGTGCACCGCAACCCAGCAGGTGGCCAATGTCTTCGACCAGCGTGCGGATATACGTGCCTTTGCTGCAATCGACCGCCAGGCGCGCTTGCTCCGCTTCGCAGTCCAGTAATTCCAGGCGCGCAATAGTAACAGAACGCGGCTCACGCTCCACTACTTCACCGGCACGGGCCAACTTATAAAGGGGCTGCCCGTCACGCTTGAGCGCCGAGTACATCGGCGGTATCTGGCTGATTTCACCACGAAAGCCGGGTAGCGCCGCTTCAATATCGGCGCGACCAACGGTCACTGGGCGACGCTCCAGCACCTCACCTTCGGCATCAGCCGTGGTGGTGGTGACCCCCAGCTGCATCAGGGTTTCGTAGCCTTTGTCGGCATCCAACAGGTACTGGGAGAACTTGGTCGCCTCGCCGAAGCACAATGGCAGAACGCCGGTGGCCAGGGGATCAAGGCTACCGGTGTGCCCGGCCTTCTCGGCATTCAGCAACCAGCGCACCTTCTGCAAGGCGGCGTTGGAGCTGAAGCCCTTGGGCTTATCCAGCAGGATGATGCCATCGACGGCACGACGAATACGTTTGACCTGGGCCACGCGCTTACTCCTTTGCCTCGGGTTCATCTTCGTGCTGGCGGTCTTCACTGACCGCGCGCTCGATCAATGCCGACAACTGCGCACCGCGAATCACGCTTTCGTCGTAATGGAAACGCAGGTTAGGCACGCTGCGCAGCTTCATTGCCTTGCCCAGCTGCATGCGCAGGAAGCCGCTGGCATCGTTGAGCACCTTGATGCTCTGCACGACGGGATCGACACCCTCTTCAGGCTCAGCTCCCATGATGGTGACAAACACCTTGGCGTGACTGGAGTCGCGGCTGACTTCCACCGCAGTGATGGTCACCAGGCCGCCAAGACGCGGGTCTTTGACTTCAAGGCGGATCAACTGCGCCAATTCGCGCTGTATCTGGTCGCCGATGCGCTGAGCCCGGCTAAATTCTTTGGCCATTTCTTACTACCTTCACTCGTCGCGCTGCCTGAAAGCAGCGGACCTAAAAGCGGCAAACGCCCGGCCGCGCAAATGCGGGGCCGGGCGCTGCGTGTTGCGACTCGTGCTTACAGGCTACGAGCCACTTGGACTTTCTCGAACACTTCGATCTTGTCGCCGACCTTAACGTCGTTGTAGCTCTTCACGCCGATACCGCACTCCATACCATTACGCACTTCGGAGGCATCGTCTTTGAAGCGACGCAGGGATTCCAACTCGCCTTCGAAGATCACCACGTCGTCGCGCAGTACGCGGATTGGACGGTTACGGTAGACCGTACCTTCAACCACCATACAACCGGCAATCGCACCGAATTTCGGCGAACGGAACACGTCACGCACTTCGGCAATACCCAGAATGTTCTCGCGAACATCGCTGCCGAGCATGCCGGTCAGGGCCTTCTTAACGTCTTCGATAATGTCGTAGATCACGTTGTAGTAACGCATATCCAGACCTTCCTGCTCGACGATCTTGCGCGCACCGGCATCGGCACGTACGTTGAAGCCGAACAGTACAGCGTTGGAGGCCAGCGCCAGGTTGGCATCGGACTCGGTGATACCACCGACGCCGCCACCGACCACACGCACCTGCACTTCATCGTTACCCAGGCCGCTGAGCGAGCCTTGCAGCGCTTCCAACGAACCACGGACGTCGGATTTGAGGACGATGTTGAGCGTCTTCTTCTCTTCCTGGCCCATGTTCTCGAAGATGTTTTCCAGCTTGCCGGCGTGAGCACGGGCCAGCTTCACTTCGCGGAACTTGCCTTGACGGAACAGCGCAACTTCGCGGGCTTTCTTCTCGTCAGCCAGTACGCTCATGTCGTCGCCAGCATCCGGAGTGCCGTCCAGGCCGAGAATCTCGACGGGGATCGACGGGCCAGCTTCTTTGATCGGCTTGCCGTTCTCATCGAGCATGGCGCGGATACGACCGAAGTTGGAACCGATCAGCACCATGTCGCCTTGACGCAGGGTACCGTCCTGAACCAGCACGGTCGCAACCGGACCGCGGCCTTTATCCAGGCGCGATTCAACCACAACACCACGACCTGGAGCCGATGGAGTGGCTTTCAGCTCGAGGATCTCGGCTTGCAGCAATACAGCTTCGAGCAGTTCGTCGACACCGGTACCGACTTTCGCCGACACAGAGACGAACGGCGTTTCACCGCCCCACTCTTCCGAAGTCACGCCGTGTACCGACAGTTCGCTACGAATGCGATCAAGGTCAGCACCGGGCTTGTCGATCTTGTTCACCGCAACAACCAGCGGAACGCCAGCAGCCTTGGCATGCTGAACAGCTTCAATGGTCTGCGGCATCACGCCGTCGTCCGCTGCAACCACCAGGATCACGATATCGGTCGCCTTGGCACCACGGGCACGCATCGCGGTAAACGCGGCGTGGCCCGGGGTGTCGAGGAAGGTAACCATGCCGCGCTCGGTTTCTACGTGGTAGGCACCGATATGCTGGGTGATACCACCGGCTTCGCCAGCAGCAACCTTGGCACGGCGGATGTAGTCGAGCAGCGAGGTCTTACCGTGGTCAACGTGACCCATTACGGTCACAACCGGCGCACGAGCAAAGGTTTCACCTTCGAACTTCAGCGACTCAGCCAGGGAGTCTTCCAGGGCGGTGTCGCTGACCAAGGTAACTTTGTGACCCAGCTCTTCAGCAACCAACTGGGCAGTTTCCTGATCCAGCACCTGGTTGATGGTCGCAGGGGTACCCAGCTTGAACATGAACTTGATGATTTCAGCGGCTTTGACCGACATCTGCTGAGCCAGATCGCCCACAGTGATGGTCTCGCCAATCTTCACTTCACGCACGATCGGGCCTGTCGGGCTCTGGAAGCCGTGAGCATTACGCTTCTTCAGCTTGGCCTTGCCACGACCGCCACGACGGAAGCTGTCGCTTTCTTCGTCGATGGTGCGCGGCGCAACACGTGGTGCCGGGGCCTTTTCCTTGACGGTCGGGCGATGCTGAGTGGTCTTGCGCTCGCCACCACGACGGTCGGCGTCATCATTGCGGGCCTTATCAGGACGACGAGGCTCGTCTTTCTTACGCTCGTCAGCCACCGGGGCAGCCACTACCGGTAGCTCAACTGCTACAACCGGAGCGGCTTCAACCACAGCCTCACCCGCTACAGGTGCAGGACGCTGTGCTTCTTCTGCGGCGCGGCGCTTAGCTTCTTCGTCAGCTTTTGCTTTGGCAGCTTCAGCGACAGCACGCTGTTCAGCCAGCTCACGCTGCTTTTCAGCTTCGATCTCTTCAGCGCTGCGCTTAACGAAGGTCTTCTTCTTGCGCACTTCAACACTGATGGTCTTACTGCCAGCAACCCGCAGGGTGCTGGTAGTTTTGCGCTGCAAAGTAATTTTGCGCGGCTCTTCTGTTTTGCTGTCGCCGTGACTGCTCTTGAGGTGGGCCAACAGGGCCTGCTTCTCACTGTCAGTGACTGCTTGATCAGCACTTTTGTGTGGCAAACCTGCCTCACTCATCTGCTGCAGCAGGCGTTCAACCGGTGTATTGACCACTTGGGCCAGTTCTTTAACCGTGACTTGCGTCATGCATTTCTCTCCTCAAGCCGCAACTGCTTACTCGAACCAATGGGCTCGGGCGGCCATGATCAACTTGCCGGCTCGCTCAGCGTCGATACCGTCGATGTCGAGCAGGTCATCAATAGACTGCTCGGCCAGGTCTTCGCGGTTAACAACGCCGCGCACTGCCAGTTCATGCGCAAGCGCCTTATCCATCCCCTCAAGCGAGAGCAAGTCTTCGGCTGGGTGGGCATCTGCCAGCTTTTCCTCATTGGCGATGGCTTTGGTCAGCAGGCGATCTTTGGCACGGGCGCGGAGCTCGTTGACGATATCCTCGTCAAAGCCATCAATGCTGAGCATTTCTTCCATCGGTACGTAGGCAATTTCTTCAAGGCTGGTGAAGCCTTCTTCGACCAACACCTGGGCCAGTTCTTCGTCGACTTCCAGCTCATCGATAAAGCGCTGCAGGATGTCGCCTGTTTCTGCTTGCTGCTTGGCCTGAATGTCCGCCTCGGTCATCACGTTCAGGGTCCAACCAGTCAACTGACTGGCCAAACGCACGTTTTGACCGCCACGGCCAATAGCCTGAGCAAGGTTGTCTGCGCCAACAGCGATGTCCATGGCATGGGCATCTTCGTCAACGATGATGGCTGCAACCTCGGCCGGCGACATGGCGTTGATCACGAACTGCGCGGGATTGTCATCCCACAGCACGATGTCTACACGCTCGCCCGCCAACTCGCCGGAAACCGCCTGCACGCGAGAACCACGCATGCCGATACAGGCACCCTGCGGGTCGATACGCTTGTCTTTGGAACGCACAGCCAACTTGGCGCGCGAACCCGGATCACGGGACGCGCCCATGACTTCGATCAGCTCTTCGGCAATTTCCGGCACCTCAATACGGAACAGCTCGATGAGCATTTCCGGGGCGGTACGCGAAAGGATCAACTGCGGACCGCGGTTCTCGGTGCGAATTTCCTTGAGCAGAGCACGCAGGCGCACACCAACACGGAAAGTCTCGCGGGAGATGATGTCTTCGCGCGCCAACATGGCTTCGGCGTTGTTACCCAAGTCAACGATCACGCTGTCACGGGTGACTTTCTTCACGGTGCCGGAGATGATTTCACCCAGGCGCTCGCGGTAAGCCTCGACCACCTGAGCGCGCTCAGCTTCGCGGACTTTCTGCACAATCACTTGCTTGGCGGTTTGCGCGGCAATACGACCGAACTCGATGGACTCGATCTTCTCTTCCAGCACGTCACCAACTTTGGCGTTGGCTTCGACTGCACGCGGCATGTCCGTGGTGACCTGGTGTGCAGGGTCATCAAAGTCACTTTCTTCAACCACTGTCCAGCAGCGGAATGTTTCGTAGTTGCCAGTCTGACGATTGATCGCCACACGCAACTCCACTTCGTCTTCAAAACGCTTTTTGGTAGCAGTGGCTAAAGCCAGCTCCAGCGCTTCAAAAATTACGCTCGCCGGTACACCCTTTTCGTTGGATACCGACTCAACAACCAGCAGTACTTCTTTGCTCATCGTACGCCTCGCCTTTCGCAATCCATTGGATCCGCGCTATCCGCGCCACTTGCGCGGGATCCGCGTCTCAATCAAACCTGGGGATAATGTTGGCCTTGTCGATCATGTCGATCGGCAACAGGAATTCATGGTCATCCACCTGCACCACCACGTCCTGCTCTTCCACACCGCGTAGAAGGCCCTGAAAATTGCGTCGACCTTCAAAAGGTGACCGCAGCTTGATCTTTACTTGCTCACCGGCATGGCTGGCGAACTGTTCAAGTGTGAACAGCGGCCGATCCATACCTGGCGAGGACACCTCAAGGGTGTACTCAGCGCTGATCGGGTCCTCGACATCGAGCACGCCACTGATCTGCCGACTGACAATTTCACAGTCCTCGATCAACACGCCGTCAGGCTGTTTATCAATATAAATTCGCAGCAGAGAATGCCGCCCTTGTGACAGGAACTCGACACCCCAACATTGGTAGCCAAGGGCCTCGACTACCGGGGCCACCAAGGCCTGCAACTGTTCTAGCTTGCTCGACACCTGAACCCCTCGCGCATGCTGTAGAAATAAAAAATGGGCGAATCGCCCATCATCGAACCGCCCTCTAAAGGCCGGTAAAGCTGTCATCCAGCTAGCAAAAAGCCCCTTGAAAGGGGCTCCTCTGCAACTCAATGCGGGGGCTGGTTTAACCCAGCCAGCTTCGGACTTAACATCCGAGGAGCGACTTTGCTGCTCATTCCCACATCAAAGCTGGAGGCGGATTATACGACCTAACCCTGCACAGGGTCAATCGACACTCCAGCAACAAAAAGACCCGCATCAAGCGGGCCTTCCTGAAAAATGGTACCGAGAAGGGGACTCGAACCCCTACAGCCTATGGCCACTACCACCTCAAGGTAGCGTGTCTACCAATTCCACCACCTCGGCAAAATCGTTTACTGCATACAACCTATTACTGCTGCTCTGGAGCCTGAGGTACGTCCGCCGCTTCAACTGCCGGCTTAGCTGCATCAAGAACAGGTACATCTTCAACAGCCGGCTTAGCCTGCTGCACTTCCAGGACTGCTGGATCAGGCAAACCAACCTGAGCCATGCCATCAGCTTTGTCTTTAGCAAAGAACGCTAAACCCAAGCTAGTCATGAAAAAACCGGCGGCAAGTATAGCAGTAACTCGACTCAGAAAGGTAGTACTTCCTTGGCTACCGAATACGGTAGAAGAAGCACCCGCACCGAACGAGGCACCTGCATCTGCGCCTTTACCCTGCTGCAACAAAACCAGCGCAACAACACCGATGGCGCCCAGCAGATGAAGAACAACGATAACTGTTTCCAGCATTTCTTTAGCTTCCTGCGGCGCGACAAATCGCACCGAACTCATCCGCATTCAGAGAGGCTCCACCTACAAGCCCCCCATCGATATCCGGCATACCGAACAACTCGGCAGCACTGGCGGCCTTGACGCTGCCACCATAAAGAATTCTTACCTTGCCAGCCAACTCAGGACTTTTCGCCGCCAACTGCGCACGAATCGCAGCATGCACTTCCTGCGCTTGCGCAGGCGATGCAGTCAAGCCAGTGCCAATAGCCCAAACCGGCTCATACGCGATGACCGCAGCGGAAAACACTTCCACACCTAAAGCATCAATCACGGCAGACAACTGCGCCGCAACCACTTCAAGCGTCTGGCCCGCCTCACGCTGAGCAAGGGTCTCACCGACACACAGCACTGGGAGCAAACCCGAAGACTGCGCCGCAGCAAATTTGCGCGTCACAACTTCATCACTCTCACCCAGCAGCAACCTACGCTCGGAGTGACCGACCAGCACCAGCGAACAGCGCGCGTCATGCAACTGACTTGCCGCCACTTCACCAGTCAAAGCACCTTGCTGCGCTTCGGTTGCGCAATCTTGCGCACCTACCGCAACAGCCTTGCCTGCCAAACCATCAACCACCTGGCCAAGATGCAAACAAGAGGGAAAGACCGCTACATCTACACCAGCAGGCAACGCCTGCTGATTGAGACCGTTGATCAGCTCTACGACGCTGGCGCGGGTACCGTGCATTTTCCAGTTACCAGCAACCATTGGGCGACGCATGCTTTACCTCGTCGGTCAAAGAGGGCGCAGATGTTACCCAACAGCTACCAGACTGGCAAGCCGAATCAAGCACATACATCAGCAACAACTTTAGCCAATTCATCGGCATAGCCGCGCACTTGGCCTTCGTCATCACCTTCAACCATAACTCGCACCAACGGCTCGGTGCCGGATTTACGCAGCAACACCCGCCCACGACCGGCCATCTGCTCGGTTACCCGCGCACTGGCCTGCTGCACAGCCGGATGCTCCAACGGATCAACACCACCAGCAAAGCGTACGTTCACCAGCACCTGCGGACACTTCTGCATACCCAAACGCGCCTCGCCCAAGGTTTGCTCACGGCGCTTAAGAGCCATCAACACCTGCAGCGCAGCGATAATTGCATCACCAGTCGTGGTGTGCTGGAAACACACCAGATGCCCCGAGTTCTCACCACCCAACTGCCAGTTGCGCGACAGCAACTCGGCAATCACGTAGCGGTCACCGACCTTGGCCCGCACAAACGGAATGCCCAGATCAGCCAAAGCCAGCTCCAACCCGAGGTTACTCATCAGCGTACCGACGACGCCGCCCTGCAGCTTGCCGCGCTCCAGCAGATCGCGAGCGATGATAAACAGCAGCTCATCCCCATCAACTACAGCGCCTGAGTGATCGACCATTAACACACGGTCCGCATCGCCATCAAAGGCGATGCCCAGATCAGCCTGCTGCGCCAGCACTTCGGCCTGCAAGGCCTCGACGTGGGTCGAGCCGCAGTTATCATTGATATTCAAGCCATTGGGCTGGGCTGAAAGCACAGTGACCTGCGCCCCCAACTCACGGAATACGCTAGGTGCAACCTTGTACGCCGCACCATGGGCACAATCGACGACGATCTTCAGCCCGGCGAAGTCGGTACTGCTCGGCACACTGCTCTTACAGAATTCGATATAGCGCCCGGCGGCATCGTTGATTCGCGAGACCTTGCCCAGCTGCTCGGACTCGACCACCGTCATCGGCTGATCAAGCAACTCTTCGATCATCAGCTCAATTTCGTCCGGCAGCTTGGTGCCCTGCCCGGAGAAGAACTTGATGCCGTTGTCATGATGGGGATTGTGCGAGGCACTGATAACGATTCCGGCCTCGGCATGGAAAGTACGGGTCAAGTAGGCAATTGCTGGCGTCGGCATCGGGCCGAGCAGCATCACATCCGCGCCGGCCGCGGACAAACCAGCCTCCAAGGCAGACTCGAACATATAACCGGAGATGCGCGTGTCCTTGCCGATCAAAATGCGGCACTTGCCCTGCTTGCGAAATGCCATCCCGGCTGCCCAGCCGAGCTTGAGCATGAATTCCGGGGTTATAGGGAAGTCACCGACACGCCCACGAATACCGTCAGTACCAAAATATTTTCTACCCATCCCACAATTCCTTCTAACTTATTCGGCCGCTTCAACCGCGGCGATCATCCTTACCACATCAACTGTTTGCGCCACATCGTGCACTCGCAGGATGTGTGCGCCCTTGCTCAGCGCCAACGCAGCCAAGGCCAGACTGCCATATAGGCGCTCGCCCACCTCATGCCCTAGCACCTTGCCGATCATACTCTTGCGCGACACCCCGACCAGCAAAGGCCTACCCAACGCATGCAGCGCCTGCAAATGCTTGAACAGCGAAAGATTGTGCTCCAAGGTTTTCGCAAAACCAAAACCAGGATCAAGAATGACGCGCTCAGCACCAATCCCAGCCGCCGAACAGGCAGCCAGCCGCTCAAGCAGAAACTCGCGCACTTCTGCGACGACGTCTGGGTATTTTGGATTCTGCTGCATGGTGGTGGGCTCACCGCGCATATGCATCAGGCATACCGGCAGACCACTGTCAGCCGCAGCGTCCAGCGCACCATCACGCTGCAGCGAACGCACGTCATTGATCAACCCAGCACCCAGCCGCGCAGTTTCGCGAATGACTGCTGGCGTTGAAGTGTCCACCGAAATGATCACATCCAGCTCGCGGGCAATGGCCTCAACGACGGGCGCAACCCGCTCCAGCTCCTCAACGGGAGAAACCGCACGAGCGCCAGGGCGCGTCGACTCACCACCCACATCAATCAGTGTCGCCCCCGCCTTAAGCATAGCCTCGGCATGACGCAAAGCAGCATCACGCTGGCCGTAGCGCCCACCATCGGAGAAGGAGTCAGGAGTGACGTTTAGGATGCCCATCACTTGCGGACGGCTTAAATCAAGAAACCGGCTGCCACAGGGCAGCCGGTCGAAGGTTGGCGCAACAGACATGGAAAACCTTATAGCTCGGCGGCTGGACCACCAATTGGCTTCTCTGTGGACTCAGCGACTTCAACTGGCGCGCTCGGCGTGCCGTTGTTGTCGTCGCCGCCCTGCCAGCCTTTCGGCTCACGCGGCGCGAGACCATTCATGATGTCTTCGATCTGCTCGGCATCAATGGTTTCGTACTTCATCAACGCTTCGGCCATTGCATCGAGCTTGTCGCGGTTTTCCTGCAACAGGCGCTTGGCGGTGCCGTAGCACTCATCAATGATGCTGCGTACTTCCTGATCGATCAATTTGGCGGTGTCGGCAGAGACGTTGCTCTGATTACTGCCCATGCTACGACCAAGGAAAACCTCACCCTCTTCTTCCGCATACATCAGCGGGCCGAGCTTTTCCGACAAGCCCCATTTGGTGACCATGTTCTTGGCCAACTGGGTAGCACGCATGATGTCGTTAGACGCACCAGTGGTGACGCCATCAAAGCCCAGGGTCATTTCTTCGGCGATACGGCCACCGAACAGCGAGCAGATCTGACTGGTCAGTGCACGCTTGCTCAGGCTGTAACGATCTTCCTCGGGCAGGAACATGGTCACGCCCAAAGCACGACCGCGCGGAATGATCGACACCTTGTAAACCGGGTCATGCTCAGGCACAAGGCGCCCGACAATCGCGTGGCCGGCTTCGTGGAAGGCGGTGTTGAGCTTTTCCTTGTCCGACATGACCATGGTCTTGCGCTCGGCGCCCATCATGATCTTGTCTTTGGCCAGCTCGAACTCTTTCATCTCGACCACACGCTTACCGGCACGGGCAGCGAACAGCGATGCCTCGTTGACCAGGTTGGCCAGGTCGGCACCGGAGAAGCCCGGCGTACCACGCGCAATCACCGCCGGGGCAACATCTTCGCCCATTGGCACTTTGCGCATATGCACTTTGAGAATCTGCTCGCGACCACGGATGTCCGGCAGACCCACCACAACCTGACGGTCGAAACGGCCCGGACGCAGCAAGGCTGGGTCGAGCACGTCAGGGCGGTTGGTAGCAGCGATAACGATGATGCCATCGTTCATTTCGAAGCCATCCATCTCTACCAGCAACTGGTTGAGAGTCTGCTCACGCTCGTCGTGACCACCACCCATACCAGCGCCACGATGGCGACCCACAGCGTCGATCTCGTCGATAAAGATGATGCATGGCGCGTGCTTCTTGGCTTGCTCGAACATGTCACGCACACGGGATGCACCGACACCAACGAACATTTCTACGAAGTCCGAACCAGAAATGGTAAAGAACGGCACTTTGGCTTCACCGGCAACCGCCTTGGCCAGCAACGTCTTACCGGTACCAGGCGAGCCAACCATCAACACGCCGCGCGGAATACGCCCACCGAGACGCTGGAATTTGCCAGGATCACGCAGGAATTCAACCAGCTCGCTGACTTCTTCCTTGGCCTCGTCGCAACCGGCGACGTCAGCGAAGGTCGTCTTGACCTGATCTTCCGAGAGCAGGCGCGCCTTGCTCTTACCGAAACTCATCGGCCCGCCTTTACCGCCTGCACCACCTTGCATCTGGCGCATAAAGAACATGAACACGGCGATGATCACCAGAATCGGGAAGCTGGCGACCAGCAGCTGAGTCCAGATGCTCTGCTGCTCAGGCTGCTTGCCGACGATCTCGACGTTGTTGTCCATCAGGTCCTTAATCAGGCCATTGTCCTGAATCGCCGGACGCACGGTCTCGAACGAGGAACCATCGGTACGGGTACCGCTAATGATGAAGCCATCAACTGTCACTCGCTTAACGCCGCCATCCTGAACCTGCTGGATAAACTGCGAATAATTGAGTTTGTTCGACTCAGTTGGGCTGGAAAAATTGTTCATCACCGTCACCAAGACAGCGGCGATGATCAGCCACAGGACCAGATTCTTTGCCATGTCGTTCAATTAGCTACCCTCTGAAGCAGGCCCCGTGTCGAAGCGCACTTCGCATGACGACCAGTTATGTACCGATCTAACTTACTACACAACGCCCACCCCTGGCAGGCGCCGTCTGTAACCCTTTATTTGTTGTGAGACCACAAGAGCTCAGCACAATTCGCCGAACACCTTGCTGCCTCAGAGACCGCGAAAGCCTCGCGCCAGCAGATATTGCTCGCGGGAGCGGTCACGCGAGGACAGCGGCTTGCGCATCTGTACCTTGTCGAACAGCTGACGCACCTGCTTGTGATAGAGATCGAAACCTTCACCCTGGAAGATCTTGATCAAAAAATCACCACCCGGGCGCAGCACCCGAGTCGACAAATCCAGCGCCAGCTCGCACAGGTACATCGCGCGCGGTTGATCCGACTCTCTTACCCCACTCATATTGGGGGCCATATCGGAAATCACAAGGTCTACCGGATGATCACCGATGGCTTCGAGAATCTGCGCGAACACCGCATCATCGGTAAAGTCACCCTTGATAAAGGTGACATCCGGGATGCTGTCCATCTCCAAGATATCTGACGCGATCAAACGCCCCTTGTCACCGATCACCCGACTGGTGACCTGCGACCAACCGCCCGGAGCGGCGCCCAGATCGACTACAGTGATGCCAGGCCGCAGGATGCGATCCTTCTCCTGAATCTCCAGCAATTTGTAGCTGGCGCGCGAGCGATAGCCATCCTTCTGCGCCATTTTGACGTAGGGGTCGTTGAAATGCTCTTTCAGCCAACCTTGACTGGTCTTGGAACGGGCCACGCAATACCTCGAATGTGCAACGCATGAATATCTGGGCGGCCCCGAAGTCGCTCGGGTAAACTAACCGCCGTTTTTTACCAGATTAAATGCAGGAATCAGATTATGCCGCTCACTCAAGAGCAGAAGAAACAATTCAAATCTATCGGTCACCATTTGAAGCCTGTATTGATCGTGGCTGACAACGGTCTGACCGAAGGTGTGCTGACTGAACTGGAACGCGCGCTGAGCGATCATGAACTGATTAAAGTGCAATTACGCATCACTGAGCGCGAAGATCGCCTTACGGCCATCAATGAACTGTGCAAAACCGGCAAAGCCGAGCTGGTGCAGGTGATTGGCAAAATGGCGTTGATCTACCGCAAGAACCCGAAAGTGAACAAAAACCTGTCCAACGTTCACCGTCATCACGGCTGATCTATCAGCCGCTGCAAGGCGCGCTCAGCGCCTTTGCAACCAACCTATCCTGCCCAATCTTACTGTTTAGAGCTTGTGCCTGAGCTTTTGCGGCAGCGGCTGCAACACCAGCAACAGGCCGCAAAAGGCCATGACCAAGTAACTGAACATCAACCACAGTTCAGCCTCTGGCAGCAGGTGGCGCACAGCAAAGTAACTGCCCGCCATCGCTACTACAACCAATAGCAATTGCCCGCGGGTATCACGCCACAGGCTTGCCAGGCGTTCGGCACGAATCAGTACCAGCACCTGGAGTCCGGCGCAAACCGCCGCCAGACCAACCAGCAATGGCCGCAAGGTATTGCCGATTTCTTCCACCAGCAATGAGGCCAGGCCGATCTTGGCAATTGCAGGCAGCAGCAAAAAATGCAGCAACCAGAGGCCGCCAACCCAGAGCGTCTGAGCCAGCAGCCAGCTGATTGCGCCAGCGTCACGCACCAGCGGCTTAGAGATGGCGAACCTCGACAATCTCATACTCCAGCGCACCGCTCGGCGTCTGTACCACGACCACATCCCCCTCACTCTTGCCGATCAAGGCGCGGGCGATAGGTGAGCCTACAGAAATCTTGCGCTGCTTGATGTCAGCTTCGTCCTCACCCACGATCTGGTAAGTGACGCTTTCATCGGTTTCGCAGTTGGCGATTTCCACGGTGGTGCCGAAAATCACCTTACCCGTGTGCTCAATCGTGGTGACGTCGATGATCACCGCATTCTGCAGGCGGCCCTCGATATCACGGATACGCGCCTCGACCATACCCTGCTGCTCGCGAGCGGCATGGTATTCAGCGTTCTCTTTGAGGTCACCAAGCTCGCGCGCAGTGCCGATATCCTGGCTCAGTTTGGGACGCACCACCTTGGTCAGGTGAGCGTGCTCCTCTTCCAGGGCGCGCGCGCCCTGGACGGTCATTGGGTATTTGATCATGCGTTGATTCCTGCATGCAGATCCTGCAGACGGCGCACAGTCTTCTCGGGACCGAACTTCAGCGCCTCACAGATCGCCTGCCCCGCCGCAATGGTGGTGGTGCAGTAGATCTTGTGCTGCAGAGCGTTACGACGAATGGAATAGGAGTCAGCAATCGACTGACGACCTTCGGTGGTGTTGATAATCAGAGTGACTTCATCATTCTTGATCATGTCGACCACGTGCGGGCGACCCTCGGTTACCTTGTTGACGCGACGCACGGGCAAACCCGCCGCCTCGATCAGCTTGGCGGTACCGGCAGTTGCCACCACTTCAAAGCCCAGTTCAATCAGGTCACGCGCCACGCCAGCTACCAGCGGCTTGTCATCGTCACGCACGCTGATAAAGGCAACGCCGGCATTTGGCAGAATCTCACTGGCCCCCGACTGGGCCTTGGCGAAGGCTTCACCGAAAGTGTCGCCCACACCCATCACTTCACCGGTGGACTTCATTTCTGGGCCGAGGATCGGGTCGACGCCTGGGAACTTGGCGAACGGGAACACCGCTTCCTTGACGCTGAAGTACGGCGGAATGATCTCGGCGGTATAGCCGGCTTCAGCCAGAGTTTTGCCGGCCATCACGCGCGCAGCCACCTTGGCCAGCGAAACGCCGACGCACTTGGAGACAAACGGTACGGTACGCGAGGCGCGCGGGTTCACTTCAATGACGAAGATGTCCTCACCCTGCACGGCCATCTGCACGTTCATCAGGCCAACCACGTCGAGCTCCAAGGCCATTTTCTTGACCTGCTCGCGGATCTCGTCCTGGATGTGCATCGGCAGTGAGTACGGCGGCAGCGAACAGGCGGAGTCGCCCGAGTGCACACCAGCCTGCTCAATGTGCTGCATGATCGCGCCGATCACCACGGTTTCGCCGTCGCACACCGCATCCACGTCCACTTCGATGGCGCAGTTGAGGAAGTGATCGAGCAGCACCGGGCTGTCGTTGGAGACTTTTACCGCCTCGCGCATATAACGCTTGAGCTCGTCTTCCTGGTAGACGATTTCCATCGCACGGCCGCCCAGAACATAGGACGGACGGACCACCAACGGGTAACCGATGGTCTTAGAGTGGGCCAAGGCCTCGTCTTCGCTGCGCGCGGTAGCGTTAGCCGGCTGACGCAGACCGAGACGCTGAACCATCTGCTGGAAGCGCTCGCGGTCTTCGGCGCGGTCGATAGCGTCAGGGCTGGTGCCGATGATCGGCACGCCGGCTTCTTCCAGAGCACGACAGATCTTCAGCGGAGTTTGGCCGCCGTACTGCACGATCACACCTTTCGGCTGCTCGACACGGACGATTTCCAGCACGTCTTCCAGGGTTACCGGCTCGAAGTACAGACGGTCGGAGGTGTCGTAGTCGGTGGAGACGGTCTCCGGGTTGCAGTTGACCATAATGGTCTCGTAACCGTCTTCGCGCAGCGCCAGTGCCGCGTGTACGCAGCAATAGTCGAACTCGATACCCTGACCGATACGGTTCGGCCCGCCACCGAGGATCATGATCTTGTCGCGGGTCGACGGATTGGCTTCGCACTCTTCCTCGTAGGTCGAATACATGTAAGCGGTGTCGGTGGCGAACTCGGCGGCGCAAGTGTCCACGCGCTTGTACACCGGCAGCACTTTCAACTTGTGGCGCTGGCTACGCAGGGTCTTTTCGGTCACACCCAGCAGCTTGGCCAAGCGAATATCGGAGAAGCCTTTACGCTTGAGCTTGTACATCGAGTCACGATCAATGCTCGACAACGCCAGGGTCTTGATCCGCTCTTCGTCCTTGATCAGATCTTCAATCTGCACCAGGAACCATTCATCGATATTGGTCAATTCAAAGACTTCGGCCACGGTCTTACCGGCACGGAAGGCATCGCCGATGTACCAGATACGGTCAGCGCTTGGCACGGTCAGTTCGCGACGCAGGGTGCTTTCAGCTTCAGGATCGGCCAGATCGAGCATCGGGTCGAGGCCCGAAACGCCCACTTCCAGACCGCGCAGGGCTTTCTGCAGGGATTCCTGGAAGGTACGGCCGATGGCCATGACTTCACCGACCGACTTCATCTGCGTAGTCAGGCGGGCATCAGCTTTGGGGAATTTCTCGAAAGCAAAACGCGGGATCTTAGTCACGACGTAGTCGATCGCTGGCTCGAACGAGGCCGGGGTGCGACCGCCGGTGATGTCGTTGCTCAGCTCATCAAGGGTGTAACCCACTGCCAGCTTGGCGGCGATCTTGGCGATCGGGAAGCCGGTGGCCTTGGAGGCAAGCGCCGAGGAACGCGACACGCGCGGGTTCATCTCGATCACCACCATACGGCCAGTGTTCGGGCAGATGCCGAACTGCACGTTGGAGCCGCCGGTTTCCACGCCGATCTCACGCAGTACCGCGAGCGATGCGTTACGCAGGATCTGGTATTCCTTGTCGGTCAGGGTTTGCGCCGGAGCCACGGTGATCGAGTCGCCGGTGTGCACGCCCATCGGGTCGAAGTTTTCGATGGCGCAAACGATGATGCAGTTGTCCTTTTTATCGCGGACCACTTCCATCTCGTACTCTTTCCAGCCGATCAGCGATTCGTCGATCAGCAGTTCGCTGGTTGGCGACAAATCGATACCGCGGGCGCAGATTTCTTCGAACTCTTCACGGTTGTAAGCAATACCGCCACCGGTACCGCCCATGGTGAAGGACGGACGGATGATGCACGGGAAGCCAACCTTCTCCAGCACGCCGTAGGCTTCTTCCATGTTGTGCGCGATGCCGGAAACCGGGCAGGCCAGACCGATGTCTTTCATCGCCTTGTCGAAGCGCGAGCGGTCTTCGGCCTTGTCGATCGTGTCGGCGTTGGCACCGATCATCTCGACGCCGAATTTTTCCAGAACGCCGTGCTTCTCCAGGTCCAGCGCGCAGTTCAACGCGGTCTGGCCACCCATGGTTGGCAGCAGCGCGTCTGGGCGCTCCTTCTCGATGATCTTGGCCACGGTGGACCACTTGATCGGCTCGATATAGGTGGCGTCCGCCATGGCCGGGTCGGTCATGATGGTGGCCGGGTTGGAGTTCACCAGAATGACGCGGTAACCCTCTTCTTTCAGCGCTTTACACGCCTGGGCACCGGAATAGTCGAACTCGCAAGCCTGGCCGATAACGATCGGGCCAGCGCCGAGGATCAGGATGCTTTTAATGTCTGTACGTTTTGGCATAGCGGTTACTCGAATCCTTGGGTCAGTCGGCGAGGTTTAGCGGCGCTTGGCCATGGTTTCGATAAAGCGGTCGAACAGCGGGGCCACATCGGCTGGACCGGGGCTCGCTTCAGGGTGCCCCTGGAAGCTAAAGGCATCCTTATCAGTACGCTCAATACCCTGCAGGGAACCGTCAAACAGCGACTTGTGGATAGCACGCAGATTGCTCGGCAGCGTGGCCTCATCCACAGCAAAACCGTGGTTCTGGCTGGTGATCATCACAACACCGGTGTCGAGGTCTTGCACAGGGTGGTTAGCGCCATGGTGACCGTGACCCATCTTCAGGGTTTTGGCGCCTGAGGCCAGAGCCAGCAGCTGATGACCGAGGCAGATACCGAACACCGGAATATCGGTTTCCAGTACATCCTTGATTGCCTGGATCGCGTAGTCACAAGGCTCGGGGTCACCAGGGCCGTTGGACAGGAACACGCCATCAGGATTCAGCGCCAGCACCTCAGCGGCCGGTGTTTGCGCCGGCACTACCGTCAGGCGGCAGCCGCGCTCGACTAGCATGCGCAGGATGTTCCACTTAACCCCGTAGTCGTAAGCCACCACGTGGTATTTCAACTCACTGGCTGGAATTTCGGGGTGACTGTCGTCTTTCAGGTTCCACACGCTGGAGCGCCACTCATAGCGCTCAGTGCAGCTCACCACTTTGGCCAGGTCCATGCCTTTCAGACCAGGGAAGCTACGCGCCAATTCCAGGGCTTTTTCTTCAGTGGCGTCATCGCCGACCAGAATGCAGCCGTTTTGCGAGCCTTTCTCACGCAGGATGCGGGTCAGGCGACGGGTGTCGATGCCAGCGATGGCGACGGTGCCGTTTTCCTTGAGGTATTCATCCAGCGGCTGCTTGTTGCGCCAGTTACTGGAGGTCAGCGGCAGGTCACGGATAATCAGGCCAGCTGCCCATACGCGGTTGGATTCGGCGTCTTCCGGCGTGGTGCCGGTGTTGCCGATGTGCGGATAGGTCAGGGTGACGATCTGCTGGGCATAGGAAGGATCGGTAAGGATTTCCTGATAGCCGGTCATGGCGGTGTTAAAAACCACCTCTCCAATAGTTTGGCCATCGGCACCGATGGCCTCGCCGCGAAAAATACTGCCATCAGCAAGAGCCAAAATGGCAGGTTTAAGGGCTGGCTTACTCAAGAAAACCTCCGAAAATCAAAACGTGAAGCAAACGCAGATTGTAAAAAAGCGGGATGACGTATCGACCGTCACCCCGCTTTTTTATCTGATTCATTCTGCGCAACTTTAGTGGACACACTAAAGCAGAAAGCTTACAGGAAACTGCCTTTTGGGTCCACCGCCAGTTGCGACTCAGACCCAGGTAAAACACATTCCTGCGACAGAATGCCTCAGTTAAGCCCCAGAACGTCCTGCATGTCATACAGACCAGGCTGACGTTTTTGCAGCCACAACGCCGCACGCACTGCGCCTTTGGCGAAGGTCATGCGACTGGATGCCTTGTGGGTGATTTCCACACGCTCGCCATCAGCGGCGAACAACACGGTGTGATCACCCACCACATCACCAGCGCGCACCGTGGCAAAACCGATGGTTTCGCGCTCGCGCGCCCCAGTCTGACCTTCGCGCCCATAGACGGCGACCTTCTGCAGATCACGCCCTAGGGCATTGGCCACTACTTCACCCATACGCAAAGCGGTGCCGGACGGCGCATCGACCTTGTGACGGTGATGTGCTTCGATGATTTCGATATCCACATCATCACCGAGCACCCGCGCCGCGGTGTCGAGCAGTTTCAGACACAGATTGACGCCGACACTGAAGTTGGCGGCAAACACGATGGAAATCTGCTTGCCGGCCTCAGCCAGCTGCTGCTTTTCTTCAGGAGAGAAACCGGTGGTGCCGATCACCATGGATTTACCGGCCTGACGGCAGATTTCCAGGTTCTTCAGGGTGACCGATGGATGAGTGAAGTCGATCAGCACATCGAACTGATCAAGCACCGCATTCAGATCGCCGGACAGATTGACGCCAATCTTGCCCTGCGCCACCAGCTCACCGACGTCCACACCAACCAGACTGCTGTCGGCACGATCAATCGCCGCGCTCAGGCTTGCGCCATCGACCAGCTGCACGGCTTCGATCAGGGTCTTGCCCATGCGCCCGGCGGCGCCCATCACAGCAATACGTTGCATAGCTATCAGCTCCAAGCTGTCGCCACAGACTGCAGCCGCCGCTCAGCGACCGCGCAGCCTGTCAGCGGGATTTACAGGTCGCCAAAGAAGCGCTTAACGCCTTCGAACCAGCCATTGGCTTTCGGCGAGTGCGAACTATCGCCTTCCAGGGTTTTGCGGAACTCATCAAGCAGTTCGCGCTGACGCTTGTCCAGGTTGACCGGGGTCTCCACCGCCACCTTGCACATCAGGTCCCCTGCACCGCCGCCACGCACTGGAGCCACGCCCTTGCCACGCAGACGGAACATCTTGCCGGTCTGGGTGCCTTCCGGGATTTTCAGTTTGACCCGACCATCCAGAGTCGGCACTTCCAGCTCGCCACCCAGGGCCGCATCAGCAAAGCTGATTGGTACTTCGCAGTACAGGTGCTTGCCGTCGCGCTGGAAGATCGCGTGCTCGCGCACATTCACCACCACGTACAGGTCGCCCGCCGGACCGCCCATGGCACCCGCCTCGCCTTCGCCGGACAGACGAATGCGGTCGCCGGTGTCGACACCCGCCGGCACTTTCACCGACAGGGTCTTGTGTTCTTCTACCCGGCCGTGACCGTGGCAGGAGCCGCAAGGATCGGTGATCATCTTGCCGCTGCCGTGACAACGCGGACAGGTCTGCTGCACTGAGAAGAAGCCTTGCTGCATACGAACCTGGCCGATACCACCACAGGTGGTACAGGTCACCGGCGTGGTGCCCTTCTTCGCGCCCGAGCCATCACAAGGTTTGCAATTGACCAGCGTCGGCACGCGAATGGTCACCGTAGTGCCACGCACCGCTTCTTCCAGGTCCAGCTCCAGGGTGTAGCGCAGGTCACTGCCGCGCTGTGCGCCGCCACGTTGACCGCCACGACCACCGCCACCGAAGAAATCGCTGAATACATCACCGAAGATATCGGAGAAGTTGGCCCCGCCTGGGCCGCCACCCATTTGCGGGTCGACACCGGCGTGGCCGTACTGATCGTAAGCCGAACGTTTGGCCGCATCGGAAAGCACTTCGTAAGCCTCGTTGGCTTCCTTGAACTTCTCTTCGGCGGCTTTATCGTCCGGGTTACGGTCGGGGTGATACTTCATGGCCAGACGGCGGTAGGCTTTTTTCAGCTCCGCTTCGCTGGCGCCGCGCTCGACACCGAGCACCTCATAAAAATCGCGTTTAGCCATAAGTCTTCAACACCTTTAAATCGTCTACTCCAGACACGCCAACGCGGGAGCAAGCTCCCGCGCGGCGGATCATGCCGAACGCGACTCGCGTCACGCCCGGCCAGAGCGGCATAAGCTTGCGCCTATTTATTTGTTGTCTTTGACCTCTTCGAACTCAGCGTCGACCACGTCGTCACCTGCGTCCTTGGCTTGCTCAGCACCCGGGGCTTGTGCACCTGGCTGCGGCTGCTCGGCGTACATCTTCTGCGCAAGCGGTGCGGTCACTTCGGACAGCGCGGTCATCTTGGCGTCGATTTCGGCTTTGTCGTCACCCTTGATCGCCACTTCCAGTGCGCTCAATGCGGTTTCGATAGCAGTCTTCTCGTCGGCAGTGGCCTTGTCGCCGGCCTCGGTGATCATCTTGCGGGTGGCGTGCACCAGCTGATCGCCTTGGTTACGTGCGGTCGCCAGCTCTTCGAACTTGCGATCTTCCTCGGCGTTGACTTCGGCATCACGGACCATCTGCTGAATTTCTTCTTCAGACAGACCGGAGTTGGCCTTGATCACGATCGACTGAGTCTTGCCGGTGGCCTTGTCTTTCGCGCCGACGTGCAGAATGCCGTTGGCATCGATATCGAAGGTTACTTCGATCTGCGGTACGCCACGCGGAGCCGGTGGAATCTCAGCCAGGTCAAATTTGCCCAGCGACTTGTTACCGCTGGCTTGCTTGCGCTCGCCCTGCAGCACGTGAATGGTCACGGCGCCCTGGTTGTCGTCAGCAGTCGAGAACACTTGCGATTTCTTGGTCGGAATCGTGGTGTTTTTCTCGATCAGTGCAGTCATCACGCCGCCCATGGTTTCGATACCCAGGGTCAGCGGGCTGACGTCGAGCAGCAGCACGTCTTTCACGTCGCCCGACAGTACCGCGCCCTGGATAGCAGCACCCATGGCCACGGCTTCGTCCGGGTTAACGTCTTTACGCGCTTCTTTACCAAAGAAATCAGTAACCAGCTTCTGCACCAGCGGCATACGGGTCTGACCGCCGACCAGAATCACGTCGTTGATCGCACCGATGTCGATACCAGCGTCTTTCAGCGCAATACGGCACGGCTCGATGGTGCGCTGCACCAGGTCTTCAACCAGCGATTCCAGCTTGGCGCGGGAGATCTTCACGTTCAGGTGCTTAGGACCGGTGGCGTCTGCAGTGATGTACGGCAGGTTCACGTCGGTCGACTGGCTCGAGGACAGTTCGATCTTGGCTTTCTCAGCGGCTTCTTTCAGGCGCTGCATGGCCAGCGGGTCACCCTTGAGGTTCATGCCGCTTTCTTTCTTGAATTCGTCAACGAGGTAGTCGATCAGACGAATATCGAAGTCTTCACCGCCGAGGAAGGTGTCACCGTTGGTGGCCAACACTTCAAACTGGTGCTCGCCGTCAACTTCAGCAATTTCGATCACGGATACGTCGAAGGTACCGCCACCCAGGTCATAAACGATCACGGTGTGATCGCCCTTGGCCTTGTCCATACCGTACGCCAGAGCAGCTGCGGTAGGCTCGTTGATGATGCGCTTTACATCCAAACCGGCAATACGGCCGGCGTCTTTGGTAGCCTGACGCTGGCTGTCATTGAAGTAGGCCGGCACGGTGATCACCGCCTCGGTCACTGGCTCGCCGAGGTAATCTTCGGCGGTTTTCTTCATCTTCTTCAGAATTTCAGCCGAGATCTGTGGCGGCGCCATCTTCTGGCCGTTCACCTCAACCCAAGCGTCACCGTTGTCCGCCTTGGCGATCTTGTACGGCACCATTTGGATGTCTTTCTGCACGACGTCTTCTTCAAAACGACGACCGATCAGACGCTTTACCGCATACAGGGTGTTATGCGGATTGGTCACGGCCTGACGCTTGGCCGACTGGCCGACGAGGATTTCACCGTCGTTGGCATACGCGATGATCGACGGCGTAGTACGCGCGCCTTCAGCGTTTTCGATAACTTTAGCGACACCGTTTTCCAGAACCGAGACGCACGAGTTGGTGGTCCCCAGGTCGATACCAATAATTTTGCCCATTTTCACTCTCCCGAAACTTTGATAATCCCGCCACTGATCGTTGTCAGCGGCGGTAGCACTAAAACGCTTGACTGTTTAATGGGGGCAGCTCGGCGAATTTCAAGCCTGCTCATCGATCGATGGCGGCGCTTCTACCGGTGCCTTGCTGACCACCACCATGGCGGGGCGCAGCAGACGACCATTGAGCATGTAGCCCTTCTGGAACACCTTGAGCACGCTATTTGGCTCGACGCTGGTGCTTTCCTGCATCGCCATCGCCTGATGGTGTTCGGCGTTGAACGGTGCACCATGCGGATCAATGGCTTCCAACTGGTGACGCTTGAGGGTGTCGCCGAACAGCTTGAGTGTCAGCTCCATGCCCTCACGTACAGCCTTGATCGCCTCATCATCAGGATTCGACAGCTCAAGACCGCGCTCCAGGCTATCCACCACCGGCAACAGGTCGTTGGCGAATTTCTCCAGAGCGAATTTATGCGCCTTCTCTACATCCTGCTCGGCGCGGCGGCGCACATTCTGCAGATCGGCAGCCATGCGCAGCGACTGATCCTGCGCAGTAGCCAGTTGCTCTTCCAGCGCTTGCACGCGGGCAACCAGGTCATCGCCCGCAGCCGCTTCGGCAGCTGTTTGTACATCGGGGTTCTGCGTATCCAGGGTCTGTTCGTCAGCCATGCGTTTCTCCTCTTATAAATCCGACGCGAGCCTTAACTCACGTACCTGGCTGCTATATGGGGTCAAAAAATGTGGTTTCAAGGACAACAGACGGATTGTCAGCCCACAAAAAAACACTGTATAAATAACCAGAAATGAACTTGGGAGGCCCTCGCCATGCTGGTGCACCTGTCCGTACACAACTACGCCATCGTTGAACACCTTGATCTAGAGCTGGACGCCGGCATGAGCGTGATCAGCGGCGAAACTGGTGCCGGCAAGTCGATCATGCTCGACGCCCTCGGCCTGACCCTGGGCGATCGCGCCGACAGCGGCGTGGTGCGTCCCGGCGCGGATAAAGCGGACATCCTCGCCAGCTTCGACCTGCACGACATCCCCGAAGCCCACGCCTGGCTGGCCGAGCGCGATCTGGACAACGACGGCCCGTGCATCCTGCGCCGAGTGATCACCGCCGAAGGCCGCTCGCGCGGTTATATCAACGGATCACCCTGCCCGCAAGGCGATCTCAAGGCCTTGGGCGAGCTGCTGATCGACATCCACAGCCAGCATGAACACCAATCCCTGCTCAAGCCCGATACCCACCGCCGCCTGCTCGACGAATACGCCGGCAGCCAAGAACTGGCGCGCCAGGTGCAGCTCGCTGCACAGCGCTGGAAACAGACGCGCAATGAGCTGGAACGCATCGCTAACATCGGCGACGAGCAACGCGCACGCCACCAATTGCTCAGTTATCAGCTCGAAGAACTGGATAACCTAGCCTTGGGCGAGGACGAGCTAGAGCAACTGGAGCAGGAACATAAAAATCTGACCAACGCAGAAAGCCTGCTCAACGCATGCCGCCTGGTGATCGAGCAATGCAGCGAGAATGACGCTGGCAACGTACTGTCCGCCCTGACCAGCAGCCTCAATTGCCTCAGCGCCTTCCAGGGTCAGCCCGGCGCACTGAGCGAAGCCACCAACCTGTTGGCCAGCGCGCAGATCCAGGTAGAAGAAGCCGTCGGCGAGCTGAACCGCTTTCTCGACCACTTCGACGCAGACCCCGAGCGCCTGCAGCAAATGGAAGAACGCCTGGACGCGATCTACACCCTGGCACGCAAGCACCGCATCCAACCAACCGAGTTGGGCGCCATGCAGCAACAGCTGTTTGAAGAGCTGGAAAGCCTGAATGCCGACGACCAGGCTGCCGAGCGCCTGAGCGACGAACTGGCCGCCTTCGAGCGGCATTATCAGGAAAAGGCTGCCGAGCTGAGCACTTTGCGTAATAGCGCCGCCGACCAGTTGGCCAGAGCAGTAGAACAGGAAATGCAGAACCTCGGCATGCCGGGCGGGCGCTTCAACATCAAGCTAAGCGCTAACAGCAGCAGCGAGCCACACCCGAATGGCCTGGAGCAGCTGGAATTCTTGGTCAGCGCCAACCCTGGCCAACCGCTGAAAGCCCTGGCCAAAGTTGCCTCGGGCGGCGAGCTGTCGCGTATCAGCCTGGCGATTCAGGTGATCACCGCACAAACCTCACGGGTGCCGACGTTGGTATTCGATGAAGTCGACGTAGGCATCGGCGGCCCCACCGCCGAAGTGGTCGGGCAACTGTTGCGCCGGCTCGGCGAGCGCGGCCAGGTGCTGACTGTTACCCACTTGCCGCAAGTAGCCGCACAAGGTCACCAGCACTTATTTGTGCACAAAGTGCGCGACAGTGACGCCACCCGTACAGCTGTCAGCAAGCTAGACAGCGCGCAGCGTGTCGAGGAAATCGCACGCATGCTCGGCGGCGTCGACCTGACAGAGGAGTCATTGGCCCACGCCAGAAAGATGGTCAGCAGCGCTCAAGCCTGACCCCAAAACACAGCAAGAAAAAAGGCGACCCCAGGGTCGCCTTTTTCATATGCCGATCAATCAGCTCTTTTTGCGCACATACAGCACAAGGTTGTGATCAACCAGCTCAAAGCCGTGTTCTTTGACGATTTCTTTCTGACGCTTTTCGATCTCGGCGTCGAAGAACTCGATCACTTCACCGGAATCGACACAGACCATATGGTCGTGATGGCCGCTGTCCGCCAATTCGAAGACCGCATGACCGCCATCGAAGTTATGACGAACCACCAGACCTGCTGCTTCAAACTGGGTCAGTACGCGGTACACAGTTGCCAAACCTACGTCGTCACCCGCCTCCATCAGTGCCTTGTAGACATCTTCAGCACTCATGTGACGCTGACCGGCAGAGTCGAGCATTTGCAGTATCTTGACCCGTGGCAGGGTCACTTTCAGGCCAGCCTTGCGTAGTTCGCTATTTTCAACCATGGTCTGCTTTCTCACGGAAGCGGCTTCGCAGCTTCCTTTATTGCGGGTATGATCCGGGGTTATATTGCCCAGCCAAGATAGTGGAAGTCGCCCACCGATGCAAAAAACCAAACTCCTGCTGACCAGCCTCACCCTTACGGGGCTACTCGCACTCGCCGGTTGTTCATTCCCCGGGGTTTATAAAATCGACATTCAACAGGGCAATGTCGTCACGCAGGACATGATAGACCAGTTGCGCCCGGGAATGACCCGCAAGCAAGTGCGGTTTATCATGGGCAACCCTCTGCTGACTGACACCTTCCACGCCAATCGTTGGGATTACCTGTACAGCATCCAGCCGGGTGGCGGTAAGCGCCTGCAGGAGCGTGTAAGCGTTAACTTCAATGCCGACGACCAACTGGTTGGCTTGTCTGGCGACTTTATGCCGGGCGTCAGCCGCGACCAGGCCATCCTAGGTGAAGACAGCGGCGTTACCACCCCGCAAGCCACTCAGCAGCCGCAGGTTGAAGAGAAACCCGCCCCAGGCTCGCTGCTTGAGCAAATTCAGCGCGAAGTGGACGACGTGAAAGTCGTGCCGGTACCGACCCCAGAGCCTCTGGAAAGCACGCCGCAGTAACATTTTCTGATAAAAAAGCCCGGATATGTCCGGGCTTTTTTATGCCTGCATCGCTGCTGGCTAACACTTCAGCATTTACTGCGCCGCATCCTCGGCCTTGGCCTGCGCCGCTTTAGCAGCACGCTGCTTGCGCACCTCTTTCGGATCGGCAATCAGCGGCCGGTAGATCTCCACCCGCTCACCCTCTTCCAGCACGCGTTCATCGGGCTTGCTCACTGCCTTGCCAAAGATTCCCAACGGGCTGTTGTGCAGATCCAGATCAGGAAAATGCGCCTGCATTCCGGACTGCACCGCCGCCTGCCGCACCGTGGTGCCATAAGGCAGGCTTAGGCGCAGCAGCTTCTGCTTGTCGGCCAGGGCGTAGACCACTTCGACCACGATATTTGGCTTATCCATAGAGTTGCTTGGCCCTTTGGCAGAAAGCATCGACCAGAGTATTGGTGGCCTGATTGAACAGCGGCCCGAGGGTCGCACGCACCAGAGGCCCGGCATAGTCGAAGGTCAGATCCAGGCTGATCTTGCAGGCCTTTTCGCCCAGTGCCTTGAACTCCCAATGCCCATACAGCTGGGTGAACGGCCCCTCGACAAGAGTCAGCTTGATCAGCTCGCCAGGCACCAGGGTATTGGCCGTGACAAAGCGCTGGCTCAAGCCGCCTTTAGCCACCGCAAGGCTGGCGCGCATATGCGTGTCACTGGCCTCAAGCACTTCACTGGCCGAACACCAAGGCAGAAACTGCGGGTAACTGGCCACATCATTGACCAGATCAAACAGCGCTCGCGCGGGATAAGGCAACAGCGCCGAACGCTGAATATGAGTGCTCATAACCCAACCACTTGGTTAAACAGGATGCAGGCGATCATTTGCTCAGCTCTGCGACAAACACGATCAGCACGCCAATTGGCGCGACCACACGAATCAACCAGTACACCACGTTGAACAGTAGCGGGCTTTTTATCGCCAGCTCTTCGCGCACGGCTTCACGCTTAAGCACCCAGCCGGCGAATAGGGCGAACGCCAGGCCACCGAGCGGCAACAGAATACGACTGGTCAGGTAGTCGATGGTGTCGAAGAAATTCCGCCCACCTTCGGCGCCCCATTGGAATAGGTGGAAACCATCCTCGCCAAAAACAAAGAACTTCGCTTCAGCCCCCAGGTTAAAGGACAGCACCGTACCCATACCGACTACCCAGCAGAGGAACGCCAGCACGCTGGTGACCAGCACCCGGCTGCGCTTGGTGCGCTCGACCAAATAGGCCACCGCCGGCTCCAGCATGGAGATCGATGAGGTCCAGGCAGCGATCAGCACCAGGATAAAGAACAGCGTGCCCATCACCTGGCCAAAAGCGATATTGCCGAACGCCACCGGCAAGGTGACAAACATCAGACCCGGCCCTGCGCCAGGCTCCAGACCACCGGCGAAGACGATGGGGAACAGCGCCATACCAGCAGTGAGAGCTACCAGGGTATCGAGAATACCGACGGTGAGAATTGTGCCGCCAATCGAGGCGTTCTTCGGCATATAAGCGCCGTAGACCATGATCGAACCCACGCCGACGCTTAGGGTAAAGAATGCATGGCCCATGGCGGCCAGCACACCATCGAGCACGCGGTCCGGCTGGAAATCGAAGAGAAAGTGAAAGCCCTGCATAAAGTGCCCGGTGGTCATGCTGTAACCCAGCAGCACCAGTAGCAGCACGAAAAGCAGCGGCATCATGATGCGCAGGCTGCGCTCAAGACCAGCCACCACGCCACGTGCGATGACAAAGCCGGTCAGCAGCATAAACAGCGTATGCCACAGAGTCAGCCGCCATGGGTCCGCCGTCAGCGCACCAAACGCCGCGCCAGCCCCTTCGGCACTCACGCCAGCAAACTGCCCGCCGCCCATGCTGAGGATGTAATCCAGCGACCAACCGGCGACCACACTATAAAACGACAGAATCAGCAACGCCGCGATCATGCCCATCAGCGCTGCCCAGGACCATTTCGGCGAAGCACCCGACTCGATGGCCAGGGTCTTGAGGGTATTCACCGGGCTCTGCCGGCCGCGCCGACCGATCAGGGTTTCGGCGAGCATGATCGGCAAGCCGACCATAAAAATGCACACCAGGTACATCATCACGAAAGCCCCGCCGCCGTACATGCCGGTCATATAGGGGAACTTCCAGATATTGCCCAAGCCAACAGCCGAACCAGTCGCAGCCAGAATAAACACCCAACGGCTGGCCCAGGCGCCGTGTATCGAAACCTTATCGTTCGCCATGTTCGGCTAGCCTGCTCTATTGAAAAAAGATCGCGCATTGTCGGGGATTCGCCAGGGCGGCTCAAGCACAGCCGACACCGCGCAGAGCCCAGCCTCTAAGCAGAGCCGATTTTGCCCTGCCGTACACATAGCGCCCGCGCCAGTGACTCCCTATAATGCGCGCCCTATGGCTAAACAAAAGAAACACCCGCAAGGCACCATCGCGCAAAACAAAAAGGCGATGCACGACTACTTCGTCGAATCCAGGTTCGAGGCAGGCTTGGTCCTGGCTGGCTGGGAAGTGAAAAGTCTGCGCGCCGGCAAAGCTCAGTTGGTCGACAGCTATGTGCTGCTGAAAAACGACGAAGCCTGGCTGATGGGCTGCCACATCACCCCTCTGACGGCAGCGAGCACCCATGTGATCGCTGACCCGACGCGCACCCGCAAGCTGCTGCTGAATAAACGCGAGCTGGACAAGCTGTTCGGCGCCGTCCAGCAGAAAGGCTACGCTTGCGTGGCCATGTCGATTTATTGGAAGGCGCACCTGATCAAGTGCGAAATTGCCCTGGCCAAAGGCAAGAAGGACTTCGACAAGCGCCACACCGAGAAAGAGCGCGACGCCGACCGCGAAGTGCAGCGCGCGATGCGCAGCAAAGGCAAAGACGAGTAAATCGACTCTGCACTAATGAAAACGCCCCGCAATGCGGGGCGTTTTTTGTTACTGCGCTCGACTCAGCGCAACTCGCTAAACGCCAGTTTAACGCCCAATCCCACCAGCACCGCCCCCATCAACCGATCAAACCAGTGACCCATCCGCGCAAAACCGGCACGCACCCGCTGATGACTGAACAACTGAGCGACCATGCAGAACCACAGCGCCGTGGCCACCGCCAGATAAACGCCGTAGCACGCCTGTACCGGCAGCGGCGTATGAGGGTTGATCACAACGGTAAACAGCGAGAGGAAGAACAGCGTGGCCTTGGGGTTCAGGCCATTGGTTACAAAGCCCGCCACAAAGGCTGCACGCGGCGAGCGCTCACCTTCATCCAGGCTCAACTCGGCATCGCTCGGGCTTGCCGGTTTGGCCCGCAATGCCCGAATACCGATATACAGCAGGTAAGCCGCGGCCAGCCACTTGAGGGCGTTGAACAGCACAATCGACTGCGACACGATCAAGCCGATCCCCAGCAGCGAATAGGCCACATGGATAAAAATCCCGCAGCCCACGCCAATCGCACTGAAGATGCCTGCACGCCGCCCGTGCGCGACACTCTCGCGCACCACAATCGCGAAATCCGGGCCAGGGCTGGCTACGGCCAGCAAGTGGATCAGGGCCACAGCTAAAAACTCGGTCCAGTACATGGGGCGGCTCCGCGACGTCGAAATGATTCTGTTAGGCTCGCCACCTTACTCCCCGCCCAAACCCGCAGGATAGATACAGCTGATGAGTTACAGTCACCGCGCCGTCTTTCTCGACCACAGCTCACTCGACCTGGGCGACCTCGACCTGTCCAGCCTGAGCGCCTGCTTTGCCGACCTGCAGCTGTATCCACACAGCACCCAGGCGCAAACCATCGAACGCCTGCAGGGCGCGCAGGTGGCGATCAGCAACAAGGTGCCGCTGAATGCCGAAGTGTTCGCCGCCTGCCCGGAGCTGAAGCTGGTGTTGGTTGCCGCCACCGGCACCAACCCGATTGACCTGACTGCCGCACGCGCCCACGGCGTCAGCGTGAGCAACTGCCAGGGTTACGGCACGCCCTCGGTGGCGCAACACACTCTTATGTTGCTACTGGCGCTGGCCACCCGCCTGCCCGATTACCAACAGGACGTTCGCTCCGGCCGCTGGCAGCAGGCGCAGCAGTTCTGCCTGCTCGATTACCCGATCGTCGAACTGCACGGCAAAACCCTCGGCCTGCTTGGCCATGGCGAGCTGGGCGGCGCAGTGGCCAAACTGGCCGAAGCCTTCGGCATGAGAGTACTGCTCGGCCAGTTGCCCGGCCGCCATGCGCGTGCCGACCGTCTGCCACTGGATGAGCTGCTGCCTCAGGTCGATGCGCTTACCCTGCATTGCCCACTGACCAGCGACACCCTGAACCTGATCGGCGCCCGCGAACTCAGCCTGATGAAGCCCACGGCCTTTCTGATCAATACTGCCCGCGGCGGCCTGATCAACGAACAGGCCCTGGCCGACGCGCTGCGCGCCGGCCACCTGGGCGGCGCTGCAACCGATGTGCTGACCCAGGAGCCGCCGAAAGATGGCAACCCCTTGCTTGCTGCCGATATCCCTAGGCTGATCATCACCCCGCACAGCGCCTGGGGCAGCCGCGAAGCGCGGCAACGCATCGTCGGCCAGCTCAGCGAAAACGCGCTGGCCTTCTTCAACGGCGCAGCCATCCGCGTAGTCAGCTAAGCTACGCGACTTTTTTCGAGGAGCGCTTATGGACCCGCGAAGCGAAGTACTGCTGCGCCAGGCCGATCTATTCAACGGCCCACTGCTGCTTGCCGGCTTGCCGGCGGATGACTTGCTCGGTCAATTCCCCGAGGCCCACGGCTGGAGCTGGCATGCCGGCGAACACGCGCTGCTGGACGCCCGCTTCAGCAATCGCTGCCACTTTGGCACCCAGCCTGGTGAGCGTGCCTTCCAGGCAGCCGTGCTGTTTCTGCCGAAGTCCCGCGAGCTGACCGAATACCTGCTCAATGCCCTGGCGGCGCGCCTGAATGGCCGCGAACTGTTTCTGGTCGGTGAAAAACGTGCCGGCATTGAGCGCGCCGCCAAGCAGCTGGCGAACTTCGGCCAAGCACGCAAGCTAGACAGCGCGCGGCACTGCCAGCTCTGGCAAGTACGGGTTGAGTACGCACCCGCCGCGCCGGACCTGCACAGCCTGGCACAACGCTACGAACTGGCCCTGACCGACGGACCGCTGCAAGTCCTTAGCCTGCCGGGCGTATTCAGCCATGGTCGCCTGGACGTAGGCAGTGCGCTGCTGCTTGAACACCTCGATGGCTTGCCCAGCGGACATATTCTGGATTTCGGCTGTGGAGCCGGCGTACTCGGCGCGGCGCTGAAACGCCGCTACCCAGACAGCCAGATCACCCTGCTGGACGTGGACGCTTTTGCCGTCGAAAGCAGCCGCCTGACTCTTGCAGCCAATGGCCTGCAGGCTGACGTGATCAATGGCGACGGCATTGATGCGGCACCCACGGGCCTGAGTGCCATCCTCAGCAACCCACCCTTTCATCAAGGCGTACACACCCACTACCAAGCCACCGAGCACCTGCTGCGCCAAGCCCGCCAGCATCTGGCTACGAATGGCGAATTGCGCCTGGTGGCCAACAGTTTTCTCAAGTATCCACCACTGATCGAACAGCACCTCGGCCCCTGCCAGACCCTGGCCGACGCCAAAGGCTTTCGCATCTACCGCGCCAGCAACAGCTAAACGGGACTTGCCCTATCAAGGATGCGCGGGCAAAATGCGCGCGTCCTAGGGGAGTAGTCTCCCGCGAGCGCCAGCTCGCCCGGCACGCGTCAACATACTTGCTCAGCAGAGCATGGCGCGTGCGACCCAAGGCCCACCCAGTGGTGGCCTGCGGTTTGACAAGACCTATGACACGCACACCTTACCCGGGGCGGGAAGGCTGTACGTGTCATAGCCATGTTGACCCGCCCCTTTAGGAAAGCCTGATGCTCGAATCCCTGTTTGTCCCCACCTTTATCGTGGCCTTGGCCGAAATCGGCGACAAAACGCAGTTGCTCGCCTTACTGCTGGCTGCGCGCTTTCGCAAACCGTGGCCCATCATTTGGGGCATCGTGGTCGCCACCCTGGCCAACCATTTTGCGGCCGGCGCCATCGGCAACTGGGTTGCCAGCTTCTTCTCCCCCGCCACCTTGAGCTGGATTCTCGCCGCCAGTTTTGTAGCTGTGGCCCTGTGGACACTGATCCCAGACAAACTGGATGACGACGAAAGCTCCAAGTTCAAGCGCTACGGACCGTTCCTGACCACCCTGATTGCCTTCTTCCTCGCGGAAATGGGCGACAAAACCCAGGTCGCTACGGTGATGCTGGCCGCGCAGTACCCGTACTTTGTTCTGGTGGTCATTGGCACAACCCTGGGTATGCTGATTGCCAACGTGCCAGTGGTACTGGCCGGCAACTTCGCGGCGGAACGCCTGCCACTGACACTGATCCGCCGTGTGGCCGCCTGTGCATTTGCGGCGTTGGCGGTGTATGCGGTGTACCAGGCACTGAAATTCAGCGGATTTGTCTGACAGCTAGTTGACGCCAGGAGACTGGCGTTTCGGCCAATACCTCGGCTTCCAGGCGGCTGCTACAGTGCGCAACATTCTGCCCACACAGCCGTCAGGGAGACGCACATGTCACTGGATGATCGGAAAAAACTGGTCCGCCACCATATCGACCTGTCCTGGAACAAAGGCCGCACGGCGCTGGCGGAACAACTGCACAGCAAAGACTTTCTCTATAAGAGTTCGTTTATTGGCAGACCGCTGACCAGCTCTGCCTTTGCCCAGATGGTGCAGGACATCCGCCATGCCATGCCGGACCTGCAGGTGGTGATCGAGGAGTGCATCGCCGAAGGCAACAAAGTGGTCACCTGGAGCACCTTGATCGGCACCATCCAGAAACCCGCACTCGGCTACCCGCCCAGTGACAAGGTGCTGAGCATCTCAGCCATGGCCTTCTGGACCATTACCTCCACTAATGAAATTCAGGAAATCTGCACCATGTTTGACATGGAGAGCTTCCGCTCACAATTGGGCCTGGCCACCCAACCCTTTGCGGCCAAAGCCTTGCCCTGATCAACAAACACCCAATAAAAAGCCTCCATTTGGGGGCTTTTTGCTTAACGCGGATTAGCGTGCCTGCTCATACAGCGGCATCACCTTGGGAATAGCTGCCTGCAGAGACGCGATACGGCTATTGGATGACGGGTGCGTGCTCATGAACTCAGGTGGCGAACCTTCACTGGCGGCGGCCATCTTCTGCCACAGGCTGACCGCAGCATTGGGGTTGTAGCCACCCCGGGCTGCGAGCTCCAGGCCAATCAGATCCGCCTCGTTTTCATTGCCACGGCTGTTTGGCAGCATCATGCCGTACTGCACGGCGGCGTCGGCGAGCGCCAAACTGTCGGAACCCAACCCCAGCAAAGCACCGGCGCCCTGCTTGGCCAGTTCAACACCATAGGCTTTGGACATGGACTCACGGCTGTGCTCGCGCAGTGCGTGGGCCATTTCGTGCCCCATGATCGCGGCGATTTCATCGTCAGTGAGTTTGAGCTTTTCGATGATCCCGCTGTAGAAAATGATCTTCCCACCTGGGCCGCAGTTGGCGTTCAGCTCAGGGCTTTTGATCAGGTTGACCTCCCACTGCCACTGCGCCGCATCCGGGCGAAACAACGGGGCATGCTTGATCAAACGGTCGGCAATGGTGCGCAAGCGCTTGGCATTGTTACTGGTTTTATCCAACACACCATTACTGGAGGCTTCACCCAGGGTCTGCTGATAGGACTGCGCATACATCTGATTGACTTCTTGGGTCGAGAGCATGCTGAACATGTACTGCTTACGCTCGACACCGACAGCGCCGCCGCTGGTGGTGTTTACGGCCTGGCAGGCCGTCAGCAGACTGCAGAGCGCCAAAGCGGCCAGACGAAATGGGGTATTCATGTCAGTTCTCCTTCACGACAGGGACCGTATGCTAGGCCGTGCACCTGGGCAACACAACCCGCAGGCGCTGCAGAATAGGCCGCCGCACACGTTGCTAAATCACAGAATCGAGCTAATGCTTTGAAGCTACACAGCCGATATACCAGGGACAGGTGTAACCCGTAGTTGAGGAGTCCCTATGCGATTCAAATCGATCCAGTCTTCCGTTGCGCTTATGGCGGGGGCCAGCATCCTGGCTGTTATCGTCGCATTGGTACTCTACGCCCTGTTCGCCGGGGGGCGCACCCAGACCCAGGTGCAAGAGCGCACCCAGGCGCTGCTCGAAACAGTGATCGATCAGCGCCTGAACGCTCTGGCTCAAGCCCAGGTTGGCCAACTGCAGCGCCAATTCGAACGCCCCATGACCGTTGCCAAATCCCTGGCCACCCTCAACAGCCAGATGGCCAGTGCCGATGGCAGCCCCGGTATCAGCCTGACTCGCGAGGAACTGAGCAAACTGGTCAGTGAGTACCTGAAGGTCAACCCAGAACTCATCGACCTCTATATCGGCTGGGAACCGAATGCGTTCGACCAGGACGACGACCTGTATGTTGACCAAAAAGAGAATGGGTACGACAACACCGGCCGTTTCATGCCCTGGTGGTACCGAGAAGGTAACCAAATCAAGCTCGACGCACTGACTGTTGAGCAAATGGAAGGTGAAGAAATTCAACCCACCGGGGTGCGCACAGGCGAGTATTACCTGTGCCCCAAGGAAACTGGCAAACCCTGCGTAATTGACCCAGCCTCCTACGATTTTGGCGGCAAGCAGGTGCTGGTTGCCGCCTTCAACGCGCCGATCATGGTCAATGGCCAATTCCGCGGCGTTGCTGGCAACGACCTGGCCCTGGACTTTATTCAGGAGCTGCTCACAACCGCCAAGGCCGGGTTGTATGACGGCGCCGGGGAACTGGCCTTGATTGCATCCAACGGCACCCTGATCGCCGCAACCCAGGACGCCACATTGATTGGCCAGCCGGCAAGCAAGGCGATTGATGCCGAGCTGCTGAGCCAGCTCAAGCAGAGCAGCAATGAGCAGCCGATCAACAAACTCGACGAAGAGCGCCAACTACTCCAACTGCTGCTGCCGTTCCAAGTGGCTGGCACCTCAACACGCTGGACCCTGGCCATCGTTCTGCCAACCAGTGCCGTGTTTGCGGACCTGAATGAGCTGCAGGCCGGCCTCACTGAGCAGGCCGAAGCAGATACATTGGGCATGGCATTGGTGGGTTTATTGGTTGCAGGCCTTGGCATGCTGGTGATCTGGTTCGTCGGCTATGGCATCGCCCGCCCACTGAGACAGATGGTGGTCATGCTTGACGACATTGCCCAGGGCGATGGCGATTTGACCCGCCGCCTGGACGTGAACCGCAGCGATGAACTGGGCGATATCGCCAGGGGCTTCAACACCTTCCTCGGTAAGCTACAAAGCATGATTACTCAGGTGGTCAGTTCGGTGCAGAAAGTCAGCGACTCTTCCGAACACACCGCCGACATCGCCATCCGCACCAACACGGGCGTGCAGAAGCAGCTGGCGGAGATCGAGCTGGTCGCCACCGCCGTACATGAAATGACCGCGACCGCCCAGGACGTGGCACGCAACGCCACCCATGCCGCCGAAGCCGCCAACCATGCAGACCGCGCCGCCAATCAAGGCAAACAGACAGTGCAACACACCGCCGAGGCAATTGCCGCCCTGGCACAAGAAATTGGTCGCGCGGTCACCGTGGTGCAAACGCTGGCCAAGGATAGCGAGAACATCACCGCCATCCTGGTCGCCATTCGAGGGATTGCCGAGCAAACCAACCTGCTGGCACTCAATGCTGCCATCGAGGCCGCCCGTGCCGGCGAACAGGGTCGCGGCTTTGCCGTGGTAGCCGATGAAGTGCGCAATCTGGCGCAGAAAACTCAAAAGGCCACCGAAGAAATCCAGACCATGATCCAGCAACTGCAACAAGGCACTCGCGATGTCGTCACGGTCATGGAAGACAGCCAGAGCAAGACCGAGGTCAGTGTGCAGCAGGCCAGCCAGGCCGCTGAGGCACTGGAGTCCATCACACAGGCGGTCTCGGTGATCAATGACATGAACACGCAGATCGCCAGCGCCGCCGAGGAGCAAAGCGCGGTGGCCGAAGACATCAACCGTAACGTCACCAACATTGGCCAAGTGGCCAATGAAGTGGCCGGTGGCGCTGATGAAGCCAGCCAGGCCAGCGCCGAATTGACCCAACTGGCCGAGCAGCAACGTCGCTTGATCAATCAGTTCAAGGTTTGACTACGCGTAAGCAAAAGGGCGGACTGCTATGC